>Ga0164242_10005714_pt1 | contig 13806 bp, 12 predicted proteins | sample OricomgcompostMG_FD_108783 | JGI IMG/M metagenome (GOLD analysis project Ga0164242, IMG submission 108783) | Miracle-Growth compost microbial communities from Emeryville, California, USA - Original compost - Miracle growth compost (MG) ...
CATCCTCCTCGCGGTCGGTGTGGGCGGCGGTTTCGGCTACACCGGGCAGCGCGTTGTCGTCGATGGCCAGAGCTTCGTGAACACGCTCGTCAACTACGACTCGTTCAACCCCGGCCGGTTCCTTAACACGGGAACGATGGCGCCGTATTCGCTGAAGGTCACCGGACTCGACGTGAAGTACGACACCACGAACAAGAACGCACTGGGCGCACCGCTGGACTACACCGCCCACGTGGAGGCGACCGAGAACGGCAAGACCACCAAGCGCACCATCAAGGTGAACGAGCCGCTGGGCATCGGCGGAACGGATGTCTACCTGCTCGGCAACGGCTACGCTCCCGAGATCACCGTGCGCGACCCGAGCGGCAAGGCCGTGTTCCACGACGTCGTCCCGTTCCCTGAGCAATCGGCGAACATGACGTCGCAGGGCGTCGTCAAGGTGCCCGACGGCCTGAAGCAGCAGCTCGGCATGATCGGACTGTTCTATCCGACGGCCGAGAAGCTGCCGAGCGGTGCATACACGTCGAGCTTCCCGGATGTGCGCAAGCCCATGCTCGACCTGTCCGTGTACCAGGGGAACCTCGGACTCGACAAGGGCGTCCCGGTGTCGGTGTACGCCCTCGACATCGACAAGCTGAAGGAGATCGCGGGCCCGGGGGCGGCGACCAAGGGTCTCCAGCTCACGCCGGGTCAGACCGTGTCGCTGCCGAACGGACTCGGCACGCTGACGTTCGACGGCGTCAAGCGGTTCGTCAGTCTCGACATCCATCACGACCCGACCGAGGGCTGGGTGCTGCTGTTCGCCGCTCTCGTGCTCGGCGGGCTCCTCACCTCGCTCTTCGTGCCGCGCCGCAGGCTCTGGATGAAGGCCCTCACGCTCGAGGACGGCTCGCTCCGGCTCGAGTACGCGGGCCTGGCCAGGGGTGAGGACCCCCGGCTCGACGACGCCGTCGCCTCTCTCGCCGATCGTCACGTCGCCCAGTTGACCGGCCGTTCCACTGTCCGGGCGAGCCGCCAACAGACGTAGGATTCATCACATCGTGCTCGATACGTTCTCACAGATCTTCATCCATGTGGCCATGGGCCTCTATGTCGTCGCGTTCATCGCGTTCGCGCTCGACCTGGCGAGACGGAGCGCGCGTGCCACCATTCCCGGCGCAGTTCGCAGCGCGGCATCCCGTCGCGCCGCCCCAGCAGAAGACCTCGTGTTCGTCGAGGCCGGGGGAGCGCAGAGCGACGTTGCGCCGGGTTCAGGCGTGGCCGCCGCCGGGCAGGCGACGGCCGTTGCGACCGCTGTCGCGCCCGTTGCGACGAGCACTGGAGGCGGTGGGGGCGGCACGGGACCGGTCGCGCGGCTGACCTCACGACTCGAGGACGACACCCATCACGGGCGAGTGAAGTCGACGAGCCTTCGCGTGGCGATGGTCGTCACCATCATCGCCTGGGCGCTTCACCTGTGCGCCGACGTGCTGCGGGGTCTCGCCGCCGGGCGCGTGCCGTGGGCGAACATGTGGGAGTTCTCGATGACGGCGACGCTGATCATCGTGGGCATCTTCCTCGTCGTGAACCTCTGGTCGGACCTGCGCTATCTCGGCACGTTCGTGCTCGGCTTCGTCTGCCTCGTGCTCATGCTCGCCACGACCGTGTACTACGTGCCCGTCGTACCGCTTCCGCCAGCCCTTCAGTCGTACTGGCTGGTCATCCACATCCTGGTCGCGATGCTCGGCACGTCGTTCTTCGCGCTCAGCTTCGGTCTCTCAGTGGCGCAGCTGTTGCAGGTGCGACGCGAGCACCGGGTGCAGCAGGAGATGCCGACGAACCTGCGCTTCCTGGGCACGCTACCCGGCTCGGGGACGCTGGAGAACCTGGCCTACCGCGTGACGATCGTCGGCTTCATCTGCTGGACGTTCACCTTGATCGCCGGTGCGATCTGGGCCGAGAAGGCCTGGGGAGCGTACTGGACCTGGGACACCAAAGAGGTCTGGACGTTCATCGTCTGGGTCATCTACGCCGGCTACATTCACGCGAGGGCGACACGCGGCTGGCGCGGTACGCGGTCGTCGTGGCTGGCGATCATCGGCTTCAGCGCCGTGATGTTCAACTTCGGCGTGGTGAACGTGTTCTTCCACGGCCTGCACTCGTACAGCGGCCTGTCTTAAGGACCGCTCTACGACGCTCTCGCCTTCAGTCGGGAGTAGCAGCGCTCGACGCGGGTGAACCACCAGTCGCGCCTGTCGGCATCCGCAGAATGCTCCTCGAGCAGCGCCTCATCAGCGGCCACCCGGCGCACCGGGATCGCGCCGGCGACCGGTGAGAGCGGCTCGGACGTGACGTCCGCTTTCAGAAGCGCCGCCGTGCCGAGGCCGCAGTCGTAATCCAGGTGCGGAACGGATGCCGCAAGCATCGCTCCCATGGCGAGCCCCACCGAGGTGTCGATCGCGCTCGACACCACGACGGGAAGCCCGGCGAGGCGGATGATCTCCTGCGCCGCCCGGATGCCGCCGAGCGGCTGCGCCTTCACGATCAGCACATCCGCCGCTCCTGCCCGCGCCACGGCGAGCGGGTCGGATGCCTTGCGCACGCTCTCGTCCGCTGCGATCGGGATGCCCATGTACTTGACGCGACGCCGCACCTCGGCGAGTTCCTCGACGCTCGCACACGGCTGCTCGACGTACTCGAGGTCGTACGGCGCGAACGCGTGGATGGCGTGCTCGGCCTCGTCCACGTTCCACAGGCCGTTCGCGTCGACCCGGATGCGGCCTTCCGCACCCAGCGACTCACGAACTGCCGCGACGCGTGCGACGTCGTCCGCGAGCCGTTGCCCGGGCTCGGCGACCTTCACCTTGGCGGTGCGACACCCCGGAAATCGGGCGAGCACGGATGCCACGTCATCCGCGGCCACGGCGGGCACGGTGGCGTTGACGCGCACCGAGTCGCGCACCGGTTCTGCGTCTTCGCCCCAGCCGAAGTCGATCGCCGCGGCCAGCCACGCGGCCGCCTCCTCGTCGCCGTACTCCACGAACGGCGAGAACTCGGTCCAGCCGCGTGGTCCCCGCGTGAGAAGCGCCTCGCGCACGGTGATGCCGCGGAACCTCGTGACCATCGGAAGCGCGACGACCCGGGCATCCGCCAGCACGTCGTCCAGCGGCGGAAGATCGGCGGCGGGCAACAGCGAGTGATGGTCTGCCATGCTCACCAGTGTGTCAGCGCGCAGGCAAGCACGTCAGTGCGTCAGCGGGGTGAGATGAGGTGCGGTCGCGGGCCCTCGAGCCGCGCCACCGCGATTTTGACCTCCGTGATCTCGCGGCCCATCGCTTCGATCTTGTCTCCGAGATCGGTTCTGACACCGTCGATCTTGTCTCCGAGCCGATGGTCCACTTCGTCGATCTTGTCGGCGAGGAGCCGGCCTTGCTGATCGATCTTGTCGTTGAGAAGCCGGCCTTGCTGATCGATCTTGTCGTTGAGAAGCCGGCCTTGCTGATCGATCCTGTCGTCGAGTCGCTGGGACATCGCGTCCATTCGCCTGATCATCCAGCCGAATCCGCCCGCGAGCGCGACCAAGAGGCCGGCGAAGCTGATCACCGTCGCCAAGGCATCGATCGACACGAACATGCCTCCATTCTCTGCGTGAATTCCCTGATCTGCCAGCGACGGTATCGCCTGTCCTGGAGCTGGGCATCGCCGAACGGAATCGGTGTGGACAAGAGCCGAGGCACAACAGCTGGGGAGGGATGCCTCTTCGTCGGCACCGGTTTCCCGGTGCAGACTTGCTCCGTGCGGCATCGCCGCGACGTTGGCGCCGAAGACGAGAGGACTTTCGATGGCGATAGATCTCGAAGAGACGTACAAGGACCTCCACAGGCATCCTGAGTTGTCGTACCAGGAGCACCGGACGGCGAAGATCGCTGCCGACGGACTTCGTGGTCTCGGCATCGAGGTCATCGAGGGCGTCGGCCGTACCGGGGTCGTCGGCGTACTGCAGAACGGCGATGGACCTGTGGTGCTGCTGCGTGCAGACATGGATGCACTCCCGGTCGCCGAGGAGACCGGGCTGGACTATGCGAGCACCGAGCGTGGTGTCGACCCCGACGGCAACGACGTCGCCGTGATGCACGCGTGCGGCCACGACGTGCACGTCACGTGCCTGCTCGGTGCTGCCGAAGTGCTCGCCGGCTCGCGGACGGAGTGGCACGGCACGGTCATCTTCCTCTTCCAGCCCGCCGAGGAGCACGGATCCGGCGCGCTCGAGATGATCGGGGACGGTCTGTACGACCGTGTGCCGAGGCCCGGCATCGTGCTCGGCCAGCACGTCGCGCCCGCACCTGCCGGGATGGTCGGGGCGCACGCCGGTCCGGCGTTCGCCGCGACCGACGGCCTGTTCGTCACCCTGCACGGCGAGGGCGGCCACGGCTCGCGGCCCGAGGCGACCGTCGACCCGGTCGTGATGGCAGCGGCCACCGTGATGCGGCTCCAGACCATCGTCTCCCGGGAGATCGCAGGCGGAGAGACCGCGGTCGTCACGGTCGGCACGATGCACGCCGGCACGAAGTCGAACATCATCCCGCCGGATGCGACGCTCGGCATCAACATCCGCACGTACGACACCGAGGTGCGCGACCGGGTGGTCGCAGCGGTGACACGCATCGCGGAGGCGGAGGCTGCGGCATCGGGTGCCAAGCGCAAACCCGATGTCGCCGTCACCGAATCCTTCCCCGTGCTGCACAACGACGAGGAGGCGACTGCACGCACCATGGCTGCGTTCCGCGACGTACTCGGAGCCGAGCGCGTGCTGGACCCTGGGGCAGTGACGGGGAGCGAGGATGTCGGCGCGCTCGCGACTGACGCCGACGCGCCGATCGTGTACTGGCTGCTCGGCGGCCTGGACCCCCGGCTCTTCGCGACGGCGCCGGCGAACGGGACGACGGATGCCGACGTGCCCTCGAATCATTCACCGCACTTCGCCCCGCTCATCCACCCGACGCTCGAGACAGGCGTTCAGGCGCTCGTCGTCGCGGCCAAGGAGTGGCTGGGCAAGGGGTCAGCAGAACCCGCGCGTCCCTAGGCTGGAGGAATGAGCCAAGAGATCTCGGAGCTGTTCGACGCGGGGGAGTGGGTGCAGGCATCCGTCGGCGAGCACTTCACCGATATCACTTACCACCTCTCGAACGACGGGCGAATCGCGCGCATCGCCTTCGACCGGCCAGAAGTGCGCAATGCGTTTCGTCCGCACACCGTGGACGAGCTCTACACGGCTCTGGACGACGCACGGCAGAACCCCCGGGTGGGCGTGGTGCTGCTGACCGGCAACGGCCCGAGCCCGAAAGACGGCGGCTGGGCGTTCTGCTCGGGTGGCGACCAGCGCATCCGCGGCCGCGACGGGTACAAGTACAGCGATTCCGAGACGGCGGTCGTCGACGGAGCGGCGGGGAACGCGGGAAGTCACGGGGCAGTGGGACGCCTGCACATCCTCGAGGTGCAGCGGCTCATCCGGTTCATGCCCAAGGTGGTCATCGCCGTCGTTCCCGGCTGGGCGGCGGGCGGCGGGCATTCCCTGCACGCGGTGTGCGACCTCACCATCGCGAGCGCAGAGCACGGACGGTTCAAGCAGACGGATGCCGACGTCGGTTCCTTCGACGCCGGCTACGGCAGCGCCTACTACGCCAGGCAGATCGGGCAGAAGCTCGCGCGTGAGGTGTTCTTCCTCGCCCAGGAGTATTCGGCGCAGCGTGCGTATGAGATGGGAGCCGTCAACGCTGTCGTGCCGCATGCGGAGCTCGAGAGCACGGCCATCGAGTGGGCGCGGGTCGTTCTCGGCAAGTCGCCGACGAGCATCCGCATGCTCAAGTTCGCGTTCAACGCCGTCGACGACGGACTCGTCGGGCAGCAGGTCTTCGCCGGCGAGGCGACGCGGCTCGCCTACGGCACGGACGAGGCGGTTGAGGGGCGCGACGCCTTCCTGCAGAAGCGCGATCCCGACTGGTCGCCGTTCCCCTGGCAGTTCTGAGGCTCCGTGCCGGCAGTGCACGCGGGTAGCGTGGAGGCGTGAGTCGCCCGCTGATCGTCATCGATGCCGGCGACCCGCAGGCTGTGCACCTCGCCTTGCGCGATGCGCTGACCGGAGATGGTCCGGCCGTGCTTCCGCGGCAGCACGCGAGCGGGACCGGTGCGGATGCCGGCGTCGCCGCCAGTCCGGGTTGCGTCCCCCGCAACGTCGCTCTCGTCGTCGAGACATCCGGGTCGACCGGTGCGCCGAAACGCGTGGCGCTCAGTGCGGATGCCTTGCTGGCCAGCGCCGGCGCATCCGCGGGTGCGATCGGAGGTCAGGAGCCGGGCGTCGCGCGCTGGTTGCTGGCGCTGCCCGCGCACTACATCGCCGGCGTCAACGTGCTGGTGCGCTCGATCGCGGCCGGAACAGAGCCGGTCATCCTTCCCCCCGGCCACTTCGACCCGGTCGCCTTCTGCGCTGCGGCCGGCCGGCTGGACTCCGACCAGCGCTTCTCATCGCTCGTTCCGGTGCAGCTGGCCCGGCTGCTGGACGCCGCGACAGATGCCGCCTCCCGTGGCGACCAGGCCATGCTCACCACACTGCGCCGCTTCGACGCGCTCCTCATCGGCGGCCAGGCGCTGCAGCCGGAGCTGCGGCGCCGCGCCCTGGACGCCGGGCTGCACATCGTGCGCACGTACGGCTCGAGCGAGACCGGCGGCGGATGCGTGTACGACGGCGTCCCGATCGGCACCGTGCGCGCCCGCGCGGTGGATGGACGCGTCGAGCTGAGCGGACCCGTACTCGCCGAGGGCTACCTGGACGACACGGGCGCGATCGATCGGGAGCGTACGGATGCCGCGTTCCACGCCGCGGACGGCATCCGCTGGTATCGCACAGGCGACCTCGGAGCTGTCGACGCAGACGGAAGGCTCACCGTGACGGGCCGGGCGGACAACGTGATCATCTCCGGCGGCGAGAAGGTCTCGCTGGATGCCGTCGAGCGCGTCGTGCGCCGCCGGCCCGGATTCGAGGAGGCCGTGGTGGTCGCCGCGGCAAGTACCGAGTGGGGTCAGGTGCCCGCGGTCGCCGTGGCGGGGCATCCGCAGGCCGCACTCGTGGAGTTGCGCGCGCTCGTGCAGTCCGAGCTCGGGCACGCGGCCGCGCCGGCGCACCTCGTGCTGCTCGAACGAATGCCGCTGCTCGCCTCGGGCAAGCCCGACCGCCTCGGGATCGCCGAGCTCGTCGCCTCCCGCATCGAAGGTGCATAGGCCTTCCCATTAAGATTCCCCGTTGTGAGTAGCAGTGCGCGGAACAAGCCGAAATCGAAGCGCAAGGGCGGGCATCCGGCCGGCAAGCGGGGTGCGGTAGCACCGGCGACGTTCCGCGACTGGGTCGGCGGGGCACGGCTCCGCACGCTGCCGCTGGCGATCGCGCCCGTACTCGTCGGCACCGGCGCCGCCGTGGATGCCAGCAATCCCGGCGTCTTCCACTGGGTTCGCGCCCTGCTCTGCCTCGCCGTCGCGCTCTGCCTGCAGATCGGCGTGAACTACGCCAACGACTACTCCGACGGCGTTCGCGGAACGGATGCCTATCGAGTCGGCCCGAGCCGCCTCACGGGGTCAGGAAAGGCGAGCCCGCGCGCCGTGCTCGTCGTCGCGCTGGTGTTCTTCGGACTGGCCGCGGTCGCGGGGCTGCTGCTCGTGATCGCCTCGCACCAGTGGTGGTTGCTCATCGTCGGTGCTGCCGCGATCGTGGCGGCCTGGTTCTATACCGGTGGCAAGCATCCGTACGGCTACTACGGCCTCGGCGAGGTGTTCGTCTTCGTGTTCTTCGGGCTCGTCGCCACCGCGGGCACGATGTTCGTGCAGGTGCTGAACGTGTCGCAGGTGGCGTGGCTGGGTGCCGTAGCGGTCGGCTTACTCGCCTGCGGGGTGCTCGTGGTGAACAATCTGCGCGACATCGACGTCGACAGGCAGGCCGGCAAGCGGACCCTGTCGGTGCTGATCGGCCGGGTGTGGTCGCGCGTGCTCTACGCGGTCTTCGTGCTGGTGCCGTTCGGCATCCTGGCGATGATCAGCATCTTGTACACGCTCGGATGGCTGGGCTTCTTCACGCTGATCGCCGCACTGCCCGCAGTGATCATCACACTCTTCGGTCGCACTCCGCGGGAACTCATCACCGCGCTTCAACTCACGTCGATCAGCGCACTCGTCTACGCGGCGTTCCTCGCGGCGGCGCTCGCCTGGTCACCTCTGTGAGTCTTGTGCGCCGCGCAAGCGGCGGCGCACCGCGGTTGGCGGATTGCGTGGTTGCGTCCGGCGGCGGCACAGCCCCCGCCTCGTAGAGCGTGTCGCGTCGGCGACGGTGCGGGTTGTCTCAAGCGAGTCGTCAAATCCCTCCGCATCCGCTGGCAGGTCAGTTCCGCTTGCGCGGGGCGTCCTCGGCTGCGTCGACTGCGGCGTCTTCGACCTCGTCATCGGCGCTGGGCTTCACCAGGCGCCGATCCCGCTTTCCAACGGTGGCGAGTTGCCCGGCGACGGCTTGCCGAGGGCCGCGCAGAAAGAGGTACGACAGGCAGAAGCCGATGACGACGGCGGCCACCGCCGAGATGTACCAGAGGTCGATCGGCAGCAGGAGAAGCAGCACCGCCAGCGGAACGGCGACGAACAGGAGCCGCAGCACGGTGTAGGTCAGCCATGCCGGAATGTGTTTCACCGTTCAAGTGTAGGGATCGTCGCACAGTGAACGCCCTGGGAGCCCGCCGGCGCCTCCTCCTTCTCGGCGGGACCTCTCAGGGTCGCCGCCGAGGCGCGCGGGTTAACATGGCCACATGATTCGCGTATGGCTCATCGTCGGAGTCATCGCCGCGTTGTTCTACATCTATTCGATCGTGGATTGCGCGATGGCTGAGCGGGAGCGTGTGCGCGGAGTGCCGAAGGCGGCATGGATTGTGATCGTCGTCGTGTTCGCCGTGATCGGCGGCGTGCTGTGGTTCGCGGTCGGCCGCCCGCGGCGCGGGAACGCCGGACGCGTGCGCACGATCGCGCCCGACGACGACCCTGAGTTCCTCAGGAACCTGGAGCGCGACCGTCGCCAGCAGGAACGCATCCGCCGCCTGGAGCAGGAGCTCTCCGACCTCGACGACACGCCGAAGAAGAAGTCCGGCGACACCGACGGCCGCCGGGATGCCTGAGCCCGCGGATCGCCGCGGGTCCCGGCCCCAGGGCATGACTTCGCTCGCGCCCGAGGGCATCGTGGAGCAAGCGCTGCCGCGCACAGGCAATCCCGCCACCGATGCCGCGCTCGTCCTGCTGACCCAGCTCGTGCGCGAGGGGCTCAGGCACATCGTGCTCAGCCCGGGCTCGCGGTCACAGGCGCTAGCGCTGGTCGCCGCCGAGCTGGAACGCGTCGATGCGGTCGAACTGCACGTGCGCATCGACGAGCGGGTGAGCGGATTCCTCGCCCTGGGCATCGCAGCCGAGACGGGGCATCCGGCAGCGATCATCACCACCAGTGGCACGGCCACAGCGAATCTGCTTCCCGCCGTTCTCGAAGCTCATCACTCCAATCTGCCCATGCTCGTGCTCACGGCGGACCGCCCGAGCGAACTGCGCGGCATCCGCTCGAACCAGACGACGGTGCAGGCAGGCATGTACGGCGCTGCCGTGCGTCGCGCGCTCGACGTGGGCGCACCGACCGGTGCCGCTGGCGAGACGGATGCCTACGCGCACCTCGCCCGCCAGGCGTGGTCGGCGGCGCTGGATGAGACCGGGCCGGTGCACCTGAACCTCGCGTTCCGAGAGCCGCTGTCCGCGGCCGTGCCCGACCTCTCTGCCTTCGCTTCCGAGTTGCGCAGTGAGGGCGAGGGCGTCGAGCCGCCGAGCGACCCGCGTCCCCACCCCGCCGCCCTCGGCCGCCCGCACCTCACGCTGCCCGAGGGTCCTCGCACCATCGTGATTGCAGGCAACGCCGCTGGCCCCGCCGCCGAAGAGCTGGCACGCGCGGGCGGCTGGCCGCTGATCGCGGAGGCGTCGAGCGGGTCCCGCTTCGGTCCGAACCTCGTCGTGGCCTACCGCCGCCTGCTGCGCGACCCCGAGTTCGGCGGGCGGGTGCAGCGAGCTGTCGTGTTCGGACATCCGACGCTCAGCCGCGAGGTGCCGGCGATCCTGAAGCGCGACGAGCTGGAGGTCGTCGTGGTCGCACCCGTGGGCGAGGAGGTGTACGACCCGGCGCGATCGGCGCGCATTGCGGCATCCGCCGAGGCAGCCTCGCCCGACGAGGATGCCCGCGCCTGGGTCGGGCGGTGGGTGTTCGCGAGCCGCGCGCTGCTCGAGGAGGATGCTCAGGCATCCGCCGATCACGTCGCTCCCGACGTCGAAGCCGGCCGTTCGCACTCGCCGGAGCAACGGCTCGCGTTCGCCAAGACGGAACTGGCCGCGGTGCGCGCACCCGTCACCCGGCGGATGCTCGTCGAGGCGCTGTGGCGGTTCACCTGGCCGCACGATCGGCTCGTGCTCGGCGCTTCGCGCTTGATCCGCGATCTGGATGCCGTCGTGCCCGGCAAGAAGATCCGCGTGCATGCCAACCGGGGGCTGGCTGGAATCGACGGCACGATCGCGACCGCGCTCGGCATCGCGCTGGCGGCCGAGCGGGCGAGCGGCGGGCAGACGACAGGTGCGACCCGGGTGCTGCTCGGCGATCTGGCGCTGCTGCACGATGTTGGATCGCTGCTGTTCGGCGATGGGGAACGGCGCCCCACCGTGCAGGTCGTCGTCGGCAACGACGGCGGTGGCACCATCTTCGACTCCCTCGAGGTCGCCGCGACCGCTCCCGCCGACGCGATGCGGCGCGTGCTCACGACCCCGCAGCCTGTCAGCGTGGCGGCGCTTGCCGAGGCATACGGCTGGGGCTATCGACTGGTGCAGACCCGCGGCGAACTGGATCAGGCGCTGTCGGCGCCGCCCGCGGGAACGAGCATTGTGGAGGTTCCGCTGCCGCGCTGAAGCTACTGGAACGCTTCTGTGATGGGGCGGAACTTCATGCTCGTCTCGGCCAGCTCACGTTCCGGAACCGAGTCCGCCATGATGCCGCAACCGGCATATGCGGTGATGTCGCCCGACGGCGCGACCTGCGCGCCACGCAGCGCGATCGCCCACTCGCCGTCGCCGTCCGCGCCGATCCAGCCGACCGGCCCGGCGTAACGTTCGCGATCGAAGGGCTCGAGCTCGCGGATGAGCCGTAGCGCCGCATCCGTCGGTGTTCCCGCTACCGCGGCGGTCGGATGCAACGCCGCCACGAGATCGAGCGCACCGGAGCCGTCGCTGAGCGTGCCGGAGACGTCCGTGGCGAGATGCCAGAGGTTCGGGAGCTTCAGTGGGAACGGCTCGCTGCTCGTCTCGAGCGTGGAAGTGTGCGGGGCCAGGGCCTGCGTGACGCTGCGCACGGCGACCGCGTGCTCCTGCACGTCCTTCGCGCTGGCGAGCAGCCCGGTGGCCGAGTCGTGGTCCGATTCCGCGTCGCGCCCGCGACCGCTGGTGCCGGCCAGCACCCGGGCGTCGAGCGTGCCGTGGTGCACCCGCACCAGGGTCTCGGGGCTCGAACCGAGCATGCCGTCGACGGCATATGTCCAGCATTGCGGGTAGCCGAGTGCCAGCTCGACGAGGGCGCGGCGCACATCCGACTCGACCGGCAGGTGCGCCCGGATGTCGCGCGCGAGCACGACCTTCTCGACGTCGCCGCGGCGGATGCGCTCGACGGCGATGCCGACCGCGCGCTTGTACGCCTCGCGGGTCAATTCGCCAGGAAGCATGGTGAGCCGGTATTCGGCGCCGAACGGCTGCGGATGAGGCGCCGCGGGCATCGCGTGCTCGTCGGAGTGACGGATGCGCGTGATCCAGGAACGTCCATCCCGTCGCCCGATGATCACCTCGGGCACCACCAGCACGCTGGTCGCCGTGCTGTCGTCGTCGAACGCGAACGTGCCGAACGCGACGAGGCCGGTGCCGGGCATCCGCACAGAATCGCTGACCGACGAGAGCGCCGCGACCTGCTTCCACGCCGCCGACGCCTGCGCGATGCGGTCGGGACCGCGGAACTCGAGTCGCAGCGCCTCGCCGACGCCGGCGATCCCCTCTCCCTTGCGCAGCCACACGAGCGGGGCATGCGAGTCGGTGAAGGGGATGATGTGTCTGACGTCGTCGAGTGGGGTGGTCTCGACCGTCAACGCCTCTACTCGGGTCGCGATTGCGGTCACCGCTCTAGCGTACGTCGGCGCCCTTCGAGGCACGTTTGCCCGCTACCCCCTTGACGACGGGAAGCACACCTTCGCCCCCTAAACTTGACCGAGTGAGTAGGGCCGACCTGAGCAAGCAGCCGTCGGACGTCGCGGCGATGTTCGATGAGGTCTCGGTCGGCTACGACCGCATGAACACCGTGTCGACGGTGGGCATCGATGCGCTGTGGCGCATCGCCACTACGCGAGCCGTCGATCCGCGACCCGGACAGCTCGTGCTCGACGTCGCCGCCGGCACCGGAACATCCAGTGCGGCACTCGCCCGATCCGGTGCGCGCGTGGTCGCCGCGGACTTCTCGCCTGGCATGATCGCGGTCGGAGAACGTCGTCACGCAGGCAACCCGAACATCGAATTCGTTCAGGCGGATGCCACTGGGCTGCCGTTCGACGACGACAGCTTCGACGCCGTGACCATCTCGTTCGGGCTGCGGAACATCGTCGATCCGGATGCCGCGCTGCGCGAGTTCTTCCGGGTGACCAAGCCGGGCGGCAGGCTCGTCGTCTGCGAGTTCTCGCGGCCGCCGGCATCCGTGATCCGGGGCGCGTACTACGCCTACCTCGAGTATGGGATGCCCGTGTTCGCACGGCTGGCCTCATCCAATCCGGTCGCGTACGCCTACCTGATGGAGTCGATCCGGGACTGGCCCGCGCAGCAGGAGCTGGCGCACCGCATCAGCCGCGCGGGCTTCGAGCGCGTCGCGTACCGCAACCTCACGTTCGGCATCGTCGCGCTGCACCGCGGCTTCGTGGGCGAGTCGAAGGGTGACCTCTAGTGCCATCGTTGCCGCTCGCGCGCCGCGGGACCACACTGACCAGTCAGCTCGGGCTGAGCGACCGCATCTTCGCCTCCGGCACCGACAAGCGCTTCGCCGCTCGCATCGACGACGGGCTGGAGCTGGTCGAGCAGGGGCTGCGCGAGCAGGTGCGCTACGCGGACGAGATCGCCGACGTCACGGCCCGCTACCTGCTGAACGCCGGCGGCAAGCGGGTGCGGCCGATGCTCACGCTGCTCACCGCTCAGCTCGGCGAGGGCGCCACGCGCGAAGTGATCATCGCCGCTCAGGCGGTCGAGATCACGCACCTCGCGTCGCTCTACCACGACGACGTGATGGACGAGGCGCAGACGAGGCGCGGGGTGCCCAGCGCGCAGCACGTGTGGGGCAACTCGGTGGCCGTGCTCACCGGCGACCTGTTGTTCGCCCGTGCCAGCCAGCTCGTGGCGAGTCTCGGCGAGGGTGCGATCCGGCTGCAGGCCGACACGTTCGAGCGGCTCTGCCTCGGCCAGTTGCACGAGACCATCGGCCCGAACGAGGGCGACGATGCGGTGGAGCACTACATCCAGGTGCTGGCAGACAAGACCGGCTCACTCATCGCCGCCGCCGCACAGATGGGCGTCATGTTCTCGGGCGCGCCCGAGGAGTACATCGCCCCGGTCATGGCGTTCGGCGAGAAGGTCGGGGTCGGCTTCCAGCTCATCGACGACGTCATCGACCTCTCCAGCAAGGGTGACGAGACGGGCAAGACGCCC
>Ga0164242_10005715_pt1 | contig 13806 bp, 18 predicted proteins | sample OricomgcompostMG_FD_108783 | JGI IMG/M metagenome (GOLD analysis project Ga0164242, IMG submission 108783) | Miracle-Growth compost microbial communities from Emeryville, California, USA - Original compost - Miracle growth compost (MG) ...
CAACGAGCCAGATCAAGGCGGCGCAGGAGGATATCGAGCGCTACTTTTCAGGGGGCTTCCTGACCAGCGTCCAAGTGGGATTCCGTGCCGAGGAGAATACGTTCACGTCGCAAGGATATCGCACCAATGCGGCCGGCATTCAGGGCCAGAACATCGGCGACGATTTCCTTCAGCCCGCGCCCAACGCGGACGATTTCTTCGATGGCCATGGCGGCGACTATTCGACCAACTGGCTGTCGGTCGATCTTCCCTATGCCTTCGATCAATTGCGCCCAGTCACGCCGTATGAAGGTTCCCCGCTGTCGCCCAGCGGTTGGAACATAACCTACAAGGACAACAATTACGCGCTCTACAATTTCGTCAACAAGACCAACCTGATCGAAGGCTATGGGGAGGCGAAATTCAAAAGCAGCATCTTCTCCATCCCGATGCGCGGGATCGCCGGCTTGCGCGTGGCCGATGCCTCGGTGATGCCGGCCCTGCCCCGCGGCAATCCGAACCTCGCCTGCATGATGATCGGCGAAAAGGCGGCCGACCTGATTCTGGGCCGCACGCTGGCGCCGGAAAAATTTGCCTGAGGCGGGAACCGCCGCCTGGCCCGTCCGTTGATCGCCTCGCCAGACGATGTGAAAATCCTTTGGTAATGACGTTTCTTCGAGAGAAGAAACATCAGGAGCCCCGACGTCCAACGACGCCGGGGCTTTCTGTTGCCCACCGGCCGCAGCGTTCATCGAAATCGCGTGCCAAACGCGCGCCACCTGTTAAGCTGCCCGCCGGTCGACCGTCGGGGAGAGGACGGACATGGCATCGATATCGTTGGACTCCGCGCCGCCGGAGCAAGCCAGTTCGCGCTACCAGGCGCTGCTTGTCGGCTTGCTCGGGGTAAACATCGGGGTGGTGTTCCTCGACCGCACCGCTTTCGGCCTGCTCGCGCCGATGATCCAGCCCGAATTCGCGCTGACCAACACCCACATCGGCATGATCAACGGGGTGCTGGCGGTGACCTGGTCGCTGTCCAGCTTCTTCCTGACCCGCGCGGCCGATCTGACGGGGCGGAGCAAGCCGCTGCTGGTCATGGCAACGGTAATCTTCTCGCTCGCTTCGATCAGCTCCGGCCTTGCTGTCGGGCTGCTCACGCTGCTGGCCGCCCGAGCGCTGATGGGGCTGGCCGAAGGTGGCCTCCCGCCGCTCACTTTCCATATCGTCAACAGCGAGGTCGCAGCCGGCAAGCGCGGCCTTGCAGTGGGCCTCACCTCTACCATCGGGTTGCAGGCGATCCCGCTCCTCGGGCCGCTGATCATCGTCGGCATCGGCACCATCTATGGCTGGCGCGAAGCGTTCTGGATCGCCGGCGTTCCCGGGCTGATCATGGCGGGGGGCATCGCGCTGTTCGTCCGCAACCCGCCGCACAGCCGCGCCGAAGACACGCCGAAGGGCGCGTTTTGGCCGCTGCTCAAAGTGCGCAATATTCGCATCTCGATGCTGCTCGCGGCGCTCAACATGACCTCTTACGCCACGCTGCTCGGTTTCGGCCCGCTGTACCTGGTCAACGTCGCCGGCATCGATAACAGAACGATGAGCGTGGCGATGACCGGCGTCGGCCTGGCCGGTGTGCTGTTCGCCTTCGTCGGGCCGATGCTGTCCGACCGGATCGGACGCAAACCGGTGATCTTCGCCGCCTACGCGATCTCCGCACTCGGTGTGCTGGTGCTCGCTTTCGCGCACGGCTCGATGTCGCTGGCCTTCGCTGGAGTGGTGCTGACCGGAGCCGGCGGCGCCGGCACGGGCGCGCTGATCATGGCGGTCATCCCCGGCGAATCCGCCCCCGCGCATCTGAAGGGCACCGCGATGGGCTTCAACGCCGCAGTCGGCGAGATGATCGGCGCGGGGCTGATGATGGTGATCGTCGGCGCGATCGCCGACCGGGCGGGGCTCGGGGTGATCCCGTGGGTACTGCTGGCGGTCGCGGTGCTGTTCTGCCTGGTCACGCTGGCGTTGAGGGAAACCGCACCGAAAGCGCTGGCACGGGCCACCTGAACGCATTCGAAGAGAACATTCGCAAGGAGGAAGCCATGTCCAATCTAAGCCAATGGTCGCCGCGCGCCCTTGCCGTGCTCAGGATCGTCACCGCGCTGCTGTTCCTGGAACACGCGACGATGAAGTTCTTCGCCTTTCCGGCGGGAATGCCCGGCACGGAGAACGGGCTGCCACCGATGATGATCGCCGCCGGCGTTATCGAGCTTGTCGCGGGCGTGCTCGTCGCGCTGGGCCTGTTCACCCGCTGGGCGGCGCTGATCGCCTCGGGCGAGATGGCAGTGGCCTACTGGATGGCTCACGCGCCGCAAGGCTTCTGGCCGGCGCTGAACCAGGGCGAGCTGGCGATCATGTTCTGCTTCGTGTTCCTCTACCTGGTCTTCGCCGGACCGGGAGCGTGGGCGCTGGATAGTTCGATAGGCGGGCGCTCGGCCGCGCGGCAGGCCTAGCTTCGGTCCGCCGCGGGGACCCAGACCGCGCCTTTGATGTGGCGGATCAGGCCGTCACCGTCGAGCCGGTAGAGGATCAGGAACTCGACGTCGACGGTGACGCCCGCCGGCACCGGAGTCATGCCCGGATAACCTTTCGCGTCGAGCACCTCCTGCGACAGCTCCTTGAGCCCGGTGAACCGGATCACGACGTTGGCGACGAACCCGTCCTTGCCGGGGTAGAATCCCTTGAAGACCACTTCCTCCCGGCAATACTCATGGAAGAAGGCGTAGAACGCGCGGAAAGCCGGCTTGCCCTCCACGCGGAAACCCGCGTTCTCGAGGGCGAAATCGTCGGCGAAGAAAGTCTCCAGCGTGCTGTAGTCCTGCGCGTTGAACGCTTCGATGTAGCGGTGGTAGTCGGCTTCGGTCATCGCGGTAGCCTCCCCTCGATCGGATAGGCCGGATCGGTATAACCGGGGGTCGAGGCGTGGCCCGGCGGCACCAGGCTGTCGACGAAGGCCTCGTCCCCGGCGTCCAGCACCGCGTCGAGCGCCGCCAGATAGGCATCCCACTGGGCCTCGGTGCGCGGGCCGACGATGGCGGATGTGACGAAGCGGTTGCGGATCACCCAGGCAATGGCGAAGGCGATGGTCGAGACACCCTTGGCCTTGGCGCGCTCGGCAATCTTGCGGGCGATCTCGAGCGACTCCGGCCGCCACTCGGTCTGCATGATGCGCGTATCGTTGCGTCCGGCGCGCGAGTCCGCCGGCGGCGCCGCGCCCGGATCGTACTTTCCGCTGAGAACTCCGCGCGCGAGCGGGCTGTAGGGCGCGACGCCGATGCCGCAGTGGCCGGCGGCGGGCAGTTGCTCGACCTCCGCCAGTCGGTCCACGATGTTGTAGAGCGGCTGGCTGACGACCGGCCGGTCCATGCCGAGCTGGTCCGCGATGCGGCAGACCTCCATGATCCGCCAGGCCTTGAAATTGGACACGCCGTAGTAGCGCACCTTGCCTTGCGCCATCAGGTCCTTGATCGCCCGCAGGGGCTCCTCGAACGGCGCCTCGTTGTCCGAGCGGTGGAAGTAGAGCACGTCGATGAAATCGGTGCCCAGGCGGCGCAGGCTGTCCTCGACATCCTGGAAAATCCACTTGCGCGATTGCCCGCCCTCGTTGGGCTTGCCGCTCATGTTGTAGCCGAACTTGGTGGCGACGACCCAATGGTGGCGGGAGTCACTGATGGAACGCCCGACCACTTCCTCGCTGGCGCCGCCGTTGTAGAGATCGGCCGTGTCGAGGAAATTGATCCCCTGCCCGCGCGCCTTGTCGATGATGCGCTTCGCCGTCGGCTCGTCGGTCGCGCCGCCGAACATCATCGTGCCGAGGCACAGCGGCGAAACCTTCAGCGCGCTGCGCCCGAGATAGCGGTATTCCATGGCCGATTCTCCTTCGACGCGTCCTCTACCAACTTCCGTCATTTCCGCGAAAGCGGGAGCGTGGCGCTACCTTGCAAGGGGAAAGCTGGGCCCCGGAACAAGTCCGGGGTGACAGAAAAGAGGATGATGCGTCGGGAAGGCAAGGGTTCCGCGCGAAAGGTTTTGTCCTTATCGGGATGAGCTGTTGCTCGCGCCGAGGCTCCATCGCCGCCCCCAATCCCTCTTTGTCACCCCGGACTTGTTCCGGGGCCCAGCTTCTGTTCTTGCACCGCCCATGCGAACATTCGAACCCTGCGTCTATCTCCTCGCCAACCGCTATCGAGGGGCAATTTACACGGGCGTCACGTCCGATCTGATTGCTCGGATACACCGGCATCGTGAAGAGACATTCGGAGGTTTCACGGCGGAATATGAAGTCAAGCGCCTCGTCTGGTTCGAACGCCACGATGACATCGAGGTCGCAATCCGGCGCGAGAAGACCATCAAGCGTTGGCCAAGGCAGTGGAAATTCAACGTGATCGAAGAGGGAAATCCCGACTGGCGTGATTTAGCCGAAGATCTCGGATTTCTAGCACTGGTGACGAAGAGAAAGCTGGGCTCCGGAACAAGTCCGGGGTGACAATGAAGGTAGGGGCGAGCTAGCTTGCCAACGCAAGCAATAGCTGACCTGCCGGGGGACAAAGACCATTTGCGGTGGCACCGGGCGAGACAAGCCACTATGGGCGGGCCATGAAGATAGCCATCGCCTCCGATCATGCGGCGTTCGAGCTGAAGGCGCAGTTGGCCGACTGGTTGCGCGAGCAAGGTCACGAGGTGGCCGACCTGGGCACCAACGGGCCCGACAGCGTCGATTATCCCGACTACGGCGCCAAGCTGGCCGAGCATCTCGCCGCCGGCAAGTCCGAGCGCGGGATTGCGTTGTGCGGCAGCGGCATCGGCATCTCGATCGCCGCCAACCGCAACCCGAATGTACGCTGCGCCCTGGTCTCGGAGCCGCTCTCGGCCCGGCTCGCGCGCGAGCATAACGACGCCAACGCCATCGCGCTGGGCGCGCGGCTGGTCGGTGTCGACATGGCCAAGGCCTGCGTCACCGCTTTCCTCGAAACCCCCTTCGCCGGCGGGCGCCACCAGCGCCGCGTCGACAAGCTTTCCAAGACCCCGCAGGACGCCTGACCCGATGACCACCGCCAACGCGCCGCAATCCGACCTGCCGCCTGCCCCCGCGAAAGCGGGGGACGCGCTCAACCATTTCTGGAACGACAGCCTGGCCGAAACCGACCCGGAGGTTTTCGCCGCCGTCCGCAACGAACTCGGCCGTCAGCGCGACCGGATCGAGCTGATCGCCAGCGAGAACATCGCCAGCAAGGCGGTGCTCGAGGCGACCGGTTCGGTGTTCACCAACAAGTACGCCGAAGGTTATCCGGGACGGCGCTATTACGGCGGGTGCGAATACGCCGACGTCGTCGAGACCCTCGCCATCGACCGGGCCAAGCAATTGTTCGGCTGCGAGTTCGCTAACGTCCAGCCCAACTCCGGCAGCCAGATGAACCAGGCGGTGTTCCTCGCGTTGCTGAACCCGGGCGACACTTTCATGGGCCTGAGCCTTTCGGCTGGCGGGCATCTGACCCACGGTTCGCCGGTCAACATGAGCGGCAAGTGGTTCAACGCGGTGCCTTACGGCGTGCGCAAGGACGACCAGCGGCTCGACATGGACGAGATCCGCCGCCTCGCCCACGAGCACAAGCCGAAGCTGATCATCGCCGGCGCGACCGCCTATCCGCGGGTGTGGGACTTCGCCGCCTTCCGCCAAATCGCGGACGAGGTGGGCGCCTATCTGCTGGTCGACATGTCGCACTTTTCCGGCCTCGTCGCCGGCGGAGCGCACCCTTCGCCCTTCCCGCACGCCCACGTCGTCACCAGCACCACGCACAAGAGCCTGCGCGGGCCGCGCTCGGGCATCATCCTGTGGAACGACGAGGCACTGAGCAAGCCGCTCAACATGGCGGTGTTTCCGGGCCTGCAAGGCGGCCCGCTGGTGCACGTGATCGCCGCCAAGGCGGTCGCTTTCGGCGAGGCGCTGCGGCCCGAGTTCAAGGCCTATGCCGCCTCGGTGGTCGAAAACGCCAAGGCGCTCGCCGCCAGCCTCGAGGAATCCGGCCTCAGGATCGTCTCCGGCGGTACCGACAATCACCTGATGCTGGTCGACCTCACGCCGAAGGACGTGACCGGCAAGGCAGCCGAGAAGGGTCTCGATCGCGCCTGGCTCACCTGCAACAAGAATGGCATTCCGTTCGACACGAAAAGCCCGTTCGTGACGTCGGGCATCCGCCTCGGCACGCCCGCGGGCACCACGCGCGGATTCGGCCCGGCGGAGTTCCGGAAAATCGGCGGACTGATCGCGGAAGTCGTCGAAGGGCTTGCGAAGAATGGCGACGAGGGCGATGCTCAGGTAGAGGAAAGCGTTCGCCGCCGGGTGGGCGAGCTCACCGCCGCCTTCCCCGTCTATCCCGGGAGATAAGCCGATGACCGATCCGAACGACAAGCCCGACCTCGTCGACGACCTGCGTGCCGAAATCTCCGGCATGGCCAAGGAGGGCATGCACCATCCCTCGACCAAGCCGGTGCTCGCCGGGGCGGCGATCGGCGCTCTGGCCGGCGGCCTGCTGCCGGTTATAACCTGGCCCGTCGGCCTGATCGCGGGCGCCGGCTTCGCGCTCTACAACCGGGTCAAGCGCTGATCCCCAATGCGATGTCCGTTCTGCGCGCATGACGACAGCCAGGTAAAGGATTCGCGCCCCACCGAAGACAACACCGCGATCCGCCGCCGCCGCCAGTGCGAAAGCTGCGGCGCGCGGTTCACCACTTTCGAGCGGGTTCAGTTACGCGAGATCGTCGTGATCAAGAGCGGCGGCCAGAATGGCGTGGGGCGGCGCGAGCCGTTCGAGCGCGGGAAGATCGAGAAATCGGTCGCTCTCGCCTGTCGCAAGCGCGCGATCGAGCAGGAGCGGATCGATCAACTCGTCTCCGGCATCCAGCGGCAGATCGAAACCGTCGGTGAAAGCGAGATCGCCTCGTCGCGGATCGGCGAGATGGTGATGGAAGGCCTGCGGCAGCTCGACAGCGTCGCCTATATCCGCTTCGCCAGTGTCTACCGCGATTTCGGCGAGGCGCGGGACTTCGAGGAATTCGCCAGCGCCGTGCAGGAGGCGGGCGGGCGCAATGCCGGGAAAAGCTGACGCCCCGATCATCGTCCTCGTCCGCCCGCAACTAGGCGAGAACATCGGCAAGGCGGCGCGGGCGATGCTCAATTTCGAGCTGACCGAGATGCGTCTGGTCGCCCCACGCGACGGCTGGCCCAATCCGGCCGCCGGACCCGCCGCGAGCGGCGCGGATGAAGTCCTCGCGAACGCGCAAGTCTTCGCCAGCACCGCCGAGGCGGTTGCCGATTGCGCACACGTTTACGCAACCACGGTGCGCAAGCGCGGGGTCACCAAGCCGGTCCTGACGCCGGAAGCGGCCGCGCGCGAGATCGCCGGGCAGCGAGGCCGCAGCGCAATCCTCTTCGGGGCCGAGCGCTCGGGCCTGGAGACCGATGACGTCGCCCTCGCCCGCGCTATCGTGACCGTGCCGATCAACCCGCAGTTCAGCTCGCTAAACCTGGCGCAAGCGGTGATTCTCATGGCTTACGAATGGTCGAAACACCGCGATCTTTCGGTGCCGACGTTGGAGGACGAACTCCCGCCAGCGCCGCAGGAAGATCTCGATGCTCTGATCGCCCATCTCGAGGATTTGCTTGAACCGAAAGGCTATTTTCGCCCGCCGGCACGTACCACGGCAACCCGCCGAACACTGCGCGGTCTGTTGACCAAGCCGGGCTGGAATCACCTGGAAGTGCGCACCTTGCGCGGAGTTTTGAGCGCGCTGGGCGGGCGCGATCGGTAATACAATGCTTGGTTGACGGTTTGCATTTTGCCCGGCAGCCGCTTAGCCTCGCGCGGATCGTCGCGGTGCGGCGCGAAATCGTGTCTGCCCGCCCAGCGCTGGGTCAGGAGGGATAAATGAAGTTAAAGTTATTGTTCGCCGCCATGCTTGCGGTCGCGGTGTCCGCACCAGCCTTGGCCGGTGACAAGGCCGCGGATAAGGATAAGGAAAATACCGAGGCACCGCAGAAGGAGCGCAAGATCTGCCGTAACGAGACGGTTACCGGATCGCTGGTGTCCAAGCGCCGCATCTGCATGACGGCCGCGGAATGGGATGCGCTTGCCCAGAAGAGCAAGAATAGCATCGATCGCTTTACATCGCGGTCGTCGGGCATTCCGGGCGAGAAAACCGGGCCGTTCTGAGCCGACGAAGCGGCTCTCCTGTTGACTTTTCGAGCCCACCCGCTCATGGGCGCCGCTCGCGATTGGCTCCGCATCCCGGTGAAGCGGCGGCCGCGCATGGTTTTGGGCCATGCGGTGCGATGCCGGGTTGAAGCGCTGAAGCCTCCCGAAGTGGCTTGGGGGGCAGCGCCAGCAAATTGAAGGATCGACACGATGTCGAAGCGCAAGAGCGCCAAGTACAAACTCGACCGCCGGATGGGCGAAAACATCTGGGGCCGCCCGAATTCTCCCGTTAATCGCCGCTCCTACGGCCCCGGCCAGCACGGCCAGCGCCGCAAGGGCAAGATGAGCGACTTCGGCCTGCAGTTGCGCGCCAAGCAGAAGCTCAAGGGTTATTACGGCGATGTCACCGAGAAGCAGTTCAAGGCGACCTACCAGGAAGCCAGCCGGATGAAGGGTGACACCGGGCAGAACCTGATCGGCTTGCTCGAGCGCCGGCTCGACATGGTCGTTTACCGCGCCAAGTTCGCGCCGACGATCTTCGCCGCCCGCCAGATCGTCAGCCACGGCCACATCCGCGTCAACGGCGTCAAGTGCAACATCGCCTCGCGCCGGGTGAACGTGGGCGACGTGATCAGCCTGGGCGACAAGGCCAAGGACATGGCGCTGGTGGCCGAAGCGCAGAGCCTGCCGGAACGCGAAGTGCCGGAATACGTCGTGGCCGACGGCACCGACAAGGTGACCCTCTCGCGCGTGCCGGCACTCGACGAAGTGCCTTATCCGGTGACGATGGAGCCGAACCTGGTTGTCGAGTTCTACTCGCGCTGACCTTCGCACAAATCGAACACGAAAGGGCGGTCCTGCGGGGGCCGCCCTTTTCGTTTGGAGGGCCGTATGCGACGAGTTGTGGAACCGCGCTCGCGCCGCCGCATTGTGTGCGCGCAATGACCAAGTATCGCTTCGTTACTCCCCACCGAAAAGGCAAATGGTATTCCGATCTCAAGCAGGCGGAGCGCTTCGCCCATGCGATCGGCGCGGGCTTTCTCGATCGGCTGAGCGGGCGCTTCGTCGCCTATCGCCACGCGCAACTGGAAGTTGCCGAGTTTCCCGACTAGCAGCCCAGATAGTTGCGCCGGAAATCGCCGGCGAACGCGGCGAACCTGCCCTCGGCGATCGCGTCGCGCATCGCCTGCATCAACTGCTGATAGAACGTCAGGTTGTGTTCGGTCACCAGTATCGCGCCAAGGATCTCGCCGGCCTTCACCAAGTGATGCAGATAAGCGCGCGAGTAGCTGGCGCAGGCGGGGCATGGGCAGCGCTCGTCGAGCGGATCGGTATCCTCCGCATGGCGCGCGTTGCGCAGGTTGAGCGGGCCGCTCCAAGTGAACGCTTGGCCATTGCGGCCCGAGCGGGTCGGCAGCACGCAATCGAACATGTCGACTCCCCGCGCGACCGCGCCGACGAGATCGTCGGGCTTGCCGACGCCCATTAAGTAGCGCGGCCTGTCATCGGGTAGCTGGCCGGGCGCGAAGTCGAGCGTGGCGAACATCGCTTCCTGCCCTTCCCCGACGGCCAGCCCGCCGATGGCGTAGCCGTCGAAGCCGATCTCCGTCAGCGCCGCGGCGCTCTGCCGGCGCAGATCCTTGTCGAGCGCACCCTGCTGGATGCCGAACAGCGCGGCCCTTTCGGCGTGTTCGCCGCCGGCATCGAACGCCTCGCGACTGCGCTTCGCCCAGCGCATCGACAGCTCCATCGAACGGGCGATGTCGTCACGCGAGCGATCGGTGCGTGGGCATTCGTCGAACGCCATGACGATGTCGGAACCGAGCAGGCGCTGGATTTCCATCGAGCGTTCGGGCGTCAGCATATGCTTCGAGCCGTCGAGATGGCTGCGGAACTCGACGCCTTCTTCGGTCAGCTTGCGCAGCTCGGAAAGGCTCATCACCTGATAGCCGCCGCTGTCGGTCAGGATCGGGCGCGGCCAGTTCATGAACTTGTGCAGGCCGCCGAGCCTGGCAACCCGCTCCGCCCCCGGGCGCAGCATCAGGTGATAGGTGTTGCCGAGAATAATGTCGGCTCCGGTCGCGCGCACGGCTTCCGGCTTCATCGCCTTGACCGTCGCCGCGGTACCGACCGGCATGAACGCAGGCGTGCGGATCTCGCCGCGGCGCATGGCGATGCGCCCGGTGCGCGCCTTGCCATCGGTCGCCTCTACCATGAAAGCGAAGCGCGGAACTTCAGAAGCCATAGACCATCGTGAAGCGCGTCATCGTATCGGTCGATACGCCGGCAGGCGGCGGGTTGCTGTCGTAGTTCAGGGAGTAGGACAGGCGGGTGCTCAATCGGTCGCTGATCTTCGCTTCAAGGCCGCTGTTGAGCGCCAGTGTGGTATTGCGCGAGTCGACGATCAGCGTGGCGCTGCCGCCGGTCTCCGCGACCATGTTGGCATTTTGCGTGAAAGTCAGCCGCTTGTTGATCCTCCAGTCGAAGTCGAAGCCGGCCAGGGCGCCGAGACGATCCAGCGCCGAGCCGTCAAGCAACTCGGTCCGGCGAAAGGCAGGACCGGCTTTCGCCGACAACTTCAAATTCGGCGTCGCGATCACGTTGTAGCCCAGGCCGCCCGACAAGGCATAACGCGCGTCGAAGCCCTGGATGCGATCGCGCTCGTATTGCGCCAGGCCGTAGCTGAACAAATCGGGGTTGATATTGTAGCGCGGTTCGTAAGCGAAGAGGTAGCGCTCGCGCGAGGTCGTCCCGTTGCTGCGCTGATAATCGATCGTCGCGGTGAACTTGTGCTGCCAATCGATGCCGGGGCGCTGGAGATCGAGTGCCAGGGACACACCGACGTCGTGGCTGTTGCCGGTGGACTGGAATGCCCCGATCTGGCCCTTGCCGTGCCAGTTCTCCAACAGGCCGGCGGTGCGGATTTCCTCTTCCTTGCGCGCTTTCTCGGCGGCGGCGTTTTCGGCCAGCTTCTGCCGAAAGGCTTGATCCAGAGCATCGATCTCGGCCGTGTCGCCCGGGTTGGTGGTCTTGGCGGCTTCCACCACCGCGGCGACCTTGGCCTTGTCGCCGGTAGCGATCGCGGCCTCGATCATCGCCTTCACCGGATCGGGCAAGGCGGCGTGAGCGGCTGCGGGCGTGAGCGCGGCAAGCACAGCCGCGCGGACGATGGGCTTGGCGATTGTCATCGGCCGCTTCGCTAGCGCGTCATTCGCGCAGCCGCCACCCCGTGCGGAAGATGAAGGCGATGACCGCGATGCACAGCGCGACGAAGGCCAGGGTGCAACCGAGCGACAGCGCGATCGGCACGTCGGATGTGCCGGTGAAAGTCCAGCGCAACCCGTTGATGAGATAGAAGATCGGATTGAACTGGGCGATCGTGCGCCAGGGTTCCGCCAGCATCTGGATCGAATAGAACGTGCCGCCGAGAAAAGTCAGCGGCGTGAGGATCAGCATTGGCACGATCTGCAGCTTCTCGAACCCGTCGGCCCACAGCCCGAGAATGAAGCCGAACAGCGCGAAGGCACAAGCCACGAGCACGATGTAGCCGACGGCGTAAATCGGATGGGCGATCGTGTAATCGACGAACAGCAGGGCGGTGCCGAGAATGATCGCGGCGATGATCAGCGACTTCATCACCGCCGCGCCGACAAAGCCGACCAGCGTTTCGAACACGCCGACCGGCGCGCTCAGCAATTCGTAGATCGCGCCGGTGAAGCGCGGCATGTAAATGCCGAAGCTGGCGTTCGAGGTGCTCTCGCCGAGCAAGGTCAGCATCAGCAGGCCCGGCACGATGAACGCGCCGTAGGGCACGCCGCCGATCTCGTGGATGCGCCCGCCGATGGCCGCGCCGAAGACGATGAAATAGAGCGAAGTCGTCAACACGGGCGAGATGATCGAGCCGAACACGGTGCGGAAGAACCGGGTCAGCTCGTAATTGAAGATGGCGACGGCGCTGCGGAAGTTCACGCCGGCACCTCGACGCGCTTCTCGACCAGGTCGACGAAGATGTCCTCGAGCGAGGATTCGCTGGTCGCGACCCCTTCGAAGGCGATGTCCTGCCGCACGAGGAGGCGAAGAACGTCGGCAATCTCGCGTTTGCCCCTACCGGTGCCGTCACCGCCGCGGTAGCGCAATGTCCGGCCCTCGTCCTCCAGAGCCAGCGGGAACTCGCTCAGCACCGCCGGCAGCTCGCTCATCGGCACGCTCAGAGCGATCCTTGCTTCGGTGCGACCGAGCTTGGCCATGATTGCGTCCTTGCCGTCGACCAGCAGCAGCTTGCCCTTGTTGATCACCCCCACACGGTCGGCCATTTCCTGGGCTTCCTCGATGTAATGGGTGGTGAGAATGATCGTGGTGCCCTTTTCACGCAGTTCGCCGATCTGGCGCCACATGTCCCGCCGCAGCTCGACATCGACGCCGGCGGTCGGCTCGTCGAGGAACAGCAGCTCGGGATCGTGGCTCAGTGCCTTGGCGATCATCACCCGACGCTTCATGCCGCCGGAAAGCTCGCGGATCTTGGCGGAGCGCTTGTCCCACAGGCTGAGCGAGCGCAGCACTTCCTCGATCCGCGCCTTGCTCGGCGCGCAGCCGAACATGCCGCGCGAATACTCGACCGAATGATCGACGCGCGCGAACATGTCGAAGGCCAGTTCCTGCGGCACCAGGCCGATCCTGCGGCGGACCTGGCGCCAGTGACGGCCGGTATCCTCGCCGAACGCGCGGATCGTCCCTCCGGTGGGCCGCACAAGCCCGCAGACCGCGCCGATCAGCGTGGTCTTGCCCGCACCGTTCGGCCCGAGCAGGGCGAATATCTCGCCGCGGCGAATGTCGAGATCGACCGAATCGAGCGCGCGCACCCCGCCTTTGTAGGTCTTCGAAAGACCGCGAATTTCGAGAATCGGATCGTCCACGGCGGCGGAGAATGGCGGCGAGCGGCGGGAATGCAAGAGCCCTGCCTAGCTCCGCCGCCCGGCGCGCGTGCGGGCCCATGCTTCCATGGCTTCGAGGACCGGCCTGAGACTCGCACCCTCGGCCGTCAGCGCATAGTCCACCCGGGGCGGAATCTCGCCATAGTCGGTGCGGGTGACCAGCCCAGCGGCTTCCATCTCCTTGAGGGTCTTCGACAGCGTTCGATGCGTGATGCCGCCGAGCCTGCGCTGCAGCTCGTTGAACCGCAACGGCCCCTCCAGCAGCCAGAAGATGATCATGGGCCGCCACTTGCCCGCCAGCAGATCGAGCGCGGTTTCGGCCGGGCAATGCCAGCCGGGCATGGCGGGCGAGTCGTTCATTGCGGTATCCTTCGAGACCGTACTTGCAGAAGTGCCATCGTCAAATATGTTGACGGCAACATCGGCGCAACGGGTATCCGCACGATGTCCGCTTGCGCCCGGCACAAGGATTTGAGCGATGAAGAAGCTTCTCGACACTCTCGGCAACGCCAACGGCCACTGGGTGGGTGACGGATTCCCGGTCCGCTCGCTGTTCAGCTACAGCGGCGATACGGCGGCGATCAGCCCGTTCCTGCTGTTCGACTATGCCGGCCCGTACGCCTTCGAGCCGAACGCCGGCCAACCGCGCGGCG
>Ga0164242_10005716_pt1 | contig 13804 bp, 13 predicted proteins | sample OricomgcompostMG_FD_108783 | JGI IMG/M metagenome (GOLD analysis project Ga0164242, IMG submission 108783) | Miracle-Growth compost microbial communities from Emeryville, California, USA - Original compost - Miracle growth compost (MG) ...
AGTGAATGTCAATGTTGGATGCTGGATGTTTGGTTTAGGTGGTGGGGAAATTGTCGGCTTTTAAATAACCACGACTGATGGAGGCTGTTTTGACAGGGGTTGCAGCCATTACCTGAGATGACTTGGAGCACGGACCTGGCTGCCCAAAAAAAAACTCCAACACCAAGCCGAGATGATCTCCCAAGAATAAGGGGTTCATCAGATGTGGAGTGATTAGCCCTACGAAGAAACGCGTGCTGACAAGCTAATATCTAAATTTGCAAGATCGCGATCAAGAATTCCACCGAATACATCACATATGGTGTGTCAGCTATTTCACGAACACTCATTGCAGGCTGACAGCATTCCCGGCACAGCGCCTGTCAAGAGGAACCTGCTCGAATTTCCGTGTCACCGCCTGCCATTGGCAGCCGGCAACCTCAATTACGAAACGGAAATAGTTCTAATAACAGTGGGCAAAAAGAGTGTTGAGGTGGAATTGTTCGCCGCGGATGGCCAAAGAGGGACGGCCTGGGAAAGAAAGTCGGAGGATCGTCAGGGCCGCCGTTCCATCGCATCGTCCCGGTACCGAGCTCGCAAGAGCCCCACAGTACCCTGTCGGGGTGTGGAAGTTTTATAAGACGGAACAATCCCAGGCCGACTTATTATTGGCCAACTCAGGGCCGCGCTAAAAAATTAGCCCACATCGAGCAGAAACGTCCCAAGCCATGTGGGCAATGAAGCATTGTCGAGGGGACTCCATACGCAGTACGGATAGTGAGCAGCTGGACACTTGTGTTATGCAAGCCCTCCAGGAAAACGCCCACTGTGCACATGGGGCCATGAAAGAATGAGCTGCGCCCGTACGGATAATATACTCAGCTTCAAAACGTAATACGGGGGTTTAAGCCGAGTTCGCCGACTTCGTCGTGCCCCGCGGGGTTCGGTGGCGGGCAGGGATACACTAAAAATGTCCTTTTCGTGGTAGGCACTGTACAGTGTAGTTTGGTAGCAAGAACTATGACTCGCTGTGGTTCAATCAGCGACCGAATCTCTGCACGATTATCCCGACCTTCGCAATTGATGGGAAAGCTAAATTTACTCATTGCACTTATTAATTGTTTGCAACCGAGACGGTGGATTCCTGTTTGCAAACATAAAGGCGGTTTGCACATAGGTTCTTGCCTGCCACAACCCCCCGCATCAAAGCGTGGTTGTGGCGCAGCCTCAGCCTCACCGAAAACTTTAATTTGCTTGCCGATTATTGGCCACTAGGTAATTGACGATGTCCACCTTCTTGCCAAGACCGGCTGAGGCAGCCCATGGGGTTGCACCTTGCCAATCTATATATATCAACCACTGAAGTGCTGGTCTAACCCTCGTCCTTGTGTTTTAGGGTAAAGATACGGTACATTTTACGATACACTACCAAGGGGACGATGAATTCAGCCCTTTCCTTTCGTGGGAGCAATAGCGGTGGCGGTGCGGATCCCCCAAGTAAGAAGGGAGATGATGACCCCGCGAAGGGATGGGATGCCCCTCCACCGGATGAGGGAACCGCTTGGCCGGCAGACAACGACACGACGCTCCTTCTTGTCCACAAACGCCAGGTCAGACAGAAAATAGGTCTCGGTGAAGAGATTACCCGCATTGCCTTCTCACCATCTGATAGCCTCATCGCTGCCACGAAAAAACTGGACTACAGTGACTGGGACAGTCTCTCCCTATATAACAACACCAAAGACTCCAAGGCTCTCGTTGAATACCGAGATGTGAAAGCTAGCGGCGGCTTTGCCTTTGCGCCGTTGCCGGACAACGCCATTGCGACTCCGTATAATAAATGGTTACGAGCCACCCCTGAGCTCAGCGACAGGCTCGAACCGTCGGCCCTGCGTCCCGCCATCGCAATCCACGACTTGGAGAAGCGCAAGAAGCGACTGAAGCGTGATTTCACGGTTATCCGGGGACCCATCGCTTACTCCCCCAACGGAAGGCTCATCGCCGGCATAGACCGTCAAGATTCCTCTCGGATTAACATCCTCGGGACAAATAGTAATCTCCGGAACCTCCACACCATCCTACACCATACCGATGAGGTGACCCAGCTAGCCTTCCACCCGAATGGAGGCTCCCTCGTTAGCATATCCAAGGACGGCTGGGCTAGGATGACGTGCCTCGACTCTGGCCGGACATTGCGGCGGTACGAGGCTACTGGTCAGCGTAACCCCAAGCTATTGCAGATCTCACCTGACGGGGAGTTGGTCGTGAGCATCTGGGACCGCACTGTCAACGTTTGGTATCCGACTACGGGCGTTGTCAACGTATACAACCTCCATACAGTCCGACAGATGGAGGGATGGCCGTTGTGCATCTCTCCCAACTGCAGATATCTGGCCTGTCGGACTGATGGTGGTTTCGACGTATCCGATTTGCTCACCGGAAAGTTCCGTGGCGATGTCTCTGGCCTTACAACGGATGTTACCTGTGCTTCATTCAGCTCAGACAGTCGATCGCTAGTCATTGGGAAGATTGACGGGGAAATCAGCCTGTACGATGTGATCACAGTTGATTGAAACGAATCGTCCGGTTTTTCAACCGTCTCCCTTTTGATCATTCTCGAATAAGTTGTGGATCAAGGCAGAACATGTTAGCCTCTCGACAACACCAGTGGCCACCTAGCAAGGCTTCCGGTATATTGCCAGGCATGGTTCGGGGTAGACCTTGTTTCCCAGCGGTGTACAGCGAAAATACATCGTACTGAGCCGCAGCACTAAGAGATTGGGCTTTTATAAATGTTACGCACACCGGTTAGCGAGACCGGAAAAAAGAAAAAAAAACTCAAGTTTAATTACCGTCTAACTATCCTGCGTATATATACGACGCAGATAGCTAGATACCCCTAGGGCGTATTGCAAAAGCTCTCTCGTAGCTCTATGGCCACTGTTGTAGTTTATGAATAACGATGTACATGTAGCCAAAGCCTTGCTACGGTAATACACTAGAACAGCACATAGTTATCCCCCTCTAGACGCCCTGCGCACTGGTCGCTTGAATATGTGCACGTTTCCTTGTCGCGGTTTTGAGAGCACTAGTCAGATTTTGTTGTAATTACTTCTTCGCTCGGATCCGTTAAGACTTCGGATCCAAGCAGATACCTTCCGAGTCCGAGTTGTTCCAATATTGCCATCTTCCTAGCGAGGAATCACCAGCCCATATGACCACTCTATGAGGCCTATTCGATCCCCCGACATTGGTTGTATAACTGATTGGGAAATAACAGAAGAACCCGCTTCCACAGAGAAACAAGTGCCGACTAAGGTTATGAGTGGAGATTTCCCGACTTAGCTTGGCGCCGCGGGTTGTAACTCGGGAATAGTGTCGGAAGCATCATCGACAAGGGGGACGTTCGTCTCCATTCTTTCGTTGAGGTTTCACCATAGTCTTGAGCAATAAATCCAACCAATCTTCTCTAAACTGCTCATAGGTCTTCCTTAAAAGCAAAGGCAAGTCCCGAAAACCGGCCTCACAGTCCCAGAGATATTGACGCACACAATGTTGCAGGTCCTCCTCGAGAATACCCCCCCGTGAAGAAAGCTTGAGACCAACCTTATCAACCTTACAAAAGAAGTGACATGCGACCTTGATCCTGCTGTTCCTAGACAGTAACTTTAACGGACTACCTTCCATGACCTGTGGCATTGACCTGGTTGGCACCCTTTTGGCTCCAGCCGCCCAGCCTCGAAAGCCAGGGCGGCATACCCTCTGCATAGCCGCAATTGGTCTGAATAATGTCAATGTACCCAATGTCCCCTAGGAACTCGGCTGCTCCACATGTGAGAATGGGCGAAAGCTCATTGGAACCCCAGGGCCGGACGCAAATCTCCTGCACAACCCAACCCTGCTGGAACCACCACGACTACCACGACTTAGCAAATACGATGGACCGGGTGAGTGCTGACGCCCACCAGAACGGCTCTTTCGCGGGACGTGCCTCTACGTCCGGATTTCCGGGGTCGTTGTCAGGGATTGATGCTGTGCCCTGCGAGCCATTGCCCGAGAGGCAGGTAAAGTATTCGCGGATCCGAGTAGGATGTATACGTGCCCCGTAGTCTCCGACTCAGATCCCGGCCTACGTGGCGAAGCGAAATATGTTATCCATAGGCTAGGTTTGAACCCCTCGCTCACGCATATCCCTTTTGTTGACGCAAATTCTGTCTATCCAAAGAGTCTCGGGTTCACTTGTAAATCGGAGATATTGCAGCCTTTGGCATGTGTTTCAGGTAACGGGGCATTTATGCCCGTTCAGATATATCAATACAGTATCGACGGGATTGCCCCATGTGAACCAGAGTTCCTCGTAGCCAAGGCGGAGACGAGGGGCGCATAGTCCAGTTTGCACAAGATCGGGTCTTTCAAGCTGACATCTAGGCAGAAGCTTCACCAACCGTATTTGGGTGTGTGCCGACGAGGGGCCGAGAGGGAAACTGTCATTTAAAGGTATCCTCCTTACGTCAGGACTATCCGTGATCTTGGTCTACAGCCGAATTAGGACTTTGGATGACATACAGTTTCAGGAAGCAATCTTTTTGCCTGAACAACGAGTTTCGATAATTAGTAATCTGTCTAAAAGCTGGCTCGCCCATCTTACGCAAAAAGTACAGTTTGAAGGGAAGTTTGCCGCTGAATTTGGCACGTAGTGGCTGTCTGTTTTGAACAGCAGTTTCCCTTGGTACCAAGAGCTAAGTAACTACGCTACAACCAAGTACCTGCATCCCTTCAAATTCTCTCGTGCTTCTACAAGAGAAATGAATTGCCCATTCGCCTCAGAATTTTCTACACGGCTATTCCACTTACGCATATTTATGGCGCTTTGATGGCTGCTGGACTTCTTGCCATGGGAGGTGTTAGGAACCGGCCAGGGGTGCAATGGTTGTGGGTTACCTTCGCAGCCCTCTATCTCTAACCCCCTAGTACGTTAGCGTAAACTGCGACTGGCCGCCATTCCAGCCCCTAAGTCTCCTGATCGAAGGGCTTCTAGCCATCGTCATTGGAACTGTGAGCTTCTTCGTCATGCCGCCATCGGTGTCCGAGCCCGCGCAAGCCTCCCGCAGGTCTGATAGGACAAACAAATGCTAAACGGAGGAGCAAACGCTGGTAAACGGGATTCTACGCAACGATCCAACCAAAGGGGACATGAATAATTGTACCGCAGTGGACCTGAAGGGATTCTAGGCTACCACCAACTACAATCTCTGGCAGGCTTTTCTGGCAGGAATATTCGCTTGGATCCCTTTCCGGCCCACGGCTAGCTATCTCAACCTAATTATGTGGGAGATGGGCTACTCCGTCTTTCAGGCCAACAGGATTGCCATCCCGGGTTATGCACTCTTTGCCACTAATGTACATTGCCGATTGCATCAATGGAGGGACGAAGGTTGCAGCCGACCCGAGACAACAGGTTCTGGTACTCGGTTGGCTCTCGGAGCGGCTTAATGAACGGTCTCTTATTGCCTTGGCTTACAACGTGTGGATGTTGCCCTTCTTTATCGCTCTAGGTGTCCTACCTCCTTCGGCTAGCCTGTGGATCAGATACACCATCTTGACAGACATTGCCGGGATCCCATACACACACTCCATCCCGGTCGGTCTTACAGGCCGCATCTCCCGCAGTGTCGGCTCTCACATCGTATCCTGCGCCATCTACAACATGACTTACCAGGTTGGAAGCAATATTGCCGTAAATATCCATGGCAAGGAGGACCGACGCTACCGCAAGTGCTGTCAAACATGTGCCAAACCGCACAATATACCGCTTTCCTAGCCACCACTCACGGGACGAGGCACAGATTACACTGGAAGTAAGGTTCATATCGGCCTGTACTCCGCAAACATTGCTGGTTTCGTGGCAATAAAGGGGCACTACCTTTGTCGGAACCGAGTTTTAGAGGATAAGTTTATGATGCTACCGGAGTCGGAGAAGTAGACTGCAATGGGCATCCGATTCACTCATTAACAAATAAAATGTTGGACAAAATCACGGCATCATATGGTTGCACGGGTAGGTGGAGGAATAGAGTTACCGTAGTTCTATTGCCTGCGCTGGGCCACCTTGTATTACTTTCAGATTCGGTGGTTTGATGGGTGATTCCGAAGTACAACCAACATTATATTATTAGCTAGTTAGATACAGTACAATATTAGTGCAGGTTGGCAAACCAACTCCTTCGGTATCAGACTCCTAGCATTCAGCCCAGTGCTCACAGCTTCTCCGATCCCTATGACACAGTTCCCATGGAATTTTCGGGACTGGAAACAACTATAAACAAATGGAAAATAGACCGGGATATCACCTGTCAGCCCGGCCAAGAAACGAAATGGCCAGTCAACCCGACTAATCTGCAAACGAGAGTGGGGGCGGGTGAGAAGGGTTGTAACACTTCCTAAAAAGCTGATCACAACAGATCTGCGCGCACCTGTCGGGGACGAGAGACCCTGGCCTCGGTACTACAGTACCTGGATACATACAAGGCAGCCCTCTACATCCCGCTAACCAGGCGCGGAATGACGTGTGAGGCACTGGAAGATATAACACGTCTCCAAGCGGCTCAAACTGACTACTTAATCATCCAATTCCCTATCCAGCAACTGCGACTAATACCCCAACCACCCTGTAGCACTACCAAAGTTCAAGAACAACCGACTGTGCATTATGCACACATTCGTTCTCATACTTCATTGTCCCCAACTATAGTCCAAGAGTCCGCTAAAGCGCGGCATTGTCGGCGTACTAAAGGGACACCAATGTTCCTTGTATGTTGGGTCTAAATGGAGATTTATGTTCAGATATTGAAGAGAAAAATCGATCATTTAATGACGTCGACTGCTTAGCAGGTTCGTCCTATCCCGTTAACTGGGATATGCAGTTGACAACTTCAATCCAGATAATAGGGCACAGTCATGCTGGTTTAAATATTATCATGTCCGCAACCCTATTACCATATAGTGAAGAGGACGGCAGCAGGAACTTACGAGCTCCAATAAGTAACTCTTCGCCAGAGTGGCAAAATTAAGATACTTGTTAAAAATAGACGCTGAGACCTTAGTCTCATCGCGTCGCCGATGAGATATCTGATTCCTGACACATTTCCGCCTGCGGTACCCTCTACACAGACCGTGGAGACTTCTCTTACGTTTTGAAAGCGCGTCCGGCTATGCGATTGTTTCTACTTCAAGCTTTTAATTGGTGTCAGGGGGTTGCCCTGGGAATTTTCTTGCTCCCAGCCCAGTACCTACCTGTTCATTCCTATTTATGATAGATCCACGCAATATATTCAATCAAAGAGGTGCGGCGATTCAATATCAATTAGGTAAGAATACGTAAGCTCTTCGTGGAATGTTGACAGTTGAGTGTAGCTCTAAATCAGAGCGACGTCTCGTAGCCAAATAGCCCGTCCCCAGTCTAGCCATCTTCATCGAACAGGTTTTATTTAACTTGAGAGCGTGCATGCCGACCGCGGCGATCAGCCCTTAAGACAAACCCTCATTCACATCTGAAAGTAACTTCAACCATACGAGGTAACAAGCCTGACAAGACAAAGTATTTACATAATAAATACTGCAAGGAGAACAAGCGCGGCGGCGGGGACGCTGAGGCGGTTCATTGTGGCGGCAGCTGCTACCACGGTTGGCTCGCCGCTGCCGGTCGATGGCTCAGAAGACCCAGCATGGGTTGAGACTCCGGCTGTTGTTGGCTGGGCACCTCCGCTATATGTGTTTGGTAGACCTCCCACAGGATTGGTGGTCGGCTGAGTATTTCCGGGGTAGGTATTGGGCTCGCCACCAATAGGGTAGGTCTTTGAGGGATGACTTTCGGGATAGGTAGTCGGCTCAACACCTTCGGAGGAAGTAGCCACTGTGCTGTAAGGGTATGCGGACTGTGATGGAAGCGCCTTGCTAGACGAGTACCCAGAAGCATCGGTGCTGCAGCCGGTATCAGAGCTAGGGGGAAGCTCAGAAGGGGTGACTGGGTAGGAGGTGTCAGTTGCGGTTGCGGTGTCGGATGCAGTGTCAGTTGGCGGAGCAGTGTCGGTGGCTGTTGCAGTGTCGGTTGGCAGAACGGTGTCGGTTGGCAGAACGGTGTCGGTGGCTGTTGCGGTGTCGGTGGGCGGAGCAGTGGTGGTTGCGCAGCCCTCGACTCCAGTGTAGGCAGTGACACCGGTCTCTATAGCAGAGGAAACTTGACCAGCGAGCTGCTTGGCAACATCCTGCAACAGTGCGGGAACCTTAGCAGAAACCGCCTCAGCGAGATCGTTGGAGCCGCTGTACTGTTCCTGGAGGCTTCCGAGAATTGTTGGTCCCAGGCAGCTTTCGACAAAGGCATCCTTCTTTGCGATGATATCGGTGATGCAGGTGTTGATGTGATCGACAAGTGCTAACACTGGATTCGTGAGGCTGACGCCATCCCCGAAGCTAAGAACATCTTGGCCATTGGCAGCTGCTACACCGTCGCCAATTATGCTGACAAGCTTTGCCGACGCAGCCTGGACATCGGTGCCATCCCCGCCAGTATACGCCTTTATAGCGCTGTCAAGGACATCGGTCTGGTCCTGGATGCTGCTAAATATGCCGAGGAATACGGAGAGATCGCCGTCGCGCTTCGCGAGAGGTTCCGCCGACAACCCTAGGGCAAGGCTAAGGAGGACAAGGGGGGCTGAAAACTTCATCTTCCTTCAAATTGGCCTATAAACGAGTGTGCAGGCTGAGGAGCGAGTGTAATGGAGCGAAACCTGTCCAAAGATAATCTGCAGTGCGGCAAATGGCGGAGACTCTGGCTTCCTGAACGGGAAGGGATTCTCAAGATCGTCCACCGTTCATATATATAACTCTAAATCACCTCAATGGCGAAGCCCACCTTCACAACTTGCTGCCTCGGCTTGGGTTCATTCCTACATCTCAAGCATGTGCCTCGCACTTGTCGCTATATATGGCTCGGCCGGTAATGTTGCATTGAGTGACATCTATGGTTAGCCTCCCCCGCGTTCAATTTTACAGCTATGCTCTATTTGGTTCTTGAATCTGCCACTAGTGATCCCTCAATGCTGCGCTCCAATTAAAAACTGGCCGACCCTCAATCCGAGGGAGCAGTTCAATCCTTCAGACTATGACTAGCGCTAGAAGTTAGTGAAATGACAGCTCGGTTCGAGCATGTGCGAGGTACTACCAAGCGTAGACGACCTTATCGAATGCCTGCGGCACTGCTCCGTTGCACTTTAATTGTCACGGATCGAGGGGCTATTCAGACCCTTCCAATACCGTGCTAGTTTTGCAGGTGTGCAAAGGCAATGAAGTACTAGAGCAGGACCGGCTAGCCGACTGTGCGGAAGGTCTCGGAACTCAGTCTCCCCTACGCCCGTATGGTGCACCTCTCAGCCTGCTCGGCGGCAGAAAACAAAGCGGCACGACTATGGGACGAGGTAATTCATTTGGTCAGTGGGTTTCAGGGGGCGAGCTTTCCTCATGTTGTCGATTGTCTGTGGCGGTCCAACGATAGAATATGTGTAGACGTTGCGGGTGGGTTCTACACAGCATTTTTTAGACAAAGGGCAAATTCGTTGGGGCAACGAAGTCTTCGCTTTAGCGATTCGAGAGGCCGTGATGGAAGTCAGGGCAAAGGAGGTAAACATGCCACTGAACTTGGCGCAGTTTGTTCACGCGGATCGTAAGGACTACAAAGGACGTATTGTACGTAAAGTTTCATAGGCACACGCCGAGGCACTAAAACTAAACGACAGTTACCCAGACCACAACTGGATATACCCGTTATACTTACACGCTTTTCTTCCCAGGAGACACTAAAATTCAATTTTTATACCCGACCGGCTCTACAACTGCCTTTACAGGTTACCCCATTGCATGGGCGATTTAAAGTCTCTTTACCGTCTTCAAGAAATACTTAAGGTTAAGGGGAAGTCTACAATACGGCCCAAAAGAAAAGGCTCCGTGACTGCGCCGTAGGGCACACGGAAGCACATGCATGCACACCCGGTACGCAAGTTAGGGCAGCAGTAGCACAGGCCCATCCACGTAAGGGGAAAGTAAGCAGAACTCGATTTGTAGTTTAAACTAGAGAGTTTGCGATGGTAAATTCTTACTCTTGAGTCGCCTTACTCTGTGCTTGTGCCAATTGGCACCATAAGATGGGTGTCAATTAGTTTACACGGAACGCTCTTAGACATGCAAAACCCGCCTACGTCAAATCCCCCGAAGCTTTGGTCGAATCGATAGAATACCGATAACAAAGTTCGAGCTCCCAAATGACTAGCAGGACAAACCGCACCGAGGCAGCATCTGTGTTTGGGATTACCTCGCTTCCGATACGCTTTGCTCTGACGGTGTCGATCTTTCGATATGGTGGTTGATCTACATTATGCTACATCCAGTGCTCGCTAAAACTTCAGTCAGATCCGGCAATGTCTATGCCACCATCTTGCCCACCGGTAGGAACAGTCCACCTCCCTCCCCCAAAAGCCCATGTAAGACCAGTAGTTCGACGATCTCCATTAATTTGGTCTTTACTGCTAATCTGTAGAGCTGGCCCCGGTGTGCCCGCATCGCATATACATTTCTTTTGCCCCGGTCCTTAGGACTGTGTGGCCAGTTGATTACTTCATTGAATGTTTTCAAATTCTAGGTTAGACTAGGTCTCTCCGACCTAGCTCAATTTAGTACAGGGTATCCGTATCCTCCTTTTTGATCAGGACTACTAGATTCTTCAAGTCTAAGCACTAATTCCTACTTTTGTTAACCTTATTCTTGAAATCACCCATTTCATTTACTTTAACCTATTCACCTCAGCTCCTATAGTATGCTTAGAGGTAGGTTAGAGCCTTAGTGAGCTTTATGGTCTTCATGGTTGAGTTCTAGTATTACTTAAGGACTTATAGTCATGATGGCAACTACGCATTAAGTATCTGCTTTCTTACTCGTTAGTATATGCCTAGCTAGATTGTAATTGGAATGATGAAACAGGTCTTTGCAATAAGCACTAATGCAGTACGATTTATATTCTCATAGCAGGGTTTTGGTAACTCGATTCAATAGCTTAGTCGATTGCGATTATATCGAATTGAGGAGAAGGATTAAGAATTCAGGACTAGAGAGCTAAGGGATAGTTTTAATGCCCTTCGTATTCAACAGCGTACAGTATATGTCGACCACATCTACAGGCTTACCGAATGAGTCATTCGGGTGAGACCTGTACGCCAGCGGGGTACGGAACGCGATGTTGCGAAACGCGATGTTGCGATTGAAGAACCCATTAACCCCTAAAACTTTCCACTGTATTACACAGCTGATCAGGTACACAGCTGTTCAGGTTTAGCAAATTGAATCACGTGATCTCACGATCTCAACCATCGATCTTTCCACTGTACGAACCAAAAAAAAAAATAAAAAATTCCACACTTCCATACATTTTTTTTTCACTTGTATCTATTACTATTGCTCTACGGGGTGTTGATATGATCTAGTTGCCTGACCACAGGGATGAAAATAGGACGTTGAAACCCATTAAAACCGCTCGTAGAACAAGCCACAGCCGTACAGATGGACCTCTTGATGGGGTACCATACAATAGAGATACTTGGGGCGCTGTGGGCGACTGAGTGCAGCCACAACAATCCCTCACATCAACTTAGCCAATCGGCGTTAAGAGTAAGAAGTCCGAGAACATTCGTCATCTTAACGGCGGGGCAAATTACCGGATGACTCGCCGGCGTGGCTCACCGAATTTCAACACAAACTACGCGCTGGGTCCTTTTCTTTCATCTTATAAATTAAGTTGCTATTTCATTCATCGGTCCTTCGAGGCTCCTGGATCAGGCGCCAGTCATCTGTCGTCTTACTTCGGCTTAACATCAATTACTCGTCTGCACACTAGGTATTCACTGACCAATTGGCTTACGGAACCATGTCTTGCCCCAATTGTATTTCAGGCCATGTGCACCATGGCGATCCAAAAGGCACCGTTGAGAAGCTGCACGGCCTCGACACGTATGTGTCTAAGCCATCCGAAGGAAAGATCACCAAGGGAATTATAGTTATCATTCCCGATGCCTTTGGAATGCCATTCGTCAACAACAAACTGCTAGCCGATCATTATAGCGAGAAGGGCGACTTCATCGTTTATCTACCAGACTTCATGCGAGGTCAGTCTTATACGAGTTTCGTTGTCGCAATAGCTCACTATATATATAGGGCACTCAGCCCCCGTCTGGTGTCTCGACACGATGAGGATGTTATTTACGTCCGGGTCCTGGGCGAACGCATTGGCGAAGCCGTATGTTAAACCCAGCCACATTAGTTCCGACATACAAACTGACCTGGATAGATATTACGTTGCCTGTATCTTGTACGGTATGGTCCCTTGGCGGATTGCCAATGGCTTTGGCGTGAGCATGCCCCTCGTGAAAGACTTTTTTACCGCGGTGAGGCAGAACGAAGGGGCACATTTGCCCATTGGCGCTGCGGGATTCTGCTGGGGCGCGAAACACACCGTGAACTTGGCCCACGGGTTGACCACACCCGACGGCAAGCCACTCCTGGACGCCGGATTCACCGGCCACCCTAGCAACCTTGAGATCCCGGCCGAGCTCGAGAAGGTAGTCAAGCCGGTCAGTTTTGCCCTTGCGGAGAAGGACATGCAAGTCAAAGAAAAACAGATCGCCCAGATCAAAGATACAATTGCGAATCTGCCAGAAGCCTATGGGGGTGAAGTCAAGGTATATCCTGGTGCCGGCCATGGGTTCTGCGTGCGGGCGGACATCCTCAAGAAAGATGCGGAGGCGCAAGCTCTCGAGGCCGAGGAACAGGCGATCACCTGGTTCCAGAAGCATTTTCAGAACGTTTCTTACTGAGTTTATAAGATGCGATGGCCTCAGCCAGGAAAGAGAATGGAAAAGACAAGGCAAATATGGAGGGGTTATCACACCAGGGAAAGGGGAGTCGGGGGTCTCTTAGTGCATTTTTGGCCTGATGACAATAGTCATACGAATCTCGACAGGCAGCTCACAAGTGCCAAATGTGACAGAGATACGATTCTACCATTTCTTTCTTTGTTCCTGTCCATCCTCTTTCTATGTCCACTCACACGGTCTTTATTTATACTTTACATGCCACGATGTGTCGCGTGCACACTTCCACTTGTTCCTGATACTAGAACTGCAAAGAGTCACCCAAAACACTACCGTTAGTTTGACAACGTACACGACGTACGAAGGCCAGCGAACTTGTGTCGAGGCATATTTCATCGGGTTACACACAAACAGCGCAGCAGGCGTCATGCAGAGCCTGTACTGCTCCGTAAGCCCGATGCTCGACTCGTGCATGTGCAAGACGGCTATGGCATCCGCCCTGTTCACGGGAAGGAATGCTACAGCATCTATCAAACAACGTTTAGACCACGTACTAGGGCAACGAGGCGCTCAATCGTCATAACCTAACTGGCCTCGACGGTCTTCTCCAGACTAGAGTTCGACAAGGCCACGAAAGACCTTGTAAGTTTGGAAAATTGTTCGTTAGAGATCACTATGCAAGTTGACGAGGTACGTATTGAGCAATGAGCAAGCTTTCAAGGTCTGTATGTCACACCGACCTTGACCGCAGGTGACATATTCAACCCTCATTCCGCTACATTTGCCCTCTGCGAAAGTGAATGTGAATGGCCCAATCCATCGCTTTACATATTTCTCTGCTAATACATGAATGTCGTGCAGTTAGATCTTGTCGATCGCTCCAAGCCGTGGCAATTACTAGTGGGTTATATGTA
>Ga0164242_10005717_pt1 | contig 13802 bp, 13 predicted proteins | sample OricomgcompostMG_FD_108783 | JGI IMG/M metagenome (GOLD analysis project Ga0164242, IMG submission 108783) | Miracle-Growth compost microbial communities from Emeryville, California, USA - Original compost - Miracle growth compost (MG) ...
ACAAGCACAAGGTGACGATCCTGTACACCGCACCGACGGCGATCCGCGCGTTGATGCGCGAAGGCGACGAGCCGGTGAAGAAGACCTCGCGCCAATCGCTGCGCCTGCTCGGTTCGGTCGGCGAACCCATCAACCCCGAGGCATGGGAATGGTATTTCGACGTGGTGGGCGAGGGCCGCGCGCCCATCGTCGATACGTGGTGGCAGACAGAAACCGGCGGCATTCTGATCTGCCCGTTGCCGGGTTCCACGGTGTTGAAGCCGGGCGCGGCGATGAAGCCGTTCTTCGGGATCAAACCCGCGATCTTGGATCCGGACGGTAAAGCCATCGAGGGTGCAGGCTCCGGCAACCTCGTGATCACCGACTCTTGGCCGGGGCAGATGCGCACCGTGTATGGTGACCATCAGCGGTTCATCGACACCTATTTCAAGATGTATCCGGGCGTGTACACCACCGGCGATGGCGCCGAGCGCGACGCCGACGGCGACTGGAAGATCACGGGGCGCGTCGACGACGTCATCAATGTGTCCGGCCACCGCATCGGCACCGCCGAAATCGAAAGCGCGATGATGGCGGACGAACGCGTGGCCGAAGCTGCGGTGGTCGGCTGCCCGCACGACGTGAAGGGCACCACCATCTATGCGTTTGTGACGCCCAAGGAAGGGGTCGAGCCGAGCGACGCACTGAAGAAGGACCTGGTTGCCGGGATTCGCGAGCGGATCGGCGCCTTCGCCGCGCCCGAATACCTGCAGTGGGCTGCAGCGCTGCCGAAGACGCGTTCGGCCAAAACCATGCGCCGCATCCTGCGCAAGATCGCCGAGGCGGGCAACAACGACGTCGATCTCGCCGCATTGGGTGATACTTCGACGCTGGCCGATCCTTCGGTGGTCAAGCGCCTGTACGACGACCGCGTTCGCCACTGACCGGAAGCGGCACATCGATGTCCACCGCTCTGGAATTCGCGGAGGCGAGTCCGCGCGATATTGCCCATCGCCTGGACGACCGTGTGATCCACGTGTGGCGCATGCCCTACGCGATGCCGCAGCGGCGCACGCCATTGCTGGCGCTGTTGGGCGCCTATCTCGACATGCCGGCTTCCTCCGTGGAGCTGGATCAGGACGCCCGCGGCAAACCCGGGCTCGCGCCGGGCATCGCCGCGCCCGGCGCGGCGGACCGGCTGGAGTTCAATTGGTCGCACAGCGGCGGCTTCGCGCTGGTGGCGCTGGCGCGCGGCTGTGAACTGGGCGTCGACATCGAGCGCCTCGGCAAGAACCAGCGCTCGCTCGAAATCGCCCGGCGATTTTTCGATCCCGCCGAGGCCGATGCCCTGGCGCGGCTCGATCCTGTCGCGCGCGACCGTTCCTTCATCAAGCTCTGGTGCGCGAAGGAAGCCGTGTTGAAGGCGGTGGGCGAGGGTTTGTCTTTCGGCCTGGCGCGGCTCGCATTCACCCAAGGCGCCGACGCAGACTGGACATTGAAGCAGGTGGATCCCGCTTTGGGCCCGACGCAGGACTGGCAGCTCACCACCTTCGAAGCGGCGCCCGGCTATCGCGGTGCCCTGGCGTGGCGCAACCAGAACCGCACGATCGTCGCATTCCGGCCCATTGGTACCGCTGGCTGAACCATTGCGGGGATGCCGGAACTCCGGCTCGGGGAGGCTGTCTCAAGCAGTACGGGAAGTCTCCCCGTAAGATCCGCCACGACAGCGACGTGGTGGGTTGCACTCTCCGGCGCGGAGTCCTCTCCGCGCCTTTTTTTGGCCGTTCCCGCCATCCGCCGGAGTGGCCCACTTTGCAAAGAACGCCTGTACGTTCAATATCAGCGGCCACGGGGCACCGGGGCGGCCAAACGAACGCAGGTTTTTGCAACGTAACTTCGCTGGGACTTCTCGATGACGGTACTGAGCGTCAACCTCAACAAGATCGCAGTGCTGCGCAACGCGCGTGGTGGCGACGAGCCGAATCTGGCCACTGCAGCGGAAACCTGCATGGCGGCCGGCTGCGGGGGCATCACCGTGCACCCGCGCCCTGATCGACGGCACGTCACCGCTGAGGATGTTGCGCGGCTTGCGGCGATCACGCGGGGGCGCGTCGAGTTGAATCTCGAGGGCAATCCGTTTGCGCCGCCGCGCGATGGTTATCCCGGTTTCGTCGAGCTGGTGCGCCAGGCTCGACCCGCACAGGCAACACTCGTGCCTGATGCCGATGGCCAGATCACTTCCGATCACGGATTCGATCTCGTGCGGGATCTGCCCAGGCTCGCACCCCTGGTCGCGGAGCTCGATAGCCTGGGTTGTCGCATTTCGTTGTTCGTGGATGCAGGCAGTACCGACGGTTTCGAACAAGCACGTGCGCTCGGAGTGGCGCGCGTCGAGCTCTACACCGGCCCGTACGCCCATGCGTTTGCCCACGGGGATTTTGCGGCCGAATTGCAGCGCTGCGGCGACACTGCACGTCGTGCCGTGGATGCAGGCCTCGACGTGAATGCCGGGCACGATCTCGATCAGAAGAATCTTGGCCCCTTCAAGCGCGCGATCCCCGGACTCGCGGAGGTATCGATCGGGCACGCGCTGATCAGTGAAGCCTTGTACGAGGGACTGGATCGCACGGTTCGAAATTACCTTGCGATCCTCGCCTGATTTCCACGCACAAAAAAGCCGCGCGGTGCGCGGCTTTTCCGGTCACCGAGACACGAATCAGGGTGTCGACCCCGGCTTTGCCTTGCCTTGGGTAATGAAGCCCAGGTGCACCATGCCCGCACTCTTGGCGTCCTGCATGACCTTCCAGATCACCCGGTACGGCGTCGTCTTGTCGGCACGGATATTCAACTCCGGCTGTGGCACGCTGGTGGCCGCCGCACGCAATTTGGCGCTCAATACGGCGTCGCTGATCTGGCTGTCGTTCCAGTACACGGTGCCGTCCGGTTCGACCGCCAGATCGATCGGCGGCACCTCGATCGGCGCAGGCTTGGTGTTGGGGTCGGCACGCGGCAGGTCCACCTTCACCTTGTGGGACATGAGCGGCGCGGTGATCATGAAGATGATCAGCAGCACCAGCATCACGTCCGCCAGCGGCGTCACGTTGATTTCGGCCTTCGGGATTTCGCTGCCCGAATTCTCGCCAAGACTCATCGCCATGACGTCAGATCCTCACTTCTCGAAACCGATCTTCTGCACGTTGTAACGGCGCGCTTCGGCCATCACTTCCGCCAGATAGTTGTACTGCGTGTCGTCCGCCGCCTTGATGTGTACCTGGGGCTGCTGCTCCAGGGTCTTCGCACCGACGGTGGCCAACTGCGCCTGCAGTTCGACATTGCTGATCGGCAGGTTGTCCCAGGTCATCGTGCCGTCAGCCTGGATGAACAATGTGTGCGGCGTCGGCGGATTCTCCGGCGGCTTCACGTTGGGGTTGGGCTGCGGCAAGTCGATCTTGATGTTGTGCTGCACCAGCGGCGCGGTGATCATGAAGATGACCAGCAGCACCAGCATGATGTCGATCAACGGCGTGATGTTGATCTCGGCGACCGGTCCGCCGGTGCTATTGGTACTCATCGCCATGATGCAAACCCTCTCTTACTTCTTTACCGCCGGCGGGGGTACTGCGGCAGCCGGCCGTGCAGCGGCAGACGTGGAACCCGTTTCAATGCGCGCACCGGTGGCGAAGAAGTCGTGCAGGTCGTGCGCGAATTCGTCGAAGTGCGCAATGGTCACGCGGTTGGCGCGCGAATAGGCGTTGTACGCGATCACCGCCGGGATGGCCGCGAACAAACCGATGGCCGTCATGATCAGCGCCTGGCCGACCGGACCCGCAACCGCCGAGATGGACGATTCGCCGCTGGCGCCAAGGTTGATCAACGCGTAATAGATACCCATCACGGTACCGAGCAGGCCGACGAACACCGCGGCGGAACCGACGGTCGCCAGCAGCGTGAGGCCTCCCTCGAGATTGCGGCTCTCGCGATCGACCGCCTGGCGCAGCGCGCGATCGACGAACTCGGAACGATTGAGCGCCTCGACCATGCGGCTGCCTTCATGCCGCTGGTGATGCGCGGCCGCCGAGGCAGCTTCCAGTGCGATCTTGGAGAACGGTTCCGAACGCGGCTGCTTCTCCATCACGCGAACGGCGTCCTGCGCGGACGGGGTATCCCAGAACTTCTGGATGACCTTGTCCATGCGCGAACGGATCAGGGCGTTGCGAATCGCGATCGCGACGATGAAGTACCACGACGACACCGACATGATCACCAGCACGATCAGTACGATGAAGTCGATCGCGTGCGCGAGCGGGTGGGTGAGGATTTCATGGAGAAAATGGCTCGCGCCGACCTGCTGCAGGGCTTGCGCGTTGGCGTTGCCGACTGGTGCGGCGGCGGCTTGAGTTGCTTCTTGGATCATGGCGCTACCCTTCCTTCAAGTCGTAGCAAGTGGAACGTTGACTGATGGACTCTACCGGAACCCATCCGGTAGAGCGTGAAGTTTCTATTCGATGCCGCTGAGGCTGAAATTCACCGGAACCAGCACGACACCGCCGGATGGCCTGCCGTTCTGGATGCCCGGATTGAACCGCCAGTGACGTGCGGCATCTTCCGCGGCGCGGTCGAGTTCGCGGTAACCACTGGATTTCTGCACCTTGACGTCCACCACTTCACCCGCGGCATTGATGGTGATCGCAAGGACCACCTCGCCCTGGTGACCTTGGCGCACGGCCTGGATCGGATACTTGGGCGGATTGCGGTTCTTGTAGCTGATGTCCACCGACGGCGCGACATTCGCGGGCGGCGGCGGCGGTGCCGGCGGACGCGGCGGCTCGGCCGGCGTGGACATGATCGACTGTTCCTGCGGCGGCGGCGGCGCCGGGGGCGGCGGCAGCGGCGGCGGCTTCTCCAGCTTGATGACCTTCGGCGGCGGCTGCTTGGGCGGTTCGGGCGGCGGCGGCGGCGGCGGCGGAGGTGGCGGCGGCGGCGGGATGAACTCGACGCGCACGATCTTTTGCGTGTTCTTCTCTTTGGCCGCCGGGGGTGCGGCCGGAGCCAGCAGCATGATGATGATGCCGGCGTGCAGCGCAATCGCAAACGCGACCGCGATCGTGCGCCACCAATTGAACCGTTTGCGGTCTCGAGCCGACGTACGTGCCATCGTGTATTGAACCAGTCGCTGACCTTAAGGGCCCCACTGCGGTTGCCGCATCGTTTCCGGTGCGGCTTCCGCAACCAAGGCGGCGGAAAAGTACGAAACGTTACACCACTATCAGGGCCTTGCCTAGAGGGCAGAGCCGGGTTTTTTCCTCGTTGCGCTTGCTGCCGCGCCGTCAACCGGATTACTTGTGCCCCAATTGCTTCAGGGTGCGCCGGGCATCGGCGCGGGTTTCCGGGTCCTGTTCGGCATGCTTGTAGGCGGCGATCGCGGCGGACTTGTGCTTCAGCGCGAGTTCGGCGTTGCCGAGCGTGAGGTAAGCAGCGCCCACCCGCTTGAATCCACCCTTCGCGATCGCCTGCGTCAGCGCGTCCCTGGCTTCCTTGTGGCGATCGAGGTTTTCCAGCATCTGGCCCCGCAGGAAATCGACTTCGCCGGTCTTGGCGTCCGGAGAGGCCTTGGCATACGCGTCGACGGCGTTCTTGTAATCGCCCGCGATCGCATACGAGTCACCCAGCAATTTGTAGCTGTCGAAACCCGGCTGCACGATGCCCTTGGTCATGCCTTCCTTCAGAACGCCCACGGCTTTCATCGCGTTCGTCTTCGGATTGTCGCTGCTCTGGCCAAGGTTGTCGTACATCTTGGCCATGTTCATGTAGCCGGCCTCGTCCTTGATCTGGCCGTTCGCACGCGCACGCTCCAGCAACGCCAACGCCTTCTGGTTCTGGTGCGCGTTGATGTAGATCGCGATGACGTTTTGCAGCAGCGTGCCGTTGTTCGGATCCTTGGCCAGCGCCGCTTCGGCGAGCTTCGCGGCATCGTCATACTTGTCCATCGCGAAGTAGCTGGCCATCTCGATCTGGTCCCAGCTGGGTTGCGGCTTGTCGCTCAGCGATTTGGCCTTCTGGATGGCCGCAACGGCTTCGGGGTATTTCTTCAGGCGGTAATAAGCATTGCCCTTCAACGCCTCGATGTCCGCGGATTGCGCGCCGCTTTCCTTGCTCCACGTGTTCAATGTCGTCAGCGCATCGCTGTAGTCCTCGTCGGCGATGTACATCTGCGCAAGGGTTTCCAGTCCCTGGAAGTAGCTGTTGTTGTCGAGCGCATCGGAATCGAGCGCCTGCTTCTGCAGCGTGATCGCGCCCTTGGTATCGCCTCCGCGATACTTGACCTGCGCCAGCCCCAGCATCGCGAGCGACTTGGCGTAGGCGTTGCTGCTGGAATCGGCGATGGGTTGCAGATCTTTCAGCGCCGTGGCGGAGTCGCCGCTATTGGCCGCCTGCAAACCCTCGTTGAGGGTCTTGCCTTCCTTTGCACTGACGCCGACTTTCTCAGGCTGTTTCCGGGTGGCATTCGGATACTTGTCTTCGGGCTTGGCCTGCTTGCCGGATTTCTTCGTCTGCTGCTCGCCGCATTTGTGCTGCAGCATCTGGATGTCCGAACACTGCTGACCGCCGCTCATCTGCGCCGACGCGGACAGCGGCACGAGAGCGGCCGCAAAGGCGGCACACATGCCGCAAACAAGCCAGCGGGACTCAAGCTTCATCGGAATGCCTCTTGCACTGGGCACGCACAACGCGAGGGGAGAGTGAGGGTAGCGCGGTCCATGAGCAAAGCTCAAGTACCGAACGGTCGCGCATACGTATCCATGACGTCACACATCGAGATTGCCGACACGCAGCGCGTTGGCTTCGATGAAATCACGCCGCGGTTCGACCACGTCACCCATCAGGGTCGCGAAGATCTGGTCGGCCTCCAGTGCATCCTCGATCCGCTCCTGCAGCAACCGGCGCGTATCGGGATTGACGGTGGTCTCCCACAACTGCTCGGGATTCATTTCACCTAGGCCCTTGAAACGCTGGATCTGGCGCCCTTTCTTCGCCTCGTCGAACAACCAGGTGCGGGCTTCGGCGAAACTGTTCGTTGTCTGCGACGCGTTGCCACGGCGGACTTCCGCACCCACCGCACTGCGTGCCTGCAGTGCGCGAGCGACATCCAGCAGCGGCCTGAAATCCGCGCCCGAAAAGAAGCTGCGCGGCAATACCCACGTATGTTCGGTGCCATGCTGGGCACGCCGCAGCAGCCAGGCCGGGGGGTGCTGCTCGCTGGCCGGGCGCAGCTCCAGGCGATATTGGGGACGCCCCAGGCCCGTCGCGTTCAATTTGGACGTCAAGCCGTCCGCCCATCGCCGCATCGCTTCCGGATCGTTCCACATTGCATCTTCGAGCGGCGCATATTCCAGCATGGCCGTGAACACACCGCTGTCGCCACGCTGGGCAAGACGCCCGATCTGGTCGAGCGCGGCCTGATATTGGCGCAGCAGTGTTTCGAGTGCGTCGCCCGTCACCGCTGGCGCGGCATCCGCCGGCGTCCAGGCTGCGTCCTGCACCGCGCTCGCAATCAGGTATTCGTTGAGCGCGGCGTCATCCTTCAGGTACAACTCGTTCTTGCCCTGCTTGATCTTGTAGAGCGGCGGCAGCCCGATATACACGTGGCCGCGCTCGATCAACTCCGGCATCTGCCGATAGAAGAAGGTGAGCAACAGGGTACGGATGTGGGAACCATCGACATCCGCGTCCGTCATGATGATGATGCGGTGGTAACGAAGCTTGTCGGCATTGAATTCATCCTTGCCGATCCCGGTACCGAGCGCGGTAATCAACGTGCCAACCTCGGCCGACGACAGCATCTTGTCGAAGCGTGCCTTCTCCACGTTGAGGATCTTGCCCTTGAGCGGCAGGACGGCCTGGGTCTTGCGGTTGCGGCCCTGCTTGGCGGAGCCGCCTGCGGAGTCGCCCTCCACCAGGAACAACTCCGACAGGGCAGGGTCGCGTTCCTGGCAATCGGCGAGTTTTCCGGGCAACCCTGCGATGTCGAGGGCGCCCTTGCGGCGGGTCAGTTCGCGCGCCTTGCGCGCCGCCTCGCGCGCACGCGCGGCATCCACCACCTTGCCGGCGATGACTTTGGCGTCGGCGGGATGCTCCTGAAGGAATTCCTCCAGCTTGGCGTTGACCGCCTGTTCCACCACACCCTTGACCTCGCTGGACACCAGCTTGTCCTTGGTCTGGGACGAAAACTTGGGGTCCGGGACTTTCACCGAAAGAACCGCGATCAGTCCTTCACGCATATCGTCGCCGGAAAGGGCGATCTTGGAGTTCCGGGCCAATCCCGATTGTTCGACGTAGTTGCTGAGTGTTCGAGTCAAAGCGGCGCGGAATCCGGTGAGATGCGTACCGCCATCCTTCTGCGGGATGTTGTTGGTGAAGCAGAAGATGGACTCCTGATAGCCATCCGTCCACTGCATGGCCAGTTCGACCGTAATGGCATCGGCCTGGACGCTGAAACTGATCGCATTGGGATGCAAAGGCGTCTTGAGCTGCGAGAGATGCTTGACGAAAGCGCGGATGCCGCCTTCGTAGGCAAACACATCTTTTTTCCCAACCCTTTGATCTTCAAGGGTAATTCTGACACCGGAATTGAGGAACGCCAGCTCCCGCAGCCGCTTGGCCAGGATGTCGTACTGGAATTCGATGTTGTGGAAGGTCCCGGGACTCGGCAGGAACCGAACGGTCGTGCCCCGTTGGTCCGAGGGGCCGATTTCGCGTACCGGAAACAGCGGGTCACCCAAGCGGTATTCCTGCAGGTATTCCTTGCCGTCGCGATAAATGTTCAGCCACAAGTGTTCCGACAGTGCATTGACCACCGAGACGCCGACGCCATGCAACCCGCCCGACACCTTGTAAGAGTTGGCGTCAAACTTGCCGCCAGCATGCAGAACCGTCATGACTACTTCGGCGGTAGAGCGGCCCTCTTCCGGATGGATTTCCACGGGGATGCCGCGCCCGTTGTCGGCCACGCTGACCGTTCCATCATCGTGGATGGTCACTTCGATATGATCGCAATACCCCGCCAGCGCTTCGTCGATGGCGTTGTCCACCACCTCGAACACCATATGGTGCAAACCGGTACCGTCATCGGTGTCACCGATGTACATACCGGGGCGCTTGCGCACCGCCTCAAGCCCTTTGAGAACCTTGATGCTGCTGGAATCGTAGACTTCATTCATGGTGGATACTCGCGGGCGATGGCGCATGGATGCAAACACTTCATTATACCCGACCCGCCGAAGCCTTCTCCGCAGCCACCCCTGAATGTTCCACGTGGAACGTACAGGCATCAGACAAACCCGCCTTCGGGGCTGACGTGGCAGTAATCCAGACCTGAAGGGGGGTGTCCGTTACCCACCGAATCACCTTGCCGGTGTGCTCGGCATCAAGCTCGGATTCGAGATCGTCCAGGCACAACAGGGGGTAGTCAGCCGTTCGATCCTTCAACCACCGCACCAGCCCCAGCACGCAAACCAGGGCCACTGCCTTGGCCTGGCCCCGGGACAGGTGTTCGCGCCGCGCGATCCGTTCAAACTCCAGCGCCCAATCTGCGCGGTGTGCACCGCGCTGGGTAAACCCGCGTTCGCGGTCCCGCTCACGCATCGCGGCGAGCTGTTGGGCGAGCGGGACGGATTCGTCCCATCCCGGCCGATATTCGAATCGCGCCGCACCGAATTCCGGGACGAGTGCCGATGCTTCTTCGACCACGTACGGCTGGAGACTTGTGAGACATGCGTTTCGCATGCGGTGGATTTCCTCGGCAAGGCGGCCGAGATCATGCTCCCAAGGCTCGAACACCGCCGGATCGGCGTGGGTGCGAAGTAGGGCGTTGCGTTGCCGCAAGGCCCGGCGCCAGCGGCGCCAGACATCGAGCGAACGGTGTTCCACGTGGAACACACTCCAGTCCAGGAAACTTCGGCGTTCGTCGCCAGGACCGGTGATCAACGAGGGACTTTCGGGCCCAAAAAACACGACGGGGCAAACTTCGAATAACCGGGCAAGCGTCGGGATGTCGGTCCCGTCGAGGCGTGCTTCCCACCGATCACCACGGCGGCTGAGGCCCAGTCGGTGTGTGGATGCGTCGCTGTGCGACGTTTCTGCATAAATCAGGTAATTCGGCGCCCCATGTCGACACGGGGCCGAGCGCGCACCAGTGCGGAAAGAGCGGCCATGCGACAGAATGTACGCGGCTTCCAGCAGGGTGGTTTTCCCGGCGCCATTCGGCCCGATCAACCAGTTGACGCCAGGCCCGGGCTGGAACTCGGCCGCCTCGAAACACCGCAGATTCCGCAACCTCAGCAGGTCGATCTTCATTGCCGCGCCTCGAGAAGGGCGCTGCGCAACGATCCGTATGTCACAGCCGCAGGGGCATGACCACGTGCTGCGTCTTCTGGCTGGCGGCGCCCCGAAGCAGGCAGCTCGACTGCGCATCGCGCAACTGCAATTGCACGCGCTCTTCGTCGAGTGAACCCAAAGCATCGAGCAGATAGCCGACGTTGAACCCGATGGCGATATCCGCCACCGAAGTATCGGCCTCGATTTCCTCGAAAGCCTCTTCCTGTTCGGGATTGTGGGCAATGATGCGCAGGCAGTTCGGAGCTACCTCAAGCCGCACACCCCGATATTTTTCATTCGACAGGATCGCAGCACGTTGCAGCGCGTTCCGCACGATATCGCGGTCGACCTGCACAAGCTTGTCGGCACCCAATGGAATCACCGCTTCGTAATCGGGAAACCGGCCGTCGATCAGTTTGGACGTGAACACCACGTCGCCGCGGCGCACCCGAATGTGGTTGGCAGAGAATTCGATGGCGACCACGTCCTCGCCGGAGTCGAACAAACCCAACAATTCCGTGACGCCCTTGCGCGGGATGATGATCTGGCGATTACCCTTGACCGCAGTCTCCAGCGCCGTTTCGGCCATCGCCATGCGGTGGCCGTCGGTAGCCACGCAGCGCAACTCGGAACCGCGAAGATCCATCAGCAAACCATTGAGATAGTAGCGAACGTCCTGATTGGCCATGGCAAAGGCCGTGCGCTCCATCAGACTCCGCAGCGTTCCCTCCGGCAAGGTAACTTTGTCGGTGACCTCGATTTCGTCATTGGTCGGGAACTCATCTGCGGGCAGACTGGCCAGCGTGTACCGGCTGCGCCCCGCGTGCATCACCACGCGGTCTCCCTTGACCTGGACGTCGACCTTGACCCCATCAGGCAAGGCGCGGACGAGATCGAACCACTTGCGGGCCGGAATGGTGGTTTCGCCGTCTTCAGACGCATCGATCGTGGCGCTGGCACGCATTTCGACTTCGAGGTCCGTGCCCGTCAGCGACAAACGTCCTTCCTTCACCTGGACCAGCAGGTTCGCAAGTACCGGCAAAGTCTGCCGACGCTCCACCACGCCGACGACTTGTTGCATCGGTTTGAGCAAGGTTTCACGCTGAGTGCTGAAGCGCATGGTCGATCCCCGTGTCGGCTGTATCTGTTTTGTTCTACTTGTAGATAAGATCTTAGAAGCAGGGCTTGTTGATAAAGGGATTTCGCATAAGTTTCATTTAAAATCAATGACTTGAAATAATTTCATCCGGGCATTGAAGTTCGGAACACCAGTGTATGGGCTGTGGATGATTTGTCGATACTTCGCTATCCGCATTTTATCCACAGGCTTTACCCCGTCAGTATCCGAATCAGTTTGTCCCAGTCCTGGCGCAAGCGCATGTCCGTGTCGCAGAGGCTGCGGATCTTCTTGCAGGCATGCATGACCGTGGTGTGATCCTTGCCGCCAAAGGCCTCCCCGATTTCGGGCAGGCTATGTTCGGTCAATTCCTTGGCCAGCGCCATTGCTATCTGGCGGGGACGAGCCAGGGAACGCACCCGTCGCTGCGACAGCAAGTCCGAGAGGCGCAACTGGTAATAGTCCGCCACCGTCTTCTGGATGTTCTGGATGGTGATCGCGCGGGCGTGGACATTGAAGAGATCGCGCAAGGTTTCCTGCACCAGCTCCATGGTGATGCCGCGACCGGAAAGGTTGGCTTGCGCGGCGACTGTATTGAGGGCACCTTCCAGCTCGCGGACATTGGAGCGAATCCTGCGCGCGAGCAGCAACGCCACGTCGCTCGGCAGCGGAATACCGCGGGCCTGCGCCTTTTCCAGCAGGATCGCGGCGCGGGTTTCGAAGTCCGGCGGTTCGATCGCGACCGAGAGGCCCCAGCCGAGACGCGATTTCAGCCGCAACTCCAGATTGTCCACTTCCTTGGGGTAGCGATCGCACGTCAGGATGATCTGCTGGCGCGATTCGTAAAGCGTGTTGAAGGTGTGGAAAAACTCTTCCTGGGTGGCGTCCTTGCCGGCGAAGAACTGGATGTCATCGATCAGCAGCGCGTCGACCGAACGGAACTTGTGTTTGAAATCATCCATGTTCTTGTTGCGCAGCGCCGTGATCATCATTTCGGTGAAGCGCTCGGAATGCACGTACAGCAATTTCATCGACGGGTTGTGCTTCAGCATCAGGTTGCCCGCCGCCTGCATCAGGTGGGTCTTGCCCAGCCCGGTGCCCCCGTAGAGCAGCAACGGGTTGTAGGCGCGCCCGGGGTTCTGCGCCACCTGCATGGCGGCAGCCTTGCCCAACTGGTTGGATTTGCCCTCAACGAAGTTGTCGAAGGTGTAGTGCGGGTCGAGATTGTGCTGTGGAGTCACGGCATGGGCGGGTGCCTGCGCCGCAGCAGGCTTGCCGACCGTCGCGATGGAACCCACTTCCAGGCGCAGCGGCACCGGCCGTCCGGCCAGCGCTGAAAGGGTTCCCTCGATACGGGACAAATAGCCGTTTCGAACGAACTCCAGCGTGTAGGTATTGGGTGCGAACAGCCGCAAGGTGCCGTCGTCGTAGCGGGCTTGCAGGGGTTGCAGCCATGTGTGCAGGACGCTGGGCTCGATTTCGCCTTCGAGCCGCGCGAGACAGCGTTGCCAGAGATCGCTCATGAAAACCCGTGGATGGATCGGTCCGGATACCGTCGCGCCGATGCGCGCGCGCGGTGGACGGATCAGTCTAACAGGCTGCCGGAAGGCTGCGCGTGGCCCCGCGGCGGCCTGTCGCGGGATCAACATTTACGTTGACGCAGCATCATGGAAACCCTAGAATTCCCAGTCTTTTTCCATGCCTGACCCGCCTTGCGCGGGCAACCCGCTGCGGAGTCACCCATGAAACGCACTTATCAGCCCAGCGTGCTCAAGCGCGCCCGTACCCACGGCTTTCGCGCCCGCATGAAGACGGCCGACGGTCGCAAGGTTCTGTCCGCGCGTCGCGCCAAGGGCCGCAAGCGTCTGATTCCGTAAGTCTCACGAATGGCCGGCTTGCCGCCGCATGCGCGGCTGCGCCGAGCCGCCGATTTCGCCGCGCTGCGAAATGCCCGCGGGCGATTGCAGACGAGGCATTTCCTGCTGCGCTGGATCGAAAGTCCCGTGGCCGCGACCCGACTTGGACTGGCCGTATCGCGCAAGGTCAGCAAGCGAGCGGTGCAGCGCAACCGGATCAAGCGCATCGTCCGCGAATCGTTTCGCGAGCAACGCGAAGGATTGCCGCCGTTCGATGTCCTGGTGATCGCGCGCTCATCCGCGGCGCTCGCCGATCGTCCTGCCCTGCACGCGGATCTGCAATACGCATGGCAGAAACTGAAGGCGTTGAAGCAGGCGTCTGCCCCCGGCACAATCGGCGGCTGACTTGCTCCGGCCTGTAGCGCCCAAAGCCCGGGTTCCCTTGTGATCAATCAAACACGCACACTGCTGGTCGT
>Ga0164242_10005718_pt1 | contig 13802 bp, 7 predicted proteins | sample OricomgcompostMG_FD_108783 | JGI IMG/M metagenome (GOLD analysis project Ga0164242, IMG submission 108783) | Miracle-Growth compost microbial communities from Emeryville, California, USA - Original compost - Miracle growth compost (MG) ...
GCGCCGGTGCCGCCGTCGTGGCCGGAGATGAGCACGACGTCGGCGTGCGCCTTGGACACGCCGGACGCAACCGTGCCGACGCCGGCCTCGGACACCAGCTTGACGTGCACCCGCGCCTGGCTGTTGGCGTTCTTCAGGTCGTGGATCAGCTGCGCGAGGTCCTCGATGGAGTAGATGTCGTGGTGCGGCGGCGGGGAGATGAGCCCGACGCCCGGCGTGGAGTTCCGGGTACGGGCAATCCACGGGTAGACCTTGTAGCCGGGCAGCTGGCCGCCCTCGCCGGGCTTCGCGCCCTGGGCCACCTTGATCTGGATGTCGTCGGCGTTGACGAGGTAGTGCGACGTGACACCGAACCGGCCCGAGGCCACCTGCTTGACCGCCGAGCGCCGCAGGTCGCCGTTGTCGTCGGGGGTGAACCGCCGCGCGTCCTCGCCGCCCTCACCGCTGTTGGACTTGCCGCCGAGGCGGTTCATGGCGATGGCGAGCGTCTCGTGCGCCTCGGCCGAGATGGAGCCGTAGGACATCGCGCCGGTGGCGAACCGGCGCACGATCTCCGACACCGGCTCGACCTCCTCCAGCGGCACCGGCGGCCGCAGCCCCTCCTTGAAGGAGAACAGGCCGCGCAGCGTGCCGCCCTCGCGGTTGAGCTGCTCGATCTTCTCGGTGTACTCGCGGAACACCTCGTAGCGGCGGGCCCGGGTTGCGTGCTGCAGCAGGAACACCGTCTCCGGGTTGAACAGGTGCAGCTCACCCTCGCGGCGCCACTGGTACTCGCCACCCACGTCGAGGCGGCGGTGCGCGCGCGAGGTGGCCACCAGCGGGTAGGCGGAGGCGTGCCGGGCCGCGGCCTCCTCGGCCAGCACGTCCAGGCCAACGCCACCGAGCCGCGACGGCGTGCCGCCGAAGTACTCGTCGACGAGGTCCTGCGACAGGCCGAACGCCTCGAACACCTGGGCGCCGGTGTAGCTCTGGATGGTGGAGATGCCCATCTTGGACATCACCTTGAGCACGCCCTTGCTCAGGCCCGACACGTAGTTGGTGATGGCCGACGCCTGCTCCACGCCCGCGATCGCGCCCGACGCGACGAGGTCCTCGATCGTCTCGAACGCGAGGTAGGGGTTGACCGCCGCGGCACCGTAGCCGAGCAGCAGCGCGACGTGGTGGACCTCGCGGGCCTCGCCGGTCTCGACGACCAGGCCGACCTGGGTGCGCTGGCCGGTGCGGACCAGATGCTGGTGCACCGCGGACGTCAGCAGCAGCGAGGGGATCGGCGCGTGGTCGGGGTCGCAGTCGCGGTCGGACAGGATCAGGATGCGGGCGCCGGCCTCGACCGCGGCCGAACACTCCCGGCGCACCCGCTCCAGCGCCGCGGCCAACGCCTCCCCGCCGCCGTGCACGCGGAACCGCCCGTCGATGAGCTGGCAGCGGAAGCCCGGCATGTCGCCGTCGGCGTTGATGTGCCAGATCTTGGCCAGCTCGTCGTTGTCGAGCACCGGCCGCGGGATGACGATCTGGCGACAGGACGACGGGCCCGGGTCGAGCAGGTTGCGCTCCGGGCCGATGCCGCCGGCGAGCGAGGTGACGAGCTCCTCGCGGATGGCGTCCAGCGGCGGGTTGGTGACCTGCGCGAACAGCTCGGTGAAGTAGTCGAACAGCAGGCGCGGACGCTGGGACAGCACGGCCACCGGGGTGTCGCTGCCCATCGAGCCGATCGGCTCCGCACCGGCCGTGGCGATCGGCGCGATGAGGATCCGCAGCTCCTCCTCGGTGTAGCCGAAGACCTGCTGGCGCCGGGTGACCGACTCGTGGGTGAAGACGACGTGCTCACGCTCGGGCAGGTCGTCGAGGTGCACGAGGCCGGCGTGCAGCCACTCGCCGTACGGGTGTTCGGCGGCGAGCTCGGCCTTGACCGCGGCGTCGTCGCGGATCTCGCCGCGCGCGGTGTCGACGAGGAACATGCGGCCCGGCTGCAGGCGGCCCTTGGCCACGACCGTCGCGGGGTCGAGGTCGAGCACGCCCGCCTCGCTGCCGAGCACGACGAGGCCGTCGGAGGTCTGCCACCAGCGGCCCGGGCGCAGGCCGTTGCGGTCGAGGACGGCGCCGATGACCGTGCCGTCGGTGAAGTTGACGCACGCCGGGCCGTCCCACGCCTCCATCAGGCAGGAGTGGAACTCGTAGAACGCCCGCCGCGCGGGGTCCATGGTGGGGTTGTTCTCCCACGCCTCCGGGATCATCATCAGCACCGCGTGCGGCAGGCTGCGCCCGCCCATGTGCAGCAGTTCCAGCACCTCGTCGAACGTCGCGGAGTCCGACGCGTCCGGCGTGCAGATCGGGAACAGCCGCTTGAGGTCGCCCGGGATGAGGTCGGACTCCAACAGCGACTCGCGGGTGCGCATCCAGTTGCGGTTGCCGCGGATGGTGTTGATCTCGCCGTTGTGCGCGATGTAGCGGAACGGGTGCGCCAGCGGCCAGGACGGGAACGTGTTGGTGGAGAACCGGCTGTGCACCAGGCCGATGGCACTGGCGAAGCGCGGGTCGCGCAGGTCGGGGAACACCACGCCGAGCTGATCGGTGGTCAGCATGCCCTTGTAGACGAGGGTGCGGCCGGACAGCGAGGAGAAGTACAGCTCGAGGCCGGCCTCGCGGGCCTTGCGCTCGGCGATCTTGCGCAGCGCGAACGCGCGCCGTTCGAGCTCCATGCCGTGCGCGCCGTCGTCCGCGCGCAGGAACAGCTGCTCGAACACGGGCATGACGCTCTTGGCGGTGGGGCCGAGTTGGTCGCCGACGGTGGGGACCGGGCGCCAGGCCAGCACCGCGAGCCCCTCCGCGCGGGCGGTGGTCTCGACGAGCTCGACGACCCGGGCGCGGGCGTCGTCGTCGACGGGCAGAAAGGCGTTGCCCACCACATAGTGGCCGGCCGGCGGCAGCTCAACCCCGGCGACCCCGCGCAGGAACTCGTCGGGCAGCGCGACGGTGATGCCGGCGCCGTCGCCGGAGGACGGCTCGGCACCGGCCGCGCCGCGGTGGTCGAGGTTGTGCAGAGCCGTCAACGCCTTCTCGACGATGTCGTGCGACGCGCGGCCGTGCAGATCGGCGACGAACGCGACCCCACACGCGTCGGACTCGAACTGCGGGTCGTAGAGACCCTGCGCGGCGGGCTGGCGAGAAAACGGCGTCAGGCTCACGCACCACTCCTGCGGACGTCGATGCACACACCGCGGTGGTGGCCTTGGTGGTGCGGGTCGGTGGACACCCGCGGCATCCCGGGGGTCCGAACCGCCGGGACGACATCGGCCCAGACAGCGCGTTCAGGTTACCTGCCTGTAACGCGCTGGCCGAAACGAGATAGCTGTGAGGAATCCGACCCGGCCCCGCACCGTGCACGACCCCCCGGATTCCGGGACCCCGGTGCCCTCAACGCTGCGGCCAGACCGTCCGCAGCTGCTCCTCCAGACCCTCGCGCTCCGCTTCGGCGATCGGCTTGCCGTCACCGTCGGTGACGTAGAAGGCGTCGACCACCGCGCCGGCCACCGACGACACCCGGGCGCTGCGGACGTCGAGCCCGGCGCGCTCGAGGGCACGGGTGATGCGGTAGAGCAGGCCGATCTCGTCCTCGCCGCGGAACTCGACGACCGTGGCGTCGGTGGCGTCGTCGAACCACAGCACCCGCGGCCGGCGTCGGGGCACGCCGGCCGGGCGCCGGGCGTACGCCCGCTCCTTCTCCGCGATCCGGCCCTCGAGGCCGAGCTCGCCGCGCAGCGCCCGGGCGAGGTCGGAGCGGACCAGCACCGGGTCCGGCAGCTGCCCGAAGCGGGGCTCGACCACGAACCGGTTGACCGCGGTGCCGCAGTGCGTGCGGATCGACGCCTCCAGCACGTCGAGTGAATGCAGCGCGAGAACGCCGGCGGTGCGGTAAAGCGTGCCGGCGGCATCCGGCGCGGCGACGACGACCTCGAACTCGCCGTCGAACACGACCGCCAGCTCGCCCCGCTCGGCGAGGCCGCGGCGCAGGTCGTCGAGCGGCGCGACGGCCGGCTGCCCGGTGCCGCCGATCGCCGCCCGGGTGCGGCGGACCAGGTCGGCGATCAGCCAGGCCTTCCAGTCGCTCCACGCGGCAGGGCCGGTGGCCGCGGCGTCGGCGACGGCGAGGTCGTGCAGCAGGGCGAGCAGCAGCGGTGAGTCGGCCACCGCCTCGCGCACGATCTCGATCGTCATCGGGTCGTCGGGGTCGCGGCGGGTGCCGGTGTGCGGCAGCAGCAGGTGGTGCCGCGTCATCGCGGCGATCAGCTCCACGTCGGCGTCGGCGAAGCCCATCCGGCGGGCGATCGTGTGGGCGTGCCCCTCCCCCACGACCGAGTGGTCGCCGGGCGGGAAGCCCTTGCCGATGTCGTGCAGCAGCGCCCCGACGAGCAACACGTCGCGCCGGTCGACGCCGGAGTCGTGGTCGGCGGCCGCCGCGGCCGTACCGAGCAGGTGCCGGTCGACGGTGTAGCGGTGGACGGGGTTGTGCTGGGCGCGGGAGCGGACGGCGTCCCACTCGGGGATCAGCGAGACGAGCAGGCCGGCCTGGTCGAGCGCCTCCAGCACCCCGATCGAGGCCTGCCCGGCACCGAGCGTGTCGAGGAAGTCGGTGCGTGCCGACGCGGGCCACGGGGTGGGCAGCGGCGCGCACTCCGACGCCAGCCGTTCGAGGGTGAACGGTGCGATCGGCAGGTCGTGCTCGGCGGCGACCCGCGCCACCCGCAGGACGAGGCCCGGGTCCGCCCACGGGTCGGCGTCGCGCGCGAGCACGAGCTCGCCGTCCTGTGCGACGACGTCCTTGGCCAGGCCGACCCGCTGCGGCCCCGAGCGGGCACCGCCGATGCGCCAGCGCGACGAGCGGGACTGCCCGGCGTCGACGCGCCGCCAGGCCAGGTCGAGGGCCTGCGCGATCGCCCGCGCCGACTCGTTCACCCGGCGCAGCAGCAGATCGCGGCCCTGGGCGTCGTCGGTGTCGGTGAACCCCATCGCGGCGGCCACGCCGTCGTGCTCCTGCTGGTAGAGCACGTCCTCGTCGCGGCCGGTGAGCCGGTGCAGCTCGCCGCGGACGTCGAGCAGCACGGGGTAGGCCTCGCGCACCCACACCGGGTAGTCGACGAGCTGCGCGGACGCGAGTGCCCGCAGGCCCTGCGCGTCCCGCAGCCCGCCGCGTGACTCCTTGAGGTTCGGGTCGAGCAGGTACGCCGCCTCGCCGGCGATCGCCCACCGTTCGCGGGCGATCTGCTTCATCTCCGGCAGCCGCTTGACAGCCGTGGCGCGCCAGACGTCGAGGACGCCGCTGCGCACCCGGGCGGTCAGGTCGGCGTCACCGGCGATGTGCCGGATGTCGAGCAGGCCGAACAGCGCCTTGAGGTCGTCCTTGGCCACCGCCACCGCCTGCGCGGCGGTGCGGACGGAGTGGTCGAGGCCGATGCGGCTGTCCCAGATCGGGTACCAGACGGCGTCGGCGATCGCCGAGACGTTGGCGACCTTGCCGTCGTGCAGCAGCACGAGGTCGAGGTCGGAGTACGGCGCGGGCTCGCGGCGACCGAGCCCACCCACGGCAGCGAGCGCCACGCCGTCGGCGACGGTGAACACCGACCGCAGCCACTCGTCGTAGGCATCGGACAGCTCCTGGCGCAGTGCAGCACCGACGAGGCCGGGCCGGCGCAGGACGCCGGCCCGGACCTCACGCAGCAGTGGCGCGTCAGAGTGCGTCGGCGTCACGTTCTCCGGTGCGCACGCGGACGAGCGACTCGACGGGGGTGACCCACACCTTGCCGTCACCGATCTTGCCGGTGCGGGCCGCCTCGACGATGGCGTTGACCAGCTTGTCGGCGTCGGCCTCGGCCACGATGACCTCGATCTTGACCTTCGGCACGAAATCGACGGTGTACTCGGCGCCGCGGTAGACCTCGGTGTGCCCGCGCTGCCGGCCGAAGCCCTGGACCTCGCTAACCGTCAGCCCCTGGACACCGAGGACTTCGAGCGCCGCCTTGACGTCGTCGAGCTTGAACGGTTTGACGATTGCGGTGATCTGCTTCAACGGGCTCACACTCCCTTGCTCGCGGCGACGGGTGCGGCGGCGAACGCGTCGGCCAGGTGACCGCCGGTGCGGCCGTCGAGATCGTACGCGGACTCTCCGTGCTCGGCCTGGTCGATGCCCTCGACCTCCTGGTCCGGGGTGACCCGCCAGCCGATCGTGTACTTGATCGCCAGGGCGATGAGCGTGGTGATCACGCCGGTCCACACGATGGTGAACAGCGCCGCCTCCGCCTGGTGGCCGAGCGAGGAACCACCGCCGCCGTAGAACAGGCCGTTGACGCTGCCCGCCGAGGACGTGGTGGAGAAGAAGCCGATCAGCAGGGTGCCGACGATGCCGCCGACGAGGTGCACGCCCACGACGTCGAGCGAGTCGTCCAGGCCGAACTTGAACTTCAGGCCGACCGCCCACGCGCAGACGCCCCCGGCGATGGCACCGATGCAGATGGCGCCGACGATGTTGACCGCACCACAGGACGGGGTGATCGCGACCAGGCCGGCGACGACACCGGACGCGGCGCCGAGCGAGGTGGCCTTGCCGTGCAGCAGCTTCTCCATCGCCAGCCAGCCGAGCATCGCAGCCTGGGTGGCGACAGTGGTGTTGAGGAAGGTGATGCCGGTCTCGTGCATCCAGCCGCTGGTGCTGAACGGGTCGGTGGTGACGTAGGAGCCGACGTTGAAGCCGTACCAACCGAACCACAGCATGCCGGCGCCGATCATCGTCAGCGTCAGGTTGTGCGGCTTCATCGGGTCCTTCTTGAACCCGACGCGGGGCCCGATGATCAACGCCAGGATGCCGCCCGCGATACCGGCGTTGATGTGCACGACCGTGCCACCCGCGTAGTCCTGCGCGGCCACGTGCGAGGCCAGCCAGCCGCCGCCCCACACGTTGTGGGCCACCGGGAAGTAGCACAGCGTCACCCAGATGACGACGAACAGGATCCAGGACGACAGCTTCACACGGTCGGCGATGGCGCCGCTGATCAGCGCCGCCGTGATCGCGGCGAAGGTCATCTGGAACATCACGCCCGGGATGAACGAGGCCTTGTCGACATCGTGCATCCCGAACAGGTGGAAGGGGTTGCCGATCAGCTTGCCGTTGCCGATGCCGTTCCAGCCCTCGGACCAGCCCCAGAGCACGAAGACGATGCCCACGACCGCGAAGGCCACGAACGACAGCATCATCATGTTGAGCACGGACTTGGACCGAGTCATGCCGCCGTAGAACAGGGCCAGGCCCGGCACGGTCATGAACAGGACCAGGGCTGTTGCCACGATCATCCAGCCGTAATAGCCGTCCACCAAACCTCCTGTGTTGGGGTCTCTCGGGCCCGGCTCGTCGAGGTGCCGGGGCCCGGCGATCAGGTGGAACTCTGTGCGAGCGACGTTTCGCATGCCCGGCGATCATGTTTCGCGCGTGTAACCAGCACTCGCGCGCGTTGTTTCGTGCCCCTCACCCAACCGGTATGTCCGGTGTGCCGGACTCGGCCGGAGCGGGCCAGTAGCGTCGACCGGGTGACGAGCCTGACACGCGTCGACGCGCAAGCCCGCGCCGACCTGATCTCGGTCGACAGCTACGCGATCGACCTCGACCTGACCACCGGCGCCGAGACCTTCGGCTCGCACACCACGATCCGGTTCGCCTGTGCCCGGCCGGGCGGGTCGACGTTCCTCGACGTCGCCGCGCACGCACTGGGCCCGGTCACCCTCAACGGGGTCGCGGTCGACGCCAGCGCCCTCGACGGCAGCGCCCTCGACGGCAGGCGGCTGAGGCTCGACGGGCTCGCGGCCGACAACGAGGTCGTCGTCGACGCCGTCATGTCCTACTCGCACGACGGCGAGGGCCTGCACCGGCACGTCGACCCCGCAGACGGGCAGGCCTACGTCTACGCGATGTCCTTCCTCGACGCCGGCCCGCGGTGGTTCGCGTGCTTCGACCAGCCGGATCTCAAGGCGCCGGTCACGCTGACCGTCCGCGCGCCGCAGGGGTGGACGGTCGCCGGCAACGGCCCGGCCACGCGCGGTGCCGACGGCCGGTGGCGGCTGCGCTCCGCCGGCCCGCTCGCCCCGTACTTCACCACCGTCGTCGCCGGCCCGTACCACCAGCTGCGCAGCGAGCACGACGGCATCCCGCTGGCGCTGTACGCCCGCGCGTCGGTCGCGGACGTCCTGGACGCCGCGGCCGAGGACCTGTTCACGCACACGGCTGCGTGCCTGGACGAGCTGCACGCACTGTTCGGCGCGCGGTACCCGTGGGGCGAGTACCACCAGGCGTTCGTGCCGGAGTTCAACGCCGGCGCCATGGAGAACCCCGGCTGCGTCACCATCAGCGAGTCGCTGCTCTACCGCGGCCGCACCACCGAGGCGCAGCTCGTCGAACGGCGCACCGTCGTCGCGCACGAGATGGCGCACATGTGGTTCGGCGACCTCGTCACCATGCGCTGGTGGGACGACCTGTGGCTCAACGAGTCCTTCGCCGAATATCTCGGCCAGCGGGTCACCGGTAACGTCGCGTGGGTGGCGTTCGGCGCGCGCCGCAAGTCGTGGGGGTACGCGGCCGATCGCCGGCCGTCGACGCACCCGGTGGCGGGCAACGCCGCCGCCGATGCCGCCCAGGCGCTCACCGCGTTCGACGGCATCTCCTACGCCAAGGGCGCCTCGGTGCTGCGTCAGCTGGCCGTGCATCTGGGCGACGACGTCTTCCTGGCCGGCCTGCGCACCTACGTCGACCGGCACGCGCACGGCAACGCCGCCTTCGCCGACCTGGCCCGCGCGTGGTCCGACGCCGGCGCGCAGGGCCTCGACGGGTGGCTGGCCGCCTGGCTGCGCACCACCGGCATGGACGAGCTGACGGCCGACCACGAGCAGGTCCGGCGGGCCGGCGACACGGCCGCGCGCGCCCACTCGGTCACGGTCGCGGCTTACGCGCCGGACGGCACGCAGCTCACCCGGCGCCCGCTGACCGTCGCGGCCGACGGCACGCCGTGCCCCGCTCCGCCCGACGCTGCGCTCGTGCTGCCCGACGCCGTCGACGACACCTGGGCCAAGACGGCGCTGCCGCCCGCCACCTGGGAGGCGATGCCGCAGCTGCTCCCCCGGCTCGCCGACGCCCGCACCCGGGTCGTGGTGTGGAACGCGCTGCAGCTCGCGGTGGCCGACGCCGAGCTGGCCCCGCAGCGGGCGCTGGACGTCGTCGTCGCCGCGCTGCCGGCGGAGGAGGACGCGGTGCTCGCGCCGGTCGGGCGGTGGGCGTGCGGCACCCTGCTCGGCGCCTACCTCGACGGCGACGGCGGGCGCCTGCACGACGCGTTCGCCGCCGCGCTGAGGGCCGCGCCGGCGGGATCGGACGCGCAGCTCGCGCTCGCCCGGCAGGTGGTGGCCTCCGCCGTGGGCCCGGCGGTGCTCGCCGGGTGGCTGGTGGGCCGCGACGTCCCGGCCGGGCTGGAGATCGACCGCGAGCTGCGCTGGGCGGTGGTGCTGCGCCTGGCCCAGCTCGGTGCGGTGGACGCCGAGCGCATCGCCGCCGAGGCCGCGGCGGACGCGAGCACCCAGGGCGTGGCGCACGCCGCCCGCTGCCGGGCCGCGCTGCCGGACCCCGCGGCGAAGGCGGCCGCGTGGTCGGCGATCGTCGGCGACGACGCCCGCTCGAACGCCGAGCTGTACGCGCTGGCCGAGGGCTTCTGGGTACCGGGCCAGCAGGCCGTGACCGGCCCGTACGTGGCGCGCTACGCAGCCGAGATCGCGTCCACGGCGCAGCTGCGCTCGGGCATGGTGGTCGGCCGGCTGGCCGGCGTCGCCTTCCCGTGGACCGCCACCGACCGGGCGTCGCTGGAGCTGGCCCGCGGCGTGCTGGACGCCCCGGAGCTCGACGCGGGCATCGCGCGGGCGGTCACCGACGCGGCCGACGGCCTGCGCCGCGCCGTCGAGGCCCGCGAACGGTTCGGGACCTCGTCTTGACACCCGGTGTGGCTGCCGCGCGCACCCGTATCAGCGACCGCCCGAGGCGCCAAGATGAGGAGACGCTGCCACGAACGCGCGCACGCAGGCCTCGACGTCGTCGGTCGAGTGCGCCGCCGACAGCTGCACCCGGATGCGGGCGCGGCCCTGCGGCACCACGGGGTAGCTGAACGCGATCACGTAGACGCCGTGCTCGAGCATGGCGTCGGCCACGCGCGCGGCCAGCACAGCGTCACCGAACATCACCGGCACGATCGGGTGCTCGCCCGGAAGCAGGTCGAAGCCCTCCTCGGTCATCCGGCGGCGGAACAGCTCGGCGTTGGCCCGCAGCCGTTCGCGCTCCGAGCCGCCGCCGGTGACGAGGTCCAGCGCGGCCAGCGACCCCGCCACCACCGACGGGGCCAGCGCGTTGGAGAACAGGTAGGGCCGCGCCCGCTGACGCAGCAGCTCGACGATCTCCGCGCGGCCGCTGACGTAGCCGCCCGACGCCCCGCCCAGCGCCTTGCCGAGCGTGCCGGTGTTGACGTCGACGCGGTGCTGCACGCCGAACAGGTCTGGGGTGCCGGCGCCGTGCTCGCCCACGAACCCGACGGCGTGCGAGTCGTCGACCATCACCAGCGCGTCGTGGCGCTCGGCGAGAGCAGTGATCTCGTCCAGCGGGGCGAGGTAGCCGTCCATGGAGAACACTCCGTCGGTGACGACGAGGCGCCGCCGCGCACCGGACGCCGCCCGCAGCTGGGCCTCCAGATCGGCCATGTCGCGGTTGCGGTAGCGCAGCCGCTGCGCCTTGCACAGCCGGATGCCGTCGATGATCGACGCGTGGTTGAGCTCGTCGCTGATGACCACGTCCCGCTCGTCGAGCAGCACCTCGAACACGCCGCCGTTGGCGTCGAAGCAGGAGGAGAACAGGATCGTGGCCGCGGTGCCGAGGAACGCCGACAGCCGCTGCTCCAGCGCGTCGTGCTGGGTCTGGGTGCCGCAGATGAAGCGCACCGACGCCATGCCGAAGCCCCACTCGTCCAACGCCGCCTTCGCCGCGCCGACGACGGCCGGGTGATCGGCGAGGCCGAGGTAGTTGTTGGCACAGAAGTTCAGCACGTCGCGCCCACCGGACACCACGTGCGCCGCCTGTGGCGAGGCGAGCTGCCGCTCGTGCTTGTACAGCCCGGCCGCCCGGATCTCGTCCAGCGTCTCGCGCAGTTGATCTTGCACCGTTCCGTACATCAGACGCTCCAATCCAGGACGACCTTGCCGCACTGCCCGCTGCGTGCGGTGGCGAACGCCTCGGCCCAGTCGGCGGCGGCGAAGCGATGCGTGATCACCGGGCCGATGTCCAGCCCGGAGCGCAGCATCGCCGACATCGCGTACCAGGTCTCGTACATCTCCCGGCCGTAGATGCCCTTGATGGTGATCATGTGGGTGACCACCCGGCCCCAGTCGATCGAGATGGGCTGCGCCGGCAGACCGAGCATCGCGATCCGCCCCCCGTGGTTGAGGTTGGCGATGACGTCGGGCAGCGCCGAGGGATGCCCGCTCATCTCCAGCGCGACGTCGAACCCCTCGACCATGCCGAGCTGCCGCTGCGCGTCGGCGATCGACGACGTCGACACGTCGAGCGCGAGGTCGACGCCCATGGCCCGGGCGAGGTCGAGGCGGTAGGGCGAGACGTCGGTGATGACGACGTAGCGCGCGCCGACGTGCCGGGCCACCTCGGCGGCGATCAGCCCGATCGGCCCCGCGCCGGTGATCAGCACGTCCTCGCCGACGAGCGGGAAGGACAGCGCCGTGTGCACCGCGTTGCCGAACGGGTCGAAGATCGCACCGAGATCCGGGTCGATGCCGCCGCGATGCACCCACACGTTGGACTCGGGCAGCACGACGTACTCGGCGAACGCGCCGTCGCGGTTGACCCCGATGCCCTGGGTGCGGATGCACAGGTGCCGCCGCCCCGCGCGGCAGTTGCGGCACGTGCCGCACACGATGTGCCCCTCGCCGGACACCATGTCGCCGACCGCGACGTCACGCACCCCGGCGCCGACCTCGACCACCGACCCGCAGAACTCGTGGCCGACGATCAGCGGCGCGTTCACCGCCGAAGCCGCCCAGTCGTCCCAGGCCTCGATGTGCAGATCGGTGCCGCAGATGCCGGTGCGCAGCACGCGGATCTTGACCTCACCCGCGCCGGTGGACGGTTCGGGCCGCTCGACGAGCTCCAGCCCCGGCGACGCTGCCGGCTTCCAGAGCGCCTTCATCTGTCGCTACGCCACCTCTCCGAGCGGAGCGTCCACGCTGTTCATTCCGGTTCGCCCAGCAAGGCGTCGACGAACTGTTCGGGATCGAACGGCGCGAGGTCGTCAGCGCCCTCGCCCAGCCCGATGAGCTTGACCGGCACGCCGAGTTCGCGCTGCACGCTGATGACGATGCCACCCTTGGCGGTGCCGTCGAGCTTGGTGAGCACGATGCCGGTGACGTCGACGACCTCGGTGAACACCCGCGCCTGGGTCAGGCCGTTCTGCCCGGTGGTGGCGTCGAGCACGAGCAGGGTCTCGTCCACCGGGCCCTGCTTCTCGACGACCCGCTTGACCTTGCCGAGCTCGTCCATCAGGCCGACCTTGGTGTGCAGGCGGCCGGCGGTGTCGATCAGCACGGTGTCGACCTTCGTCTCGACGCCCTGCTTGACCGCGTCGAACGCGACGGACGCGGGGTCGCCGCCCTCCGGGCCGCGGACGGTCTCCGCGCCGACGCGCGACCCCCAGGTGGCGAGCTGGTCGGCGGCCGCCGCGCGGAAGGTGTCGGCGGCGCCGAGCAGCACGGTGCGGCCGTCGGCGACCAGCACCCGGGCGAGCTTGCCGCAGGTGGTGGTCTTGCCGGTGCCGTTGACCCCGACGACCAGGACGACCGCGGGCCGGTCGCCGGTGGGTGTGGAGTGCAGCGTGCGGTCGAGGTCCGGCTGCAGGGCGCCCACCAGCTCCTCGGCGAGCAGCGCGCGCAGCTCCCCCGCCGACCGGGTGCCGAGCACCCGGGTGCGGGTGCGCAGGTGCTCGACGATCTCGGTGGTGGCCGCGACGCCGACGTCGGCGGTCAGCAGCGCCTCCTCGATCTCCTCCCAGGCGTCCTCGTCGAGCTTGTCGCGCGACAGCACCGACAGCAGGCCACGACCGAGGGAGTTCTGCGAGCGGGCCAGGCGGGCGCGCAGCCGGACGAGGCGGCCGGCGGTGGGCTCCGGTGTCTCGACCTCCGGAGCAACCGCGGTTGCCGGTTCGACCGGTGCAGCCGGTGCCCCGAGTGCCGCGACCGGGTCCGGCGGCAGATCGACGACGGTGCCGACGCTGCGGGTGGGTGAGTCGCGCGGTGGTTCGGCGTCGTCGCCGACCCCGGGTCGGTAGTCGACCCCGGGCGCAGGCGCCGCGCCGGCGCGGCCCCGGCGGCGTGGAACGAGGAACGCGGCGAGCGCGATCGCCGCGAGGACGACCACGGCGATGACGACGATGAGAACGACCAGCACGCCCCCATCCAATCAGGCCGGCCCGCCAGCCACGCCAGCCGTGAGTCAGCACCCCGACCGCGTGGACCCGGCATCGACCGCACAACGTACCGCTGCCTACCGGGCAGGGCGTTATACCGAGTTATACTCAGCGCATGAAGACAGCGATCTCGGTGCCCGACGCGACCTACGAGCGGGTCGAGCGGCGCGCACAGGAGCTTGGCGTCAGCCGATCGGAGTTCTACAGCCGGGCCGCCGCCCGCTACCTCGACGAACTCGACGCGGAGTCGATCACCGAGCA
>Ga0164242_10005719_pt1 | contig 13800 bp, 18 predicted proteins | sample OricomgcompostMG_FD_108783 | JGI IMG/M metagenome (GOLD analysis project Ga0164242, IMG submission 108783) | Miracle-Growth compost microbial communities from Emeryville, California, USA - Original compost - Miracle growth compost (MG) ...
ATCTGGTCGTAGGTGAGTTGCGGCGCCGAGGACGTATTGACGTTGTAGCCCATTGCCTGCAAAAGCGGGTTTATCGCTGCAGTACCCAGGTTCCGATACGGCGCCAGGTCATTGCGGACTTGGTTAAACTCGTCCTGCTGCATCTGCGCCGCTTTGTTCGCGGCGTCGGCTTGTGTATTGGCGGCGCTCGAGGCGGCGTCCGAACTCATCATGCCGCCGAGCAGCGACGTGCCCGCGCTAATTGCGGCGGTAATGGGGTCGTTGGCCCGGAATACCCGAACATGACGCAGATCGCCGCCCAGCGGGTCGCCAAGCGGATCGCCCTTGACAGAATATCGAGAAGGCTTATACATAATTCGGTTTCTCGCAACGTAAATGGATGATGCCGTTGGCGCGCGCGACTTCCTGGAAGCCGATTCGCTGGCAGAATTTGAGCCCCGCCACGTTGTCGACCGCGACAGCGGTTTTGATCGGCCTGGGCATCGTTGCCATGACCTCTCGCAGATGCCCACGCATGACGACTCCCGGTGACTTCACGCAACCCGTATGCAGCTCGTTACCATGGATCAATGTTCCGCCGATCAATTCCCCGTTTCGCATAATCGGTATGGCAGTCCAGCCCTGAAATGCAGCCTCAAACTGCGCGAATGTATATCCCGCAGGTAGCCGCGCGCGCACCGAATCGAAAATCCGGTGAAGAATTTTTGCTCTGCTCAATTTGTCGCAAACACCACGTTGGGCGCACTCACATAGGTCATGCGCAGTTGATCGCCGGTGGCTAGAAAGAAACACCCGTAAAACGTCCCGGTCGGATACCACGTCACTCCAGAATTCCGGGAAAACTCCAGCATGCTGATGCCTCCGCCAGAAATGAACACCACGCCGCGCGAAGCGGCCGTATACACGTAGGGCGAAGCCCCGGGCGTCACGGGTACCGCGGGCGTGACATTGCTGTCTGGCCCCGGAGGGCCTTGCGGGCCTGTCTCGAGCACGAAATCCAGCACCTGGGAAGGGCTGGTGCCGTGGATTGACACGGCCGGCGCATCGCCGCTTGTCACCGATCCGATGGACAGCACATTCGCCGGGCCGGGAGGGCCTACCAATCCTTCGCCTTGCGTTCCGCCTGTCCGATCAAACAATCCCGTGAAAAACCGCCACCATGCCTCGTGAATGCGGTTATTCACCATCAGCGGAACCTGCGGCGGCGGAATGTTGCCTTTCAGATTGTCGGTCATTGGGGCACCGAATTGACCTGCACAAAGGCGCCGTTGAGCGCCGTTTTATTGGTGGTCGACCACGACAATTCAAAGACGCGGTCACGCGCGTAGCCCAGGCGCTGGAACTGGATCGAGCGCAGATATTGACCCTTCGCGCCCATGCCGCCCTGGATGGCATTGCCCCAGCTCGCGCCTCGGGTATCGCTCCAGCGCAGGGACAACTTGGGATCATCGTCCGTGTCGGCTTGGCCTACCTGCATATCGGCGATCAGCTGCCGGTACATGATGCGGTTTCCTTCGCCCACTAGATGCGGGAAAGAGCGCAGCCGCACGATGGGCGAGCCGTTGTCGGTCGTGACCGCGTCGTCCAGGGCATAGAGGTTGCCGTTTTCGCGGTCGCCCACCAACCATTGGTTATTCCAGAAGGCAAAGCATGATCCGCGGTGCCGGCGCAATTGCCCTTGCGCGTCCGTCCAGAGCCATTCGTGCCATTGGTTGGTGGAGAGATCGAACACCCAGGTTTTATCTGCTGTGGGGAAGCTCAGCACATAGAAGAAATGGCCGCCCAGCTGGTAGGTATAGCCGATGGCATCATCGATCCTGGCATAGCCCTGGAAGGCGTGTTCCATGGCGTGCGTGGAAATACGTAGCCCGTTGAAGTCCGAACTGCGCATGACCACGGCATGACCCTGCGGATCCTGGGCAAGCCAGTACACCGAGCCGTCCATCGCCGCCACTGACGCTTTGGCCGCAATCCCATGCTGGATGAAAGCACCGGGCATGCGCGAGAACGCGAAGTCCTGATTGCCGGCGTCATACCAGATTTCCGTGGTCTGTTCGCCCATCAGGTAGACGTACCGATTGGCCACAATCAGGGTGGAAAGCGGATCCGGCGCCCCCGTTTTCGAGGCGAAATCCAGTGGATCCCACGTCACGGCAAAAGATCCGGAGCAATACCATTGATTCGTGCCCGGGCGGTTCAGCACCAGGAAGCCATCGACGTAATCAACCCGATCACCCCCGTAGAAGGCATCGTCATCGATCTGTGCAAAACCATTGGAGGCCAGATCGATGGTATAGCCCGCCGCCGTGCCGTCGACCAGCACAATCGTCTGCGTGTTATCCGCCATCGACACCGGGCCGACAGAGGTGCCAATCGTGCCCACAGACGTAAATGTCCAGGCCTTGCTGATCTGGTACACGGTGCTGCCGATCACGGCGTACAGAGCGCCATTGCTGGCCGGATACAGGCACCGGTAGATACTCTTCGGCGCCGTGGCAAGTAGCTTCAGGCCCGCAGTTGGATAATGCGTCGTCGGAAATGGCGAGTCGGACGGATTGTTCTCCGGATACAGATTCACGCAGCGTTGGCAGTCAGCAATGAGGCTGCGTGCCTCGTATGCCCCGGAGGTCAGCGCAACTTTCATTGGTTCTGATCCGCGTAGACGTTGTAATGCCCGCTACCCAGCAGGTCCGAGGGCATTCTGAGCAACGGTATCTGCGCATTGGTGTTGCGGATGGTATTCAGCGAGGCCTTCGCGAGCGCCACCACGGCGGCATTGGGCGGCAATCCATATGCGGGGAAGAGCCGCACCGCGAGGTTGTACATAATGGCTTCCTGATATTCCTCCGGCATGTTGATGACGTCTGACGGTGTGGCGAACTTTTGCAACTGCTGCATCACCGTGATGTGGATCGAATAGATGCTTGTCGGAATGGGCCAGATGAAGAGGTTGCCCAGCGGGTAGGCCGAGTCGTAGAAAGCGTACCGGGGAAACGACTGCATGCCCTTGATGGGGATCTTGTCGTAGTCCTCGCGGGACTTGAGGATCTCGAGCGGGTAGTCCACCTGGTAGGGGCTCGCGATGGCCTGGCGCATATAGGCGTATTCGAGTTTCGCCGGGCGCACGATATCCACATCACCGCCAGGGCCTACGGTGTAAGATTGGGCGCCCGTGGCTGCAAACGAAGTCTCCACCAGGTGGTAGACCATGTAGCGCTTACGCTGCCACTGCGCGAGCATCATGTTCAGCAGCGTGAAGGAATCGCTCATGTCCTCGGCGCTGGCCGGCTGGCCGACACCGAGTACGCTAGCCTGCTTGAGCGCCAGGAGAATCAGATCGTTGGGGGTCATTTTTCCGGCGTCCGCGGCGCTTGGGCTGGATTGGCTCGATGCTTGCCCGAGTCGGCTCTTCGCTCGCGTCGTTGATCAACACGGGGCCCTGATCGGTCGTAATCCACTTCGGGTACTCTTGATACTCGTAGGGAGGTGCTTTGTATGGCATGCAAAAGAGGGAGGGTTGCCCCTCCCCCGCTCCGGTTAGAGAATGTCAGCGACACCCACGCCCCATTCCCCGCGGACGGTTGCCCAGCCGTAGAGAATGTCCAGGCGCGTGATGAAGTCGTCATTGACCACGTCATATGCGCTGATCATGCGCATGGAGACACCGTCGTAGTTTTCGCGCGCGGCTTCCACCACACCTTTGCGCGGCAACTCCAGGTCGGCAGTCGCCAGTGTGAGCGCCTCGGGGCGGAAGGCCACGTTCTTGCGGAACGTGACGGAGGCGCCACCCACCAGCGTAATGACCGCAGCGTTTGCCGGGGAGGCGGTCACGGTCTGGTACTGGACCGCTACGCCCCCCGCACCGGCCGGGACCAAGGCCGGGTAGATCGGGATGGAAGTTGCGCCCGATGCCACGTTTGCCGTCACTACGAACTGCGCCAATTCGCCAGTGCTCTGCTTGGTCACGCGGTTGACACCGTTCACGCCCGCGAAGGTGATGATGTCGCCCTTGTTGAACGTGCCCGTGATCGCCGAGACGGTGATGCTGGATCCCGTTTGGTTCGCACCGCTCACAGCGCCGGCCGAGTACGAGCCGTTGGTGTGCTTGATGGTCGTCTGATCCATGAACCAATCGAAACCGAGCGTATCGCGGGCCATTTCGCCAGAGGCATACTGACTCGAAAGCTTCACCTGGGGATTGAACAGCCCCGTGAGTCCTGCCACAGTGCGCGCCTGAGTCAGAGGGTCAAGCATGATCTTCCGGCGTTCGCGCGGCGCAGACATGTTATCCAGCTTCGCGCCGGCCAGAAGCCACGTGGACGCATCGGGCGTGGCAATGCCTGACGAATCTTTGTAGACGAGGTTGGAAAAACCTTCGGTGCCCTGTGCCAGGTTCGACGCCACGCCACCGGCCAGGACGTTCACTGCGGGCGCCAGGATGCGTTCGCTGAAATCGTCCAGGCTCAGGGTCAAGTCGGCCGACGAGAACGACATGTCGACGCCCTGTTGAGTGGCGACGGTCAGCGGCACTTCCTGCTCGTTCGTGCCCTGAACCGAAGCAACCTTGCCGGTACGTACCGTGTAGTCGTTCGGCAGGCGAATGCGCAGGGTGTCGCCGATCTTCGCACCCGTCTTGGCGAACTGACTGTCATACTGCTTATCGACGTTGCGCAGTAGCGCGTTCGTGTTGGTGAAAAGTCGGATCGCCTCGCGGGTGATCATGTTGATGGTGAGAAGAGAATTGCTCATGTCAAAGCCTCATCAGTGGGACTTGGAAAGGGTTTCGTTGCGCCAGCGCATCCACTCGTCCGTAGACATCCGCTCCGGGTCTTTCTCGACGCGGGTTGTTCCGTCAACGGGGGTAATGGGTGCCGGCGCACCAGACACAGAGGTCGGCGCGGGCTTGCCGAGCTTGTCAGCCATGCGAGCGAGTTCCGCGGCCATCTTGAGCGGCGGCAACGACATGACGCGGGAGGCTTCATCGGGGTTTTTGCCCAAGGCGTACAGCACCTTGTGTCCGTCCGGAAGGTCGGTAGCGACTTCCAGAAACTCGGGCGTCAACCCACCCAGCATGCCGAACGTGCGCAGGGTTTCGTCGAAGTCCTGAAACTCCGTCTTGCCCTTCGTGTAGGCGGTATTGCAGGCCTCGTCGAACTTGGTCTGCTTGAGCCGGGCTTGCGCAATCTCGCCGGCACGCGCCTCGATCTGCTCCTGGGTCAGGGGTGTATCGGTGCTCGTTTCGGCAGGTTTGGCAATCTGTGCTTCCAGCGCCTCGCGTCGGCGCCGCTCTTCGTGCTTTTCCCGAGTCAGTTGATCAATCCGACGCTGTACCCACGCGGGCGTTTCCTTGTGTTCAGGATCGGTTTCGGGCGTGGTTTCAGGCGGATTTGTCTGGCTTTCGGGAGCAGCGGTTTCCGCGCCCTGGACGGATTCAACAACTTCGGGCGTCTGCGTCTCTTCGGTCGAAACCGTGGAGGACTGATCCACAACTTGGCTTTCAGGCATGATTTCTCAAGGATTGGGCATCGCCAAGGCGGGCGAAGGCGCTTGCGCGGGTTGCGCGGGCAAAGAAAAACCCGCCGAAGCGGGTTGCGGAGGTTGTGGGGTGGATGGCTGTCCTGGCGGAGCGCCAGTCGGTAGCGGAGTATTCATGGCCTGCATGAGCAACTGCACGGTCAGCGCGGCAATCTGTTCGGGATTGGGCGGCGTAACCTTCATGCGTTCGGTTTCGGCCTTGTAGCTGTCGATCTGCACTTTCTGCCGCTCGATGCTGCCGTCGTATTTGGCGCGATCCAGGTCTTGAGCCATCTTTTGCAACATTCCGCCCATTTGCTGCATCTGCTGCTGCATCTGCTGGACTTCGGGCGGTGGCGCATCACCCTTGATGGCCGCCGGCACCATGCGCTCCAGGCGTTCAGCAAGCTCATCGGCCATCGGGAAGTCCGCGGCTTTCATGATGAGGTCGCCCGCCACCTTCATGATTTCGGGGTTCTGGCTTGCAATTTGCGTCAGCGCATTGAAAGCTTCTTCGCGGCGCGTCTGATAGGCCGGGCCGATGTCGGCCACTACGTCATATTCGCCCACGTTCGGATTGAATGCGGCCTGGATTTCGCCCGTCATGGCGTCTTTTTGCTGCGTGAGCGCGGCCTGAGCCTGCGGATCGATGGTGACGGTGCTTTCGGTGCCATCCTTGCCGAGAATGCGGATGACGCGCCGGGTGTCATAGATTTTCGGGATCAGGTCGATCAGGATTTTGCCGGTAAAGCGGACCGCGCGGCTCAGGTTATCGATGTAGTGATAGGTCGCGCGATCTCCCTGGCGCTGGCGCTGATTGATGGCCACGCCCGAGGTTTCGTTGCTCGGCGCGCCCATCGCGGCGTCGTACTGGCCCGAAACCATCCGCATTTCCTCTGCGGCATTCTGCATCATGGTCAGGTACGCGGGAGCGGCGGTTGGAGGTTGCTGACGTTGAGGCGCCGCAATGGGATTTCCAGACTCATCCAGGCCGTTATAGGGCAGGTACGAATGGTTTTCCGTGTTGGCGGTCGCCCAATAGTTCTCGAAGCCCTGAATCGCCTCGGTAGCAGCCACGTAAGGCTGTTTCCCCTGGAGCGCAATGAACTCCACGCAGGCCGACGAACCGTAGTTGTACATGCGCTGTGGGTCTTTCAGCGCCCGCACATGGCCCTTGCGGTCGACCTTGCCCTCGATGATGACCTCTTCGCCGATCACGCGGACAATCGGCACGTAGCGCCCCGGCCATTCGCGCCGGTCGATGACCTCGGCGCCGGCGATCAAGCACCATTTCACCGAGGGCGATTGTAGGGGGCGGCGCGGAATGCTCTTGTCGGCGAGGACGGCTTTCGCGGTTTCGGCGTCCAGGTCCGAGGCGCGTACCATCTGCGGGCCATCCTCGGCCGGCATGGCAATCAGCGTGTCCGAGCGCAGTTCCACGTAGTAGTACTCGCAGACACGCACATGGTCTTTGTCGCACCAATCATCCCCGTGGCCGAGCGCCGCGGTCGTGGTGATGTTCTCGTGGCCCGGGTATTTGGCCTTGAACTCGTCCGTAGTCAGGTCATCGAAAATGAAGCCGAACTTGGCGTCCGACCCATCCGCTTCCTTGATGTCCGGATCCAGGTAGACCGACAACGGATCCTTGATGCGACGCACGAAGATTTCTTGATCGAAGCTATGCGCATTGGCATAGTCGGTGATGACGCGCCAGTAGCCAATGCCGCCGAACACTTGAAACTCGGTGCCAGTGTCATACGCGGCTTGGGCGTTCGACGCATACTCGATGTGCCGGATGATGCCTTCGTAGATCTGCGCGGCATCGTAGGTAGCCTGAGTGGAAACCGGGTGCACGATGACGCCGGGTTTGTTCTGTTTGGCGTCATTGATGATCTGCAGGCAGTGCTGGCGCGTCTTGTTGATCGTCAGGCATGGCCGGCGGTCAATCTCACGGGTACGGCGCAGCGCATCCGGCCACTGATACTGATTGTCGGGGTCGCCATTGCCAAATTTCAGATCATCCTCGAACAACTGACGGGCGCGGCTCTCCCAATCCTCGCAGCGCTTGAAGCGATCCTTGGCGGTGCGGATCAGGTCTTCGTCGGGATTTTCTTTCTTGGCCATCAGTTCATCCAGCCTTGAGCGCCGACAAAGGGCTTGGGCTTCGGTTTGGGTGCAGTCGGACGCTGCGCGGCCTGAGCGCGACGAACACCCTCGCAGGCGTACCGAAGTGCATCAATGACATGGTTGTCCTTGTCTTCCAGTTTTGGTAGTACTGCGCCGGTCAGCGGATCCGTCTTGTAGCTGTAGAGTGTCAATTCATCAATCAAGTGCTGGCAGCGCGGGTGCACCACAATATCGAAGCTCTGCAGGAACTCGACGCCTTCTTCGAGGCTTCGCGCACCCTTGACTGCCGGCATGATCTTTGGAAAGCCGTTTTTACGCATGTGGCTGATTGTTTCGGGTCGAGCGGAATCTGCCACCAGCGGCCATTTTTCGGCGTCGGGCACCGTCATGAAGAGCGCTGGCGTATCGACAATCTCGCAGCCCACGCGGTAGGCTTCGTAGGGCACGTAGAGCTTGCGACCCACGATGTAGGCTTGCACCAACACTGTCGGGTCAATCGAAAAGCCCCAATCGGCGCCCTGGCGAATGATCTGGCCCGGATCGACATCGAACTCTTCGACCGTCCAGTTTTTGAACACGCGCGCCTGGCTGTTGCGCTGGTATTTCCCAAGCCAGATGTGTGCGAACTTGTCGGGATCGCGCTGGCGGTCATATTCAAGCTCCGCCCGCAGCACATCGGGCAACCACGGATTGTCCCTGTAGTTCGCCTCGACCACCACCGAATCAGGGTAAGGATTCGGGCCGCGCAGAAACGCATCGACCGGATCGGTTTCCAGATCCGGGTTCCACGAGAACCACAGTTCTGAACCAGCCTTGCGAATCGTCGGTCGTAGCAGATCCAGGCTGCGCTGGCTCAATGACTGCGCTTCTTCGACCCACGCCAGGTCAAAGTCTTCCAGGCTCTTGATACTGTCCGCCGTGTGATTCTGCATGCCCTGGAAGATGATCAAGCCACCATAAGGCGCGTTGATCTTGGCTTCCTGCACATCAAAGAGCGATCCCACGCCCAGCGCCTCGATCTTCAGTTCCAGAAGCTTCTTGACCGACTGATTGAGCGTCCGTTGCACTTCCCGCACACAGACTGCGTCGGTTTTCTGCATGATGCAGCGCTCGATCAGCATTTCTGCGAAGAAATGACTCTTGCCCGAGCCGCGGCCACCATGAGCGCCCTTGTATCGAGCCGGGCCCAGCAGCGGCGCATAGACTTCAGGCGTTTGGATTCTGAGGACGGACAATTTCTCGGACGATCTTTGTGACGGTCACCCCGCCGGAATGCTCTACTTCCTGTTTTTCCCTCCAATCGTCGGGCGCCATGTTTTTTAGGCCGAAGACCGTGAGCGTGGCGTTTCCGTCGCCAGTCATGGCATTCGTGCGAGCCAATTTCTCCCACCAGGCCGCGCACATCGTCTTGCCTCGCGTAACGGCTGCCGAAAACTCAGGGTGCTCTGATGCCCATTCCGTGATCGTGGACCGGGAAACGCCGATGCTTGCCGCAAATGACGTGGCAGATGCGCCCTCGGCCATGTGGGCGACGATGGCTTCGCAGTATTCCGGCTTGTATTTCGACGGCCTCCCGCCCTTGGACACACCTTTCCCTCCCGCCGTCTTCTTAGCGGTGGGTTTAGCTGCGGTCATGGTCGATCCAAAAGAATCGGCCCCGGAGCGGGAAGCTCAACGGGGCCGGCAGGTGCTGCCGAGGCAGCGTGGGAGACAAGCGGAAATGACAAAGCCCCACGGAATCGCAGGGCTTCTAGCGTTTCGATCGGGTGCGGTCCGACCGCCTAAGGGCTGGTAATCATGCCAAGCGGCAGAGAGTCAGGTTGTCAATGCGGATTATAGCGGTTTTTAGGTATTTGCAATACCCAATTTAATGCGCAGCAATTCCCAGGCCATCGGGGGGATTCGGGCGGTACCGGCCTCCCATCGTTGGACAGTGCGTAGCTGGGTGCAGACCAACTCGCCGGCCTGCGTCTGTGTCAGGCCGTGCTGGTCGCGCATATCACGCCATTGTTCGGGCGTGGGGCTGGGCCAGCGGGTCATGTTAGATCGCCTCCAGCGTACCGTTGGCATCGATATGGTAAGACCCAGCCGATGGGCTAAATGCCTCTCCAGCAAGCTCGCCAGCTGTATATTTCTGGCCGGCCCGCAGATCTTGCCAATCCAGTGAGTCCGCTTCGACCAAGTCGTCTTGATCCAGCACAATCAATTCGGGCGCCATACCCAGTTCGGCGGCAGCCGCAATGCGATGGGTGCCTTCCAGGGCCATCAGGTAATCACCGCAATCCACGACGCGGATAGACGGCGCTCCCAGGGTGCGCATTTGATCGATGACGCCCGCCAACTTATCCGTGTCTACTGCGTGGATTGTGTATAAGGTTCGCATGATTTTTTCCGCGCCTTGGTTTTGATCACCATGACTGCATTATATACGTCATTTTGTCGTATTGTCAAAGGTTTTTAGTAGGTACTCCCCCGCATCCCTCCAGCAACTCCACGCATTGGCCGAACCGCTGCGCCGCGGCGGCCACCTCTGTCTCGAATGAGCGCCAGCGGATCTGCATGGCCCGACAAAGCATCCGTGGATCGTGTCGCATCACGTAGTGCGCCCGCAACAGCGCCCAGTGTTTCGCGTCCATTCGATAGCGACTCTGCCCCCAGCACCATTCAATCACCCGAGCGTCGTCCTCGTCGATTTCCGGCGCCGGCTGCAATTCTCGGTATCCGTCCTTGATGGTCTCGCCCGCCTCGATGGCGGCGCGCCGGCAGACCTCGTAGGTCGTGGACGTTATGCCATCGTCGCGCTCGGGGCGATAGTAGGCGCCCCAATTCTCCAGCCGCCGTTCGAAGTCAGGATCGATCATAGGCAGGCACGCGCCCCATGCTGACAGGCGCCGGCAGCGCATCGATCTCCGCAGCCCGCAGATGCGGCACAGGCCGATAGGGCTCTGGCCTCGGATGGTAGGCCGGCTGCGCGATTTGGCCGGAGCCGGCGGATTTCTGGTGGCGCGTTGCGTGCATGCGCGAGGTTTTCGGTGTGCTGGGCATCATTGACCTCCAATATCGACAATCACAAATCCGAGGCCGGCGGTGTCCAGGCCCTTGTCCAGCGTCACCGGCACGAATCGGGAATCGTCTACGCCGAGCGCGCTGGCAATGCCGTCCAGAGATGGCTTGCAAGCCGCATGCAGGTTATCCAAGTCGCGCCGGATGCGGTTCGGTGCGGCGAATGTGATGCGCACCGGGATTTGATCGGATAGCGCGACGGTGTTTCGGCCCAGAGCCTCTTTGGTGAGCATGGCGCCGTCCAACCGGGCCCGGACCTTTGCGCTCTGCTGAATGGCCCAATGCCGGCCATTCTTGCGGTTCGGCATGAGCTTCGAGGATGGCCAGGGCAGCGTGATGGATAGACGCTCAAGCCGCATTGCGTTCCTCCCTCAGAATTTCCTTGACTTGGGCGGCGATCTCCGCCGGCATGTATGCGAACATCTGCAATTGCATGCGCCGGCTGGTCTTCGGATCGGGCCCGCGCAGGTTGCGGATCTTGCGCACCATGCAGTGGACGCAATTTTTGTCGTAGTTCGGGGCGTGGAGGCAGGTCATGCTGTCCCCAGCATGTCCAGCGGAATGCACCGCTTGTCGCCCGTGTATTGCAGGCTCTGCGGGTGGTACCAGAGGGAAATTGTGCCCTCCCATTCACCGTGTCGGTTTTTGTCCACGATCAGCAGTTCGTCGGCCTGATCTCGGGTTTCCATGTCGATTTCGTGGCCTTGGCGCAGCAGCTTTTCGACCGTGCGCTCCTTGCGCTTGTTGCGCCAGCAGGTGATGACCTGGTCCACCTGGTCCGACACGGCGCCGGTGCCCTTGGCGTCGAATTTGCCGGGGATTTTTTCCTCGTTCTCGCCCTTGCGGACGTGGTGCACGAGGTGAATGTGCACGTCGTGATCCCGGGCCAGTGTGCAAAGCGAGTCCACGAAATCCTTCTGCCCGTTGTAATCGTCCTCGCCGCGCACGCACTTCATGAGGCTGTCGATGACGATGTGCTTGATTTTCAGCTTGTCGGCGCAGTACCGGATGACGGCGTAGAGCATTTCGGGTTTGACCGTGCCCAACTGGTCGTAGAGCCAGAACCGGCCCTTGGCCCACTGCATCAGCCGACGCACAGCCGGCTCGCCGGGACGATCGTTCATGGCGACCTGACGCAGCATGCGTTTGAGCGTGGACACCGGCCGCATTTCGAAGCTCGCCACACAGACCCGTTCGCCCTGGGCCGCGAAGCCGAGTGCGGCCTGCCCGAGGATCTGGCTCTTGCCGTGGCCGTTGATGCCCATCCACAGGGTGACCTCGCCGCCCCGGAATCGGATGCGGTCATGGGTCTTTGCCCAGGGCAGCCGGGCGCCTACCGGCTCATTGCCGCCGCGCACCGCCGCCAGCAGGTCGTCTTCCCAGGTTTCCGCCCCCTGCACCTTGATCCGCGGCTCGTTTTCTGCCATCCAGGCTCGATAGTCGAAGCTGTCCGGGGTGATCAACGGTACAACAGTGCTCATTCTGCCTCCGTGTCGTGAAAAAATGTGCCGTCACTCGTGATGACCCGGGCTGGCGCGAACTGCCGTAGGTGTTTGAAAATCGCTCTCAGTCGGTCTCGATCCGTGCCCTGCAACAACACCGTGGTTCCCACCAGCGGACGGAAGTCCAGGGCCGCGATCCGGTCGTCAGGTTCCACGTGGATCTCAGGGAAATTGCCCCAGGCCAGCGTGTTTTCCGCGTCCAGGAACGTGGCTCGGGAACACGGTCCATCCAGGGCTGTCAGCCAGACCATCGCCGGTTTGTAGCCACCCATGCGCAGCCGGGAAAGCGTCTCGTGCCCCCTCATATCGCTCCCGCCATCACGTCGTCCAGGTTCCCGTTGCCAGCATCTCCTGCGCCGAAATCATCGAGGTAATGCTCCGACGGGCCGAAGAACGTCGCGGCCTGTTTCACGAACTCGGTTCCCTCTTTCCCGGCGCTGCGGACATAGGCGGCGTAGGCCTTCACGCCGGCCAGCATGGCGCTCGGGTCTACGCCCGACTTGACGCGGGCCAGCCATGCCTTTTTCGCGTCAGTTTTTGAATTGCCCCCCTTGCGTTTGGGGTAGGCCTGCCATGCCTCAAGAAACTCCTGTTCCTGTTCCTGTTCCTGTTCCTGATTAAGGAAGGGTTTCGAAAGGGTTTTGGAAGGCTTTGTTTTCGGGGGTGGATTTGCGTCGAAAAATTTCCCGCAAACCCGCATGTACTCTAGCTTCCAGCAACATTCGTCCGGAACCTGAGAGGCAACTTTCGCTGCAGCTTTCTTCTGATTTGGATTTTCCGGTGGGTTCCACTCAAAATGCTTCGTAATCCATACCCATTTTGTCGTTCCGCAACGGTTAGCGAAACCCTTTTCGAACAGTTCATCAAACCCTTTATCTACTCTTTCCGAAGTCCATTGGAGGTCTTCGCAAGCGTATCCATCAGGCAGTCTAAAAACTCCCGCGATTGTCCCGTGCGGACAAGTCAAAAGGTACAAGGCAAGCGTTCGCCCATCTTCGGATAGGCTTCTGAAAGTGGCACTCGCCCATATCGTCGTGTGAACGGTTCCATAGTTACGCATGCGCACTCTCCCCATGCACCACCCGCGCCAGCGGCACAATCGCCCGCTGATAGGCGGTCTCGACCGCCGCTGGCCACTGGTTGCGCCGAATGAGTTCTGCCCGCGTGGCATCCGCATATTCCCACTCGCACAGCCAGCGGCGCTTCCTGGGCATTCCGCCCTGGTCGTGCAGGCTATGGCAGCCGCGCCGGCCCGGTTCATCCGCGCAGAGCGGGAATGTGAGGCTGTCGCAGACCTTGCGGCCCATGGACTTGCCGAAATTGACATGCGCAACCTGATTCGGCCCGGGGCGCCGGCAGCAAGCACACGGCAGCGCGGAAACGTTGCGCCGATGCTGTTCGCTGCGCAGTATCGTGGACTCGCTGCGGACGTGCTGGATGGCCCGGCCCAGCGATTCCGCGATGCGCTGCGCTAGGCCGGGCCCACGCTTCTCGCTGGATCTGGCCATCGGCTTCTTGGCGCGCAGCTGGGTTTTGCGCTGTAAGGTGGTGTGGCGTTGCATCATGCCGGCCTCCCGAGGCTCGTAGGCGACCA
>Ga0164242_10005720_pt1 | contig 13800 bp, 11 predicted proteins | sample OricomgcompostMG_FD_108783 | JGI IMG/M metagenome (GOLD analysis project Ga0164242, IMG submission 108783) | Miracle-Growth compost microbial communities from Emeryville, California, USA - Original compost - Miracle growth compost (MG) ...
GAAGCCGGCCGCCTCGTACTGCAGGGTCGGTTCGTCCATCCAGTCCAGCCGGCTGCGATACACCTGCACCCCGGGATCTTCCCGACAGCCATCGGTGGTGCCGTACAGGCTGGTGATCAACCGATCCGTCCCCAGCGCACCGCTGCCGAGATCAATGCTCCGATCACTGCGCACAATCGCGATCTGGGTGATCATCGCCTTGATCTGGTCGACCTGGATGGGCCGCTGCCGCAGAATCCGCCAGATCTCATCGACCAGCCGGTCGAGAACGCCGTCGTACCCGATCTCCTCGACCAGGTACCCGAACAGGTCCCGGGTCAGCCGGGCCATCCGGCCCTGCAGTTCGCGCTCCGCCTCGGTCGGCGGGGTCAACAGCAGGGACAGGTTGAGCGCCAGCACCTGCGCGAGATGATGACGCGCCTGCTCGGCGGTGATCAGCGGATGGGGGTACTCGCCGTTGGCCACGGCGAGCAGACGCAGCTCGTTGACCGCCTCCAGCACCACGGTGTCCGGATTCGGGCTGCGCAATGAACCGGTGGTCAGCACCGGCAACAGCGTGCGCGGCGACGCCCAGTCGGTTCCCCAGAACAGCCCGGCCTCCTCCAGCGCTGCGCTGCGGGCGCGTACCGCCGCGCAACCACCCGGTTGCATCAGCACCAGTCGCAGCCCGTCGAGAACACGGCGCAGCCGGTCCGGTTTACCCAGCGCACCGGCCTGCGCCAGCGCGCTGGTGGCATCATCGAGCCTGGTCAGGCGAGATTCCAGGGTCGCTAGGTCACCGTTTGCCTGACTCCGCGGTGGATTCCCAGTCACCTCAACGGGTTCCTCACGTGCGTGCCGCCGCCGCCTCAGACGTAGAAGTCAAGGTCTTCTTGTCGCTTGAGCAACCGCCGCATCTCATACGGATCCTCACCGGAGAAGTTGACCAGACCCCAGTGGGTGCCGAATGCGGTGCGCTTGGTGACAGTCTCTTCCAGCGGTGCGGTGAGTTCGTGCGATTCGAAGTATTGGTGATCCTCGGTCTCCTCGGGGATGGCCAGCGTGCTGACCACCCGCCGGCGCGGATACACCCCGAAACAGCCGGCGTGCCCGCTGGCGTCGACGACCTCGCGCGGGAAGAACTGCTCGAGTTCGTCCTCGGTGGTTTTCGGGTCGAACGCCAGCACCAGGCCCTGATAGCCGTTGAAGCCGTAGACGCGCTCCAGCAGTTCGAAGACCTTGAAGCCCGGCGGCCGGTAGGCGACCTCACCGAAGTACATCTCCCCGTCGCTGGTCACGAAATATTCCGGGTGGACAAAGCCGAAATCGATGTCGAACGTCTTGATCAGCTTCTCGATCTGCGCGGTGATCTGCGGCCGGTAACGTTCCAATTCCGGTGACGCCGGTACGAACACCGAATAGCCGAGGGTGACGTACTCGGAAATATTGAGAAACCGAATCTTCCCGTTGTGCACCCAGGCTTCGACGGCGAATTCCCAGCCGTCGAGATGTGATTCCATCAGCGCCGGGAATTCTTCGTCGGGAATCGAGTCAATGTCATCGGGAGCACGAATCACCCGGTGCCCCAGGCAGCCGGCCTTGTCGAAGGCCTTGAAGTGGATCGGGTCGTTGGGGTCGCCGTCGAGTTTCAACAACGTCTGGTTGACCCGCTTGAGGAACCGGATGACGTCGTCGCGGTCGTGCGCCTCCTCGAAGATGCCCACCCGGATCCCGCCCAGCTGGGCGCGGCGCTTCATCAGCGACTTGTCTCGCAGCAGCATGGCTTGGCCGAGCAGTCGCGGGTTGTCCAGCAGGACGGAGTTGATGGCCCCGGCCCATTCCACGGTCTCCTCGAAGAGCGGGATCGCCACGTCGACGCCGCGCTCCTTGAGGGTTTCGGCGATCTCCATCGACCGCTCATTGAGACGCTCGAAATTCCAGGCGAGGTACGGGATGTCGTGCTGCTGACAATATTCTTCGGCCCAGTCCGGCGCCACCACCACATATCGGCGATCGAAACGGTCCACCGCATCGATGGCGTTGAGACTCCAGCCGAGTAACGCAATATAACCCTTGTCGGGGTTCCGGCGCTTTTCCGAGGTCCGCTCAGCAATGATTCCAGCGGAATTCTGCAAAATCCCTCCAATATTTCGGGCTTTCTGCGTGCGCTTCCGCAATCCACCGTACCCGCCGGGCACCGGCGCGCATCCGCCCGCGGGGCCGCCCCAGTTGGAGAGTCAGGAGTCGGCGAGCCTCAGCGTGCCGCTTTCTTGCGTTCGATGTCGGCCAGCGCAGCGGCCAGCTCGGCCCGCTCGGCGGCCGAGGTCTCCCAGGCCAGCTTGCGGTTCTTGACCACCTTGGCCGGCGCGCCCACCGCGATCGAGTAGTCCGGGATGACGCCCTTGACCACAGCGTGGGCGCCCAGCACGCAGCCGCGGCCGACGCTGGTCTCACGCAAAATGGTGACCTTGGCCGCGATCCAGGTGTCCGGCCCGATCCGCACCGGGCTCTTGACGATGCCCTGGTCCTTGATGGGCACGGTGATGTCGTCCATCTTGTGGTCGAAGTCGCAGACATAGCACCAGTCCGCCATCAGCACCGAATCGCCGAGCTCGATGTCGAGATAGGTGTTGATGACGTTGTCACGCCCCAGCACCACTTTGTCGCCGATGCGCAGCGAGCCCTCGTGCGCCCGAATGGTGTTCTTGTCGCCGATGTGCACCCAGCGGCCGATCTCCAGCTCGGACAGTTCCGGGGTGGCCTGAATCTCGACGCCTTTGCCCAGGAACACCATGCCGCGGGTGATGACGTGCGGGTTGGCCAGCTTGAACTTCAGCAGCCGCCAGTAACGCACCAGGTACCACGGGGTGTAGGCCCGGTTGGCCAGCACCCAGCGCAGCGAGGCCAGCGTGAGAAAGCGGGCCTGACGCGGATCCCGCAGACGCGAACCACGCCAGCGTTTGTGGATCGGAGCACCCCACATGGTCGTCATGGCCGGAAAGCCTACGCGAGCGCGTTCTTGCCACGCGCTACCCTCACCTGGACTCGTTCACTGGCCTGCCGATGATGGGGGATTGCCACTGTGTTGCGGCGACGCGGTGTCCTGGCAATCGTCGCGGTGACGGCGGTGACGCTGGCGACATTGCCGCTGGGCGGCTGCGCCAACACCGATTCGTGGGTGGACGCCGCCCCCGCACCGGGCTGGCCCGCCCAGTACGGCGATGCCGCCAACAGCAGCAACACCGCCACCCCCGGGGCCACCGACCTGCAGTTGGACTGGACCCGGTCGGTCAAGGGCGAACTGGGAGCCGGTCCGGCGCTCGGCGTGCACGGCTGGCTGGTGCTCAACTCCCAGACCGAGGCCGGCTGTTCGCTGATGCAGTGGGAGAACGCCGACCACGGCCGGCAGCGCTGGTGCACCCGGCTGCACCAGGGGGGCGGATTCTTCGGCCCACTCATCGACGGCTTCGACAACGTCTATGTCGGCCAGCCGGGCGCGATGCTGTCTTTTCCGCCCACCCAGTGGATCCGCTGGCGGGCACCGGTGATCGGGATGCCCTCGACCCCGCGGATCCTCGGTGACGGCCTGCTGCTGGTGGTGACCCACCTGGGGCAGACCCTGGTTTTCGACGCGCACCGCGGCACCGTCGTGGGCACGCCGCTGGACCTGGTGGACGGCATCGACCCGACCGACTTCCGTCGCGGCTTGGCTGACTGCGCCGCCGCCCGCCCGGACTGCCCGGTCGCCGCCGCGCCCGCCTACTCCCCGGCCAGCAACACCGTGGTGGTGAGCCTGTGGCAGCCGGGCGCCAAGGAGTCCGGCCTCGTCGGCATCAAGTACCACCCGGGCGGCACTCCCCTGCTCACTCAGGAGTGGACCAGCGACGCCGTCGCCGCCGGAGTGCTGGCCAGCCCGGTGCTCTCGGCCGACGGCGCCACCGTCTACGTCAATGGACGCGACCAACGGCTGTGGGCGATCAACGCCGCCGACGGCAAGGCGAAATGGTCGGTGCCGCTGAAGTTCCTGGCGCAGACACCGCCGGCGGTGACGCCCGGCGGGCTGATCGTCTCCGGCGGCGGCCCGGACACCGACCTGGTGGCGTTCGCCGACCGCGGCGACTACGCCGAGCAGGTGTGGCGCCGCGACGACACCACCCCGCTGTCGTCGTCGAGCCTGGCCGGAAAGGTCGGCTACACCGTCGTCGCGGGCACCAGTGTGGGGCCGGCCGGGTTGTCGCTGCTGGTGTTCGACCCCAACGACGGCCATACCGTCAACAGCTATCCGCTGCCGGAATCGCGCGGGTTTCCGCTCGGGGTCTCCGTCGGCCGTGACCGGCGGGTGGTGGTCGCCACCAGCGCCGGGCAGGTCTTCAGCTTCGCCCCGGCCTGAACCACCACTCAAACGGCCAGCGGCGGCAGCGCGGCGCGCGGCACCTTCACCGAGGTGGCACCGGCGCTCATCGGCAGCAGCTCGCCGGGCGCGAAGTAGAAGATCACGTCCTCGTTGGTGATGGCGAAGTTCTGGTAGTGCGAGGGGTCCATGCCCGAACCGGTCGAAATCAGGATCGCCGGCACCCCGGTCTGGCGCTCGAGGTCGCGCTGCACCACCGGAAAGATCGCTTCCAATGGCTTGCTGCCCGGTGCGAACAGCGTTTCGAAGGTGATCGGCTTACGCGCCGCCAGATCGTAGTTGAACGACTGGTACCAGGTCGACGGCTGCGGGCCGCCGAGGTCCTGGAAGATCTTGAGCACGACGCTGTGAGTTCCCTTGGGCGCCTGGCCTGAACGGTGCTGCTCGGAGGTGGCGTCCATTTCGTAGGGCATGTCGCGTGAGCCGGGCGACTTGGCCACGGTCAGGAAGCCGTCGCGGTTCTGCACCAGGTAGGCGGTGAGCGCCTGCTGATCGGGGTAGTCGACCGGGAACTTCATGTCGAGCGTGTAATTGGCGGTCGAGGAGTGGACATGACACAGCCCCCCGGACTCGATGGTTCCGCCGAGTTCGGCACACGGCGAAGCCGCGATCGCCGCGGGCAGACCCGGCAGCCCCAGCCACCCGCCCACTGCCCCGCCCGCCAACAGGGCGGCCACCAGAATGCGCATCGTCGGTTTCGTCTCGCTTTGTCTCGACTTGCCGCAGCAAGCAGGAATGGCCCGGAGTCGATAGCCTACCGGGCTATTCAGCGGGAAGGATGGCAGACGAACGCAATCGGCCGGGCGGCGGCCCCCGCCCCGAGCCGGGTGATCACCACCGATAGTGCCCGATCACCGCGCAGCCGCAGGCGGCGCCGGAGCACGTCGGGATCGAGGTCGACGCCGCGGACCAGGATCTCGCACGTGCCGCAGTCGCGGGCCGCCAGCGCCTGACGCAGGCGCTTCTCGCTGTAGGCCAACGAATCGAGTACCTCGAACCCGCGTACCCCGCAGGGCAACTCATCCCCGGACAGGTAGGCGATATCGGGATCGAGCTGCCAGAGCCCGTGCCGGGCACCGTATTGGCGGACCAGACCGGCCCGCACCACCGCGCCGTCCGGATCGATGATCCACCGCCCCGCCGGGCGCACGTCGCAATCGGCGGGTTCGGCGTCGGTGATCTGCTCGTCGCGGTCCAGGATCACAGCGCGGCGGCGCACCCCGGGGTCAGCCAGGCCGGGTGACCACAGGCAGGCCTCACGTACCGAGGCCCGCCATGAACTGACTTCGATCTCGCCGTCAAAACCCAGCTGTCGCACCTTATCGAAATCGATTCCAGGAGCAGTCTTTACGACGAGTTCGCGCTGCGCATAGACATGCAGCAGGCGGTCCAGGGCGGGTTGGTAGTCGGCCGGGTCGAAGCGGCGCCGTCCCCCACTGCGGCGGCCCGGGTCGGCCAGCACCACCGTGTCGCGGGTGACCGGGGCCAGTGCGTCGGCCCGGACCAGATTTGCCCCGCCCAGATTGTGGCGTGCCATTGCCAGCCGCACCGGGTCCAGGTCGCTGCCCAGCGCCGTAGCGCCGACCTCGGACAGTGCCGCCAATTCGGTACCGATGGAGCACGTCACATCGTGGACGACGGCATCCGGCGCGCTGGCTTTGATCCGCTGTGCCCGGCGCCGTGCCACCGGCGCGGCGCTGGCCTGTTGCAGCGCCTCGTCGGTGAACAGCCACTGCGCCGTGCCCGGCAGCTCGGCCAGCTTGGCCGACGCCCGCCGGCGCAGCAGAATGGTCTCGGCCAGTGCCGGTGTCCGCCCACCGAAGCGGCCACGCAGCGCGGCGATGTCGGCGACCCTGGTGGCGGCGGTCAACGCGAAACCGGCGACCTCGGCCAGGGCGGCGGCGCCGTCCGTCGAACTCAGGTAGCCGACATCGTCGGCACTGAAATCTAGGACGGTTTAACCCCGGTGACCATCACGTTGTAGAACCAGCCCTTGGGCACCACCCGGCGCAACACGTTGGCGTCCACCCAGCTCAGCGTCCTCCAGCTACCGAACGCGAACCGCGCCCACCCCCAGCCGAGCTTGCCCGGCGGCACCGTGGACTCGAAGGTCCGAACCGGCCAGCCCAGCATGGCGGCGGTGAACTCCTCACTGGCGGTGCGCACGTCTACGGCTCCGGCGTTGGCGGCCATCCGCTCCAGATCACGCGGCTCGAAGGTGTGCAGGTCCACGATCCACTCCAGGGCAGCGGCGCGGGAGTTCTCGTCGAGCTCTTCCTGCGGCCGGCGCCAGGAACCCATCCCGGGCAGTTTCATCGCGGCGACCGTGCTCTTCCACGTCAGGTCGGCCAGCCGGCGGGCATAGAAGTTGCCGACGGTGGTGGGCTCGCCGGCGAACACGAACCGCCCGCCGGGCTTGAGCACCCGGATCACCTCGCGCAGCGACAGCTCCACGTCCGGGATGTGGTGCAGCACGGCGTGGCCGACCACCAAATCGAAGGTGTTGTCCTCGTAGGGAATGCCCTCGGCGTCGGCGACCCGGCCGTCGACGTCCAGGCCGAGGTTCTTGCCGTTGCGGGTGGCGACTTTGACCATGCCCGGCGACAGATCGGTGACCGACCCGCGCCGCGCCACCCCGGACTGCATCAGGTTCAGCAGGAAGAACCCGGTGCCGCAGCCCAGCTCCAGCGCCCGGTCATAGGGCAGATCGTCGCGGTCGGCAGCGGGCACGATCACGTCGAAGCGGCCCCGGGCGTAGTCGATACAGCGCTCGTCGTAAGAGATCGACCACTTCTCGTCGTACTGCTCGGCCTCCCAGTCGTGGTAGAGCACCTGAGCCAGCTTGCTGTCGTGCCGGGCGGCCTCCACCTGCTCGGCGGTGGCGTGCGGGTTCGGCGTCGGGTCCGTACTCGTCATAGCGAGTCAGCCTAACGGCTGGGGCGACCTCGGTTCAGATCGCTCCCAGCAAGCCGTCGGCGACTGAGTCGGCGGCCCCGCCGGCGCTGCCCGCGAATGCGCCGGTGATCGTGTCCATCACCGACTGCGGGAAGCCCTCGTACGCGGCGATCACGTCGTTGAAGCCGGTCTGCCACGCCGCGGTGATGGCCGCCTGATCACCACCCTGGATGGCCTCCCACAGGTGCCACAGCGCGATCTGCGGCGCGGTGATCACATTGCGGACGTCGACCAACAATCCGGTGATCAGATCCGGAGTCGCCGGCACGGCTATGCCGTCCCAACTGACCAGCGTCCAGCCGTCGGTGGGATTGCCCTCCAGGATGGCCTCGCCCGCGTTGGGGGGCGGGCCGCCGTTTTCCAGCACCGTCTGCAGGATCGGCCAGATATCGGGGTTCTTGACGTTCATCAGAATCCAGATGGCGATGTCCCCGCCACTGGAAGACGCCACGGCGGTCGTCGGGCCGCTCGGGTCGGCGATCGTGTTGTCGTACATCGTCTGGACGGCTTGGTTGACCTGGTCCTCGAAGACCACCCCGTTGTAGTTGGTGCCGGGCTCGGAGACCAGGAGGTTGCCGAGGATCCACGAGGCCATCGGCAGGAAGAAGTTGGCTTCGGTGATCAGGTCGCGGGGGTGCCCCTCGAAGAGACCGGCGGGGATCTCGTTGAGGTCCGACAACACCGTCACGTCCGGCATGTCGGGCAGGGCGGCCAGGGCCTGCATGGTCTCCTGGGTCCGGACCAGCTCCGAGGCGTAGATGCCGGCGATACCGCCCGGAAACTCCTGCTGAATGTCCTGGGCGACCTGCGCGGCCTGTTGTTCGCCCAAATCGGTGAGGTGAGCACCGGGTGGCATCGTGCCGAGAATGCCATTGAGGTCGTCGGTCGATTGCCCGTGGCGCACCAGGTCCAGCGTGATGTCGGTAGCGGTGAGCTGGATATCGGTACCGACCGCTGCGGCGGGCGGGGGCGCCGCTAGTGGCGTGACGACGGCGAATACGCCGGCGCCAAGCAGTGCGATGCCGGTGGTGGCCCACGGGCGGGTAGCAAGTCGCTGCTTGTCCATATCTCCCCCTGGCAGACTTCGGGCGCGGTTGACGCCACGCTGCATACCCACTGGCGAACGAGATAACACCCAATTTTCAGGAAGGCCCGGGTCCTTGTTCAGTAACACCGACACGCCGGTTCAGCCTGCCAGCGCCGCCAGCGCGTCGCCGGCACTGCTGCCGGCGGCATCGCCCATGGCCCCGGTGATGGTGTCGATCACCGCCTGCGGGAAGGCTTCGACCGCGGCGACGACTTGGTTGAAGCCGGTCTGCAGCGCGGTGGCGATGTCGGCGGAGTTGCCGCCCAGGATCGCCTCCCAGATGTTCCACAGTGCGATCTGTGGGGCAGTGACCAGGTCGCGGTAGTCAACGAACAGTCCGGTGAGCAGGTCCGGGGTCTGTGCGACCGGTGTCCCGTCCCAGCTGAGCATCGTCCAGCCGTCGGTGGGATTGCCCTGCAGGATGGCCTGGCCCGCGTTGGGGGGCGGACCCAGCGTTTGGAGCAGCTGCTGGGCCAGCAGGAAAATCGGCGGGTTTTTGACGTTCATCAGCGCCCAGATCGCGATCGGCCCGCCGCTGGAATACGCCACATCTGTCAGTGGGCCATTGCCCGCGAGGGTGTTGTCGTAGATCGTGCCGATGGCGTCGTCGACCTGCTCATCGAACTGCACGCCGTTGATGGACCCGATCTCGGGTACGAACAGCAAGCCGAGGACCCAGGCGGCCATCGGCCCGAAATAGCCGATCTCGGTGACCAGGTCGCGGGGTTGGCCTTCGAGGAACCCGGCGGGGATCTCGTTGAGGCCCGGCAGGATCTGGACGTCTAGGCCCAGTGCCTGGGCCAGCGGGTCGGCGGTCTCCTGGGTCCGGACCAGTTGCGAGGCGTAGATCCCGGCGATGCCGTCGGGGAATTCCTGCTGGATGGCTTTGGCGACGTCGACGGCCTGCTGGTCGCCGAGCTCGGTGAGATGGGCACCGGGTGGCAGCGTGCCGAGAATGCCGTTGGCGTCGTCGGTCGACTCCCCGTGTCGCACCAGATCCAGCGTGATGTCGGTAGCGGTGAGCTGGATGTCGTCTAGCTGCGCGGCGGCGGCCGGGGGTGCCGTTACCGGGGTGATGACTCCGGCGGCGGCCAGCGGTATCCCAGCGGCGATCCACGAACAGCTGAGAAGTCGCTGCATGTCCGTCCTCCCCTGGCAGGACATTTTGTGACGGACATCACATTACCTATTCGACGGCGAGCCCGGCAATACCGGGTTTTCAGCCAATCACGCGGATGCGTTCAGCCGCTCATGCGCCGCGACTCTGGCTCAAGGACCGGCTGCGGTTCAGCCCGCCAGCGATGCCAGCGCGTCGCCGACCGCGTCGCCGGCACCGCCGCCGGCCACATCGCCCAGGGACCCGGTGATGGTGTCGATCACCGCCTGCGGGAACGCGGTGACCGCGGCGAGCACCTCGTTGAAGCCGGTCTGCAGCGCGGCGGTGATGTCGGCGGGGTCGCCACCCTGCAGGGCCTCCATGATGTGCCAGCTGGCCATCTGCGGGGCGATCATCAGGTCGCGGAAGTCGACGAACAGCCCGGTGAGCAGGCCCGGGTTCTCGGCCACCTCCTGCCCGTTCCAGCTGACCAGCGTCCAGCCGTCGGTCGGGTTACCCTCGATCACCACCTGGCCGGTGTTGGGCAGTAACCCCGCCATCAACGACTTGAAGTAGAGCTCGAAGTCGGGGTTCTTGACGTTCATCATCACCCACGTGGAGATCGCCGCGCCGTGCGAGAACGCCACGCCGTTGAGGTTGCCATCGGCATCGACGGGCCCGGCGTTGTTGTAGATCTGGTCGATGGCGTCGGAAAACCGGTCCTGGAACGCCATCCCGTTCGGGTCGATGGTCGAACCCAGCTGCGGCACCCAGTACTGGCCGAACATCCAGGCCATCGGCGCCACCAGGTACAGCAGCGCGGTCGCCTGGCTGGACTGGGAGGTGCCTTCGAGGATGCCGGCGTTGAGCTCATTGAGTCCGGCCAGGTGCGTCACCGGGGTGTCCGGCGCACCCGCCGCGGCCAGCCAGTCGGCTGCGGTCTGCTGAGTCCGGAGGAAGTCTGACGTGTAGATCCCGTCGTAAAAGCTCGGGTCGGCGAGGTGCTGCGGGTTGTCGGGGTCGGCGAGATACATCGCCTGGGTGGCGCCCTCTGCGGTGAGCGGCGCGCCCGGAGGCAGCGTCCCGATGACACCCTCGACGTTGTCGGCCGACTGGCCGTGGCGTACCAGGTCGAGCACCATGTCGGCGGCGGTCAGCTGGATGCCGGGCAGGGTGACAGCGGCCAGCGGCCCGGCCATCGGAACCGCCGGGCTGGCGGCGAGGAGTCCGGCGCCGACGAGGGCGACTCCGGCGGTGATCCAGGGGCGGGGGTGGTGCATGGCCTTCTCCTTCAGCGAGCACACGTTCAGTTACGATCCGTTGCGTAGCGCAAATGCTCAGCTCAGATTAAGCTGATGTTTTTCCTATGTCAATAGCTTTGTGGCCACTACAGACGAAGCCGGGCGCAGCGGAATGACCCCGCCACGCCCGGCCAAGCGCCTGCTGCGGTTCAGCTCGCCAGCGACGCCACCACGTCGCCGATCGCGTCGTTGGTTGCCTCCACGCCACCACTCGTGGCATCACCGAATGCTCCGGAGAGGGTCTCGAACACCGCCTGCGGGAACTGGGTCACGGCATTGAACACGTCTTGGAAGCCGGTCTGGATGGCCGAGGTGATCTGGTCCGGATCCATGCTCAGCAGGGCCTGCTGAATGTGGTAGGAAGCCATTTGCGGCGCCACGATCAGGTCACGGACGTCGACGATCAGCCCGGTCATCGAATCCGGGGTCGCGGAGACCTCGACCCCGTCCCAGTTGACCAGCGTCCAGCCGTCCGTCGGATTGCCCTCGATCACCACCCGGCTGGTGTTGGTCAGCGGGTGCTCCAAGAGCAGGTCGAAATCGGGGTTCTTGACGTTCATCAGCGTCCAGACCATGATCGCCCCGCCGTGGGAAAACGCCACGTCGTGCATCGTGGGGTCGTCAAGCGAGAGGCTGTGGTCATAGATCGTTTGAACGGCGTCGCCGAAGCGGTCGTTGAACGCCATCCCGTTGAAGTCCGAGGAACCCAGCAGCGGCACCGAATACAGACCGTAGGTCCACAACATCGGGGCCATCAGGTACGACAGCGCCACCGCCTTGAACTGGTCCACGGTTGACGACTGGATGCCCTCCCAAATGCCGGCATTGATCTCGTTGAGCCCGGACAGGTTCGTCACATCCATGCCCATCAGTCCGGCGAACGGCGCGGCGGTCTCCTGGGTCCGGACCAGGCCGGAGGCAAAGATTCCGTCCACGCCGTCCGTGCCGTATTCGTCGAACAACGCCTGGCCGACCGCTTCCGCCTGATGGAAGCCGTTGTACGGGTCCGGGTAGTCGGCCAAGTGCGCGCCGGGCGCCACACTGCCGTTGATGAGCTGGACGTTGTCGGTCGACAGCCCATGCCGCACGAACTCCAGCACCATGTCGGTGGCGGTGAGCTGGATGTCAGGCGTACCGAGGGTGGGCAGTGGCCCGGACATCGAGGCAGCCCCCGGAGTGGCGGCGAGGAGGCCGGCGCCGACAAGGGCGACTCCGGCGGTGATCCATGGGCGGGTGTGGTGCATGGTCTTCTCCTTCAGCGAGCTTCCGTTACGCTACGGCGCGTAACGCAAATACTTCGCTGAAGCTACGCTCACATTTTTCCTACGTCAATAGATCGGCCGCCCGGCGTTCCGGCGCGCGTCCTAGCCGCTCAGCGCGCCGGTGAGGGTGTCGATCACCGCCTGCGGGAAGGCGGTGATCGCCCCGACGACCTGGTCGAACCCGGTCTGCAGGGCGGCGGTGATGTCTGCCTGGTCGCCGCCCTGGAAGGCCTCCAGGATGTGCCAGGCGGCGATCTGCGGCGCCGTGGTGAGATCGCGCCAGTCGACGAACAATCCGGTGAGCAGGTCCGGAGTGGCCGACACCTGGTGCCCTTCCCAGCTGACCAGCGTCCAGCCGTCGGTCGGATTGCCCTCGATCACGACCTGGCCGGTGTTGGCCAGCGGAGTGTGGGTGTCGAGCAACTCTTTGATGACCAGCCCGAAGTCGGGGTTCTTGACGTTCATCAACGTCCAGATCGCGATCGTGCCCGCGTGGGCGAACACCGCGCTGCTCGGCGGGTTGTCCGGGTCGGACACGGTGTGGTGGTAGACGGTTTCGATCGCGTCGGTGACGCGGTCGTTGAACGCCACCCCGTTGGGGTCGATCGTGGATCCCAACATCGGCACCCAGTACTGACCCATGACCCACAGCAATGTCGGTAGGGCGTAGGCGATCTGGGTGAGCGTGTCGAGTTCGCGGCCTTCGAACCATCCCGCATTGATTTCGTTGAGCCCGGCCAGGTGCGTGACGTCCATACCCAGCAGATCGGACAGCGGCTGGGCGGTGTGCTGGGCGCGGATCATCTCCGAGGCGAAGAGCCCGGCGATCCCGTCCGGGAACGCCTCATGAATCGCCGGGGCGACGTCGGCCGCCTGCTGCCGGCCGAGCTCGGTGAGCTCGGCACCCGGCGCCAAGGTGCCCAAAAACCCTTCGGCGTTGTCCACCGACTCGCCGTGGCGCACCAGATCCAGGGTGATGTCCTGGGCGGCCAGCACGACCTCCACCGCGGCGACGTCGGGCAGCGGTGTCGCGACCGGCGTGGCCGCGACAGCTCCCGCGGCGACCAGCGCAACGGTCGCCGTGATCCACGGACGGGGGCCAAGTGGCTGCATTGGTCTCTCTCCCTCACGCCAGCAAGCGGGCGAACGTCGCCACGCGACTGAACGTTAGCTGATAAGAGAGTTAGAACGGGTGATTATCGAGGGTTTTCGCCGAGTCCGGCGGCGAACACCTGGGCGTAGCGGCGGCGGTCGGCCGCGGCCCGCTCGGCCGGCGGCAGCGTGGCGACGGTGTCGATCGAGGCCTTGGCCGCTGCCAGCGCCTGACGCGGGGCATCCACGAAGCGTCGGGCCCAGGTCATCGCCGCGTCGTAGACCCCGTCGGGAGCCACCATGTCGTCGATGACGCCCAGCGCGAGCGCCTCCTCGGCGTCGAAGAACCGCCCGCTGTACGCCAACTCCTTGGCGCGGCTGGCGCCGATGGTGCGCGTGAGCCGGGCCAGCCCGGCACCATCGGGGACCAGCCCGGCCAGGATCTCGGTGGCGCCGAACTTGACGTTGTCACCGCTGATCCGCCAGTCGGCCGCCAACGCCAGCGCCAGCCCGCTGCCCAGCGCGTAGCCGGTGACCGCGGCCACCGTCGGCTTGCCGATCGCCGCCACCGCTTCCACGGCGTCATGGCGGACGCCGGCGAACCGCTCGGCCTCGGC
>Ga0164242_10005721_pt1 | contig 13799 bp, 5 predicted proteins | sample OricomgcompostMG_FD_108783 | JGI IMG/M metagenome (GOLD analysis project Ga0164242, IMG submission 108783) | Miracle-Growth compost microbial communities from Emeryville, California, USA - Original compost - Miracle growth compost (MG) ...
AAAGAAAACCTACGGCCTAGCTCATGGTTTCTTCGGTACCACCCCGCGGCGGGGGCGCGCCGCCCCCCCCCCCCCCCCCCCCCCCCCCCGCCCCGCCACCCAGTTTGGTACCCTCACCGTCACCAAAGCCGTTGATAATCCATGTCGATGATCGTGTTCATGGGGGCTACTCCCGTATTTTTTGCCACGGTAGGCACCCCCTCGCTTGAGGTGTACCACGCGAGCGTGTGGCTTCGTATACCAGAAACTGGACTTGAAGGTGAAGTCCTTTCCTCGAACTTCTCGGCAACGAAGCCTACAAAGGGCTGTAGCCTGGCTTGACAATGCATTCCGAGGGCAAGGGCACCCTCACACCCCATAACCACGCGTTCGTAACCGTGAAAATCCAAGAAATCACCGCAGGATGGTTGCCACAAAGGCGTCGCAATACATGTCCTCGACGATCAGGCAGACGCTAAGAGCGGCCTCATCCACATTCTTGCTCCTGCGGGCAGGGAAAAGGCAGGGATTAGCGCCGATCCGATTGACTCTGTTGACTCTGTGACCGATACCCGTCCCACGGTCCCAAGAGCGAGGTAGAGTTGATATCCGTGTCAATGAAGCTGACCATATCTCGGCCGAGCAATATTAAGGAGGTGCAGAGAAAGGATGAATCATTTCTCAACGGAGCTTGTTAACGAAACTGACCGGAGGTGACACTCGAAGGCGGTAACTCGTGGAAAAGTTCGCTGCTAGCCAGCGACCAGGATGTTCACGTACTTGCTCGACTCAAGCCGCAGGATGCTGCTGCGAGATGAGAACCAGGATGGTGTGATCGCTGAGGTAGAACTACCGAGCATCTCGGTGAATTCCGTCTAATGCACCTTCAAGGGTGGGATTTCAGTGGTAGAGGAGCAAGATGTATCTTGGACAACTCGTGCGCAGGACGAGAAGCAACTGACACAAATATATCAGATAATGCAACACTTATGTAGCCTACCTGCTTGCTTATCCCATTAATAGGGTTCGGCCAGCCTCGCGTGTCAGAGGAAGCGCTAGATTAGTATCTGTTCCTTGGTGCAAGAGTAGCAGAAATCCCGGTCGGCTCCAAGGATCGCTCTCTCTCTCTCTCTCTCTCTCTCGTACATCTCTATATAAGATAGTCAAGATAAGTGCCATGTTCACTAGAAACATGCTTGTGCGTGAAGAAAAGGGGTTTCACGGGTATTTCAGCTAAGCAACGGGGGTTTCGGGGTGTTGTTGGGACGCCAACTAATTTGGCTCGAGAATCCATATATCGAATTGCAAGAGGTAGGCAAGAGAGGGTTCTCCCAGAATCCTCCTGCGACTCTTCCAAGCCCTGATATCGACTTGGGGACCATCCCGCTTGGGATAGGGTATTGAAGAAGGGAGGATCCCGTCCCTATATAGCGAATGGATGCTGCTGCCTGGCATGTCGACATACGTACAATAGAGTCATTCTATGACCACAACTTTGTGTGACAGTGAATGCCCAAGCAGAAGGTCCTGTAAAAATGACTCGAAGGTACGGATTCGAAGGGGAAGCTGTTACGGTGAGGTCCACACCCCGGAATGTGGGTCCAGGTTGAGGCCTACCTGAACCAGACAAGGCTTAGTGTATGCCGGATAATTCTAATTCCAGTTTTCTTAGTGGGGCAGGACTAAGTGGCCCCGCCAGTAGGCAGGTGCCGTCCCGTTCCCGTCGATCTTCATTGGAGGCAGCTGTCCCGACGAGCTGGGGCGTTGATTAGAAACTCTTCCCACAGGCCACTTAGACCCCGCACTAAACCCGTACCAATGCCGAAAGGATTGCGATCTTGCAGGATCAGGCCTATGAACATCCATTCTTCTTGTGTTGCGCGAGCAAAGAAGGACTGAAGACGAGCTCAAGGCGGGACGGTGGCATCATCCACTGTTTAATCCTAAGAACCGGCACTCGCAGCGAACCACGAGCTCGTATCGCAAACCTATCAGCTGTCTCGAGATATCTGTCCTCATGCCTCCACGACTGGCATCCTGGTACGAAGCTGAAAGGTTGGAGGTCGGAAGTTGCGTGCCTAGTCCACACCCTCACGGTCTTGCCAGCTGCACCATGACGTGATATCACCAAAAAGAGCATGCCCATTTGACAGGTCGACACGGACGTGCTGGATAAGCTCCCCCACCTTCCCCAGCCGGATAGAAAAGACTCCGAAAAAGGCCGCCCAGCGTGGAGCAAGACGATGATTCTCTGGAGGGTGGTGTTGGGGCATCGTCCTCGGTTGACGCGTTCTCGGACGCATCGCAACGCGCGCTCTTGGGGCTCGGTGGTCCCACGGCCTCACCTTTTCTGACCGAGCGATCGGAACCAAAAAAAAAAAAAACCACAGGCTGTTCCCTTCTCTGGGCAGCCATGCAAGAATCGGTTCCTGCTTCTTGAGGCTCACGCTCAGCGAATGACTCCTCGAGTCCCCCACCCTGCACGACGCATCGCCTCAATCCCCCTAGTTTGCCTGTACCCGATGGCTGGGGCAGAGTCGCGCCCGACCTGCCCTTTGGTTCGCCATTTCGAAATGGCATTTTGCAAGCCAGGATGGGTTATGGGAGGCGCATAATGCAGGTACGTGGGGATTTACCTTTGTGACTCCCCAAGTTAATCTAATCCCGGGGCCTGTTGGAGGGACTGACCTCTTGGAGGGACTGACCTTGGAAATAATCACCCACGCGGCTATCAAGTGAGACAACCCAGTATGGATAATGGGGATATACCGGATTCCTCGGTAACACTACGAATGCCGGAGGGTGTGCGACACGGTCAGATGGCCTCTGTCTCAAGCTAGGTGGGTGGGTTTTGGTGTCTTGGCTGAGCGAGCAGAATCTGGGTGGCTGCCTGTCACGAGTGAATCGGGGCACACCAAACCACAATTCTTGGCCTTGTCTCGCCTCAGCACTCAGCACCATAATCCTTCCTCCTAAGCATTCCAATCTGAAATATTAGGTATCGAACCAAAGTCTTACTTCTTACCACCCACTCCAAATCCCCTCTTCTCAGCTCGTGATGGCCCTCCAAACCTGATTTCCGCGGCGTTTAGTCTACTCGAAGTCGAGGGGCTGGGCGCGGGCGCAGCCTAGAGGTATGATTCATTGCGCCTATTGGTCTTTCGCCTCCTTTCGCCTCGAATAGCGAGACTCAATCTGGCTGGGATGGGTTGGAAGTGACCACCATCTTGCACCTCACCAGGCAACCCTGTGCTCCACCCCATGCCCCCATGCTCCCATGCTGGCCCTATGCTCACCGACGAGTATTATCCTGCTTCTTCTTGAACATGCCACCCGTTTCTTCCAAGTCCGACCCTTGTCTTGCTATATATATGTCACCCCGTGGCCGTTCGGCTTTTACTCGTTTTATCCTTTTCCTGTTTCACCAAGGTTGGAGGAAAGCAGAATTTCATCGGTTTCCTCTCTTTACATCCTCTTGTTGATAAGACAGTTAAGCGCCGGCCAGGCCGGCGATAGGCCCCCCATTCTCCGTTCTCACAGATACATTGCCACTGTGCACCCTGTCGTTTACGTGACAAGGCTTGAGCAGCGAAGGACGAAGTCTTCGTCGCTGCTTTCGCAACACGCATCCCACGTGGCTAGGTTGCTGCTCCCGCTTGAATATTCCCCCTACATAAACCATATTCTGAGGTATCAAACATCGAAATGCCTACCCCAAAGACTCCCCGTTCCCACAGCATGAGGGATTCCTGGCCACCAACCCGGATCCTTCTCCGGCCCCACATCGACCACGACGATGACGAGATGGACGACCTAGACTTGTCCTATATCGACAAAGATCCCCTCAACTATTTCTTGACCCCGGCGCCGTCCTCGGTCGACGAGGTTGCCGACTCGATGGATTTCGACGCAGGCATCGAAGACTCTAAGCGGCCACCCCAGATCGTCCGCAGCGTGAGCCCGTCTAGTCTAGACGGTCTCAGCCGCCTGGGCGCGCGTCCCCCGACACCACCCCGATGCCCAGGCTCCCCCTCTCCCGAGTCAGACGTCGACATGGCTCCTACTCCGGAGGATGGTGATGGGGAGGAATACCTCAGCTTCGGTTCTAGCATCGCAGGAGCCCTTCCGCTCGGCATGCCATTCACACTCAAAGATTTCACGACGGCGAGGGCAAAGGGAAGGAAGGAGAAGGAGTGCAAGACATCGAACGGACTCTTATCACCAACGCCCCTACATGCAGGCCACCTAGCGTCGGTTCGCGGCAGGTCGGCGAGCCGACCGGGTTTAAGACCTATTGCCGCCGGGGGCATCAGACGGAGTATTTCCGCGCGGAGCTCGCCTCACGCGTGGCGTGAGCCTAGCCCGGATGTTTGGTCGATCGAGGAGGAGTCTGACGAGGAGCTTAAAAACGAGATGGCCGAGGACTCAACAGGTAACAAAGACGCCCAGAAGACCAAGGCTATAGACATTCCGGCCTCGCGGCCAAAGAAGAAGGTTAGGTTCGTGCTGCCGGCACGAGAGATGTAATCACAACGAGCGTGGGTCCTGCATTGGAGGTTTCTATCTAGCATGGTCATCTGCATTTCCAGGTTGGGCCTGGGCGTTGGCATCATTGAGAAGCATTTTCATGGTACGCCGGGGGACTGTATGGAGTATACAAGCGGCGTTGGTATCTAAGGCGTTAGGACATGCGAGTCTGGGTTAGGCGGTCGTCGTTTTCTGAAGTCGACGCAAGTCTGGAGGGAGTACAGATAATTGGCTAGCTTCCAAGAATGAGAATTTCAACACACTACCATCACACTGTTCACTCTCTCATCAGCTTACTACACCCTCAACAAGGTCCTTAGTCGGCACCGCCATATCTAAAACATCCCACAGCCTTAGTTAGCAGGGCTCAAAAAGGTGTGATCCCGTTCTAGCGCACAAGATCGCCGCACTCGCCGTAACCAGTCCGAGAGATCGGCCGTGATGACCCCACTTGACGATCAGCGGTTGCGGAGATCCCGTGGGCGGGTGGGGAAGCGTTAATTGAGGACGAGGTCATCACCGGGAGTCTCTATTTCGAAGGTGACAATACGAGACATCATACCTGCCAATTATGATCGGGCAGGTCGGGAGAGTGCGGTTCTTAGGTAGGTAGTACCTGTATGCGCAAAGCTATGAGCTAAGCGCATCGTCTTCTATACGTCCGAAATAAGAAGTTTGATACACATTGTAGCCGAGTTTCAGACACCACGAGGACCTTGACGGCCACGGAGACCACTGATACATCATACTTGCCGTCTACACTTTCCTGTACTATTGAACCATTTTCTATATTCTTGGCATATTTTGATTTCCTGGATATACCCAGGCGGCCACAACATTCCGCGCTAAATACGGCTGGGAGGCGGGTAAACCGGCCGCATATTCTGTCTGCCGGTGAGTGCCAGTGCACCAAAAACATCCTACAATTCCGGAAGGTAGCATTCCTCCTCCAAGCGGGGGATTTTGGCAGTGAGGCTCTGGGTACCTCACGACCGCAAGTGTTGCAACGACGAACAGCAAGCTCGAGAGATGTGACGTTGGTCCTGAACCCAAAGCTGAGACAAGAAGCTGTTGTGGACTTCGCTGTGACATATTAGGACAGTGGGAACTCACTTGCAGCTCATGTGGAACGTTGGGTATGTCCCCCGCTATCAGATCCCACATTTTCTGAGTTGAGAATTCTAACCAGCCGTCAAGATGCGCATAATGATTCCCCAAGTTATCTTTTCTCTCCCCGTCGCGGGGCTTGGGGCCGGGCTTCTCGGGCGCAGTGTCCCTGATTTCACTACGTCCGAGGCCGGCAACCCGTTCATAGACGGGTGGTACGCGGACCCAGACACCGAAATCTACAACGGGCGCTACTGGGTATATCCCACGTCGTCACGCCCCTACGACGAGCAGACCTACTTGGACGCCTTCTCCTCGCCCGACCTAGTGAACTGGACTAAGCACCCCAACGTCCTGACAACGGCCAATGTATCATGGGCGACGCGCGCCATGTGGGCGCCGGCCCCGATCTCCCGGAATGGGAAGTACTACCTGTACTTCGGTGCCAACGACATTGAGCCGGAGAACGAAGTAGGCGGCATCGGCGTGGCCGTAGCTGACCACCCAGAAGGCCCCTACGTCGACCCCATCGGTAAGCCGCTCATCGGGGCTTACCACAACGGCGCGCAGCCCATCGACCAGGACGTCTTCATCGACGACGACGGGCAGGCCTACATCTACTACGGCGGGCGCTCCCACGCCAACGTAGCGAAGCTGAACGAAGACATGACCAGCATCGGCACCTTCGACGACGGCACCCAGTTCAAGGAGATCACGCCGACAAACTACGTCGAGGGCGCCCAGATGTTCAAGCGCAACGGCAAGTATTACATGATGTGGTCTGAAGGCGGCTGGGGCGGACCCGACTACGCCGTCAGCTACGCGATGGGCGATTCGCCCCTGGGGCCATTCGACCGACTGGCCAAGGTCCTGCAGCAGGACCCTGCCATAGCCACGGGGAGCGGGCACAACGGCGTCATCAACGTGCCCGACACCGACATCTGGTACATCGTGTACCACCGCCGGCCCCTCGGCGAGACGGACGAGAACCACCGGGTCGTGTGCTACGACCGCATGTACTTCAACCCGGACGGCACCATCCGGCCCGTGCAGATGCTGGTCCACGACAACTTCGCCGACGGCCGCATGATCGCCTGGAAGACGTACGGCGGCGACTTCTCCCCCGGCGAGGGCTACCTCGCCGCCAGGGCCGGGCCGGACGGCGGCATGGCCGTGCTGAGCACCAACTTCTCCGACCTGATCTTCGACATCGACGTCTCCGTCTCCGAACTGCGCGACGGCGACGACGTGGAGGCGACGTCGGACGGCACCGCCGGCGTCGTCTTCCGCGCGACGAACCCGGGCTTCGGCTCGCACGCCTTCGACGGCTACTACGCCGGCATCAGCGAGGCTGGCCGGGTCATCCTGGGCCTGAGGAACGGCGGGGACTGGGGGTTTCTGGGCGAGGAGTTTGTTAAGACCTCGCCGGGGCAGACGCATCGGCTGCGCGTATGTGCCGTGGGTAGCAAGATTAGCGTCTATGTGGACGATATGGCGAAAGTTGTGATGGCCGTCGAGGATAGCACGTTCGCGACTGGCTGGGATGGGGTGCGTGTCTTGAGCGCGTCAGGGACTTTGGGGAACGTCTCTGTCGCAAAGACTGAATCGCCTTGTCCGTAGGAACCAAACAGTGTTGAGAGGGATGGATGAAGATAGGCACACCAGCGCATGGAGACAAGTTCTTGACTGCCTCTACTCACTGGACGTTGGCATAGCGGCTCTGGCTGCAGGGTTAGCAAGGTTGGGTCATCACTCACGCGGTATCCCTAGGCACAACTCAGTGGAGCATTAGGCTTTCTTGATGTCACACGTATGATACACAGTTCGCCCCTGCCCCTTGGTTCTAGACGATGATTCTGCAACCGAATTATTTTTTCCCGTTTAGCGTTCAAGGTCCGTTTTCCGTGTGCCACTGGAGCCCCCGCCCATAGGTAAACCGTCTCGAATCAATCTTACAAGATATTGACCTAACAAAGATGCTCTCGTTCACTGGCACCCGAGCCACTGGTACGAGGCCCGTCATCACGATCATGATTCGTGGGACAATTTCTTTCCCGAGTTCAGATGCAAGCCACCAGGTTCCTTATTCCACCTCGGGCAGCGGCTTTACGCCTTGCCGCTCTTGACGCGCTTCGCGACGGGGCGCTTGATGTGGTGGTCAGGGATCCAGCTCTCGTCATAGTCCTTGTCGGTACCGGTAGCGGCGCCGGTAGACTCGTTACCGGACAGGGGCTCGATATCGACCTTCTTGCCCTTCTTGGTAGTCGGCTTGGTGCTGCGCGCTTGCGGGAAGAGCGTCTCGATCCAAGTCTTGTAGACCAAGTAGAGAGTACCACCGAAGACTCCAGTCAGGAAGATGTAGAGGAAGATGCTAGGAAATGTTAGCGGCGGCGGCTTCCAAACAACTACGGCCTCGAGGTGTGTGCGCTCGGTTGCTTACATCTGGGGGTCCAGGAAGCTAGTAGGAGCTTCGACAATGCTCGCAGCACCGCTGTGAGCCTCAACCTGGAAGATCTGGCCCTCGGGGTTCGAAACAACCGCAAGCAGCTGGAGCTTGACGTCCTGGGGGTTCATGTCGAGGGCGAAGTTGTAGGGCAGGACCTGCTTCTCGCCGGCGGGGATCGCGATGTCATAGGTCACGGCACTCAGGTTCCGAAGGATGGCGGCGTGCGCCGGCGCATCAACTGGTAATTGCTGGGCAGTCATGAGCATGCCTCCCACAACGGCAACCTGGATCGGGCCATCCTCGTTGTTGGTGATCTCAATCAGCGCCTTCGTCGGTCGGCCGTTGATGAGCTTGACACCGAAGATGTCCGACTCGGGGAAGGTGGTCGCGATGTCGGCCTTCAGGTCTGCTTGGGGTGGGAGTTCCGCATCTGCCTTCAATTAGGGGTTAGCTTTGGTCGAACGAGCAAATAAAAAAAGTTGCCATTGCTAGCGGAGGAGGGGGGCGATTAACATACATCTTCTTGGGCGAAGACAGTAGCGACACGGAGAGCCAAGAGAGCAAGAGCGGGCCACTTCATGATGAACATTTTTACCGGGGCAATTGGAGAAAGAAAGAAGGGATGGCGGTGGGAAGCAAAAGGTGAATGAAGAATGGAGCAATTCGGACGGAAAATTGTTAGGTTTCTGTGCAATCTGGCCTCCTTCACGCGACTTGAGATCGACCAGGGTGTAGCAGCTCCTCCTGCAGGATATGACAGGGATTGTTACAACCCCAGTATCCACAAATGCAGAAATGCAGAAATAAGGGTTTTGCTGCTATACAGTATATGCATTTAACATTGCTTTACCCCTTTTCACGCTCACCAACCCACCTTCAACCCTTCCAGACTATCAACAACGCCATCGAATTCAGTACTGCTGTCAAGAGCCAATCCGTCATATCAAGTCTTGAATGGAACGCAGGATCGCAACTGAGCACTTCCAAGTAGCTAGCATACCTAGTAGTCAAGTTTATCAACACAACTTAAGGCTGTTCCTACCTAGCAATTTCAGAAGCTCATATCCATATGACCATACTGCATTTACCTTAGTCTATGGCACTACAACTGATGGATGATGGCGCATTATCACGGCTGGCTCACGTCTGGCCCATGCGCATGTTTGAGTCAACGTGTCCCACTACCTGTCCAACAGCCGGGACGCGCCGACATGTCACCTCAAAGCAATCAAGAACATTACTAGCGTTCCGCTCCTAGCATCCTTCGGGTCCTGCGAGCACCATCGAATCATACTTCGACAGTGCATAGCATGGTTAGAGTAAACCCAGTGCCTCATCTGCTGATATTCGATTTGAGGGTAAGAATCTCATCAATCCTTGGATGACGGGTAGAAGGGGCATCAGCTCCGGCTCAGTTATCAACTCGTGGAATCTGCGTTCCAACTTGGATTGGGTATGTTCGTCATCTGTTCGCATGATCAGACTTGCCTCAGCTAACGTGGAAAGAGCAAGAAATGGCTCTAGTGTACCAACACTTACGGGCTTTGTGGCCGCGACCGGAGTTCCGCTGGATGAGTTCCCACTTGTCCTGCCACTCGGCAGGTAGTTCTTCGACAAAGTTGATCATCTGTCTGACGAGCACATCATCACCACCCAGGTACTGAAAAGGCCTTGCGGCGAAGACGAACGAATATATCTGTCTGGCAGTCAGTTCTTCGCCCTTGTTGGACTGTCACATAATCCGAGGCTCACTGTGCACCCTACTCGCCACAGGTCGAGCCTGTAGTCGAAGCGACCACTGAAAATGATCTCTGGGGCCCTCAAGTCCGCCGGCTGAGCGAGCTTCGTAGGCTCTGCACCGTGGACGAACGTTTCTCCCCAGTCGATTAACCGAATATCCTCATCATCTTCATCGATCCAGTCATCCCAGCCAGCTTTGCGCACTAGCTGCCTTGGCAGACTGGGGCCGAGGGGTTTGCCATCTTTGCGAGCCAAGGTTGTCGATTGCGGGTATCCAACGACGCCGAAGAGAGATTCTTCCGGTAAATTTGCCAAGTGGGAGGCTGTAAAAAGAACGTTGGCACCACTAATGTCTACGTTGGATAGTTAGCTCCAAGAAGCTATATGCGCGGGCAATCTTTGACAGACCTCCATGTGCATAGCCTTTTCGGTGTAGAAATGCAACAGCCTGCAACAACTGTTTCGTCATTCGGAGAAGTGTCGGTGGTTCCAACCGTTCTCCGCCCGTATGATAATCAGCAACAACAGTGTCAACTGACGGCCCGAGAAGTTCTGTCACAATGCATTGATGGGAGCCATTTGGCCCTATGTGAATGAATGAGTCGACCAATCGGGCTGCGTAATATGGTGCGCTGTGTTTCTGTAAGGATTTCAGGATTGAAAGTTCCTGAGATGGCGCCGTGCTGCTTGCAGTCCCAATCTTTACAGCTACCCATTCATTAAGCCTTCGAGGAAATTAGTAGGCGAATGTAAACCTCAATGTCGCATACTCAACCTACAAGTTATCCCTGGCAAGCCAGACAGTCGAGAATCCTCCCCATCCTAGCTTATGCACAATCTTGTAGCGATTTTCCTTGATTGTATCGCCTAAGGAGACTGGATGATAGCCGCCTGGACGGTATTGCGATATTTTCTCCTGGTCATAAAGGAGGTTCGAGGGGACAAACGAAGCCAAACCTTCCATCGGGTACTGGCAATTAGACGGAGAGGCGACGACGTCGTCGTCTGGGACTTGATGCCTTGTGATTAAGCATATGTAAGTAGAATGGAGCCAGCGAGGCCGCTATATCCGGGCGGGAACTCCCATTGGCTTCGCCCTCAACCAACAACCGGGCAGCTTGGCATTATTGGAAGCCTGCCTCCCAGCAGGAACTTTTCTCAACCGTTATGCATACCCAGCGTTCTTGTCCAGCGCATGCCTTCGGCGCCATTTGAGGCCCAGGAAGACAAAATCCCAGTCCTCCTCACAATGTACCTAGGGTTGGGTCACTCCCGCGATGCATGGAATACTGCATATTACGTATATCTAGGGCGAGAAATCAGCGAAATGCGCGGCAACTTCTCCTCATCCAAGCTGAATAACAGCCAAGCAAACAGCGATTCTTGCGCTATTCAGTCTACGTTAATCGATGCCGCGCCTCGGACATGATCTCTGATATCTCCCCTTCCTCCGTTCCTAGCAACCCTACTTTCCGTTCGCCGACCTATGCCGGGGAGGGACGGCAAGATAACTGGCGGCTACCCGGGGAGAACCAATGCGACAGCCTTCTGAGTTGCGATTGGACGCGGCCCCCGAGCTTTCTTCAGGTGATGTGGTATCCCCCCAGCTACTTGCCTCCCCACCTTCCAGGATACCGCGTCGATGAAATATCCGGATCTCGGGAGATGTCCAAAGCCCTGACCAGGATGGTGAGAAGCTTTTTTATATCTGCGATCGCGAGCCGCATGGGCGCCGGGTATCGGTCAAGTGATTTTACAGCTCCGCGGGGCTCCGGCGGCCGAGAAAGGCAGGGTATGATTCGTTTCCTTTTTGGTTTGCAGGGATAAACTGTTTGTTCTCCCATGCTGTCGAATAGATAGAGCTGCACCCGCGCGCCCGCGCTACTTCGGAACTCCCGTTCGCCACTCATTTGTTCGCTGCATCGGCGCGGCCTGTCCCGCGGACAGTAGTGCCACAGCAGCAACCACTCAATTATATACAGGGGGGTCAGGTAACTCCGGATGCGACCCTCAGCACAGCCTCGGTGAGAATTCGATGTCGAGGGGAGCTGACCACGGTGAGGCTAGGCTAGGGTTACATCCTTGGAATAGGAATTGCAGAATCTTGGCCTTGCCACCCCTCGCGAGCCACGGTTGATGAGCGCAGGGGTCGCGGGTCAATCCCAGAGAATGGGGATAACGGATCTATATATTAGTTTACGGTATTGACAGGGCCAGGTTTTCTTGCCACTAGGCAGCTGTTAAATCGGCCAGCTGAGGCTGATTCCTGGGCTTCCTCCCCGGTAAGCCAAAAACGGCCGCTAGGTCGCGGATGCCAGTTGTTCCTCGACCACATTGGTCACGTTCCCAGTAGAGCCACGACGGGTAGACGCAATTACTTGGCTGCGCTCCCCTGCCGCTGGCGCGCGGTGTTGGGAGAATAGTGAGAACTGGGAACCTACATCTTGGAGAGATTGAGCGTTCACGGGGGGGCGGCGTACAGCAGGTTTCCGTCTCGTTCTTCGGATATCATCAAGGTCCCGAGCCGGTGTGCGACAGCGCACGGGACCTGAGACTTTGTGACCTCGACGGCTCCCGAAGGGTGGGAGCTGCATATATGTTATTTTGCAAGTCGAGAAGGAGGATTCGCTAGCGGACTGGATTCCGCATCTGGAATCGCCAAGGCAGAGAATCACAGCCACGCCGTCCCCAACGCACGCCGGCAGGTGAATCTTCCGGTGAGCAGACGTGATAGTTTCACGCACACCGCATGAGACTCTGGTTTCTCCGAGACATGGTAGCCTGTTTCCTCCCACGAAGTCGACAAGGTTAGATCCAGATAAACGTCAACGTCGTATACTAGCCAATAACTGTGGCCTGTCCGCTGGCGCCTCTCATGAAGCTAGAGGATCGGATCGGCGATCGGCGAGATACCAACCAATTCCATGGTAATTAGCACGGATCCGTACACCGCGAAATATTTTCCGCTCGGTGACCACAGAAAACCTTCCGCCCTTGTCCCATCCAGCTACGATGGACATGGCGGGCGAGTATCGAACAAAACCAAAGAATGCGGTGAGGCAAAAAGATACATGTCTGGCATCATGCAGTTGACACCTACCCGACCTACCGGGGAGGACTCGGATTCCATTCCGTCTCGGTGACTGAGAGACCTCAAATGGCAAAATCAGGCCATGCGGGATATTTTTTTCTTCTCAGTGTCTCGCGATATTACTGTAACAACCCCCGGAGCGACACCGGGATTTCTTTTCTCGGAAACCGTCAGGCTTGGTGGTCGCATCAATCGGGAATGATCTGACAGTTTAAATAGCTGGGTCGATTCCCGCTCAGCTGGCTTGGTTGCAGAGCCTCACATACGGGCCTGTGATTGGCCATGTTCAGCACCCCATGGTCCACCCGTCTCCACTGGACCTGCTGTGGCATCTGTGGCTGGTGGGCAGTCCAAGTTGAGGCACGCTGGCACGCAAGATGTGTACCGACGTACCTCTTTCTAGAATGTTTCATGCCGGGGCTGTCAAGTGAAGTTCGGGGACTCCCCAAGAGTTGGGTTCCAATCAGAGCATACTATCCGGAGATCGGCTAATGTACGGAACCCGTAGGTAGTACTGATGATGCTACTAATTATACCTTGGCCCCTCTCTTCCGTTTTCCCTGTTTCTTTAGTTTCCAGGCTTACCTTTTCTTAGTTCCTTCTGTACGCTTATGAAGTGGGCATCGAGAAAAGTGGCTCATTCGCCGAGTTTCGTCCAGGACGTGGCGGGGACGGAGGAGATGAGGCTCGTCAAGCTGACGATCTTGCCCCTACTGCGTACATTTGGTGGTCTGGTGGCTGTATCAGCAGGGCAGGGGTTGAAATATCTGCGCGATCCGCACTGGACACCCCGCAGGCTTGGGCCAACAGCCACACCCGAGACATCCCTGTTGCCCTGGGACCAGCAGCGTTGGGGAGAGGGAGTCCCCCGAGAGGCGGCCTCAGGTAGTGATCCCGCGTTTGCCATCC
>Ga0164242_10005722_pt1 | contig 13799 bp, 11 predicted proteins | sample OricomgcompostMG_FD_108783 | JGI IMG/M metagenome (GOLD analysis project Ga0164242, IMG submission 108783) | Miracle-Growth compost microbial communities from Emeryville, California, USA - Original compost - Miracle growth compost (MG) ...
AACCAAAAGGCGCCAGGTAAGGGTGGGCATCACCTGGCGCCATTTGGCCCTTCAACCCACCCGAATCGGGGGAGACTCTTGAAGAGATCTCGAAGCGTGACCCACCTCACAACATATGGAGGTCCGCTGGTTAAAGGGGTTAGTATGGACTTCATCGTTGTCGTGCCCGAAGGCAAGCTCTGAAAAGTGGAGGGTAGATACTTTAAAGAATGATGAAATCCAACCTAACATAAGTTAGAATAGGGGGTATAAGGTGCGATTAGATGACCGAAACCGGCCATCAACCATGTCTCATTCTAGCATAGATTTGACGTGGTGTCAACACCTTTTGACATATTTTCTATGAAAATCAACAATATTTCACCAGATACGAACAAATTTACTCAGATTATCACGACTATTGCGGTCGTACCAGAAAAGTTACACTATATCGGCACGTTGCCGGCTGAACGTCGTCCCACCGTGGCGATCGTGGGGACACGGCGCCCGACACCCTATGGCAAAGAGGTGACGACACAGCTGGCCGGAGAGCTAGCTCGTCACGGCATAGTCATTGTGAGCGGCATGGCACTGGGTGTCGACGGACTGGCTCACAGAGCAGCACTCGAAGTAGGCGGGACAACCATTGCCGTTCAAGGTAATGGTCTGTCACACCTGTATCCACGCTCGCACGACCAGCTCGGCAAAGAAATCATCGCAAAGGGTGGAGCAGTTGTCAGTGAGTACGAGCCGGAGGTGCCGGCGCGTGACTTTCAGTTTTTAGAACGCAACCGGTTAGTTAGCGCGCTCAGCGATGCCGTACTGATTACCGAAGCGGCCGCCCGTAGCGGTACGCTCAATACAGCCAAGCATGCACTCGAACAGGGCAAGGAGATATTCGTCGTGCCTGGCAACATCACCAGTCCGCTGTCAGCCGGCTGCAATGCACTGCTGCGTCAGGGTGCGACCCCTGTCACAAAAGCCGAAGACATCTTGGAAATTATCGCACCGCAACTGCTCAAGCCGCAGACCCAACTAGCGCTCGGGGACAACCCGCTGCAAGCAAAGATCATCACGCTGTTACAGCAAGGTATCCGTGATGGCGACGAGCTGCAGCAACAAACAGGGGTGAGCGCCAGCGATTTTGCCACCGAGCTGACCATGTTGGAGCTTGGTGGCCAGATTCGTGCCCTGGGTGGCAATCAGTGGACGCTACGCTGAAAGCGCTTCGGGCATCAGGCTAAGCTCTTGTTTGTCCTGCAACCTTATCCGTCGCTGTTCGATCGGGTCCATAGCGGCCGCATCGAGCATGACTGCCCGCGTGCCAAGTACGTGTGTGACGCGGGCAGAGCGCTCTGCGACGTTCTTTGCGCTTTCATGGCCCGCACCACCGTGGATTTCAAAATAGCCCGCTGCAAATGACCGGGCGAATCGCACCGGGTTTGGCCAGACTGACGGAAACGACGTGATCGGGTCGCCATCGATAGCAAGTGATGTCACCGCAATGTCCGGGTGAGCCTGAATATCCCATGCGCCGTTCATGTTTGCCCCAATAAGTGCCGTCCCGAACAGGCGAGAGGTCATGCGATGCTTGCGGCTCAATACGTCTTTGAGTCCGCCTGGCCGCTGCGGATGGCCCCACAAGATCACCTGGAGGTCTTCTGGAGCGATTTCGCCAGCTGTAATAGCCTCTACCGCGCCTTCCCATCCTCCTTCCGCACCTTGAGAATAGGCCAGTAGTACCGCCCGGCCCGTATTTCGTAGTGCTTCGCGAGTGCCTGCTGCCGCTTTTTCTTTCGATTTATCGTAGCGTTCCCCACGCCAGCCGCCCACGAGCGGCCAAACAGTGGCAGGATAGTCGACTACCGTTTGTCGCTCGGCAGGGAAGCGGCGCACGATAAAGTCAGCCCAGGTTTTGAGCGTTGCCGCATCGCGATCACCAGTGCCAGGGACGATAATCAGATCGCTCTCGGCAAAATCATAGGTGGCAAAATGGTCACCAACTGTTTGCCCGGATTGTTTATATTGTTCTGTCATCGATTTTCATCACAATACCATAATTATATAGAAATAGCAACTTATCCATAGCGACCGACAGGGGTTATTGACTTTTTATAGCATTAGTGTTATAATGACACCATTGGCTCGACAAACCTTGTTCGCCGGGCACAATTGTTGCTTGACGAACCAAACTGAAAGAAGACAACGATGTCGCTCGCCTTCAACACCATGCAAAAGCAGCACCAAACCATGGTCATCCGTATCGACCGCGAAGAGCTCGATGAGCTGCCGATCGACACTGTGATGACCAATCTGGAATGCTTCATGATCCGTCTGAATGACATCCCGGGCATCACCGACGTATCGGTGTACCGACCTGTTCAGCACGACACTTTCGTCGGCGAGCTGATGCAGGACGGTCGCGACGCCTACCGGCTCAGCGTGCATTTACACCCGGACATCATCCCTCAGACCGCCCAAAAGCGGATCGAGGACGCCTGGGAGCAGTTCAGCAAGAGTGCGAACCACGTAATCAAGGAGTCGACGCAAGCGTTCTACGACGCAGATGGCAACTTCGATTTCTACATCGGTCTCTGACACGTTCGTCAAGCAAGGGTCACCCCTCAAAAAGGTGACCCTTGTTTTATGCAGCTTTCTTGACAACTTTCCAATTTGGCCTACAATCAGCCATTGTGTTTTATAGGCACGACGCATATATAATAGTGAGATAAGCATGAGCAAAAACCTCGTCATCGTAGAGAGCCCGGCGAAAGCCAAGACTATCGAGAAATATCTCGGGAAGGATTTTCATGTGCTTTCCAGCGTCGGCCATATCCGGAGTATCGTCAAAAAAACGACCGACGGCACGCCGCCGATCGATACGAAGAATGGGTTCAAGACTCAGTACGAAGTTGACCCCGAGAAAAAGAAAGTCATCACCGAACTCAAAAAAGCCGTCAAAGAAGCCGACACTGTCTGGCTGGCAACCGATGAAGACCGCGAAGGAGAGGCGATTGCCTGGCATCTTTGTGAGGTCCTGAAGCTCGACCCGAAAACAACCAACCGGATCGTGTTCCATGAAATCACAAAGAGCGCTATCGAAGCAGCAGTCAAGAACCCACGGACCGTCGATATGAACCTGGTTCAGGCGCAGCAGGCGCGGCAGATTCTGGACCGCATCGTTGGCTTCGAACTCAGCCCGGTCGTCTGGCAAAAGGTACCCGGTGGCAAATCCGCCGGGCGCGTACAGAGCCCAGCGGTTCGTTTGCTGGTTGAGCGCGAACGCGAAATTGCGAAATTCGAGAGTTCGTTTAGTTTTAAAGTCGTCGCGCTCTTTACCCATGACGGCGAAGAATTCAAAGCCGAACTGCCAAAACAGTTCAAGACAGAGGCCGAAGCGCAGAAATTCCTGGAAAGCCTGCAGGGCGCCACGTTTAGCGTGACCGATATCGCCACAAGTCCTGGCACGCGTAACCCGGCCGCACCATTTACGACCAGCACGTTGCAGCAGGCCGCCAACTCACGCCTGGGCTTTGGCAGCAAAGCGACCATGGCGAGCGCGCAAAAGCTCTACCAAGACGGTAAGATCACCTATATGCGTACTGACAGCGTTAACCTGAGCGGCCAGGCGATTGCCAGCGCCAAGGATTACATCACGAGCCGCTATGGTGTCGAGTACAGCCAGGTGCGCAACTTCAAAACCAAATCGGCTGGCGCACAGGAAGCCCACGAAGCCATCCGCCCGACCGATATGGCGCTGGAAAAGGCCAGCGGTAACGAATACGACCAAAAACTCTACAATTTAATTCGCACGCGCGCCCTCGCCAGCCAAATGACCCCAGCCAAACTGGAAAAAACGACGATTACCATTGCCATCAGCACTGCCAAAGAGGTGTTTGAAGCGAAGGGTGAGGTCATTATATTTGACGGCTTTTTGAAGGTCTACGGCACCAGCAAAAAAGAAGATGCGATACTGCCAGCCATGAAAAGCGGCGATGCGCTGAACCTGAACGAAGCAACCGCTCGCCAAACCTTTGCCCGGCCACCGGCTCGTTACACCGAAGGTGCGCTGGTCAAAAAACTCGAAGAGCTCGGCATCGGCCGGCCATCGACCTATGCAACCATCATCGACACCGTGCAGACCCGTGGCTATGTGGTGCGCGGCGAGGGCGAGGGGACTGAGCGCGACATAATCGTGCTGTCATTCAAAAATAACGAGCTGAACCGCGAAGTTGCCACAGAAAAAACCGGTGCCGACCGTGGCAAGCTTGTCCCAACGCCATCAGGCGAACTGATCGCGGACTTTTTGGGCGATCATTTTGAACAGGTTGTCGATTACGACTTTACGGCCAACGTCGAAGAGCAATTCGACAAGATCGCCGACGACAAAATGGCCCGAAACGACATGCTCAGCGAGTTCTATGGACCGTTCCACAAACTTATCGAAGCATCCGGCGGTATCGACCGCAGCACGGTGGGCGCATCGCGCTCCGTGGGCAACGACCCCAAAACCGGCAAAATGATTACCGCGCGCTTCGGCCGTTTTGGTCCGATGCTGCAGCTCGGCGAAGCCACCGATGACGAAAAGCCGAAATTCGCGCCGTTGCCCGCCGGTGCCAAAATCGAAACGGTTACGCTGGAACAGGCGCTGGAAGCTTTCAAGCTGCCACGACTTGTTGGGCAAACCAAAGACGGACAAGACATCAAAGCCAATATCGGGCGTTTTGGCCCCTATATTCAGGTTGGCAAACTGTTCGTCAGCATCAAGCCGCTGGACCCACGCGACATTACGCTGGAACAGGCGCTGGAACTGTATGCCGACAAACTCAAGGCCGAAGCAGAGAAGAACATCGCCGACTTTGGCGACGGTATCAAGGTGCTAAACGGCCGCTACGGCCCCTACATTACCGATGGCAAAAAGAATGCCAAAATCCCGAAAGATACCGAACCCAAATCAATCACGCACGACCAGGCCAAAGAGCTCCTGGCCGCAGCTCCCGCCGCCAAAAAGCGCTTCACTCGCCGCAAGAAATAGTTGACTTTTTATACATTTTTTGCTATAATATAGCTACTGGCATTCACACTACTGAAAGGAAATGCCATGCACCTCATCCTCGCTTTGTGTTGGACTGTGATTTTCGTCATGATCGTGCTCGCATACCTGCTGCGCAACCTACCGAGCGGATATCTGCTCATGATGCTCACCGGACTTGCAGCACTTGTCGTGTGGCATGTCCATCCGCTGGTGTCCAAGCCGTCCGATCTCAGTTCGGCATACGTCTTCTCACTCTTCGTGTACTGCCTCCCGGCACTTACTGCCATAACCGGCTGCGGGCTGTTACTACACGATTACCGCGTATGGCGATCACGCCACAAGAGGAGATAACCTCCGCCCCGAAAACCGCCTCGAGATATCTCGGCGTCCTCGGGGCGGTTTTCATTTGGTATACTTATAGCAAGATGAATCTCTGGTGGGTACGAGACAAACAGACGGGCTTTACGATCGTGGAACTGCTCATCGTGATCGTGATTATTGGCATTTTGGCGGCTATCGTCGTGGTCGCGTATAGCGGCATTCAGGCTCGTGCGCTCGATACGGCTGCCAAAAGCAGCCTGGCGCAAGCCGCCCAAAGCATGGAACTGATCAAAACGACCACCGGTTCGTATCCGACCACGCTGCCAGACACCATCCATTCCACGAACGGCATCACGATTTCGCTGGTCGTATCGTCGCTGCCGTACTACCCAGGCATCAACGCCGTGCAAAACGGCGAACTCGTGGCGCAAATCTGCCAGGACCTCATAAACGAAGGCCTGGGCAACGGCACGAACCAGGGTGGCGGTACAGACCCGTACATCACCGGCTGCGGCGACTGGAATAACAACGGCATGCAAGTCACCGGTTGGTCGTCGCAGGTTTTCAATACGCCCGTTTCGAACACTGCTTTTACTGATTACGCCGCGTCCGTACCGGCCGCTGACAGCTACCATCCGAACGAGCAATCGACTATTCGCAATTTCTTTACGCAGCTGAACAGCCGTTTCCAGGCAGAGGGTGGCACGTATCCGATCACGTCTTTCTGGGACAGCTGGGCAACTCCTGGTAATGGCGTCGTCTATCAGGATCTGCCAACACCGCAAACCGGCAACGACGGTTCGAGTTACTGCCTGCAAGCCACGGCAACCAACGGCAAGACGTGGATAGCACGACCAGGCAGCCAACCGGCGAGCGGTGCTTGTTAGCATAAACGCAATCAGTAGCGTCACATCATATTTGCCGTACGCTGTATATACATAATCTCACATCGTGCGATATAAAAAAGTCTGAAAACATTGTTTACGAAAAGCGTCTATTTCATGCTATAATCTATGAAAGAAGAAAAAATGTTTGACATTATAAAAAATATGTTTTATAGTGATACACAGAATCTTTTATTAACATCCAACAGCTGAGGTGAGGCAGAGAGGAAAACCACATGAGCCAGGCTCCGACCAATACTACCAGTGATACAACGACAGTCGACATCGATAGCGCGATCGACGCGATTTTGAGCGCCGTCGAGCAAGAACGTGAACGTGAAATCATTACGCGCCGTTTTGGCCTGTACGACCGCAAAGAAACGCTGGAACAGATTGGTGAGCTGCTTGGTATTACTCGTGAGCGTGTTCGCCAGCTCGAAAAGGCAATCCTGATCCGCCTCAAAATCGCCGGCGAAGAAGGCAAGATTCCTGCCATCCAAACACTCGAAAAGGCTTTTGTGCGCGAACTGAGCGAAATGGGCCGCCTGGCAACCGTCGCCGACTTGACCGACGTTCTGCTTGATACCAAAGCCACACCGCTGGCACGGGCTCGCGTGCAATTCGCTGCGACGCTTGCGCCACGCCTGACCGTCGTAGACGAAAACGACAATTACAAAGCCGCTGTCGGTATTGCTGAATACGGTGACGAAAAGAAAATCCGCAGCCAAGTCGACGAAGTCGTCGCAGCCGTCAAAAAACACGGTGAGCCATTGACTATCGAACAGCTTCATGACCAGCTTAACCACGAACACCCATCTCATGTAAAGGCTTTGGCATCTGTCAGCAAACACCTAAGCAACCTCAAAGACATGTGGGGCCTCAACAAATGGCCGACCGTCAATCCAAAGAACATCCGTGACAAGATTTACGTCATTTTGGCCGAAAACGGCAAACCGATGCACTTCAGCGAAATCGCCGGCTCGATCAAAGACAGCAATTTTAGCCGCAAAAACGTTACCACGCAGGCGATTCACAACGAACTGATCAAAGACAAGCGTTTCGTGCTGATCGGCCGCGGCATCTACGCCCTGGACAGCTGGGGTTACAGTAAAGGCACTGTCGCCGATACGATCGTCGACATCCTCCGTGGTAGCAAAGAACCGTTGCACCGTGACGAAATCGTCAAACGCGTGCTAAAAAGCCGTCAAGTCAAGGAAACCACCATCCTTTTGAACCTGCAAAGCAAGCCACAGTTCAAGCGTGTTGCCAAAGCGACGTACGCACTTGCCGAAGACAAATAAAACGGCGCTTGCTCTCTAGTACGCAAGGTGGGACAATAGGGGAGTACATATGGAAATATTTTCGTGGATCATCGGTCTACTCCTTTCGTGGTATATCTGGGTGCCAGTTGTTCTTGTGCTTGGGTATTTGACATGGCGCAACTATCAGCGCGTCGACGCGATCCGCGCCGTTGAAAGCACGTTGCTTGTTCTTGAAATTCCAAAGGCCAACGACAAATCCGAAATGGCCGCCGAACAGCTCTTTGCCAGCTTGCATGGCATCTTGCGTGACAAGGAAGAGCTCAAGCAAGCCGGTGGCATCCAAGAACACCTGAGTTTTGAAATCGCTTCCGTCAACGGGCAGATTCGATTCTATGCCTGGGTACCAACAGCGCTGCGCAGTTTCGTCGAGGGCCAGATTTACGCACAATATCCGACCGTGCAGATTCACGAAGCCGATGAAGATTACGTGGCGCACGAACGCAATCATAGCGTTGTCTACACCAGTGAAATCACACTGGCAGACAGTGAGTTTTTGCCGATCAAGACCTTCCAATCGTTTGAGGTCGACCCCTTGGCCGGTATTACCGGCACGCTGGCAAAGCTCGAAACTACCGGCGAGGAAATCTGGGTCCAGGTACTGGCACGTCCCGTCGCCGACAGCTGGCACAAATCGTCCGATGCGTGGGTCAAGAGCGTCAAGTCGGGTGGGGGAGGGCTGCTTGCCGGCCTGACAGGCGGTGGTAGCTTTGACCTGAAATGGTTCATGGGACTGCTCGAAGCGTTCTGGAAACCGCCGGAGCAGGGTGCGGGTGGCAAACCGGCCGCGCCAGAGTTGTCCGACCGCAATAAAACCCGTGTCGGTGAGGCAGAGAAGAAAGCCACCAAGTTGGGCTATCAGGTAAAAATCCGCCTCGCGTATCTGGGTGAAAGCCAGACTAATGCCAAACTGCAGATGCAGGCGATTGTCGGCACCTTCAAGCAATACAACAGTACCAACTTGAACGGTTTCAAGGTGTCGGGTACCAGCTTTAAAAAGGAAGACCTCGAGAAGTATCGCGCCCGGCTGTTCGTCGACAAGGGATACATCTTGAATATCGAAGAGCTGGCCAGTGTCTTCCACTTGCCGCATACCAATGTGGAAACGCCGAACATCGTCTGGGCGAGCACTAAAACGGCCGAACCGCCAAGCAAACTACCGATTATTACCGGCAACGATGCGATCGACCAAAACGTCAGCGCGTTTGGCCTGACGAATTTCCGTGGTATCAACCATCAGTTCGGCATGCTGCGTAGCGACCGCTCGCGCCACATGTACATCATCGGCCAGACCGGTGCCGGTAAGTCTGGTACGTTGGCGCTGCTCGCACTCAGTGATATCTTTCACAACCAAGGCTATGCCATCATCGACCCGCACGGCGACTTTGCCATCGACAACATGAAATTCATTCCCGCTAGCCGTATCAACGATGTCATCTACTTCAACCCGGCCGACACGGCCTTTCCGCTTGGTTTCAACCCGCTGGAAGTCACCGATCCGAACATGAAGAGCAATATCAGCTCCGAAGTGATCGGTGTCTTGAAACGCATGTTTGCCGAAAGCTGGGGACCGCGTTTGGAGTACATCCTACGCTACACCATCTTGGCGCTGCTCGACCGACCCGAAACGACCATGCTCGACATCACGCGTATGCTGACCGACAAAAAGTTCCGCAAAGAAACGCTGAGCTACTGCAAAGATACCGTCGTCATGCAATTCTGGAACGTTGAGTTCAATAGCTGGACCGACAAATTTCAGGCCGAAGCTATCGCCCCGATCCTGAACAAAGTCGGTGCTTTTACGGCTAACCCGATCATCCGTAATATCATCGGCCAGCCTAAGTCGACTTTCAATGTGCGCCAGATTATGGACGAAGGCAAGATTCTGATCGTCAACCTGTCGAAGGGTCTGCTAGGCGAGGACAATTCGGGTATTTTGGGGTCATTTCTGGTTACGAAAATCCAGCTGGCGGCCATGAGCCGCAGCGATATCCCGAACATTGAAGACCGTCGGCCGTTCTACCTGTATGTGGATGAGTTCCAGAACTTCGCCACCGATTCGTTCGCCACGATTTTGTCTGAAGCACGTAAATACGCCCTGAACCTGACAGTTGCCAATCAGTATATCTCACAGATGAGCGACACTGTTCGTGGCGCCGTGTTCGGCAACGTCGGCACCATGATCAGCTTCCGTGTGTCAGCCGACGATGCACCGATTCTGGCCAAACAGTTCGAGCCACAATTCGAGCCAAACGACCTCTTGCAGATGGCAAATCGTAATTTCATCATCAACATGGTTATCAACGGTGAAAAGGCACCAGCTTTCAGTGCCCGCACACTGCAACTGCCACCGGCCCAGACCGACAACACGGCAACCATCGTTCAAAATACCCGCACCATATACGGCAAGCCGCGCGAAGAAATCGAAGCAGCGATTAATAGTTTTATGCAACCGCCAGATCATTTGCAGCGTAAAGGTCCGGGTAATCCTGGATTCAAGCCGGAACCGCACCCGAATGACATCCAAGCTGTCGAATCGGCAGCTCAAGCCAAACAATGGCCGATTGATGCTGGCGCGAAACCTGTTGCTTCTACCCCTGTTGCAACAGAGGTAGATTCAGCAGTGCCCCAAGAGGACAAAGGCAGCCTCAGAGTCAAGCACGAGCCAAACCGACCAAAACTGATTATCGAGACACCTGCTGGCGAAGCTGCCATAGCCGAGGCAGAGAAAAGTGACGATGCACCAAAGAAAAAGCGTCGACGACGCAAAAAATCTGCCAAGACAGAGGGCGGGGAAGGCGACACACCAAAAACGCAGACACCGCCAGCTGCAGCCGTTGATCCAGTAGCGCAACAACCAGTGCTACAGACGCCCCCGAAGCCAAAAGCCGCTCCGCGGGCCGCCAAACAGCCGACAGCCACCAAACCGACACCAACCGCGCCCAAACAACAGGCTAGTGACGACACGATGGGACTTCTGCGTATCCGCTAACGCTCCAGCCGTGCTATAGTGGAAAAAGCATATGGATAGTACCAATTCACAGCTTCTCAATTCCGTTCTCGACGGCTCGCAGCAAACAAGCAACCCGACAGACATGCTGTCCGGCATGCAGACACAGCTTACCTGGCTGCTCTGGCTTGGCGGCATCGCCTCGATCGTGCTGACGATCGCATTCATCGCGTATATTATCTACAAGATGCGTGTCCAATCGGCAATCCTCCATATAGACAAGAACCTGCAGAAGCTGGTTGACGCACAGGCGCCCGCCACTCAGCAGGTACCAGTAGAACCTGTTTCTGCCACTCGCGACGACGCAATTATTTCGGCTGACACGGATATAGAACAAAAATAGAACATTAGTAACAGGGGTCGTGAGAGGGGATTACCCCTGTCATATACCATGAGACTCTCTCTTTTGTGTCACCCCTGTTCTACCTCTGTTATAAAAGCTGCCATACGGCCAAAACCAACAAATTGTGACGAACGACACACGCATATAGCACAAAAGTCGCAAACAGCAGGATTGTCGCAAAGGAGCGGGGAATAAAACACATAACCAGGTGACCAGGAAAAAAGATAGATAAAATCCAACGGACGGGAGGTATATTGATTCATGTTTTAGATATAGACTTAACGTCGCACAATATATCTTTTACGACATACATATTCTATAGCAAAGCCGATTCAGCATACGTCTTCAGAGAGTGCTAGTAGGGGGATATATCGTTATACGACAAGTATCGTAACATTTCTTTTGCACTCATGACGCACATTTCATACGTGCCCTTTCTACAGAGTCCCATCCTTAAGGTTCTAGGCGGCGGAAGCCACGCATAGTACTTTGGCATAATTCACAACAACCTGCTCGGGCACTGTGGCATTTGACTTTTACGTCGTTCGTAACTCTTTGTATGTTTTTCCACAGTTTTCTGAATTATTTCCAGTTACTTTTCACGCTCGTACTCCTCCCCTTGCTCTCCTCTTCCCTCTATTTGCATATTTGCTTTTTTGATATTTTAATATGATAATATACTTTTTCTGCTTCATGTTAAAATATAGAACAAAAATAGAACTAGAGGGAGTGGTGCAGAGCAGGGTTCCGTTATTACTTGTAGTAGGCCTCGCCTGATACCCGTATATCGACATACTGCGGCTTCTGGCCTTTGGCATCGAAATACTGCAACGCATGCTGCATATCTTCTACTTGCTCCCCTACCGGACGGTCAAGCGATAGTTTAATAGGATAGTCATGCCCACTGACGAGCAGCTCGATTTCATGAGTCGTGTTGGCTGGGATAATCGCCTGGGTGACCGTCAGATTGTCGGCTTTTGCCAAGGTAATCGCCTGACCAACAAACCGCAGGAACCGGCTACTGGCAACCTGTGTGCCTGCTACCTGAGGAACACCGCTATCGTCAACGATCTTGACCCCTGGTTGCGCGAAATAGTTCACCTGGAACGACACACCGCTATCATCAACGTAATATTGCTTGGCACCAATCGACCAACCGACCACTGGTTGTCGGAACGTGATATCGAACTGGCTCGTTGCAAAGCCGGCTGCGCCACCACTCTGTACTGCCTTAACCTCTGGCGTAATTTCTGCCAGATAGTGGCTTAAATCATTTTCGTTCAGCAGCACTCGTAGCCGTTGAAAAGGATGTGCAACGAAATAATCGTTAATCGCATGCTCATAGCGCGTCGAGTCAATGACAATGCTCGATGTCGGTGCAACCTGAATACCAGCCGTAAACTCATACAGTAGCCACGTCAGAAAGCAAATCGCGCCTACGACCAGCAGGAAAATCGTTCCCAGAAACCGTCGATGTGCCATCAGATGATGGGCATGTGCGCGCGGTGACTGCAGATCACCGGTCAGTTCGCTGGCGCTTGTTACTTGTGGTGACAGACTACCGACAAGGGTCCGGTTGCGTCGAAACAGGGTCTGCCCACGCTTTTCGGCCGTCCGCCGCTGTGCAAGCACGTCGGCATTCAGCCGTCGGCGGTGCGGCTCCTCGCGAGATTTTTTTTTGAAACCACCCATCAGACGCATCGATTACCGTCGCTTTCGTGCCGCACTCACAATCGTTGCTGCCATATCGCGACTGGCGTTCGGTCGTGCCAACCGATGCAGGTTTTTCGCAATCTTTTCACGCAGGGTCGCGTCTTTTACAAGCCGTTCCACCGCCTGAACCAACGACCGATCGCCAGGCTCGGCAAAACGGTCTTCGTCGAGCGGATAGACTGCCTGCATATCGACATAGAGTTTTGCATGTTTAACTTGCCAGACAAGCCGCTTGCTCGGGATGACGATCGTCGGCTTGCTCAGCGCCGCAAGTTCGAGCAGTGTCGATGCTCCCGCGCGCGCCACCACGATATCGGCCGCAGCCTCAATTTGCGCGATTCCCTGCGGCGGGATAAATGCTTCGAGTCGCCAGTGCGCATTATCCGCCGGCGTCAAACTTCGGAGCTCATCATACTGTTTCGTACCGCTCAGCAGCAAGACGTTGGTCACTTTCACAAGCTCCATCAGATGTAAGGCAACGTTGTCGTTAATCTGCTTCGACCCCTGCCCTCCCCCAACGAACACTGTCAGCGGATGCTTCGGATCGAAGCCGAATTTGAGCTTTAGCTCCTGACGCTTCTTGTCGCTGACCGGTTTGAAATGCGGATCGATCGGCACGCCGACGTAGGCTGATTTTTCCGGCGGATAGTTATAGTGGTCCAGTGATACGCCGGTCATGATACGTTTTGCCAGCGGCGCCAAGATACGATTGGCAAGCCCCGGATGCGCATCACTATCGTGAATAACGAGCGGAATATGCAGCAGCCACGCCGCAATACCGACCGGCACGCCGACGAAACCGCCTTTGAGAAATACGACGTCTGGTCGCCATATAAGCAATCGGAAAAAACTCTGGAAAATACCGAGCAAGACTAAAAAGGCATCCCGGATATTCGGGAAAACGACCGACGGAATCGTGAGATGCTGCACCTTGCTGAGGTGGTGATAGCGACGGAACTTACCAGAAAGAATCGTCTGAAACTTAATCGACGGATCGTATTCGGATACGATCCGGTGCGCTTCTGGCGCGAATCCTTTGTCGGTCCAAAATCGTAGCTGAACGTTCGGGTGAAGCTCTTTTAGCTCACGCAAAACGGCGACGACCGGCGTGACGTGGCCGCCCGACCCCCCGCCGACGCTGAGAATCTTCATACTCATCGCTCCTTAGTTTACTACCAAATACCGTATAACGCGA
>Ga0164242_10005723_pt1 | contig 13798 bp, 23 predicted proteins | sample OricomgcompostMG_FD_108783 | JGI IMG/M metagenome (GOLD analysis project Ga0164242, IMG submission 108783) | Miracle-Growth compost microbial communities from Emeryville, California, USA - Original compost - Miracle growth compost (MG) ...
AGGGCGACCCCCACCCCGGATGCCAAGAAGAATCCGAACACTGCCCACGCAAGCCAGCCTCCGCTAGCTCCCATCGCGGATTCGATAAAAAGTGCCGCGCACACGAACAGTATGAGAGAGATCACGTAACAAAAGGAAGCTCGCTCGGTCTTCACCACAGCTTCGTCTCCTGATGCAACTGAACCTCGCCCTGAAGAGGAAGGGTCAGATCCTCGTCATCCTCTATTTCAAGCTCTTCGTCATCGTAGTACGGCCAAGGATCGCTGTTGTCTGGGTAGTCGGTCAGGCTATCCCAGTAGTCCTCGCAGTACTCGCTTACAAGGTCCTCCCAGTCGGTGTCTGGGTCCGTAAGAACGACGTTCTTCTTGTAGGTCTCAACCCAGGCGTAGAAGTCTGCTTTCTTGATTGTGAAAGTATTCTTGTACCTAGCTCGAATGCGGGCAGACAGTGTAACCCGGAAGGTGTCAGACACGAAGCTCTCCCTTGATCTTCTCGAATGCACTCTCATTCTCGTCCAGGGAGTGCGTGCAGTCCGGACTGCTCATCCTACGACCGCAGATGATGCACTTGGTACCAGGGAGAAACTTGTTCTCCACCATGATACGGACGCGCTTGGTCATCTCAGCATACTGCTGACGGGTGTAGCCGCTCACCGTGAAATCCTCTTGACCAGGAACGTGTTCTCGCCCTCAGCCTGCTCACGGACTACCTGGACATATCCGTCCTCGAACTGGGAGTCGGGAATGTACTGTGCGACAGAAGTGAAAACATCGTCAGTCGAGTACTCGGAGTCTTCACCGCAGAGAGCGTCGTACTCTTTGGCCTGACGTACGAATTCTTCATCGCTGAGGTTAGATCCCGCCCAGAGGTAGTTTCCGTTGCCATCCTCGAAGAAGTTGAAGAAGTGATCGTCGTCAAACTGAACGTCGAAGAACCCTTCTGGAAGAGGCGCGGGTGCCTGTTTCTTGTACGTCCACTTTGCATGAACTCCGACCACTTCAAGGGACGTTCCATCCTCGAACAAGATCACAGCGTAATCTCCGGATCGTTCAATCCTGTCAACCATTTTCTTCCTCACTTCAGGTACAACCCGCTAGGGTTGATGTCAGTAACCATGCCGACGATATCAATAGGAATGAAAGGACGAAGGTTCTCATCCTCGTACATGCGCTCGATGATCTCTCCACTCGGCCACCCCTGCATCGGGAAGTGCGCCAGGCTAGCCCAGCCCTGACGATTCAGAGGCTCGATCATGTGGATGAACGAGCGAGCAGATGCACTCAGGCCCTCGGTGTTCAGGTGATAGGCGTCGGAGAAAGAAGAGTTTCCAGGTGCTCCGAAGTCCCAGATGCTCCCCGCGCCCTTGGGGTGATGGACTCCGGAATCAAGCGTCCCCCACCACAGAAGCGGGTCTCCTCCGATGTTGACGTTGTATGTCGGGTCCAGGATGACGGAGTACCTGCTGTAGACATCGTGGTCCAGAACTACCCAGGAGTGCTGGCCTCTGATGCCGTCAGCGTACCCACGAGCTACGCGAGCGTAGTCGAAAAGGTCGCTCTTGACGATAGCCAGGGCTACCTCGTGACAGCGGTTCTCCCACGCACTGGCGGGGATACCCGTTGCGGCCTCAACCTGCTCTAGGCTGACGCTCTCCTTGATGTTCAAAAATCATCCTCCAACTTTGCCACCATCCAGCAGATGCCTAGTACACAAGCTGGAATGTAGAAAACCGCGAAAGCTGCTCCGAAGGTACTACCCGTCCAGATGCCGAAGAACGAACCCACGGTTGCAAGTACCATGGAGACGATGGCAGCCCAGCCCACTCTGAACATCCACACGAAATGGTGTGCATCGCTCTCGAACTTCTCCCGTGCAGACTCCAACTCAGCCTCATGCGGAGTTTCCCAGAAGCCCCTCACCTGGGGAGCATGATCGTGTGAGTTGTGCGTCATCTCTTCTCGTACCTCTCGATAAGTTCTTCTACGTCTATCACTCCTACGCGCTCCTGAAGAGGAACGAAGTCCAGACCGTCTTCCGTCATGCCTTCGCCCACAAGGAGTGCGTCTCCAGCGATGTAGTGGCGGTGATGCTCAGCGCCGGGGGCGTACAGAAATGATGCACGACGATTGTATGGGCGGTCATACACCCGGCCTTCCTCGTCCACGACCATGACCACATCGCCATCGAGGTCAGTGAACCGGTCCCGGAGAGGGACCGTGGACACGCGCTCAAACCACTCGAAGTACTGTTTGAAGGCCAAGTGCCACGGCCCCTTTGGGAGGTCTACCTCGCGAACCCGCTCGTTCTCGTCGGCGGGAATCAGAATTGCTCTCATGACTAAGACTCTACGGTATCTGAGAGTATGTGCACAAGGAACGTCAGCAACTTTTTTCGAAAAGTGCTGCTCACTCGAAGTGCACCCCCCGGCGTGCCCGGCTCTTCTTCTTCCCGCTCCGGATATTGGTTCCACGGGAAGCAGACTTATTGAGCTTGGACACCTTCCGAGTGTCGTACTTCTGCTCGAAGTCTGCCTTGATCTCTTCCCAGCGCTTGTCTGCCATGCGGCGCGAGTACTCGGGCATGAGGAGTTCCCACTCGTAGTCGGTTACGTAGTCCACCCAGCCTTCGGGGTCGATTCCCTGATTGTCCAGGTCCTCAATGAGCTTGTCCCGGAATTCCCGGTCCACGAAGGAGAGGTCGTCCTCGTCCGGCAGGAAGGAGGAGCCAATCGGGCGTCCATCGTCGTCAATCTCGTCGTCGTGCAGACCGTAGACGTTGTAGCCGTCCGCGCTCCGGTACGAGTAGCTGTCGATGATGCGACCCCACTTACCGCCAGGCTTGTTGAGACTGATCACAGTAGACCAGATGTCATTCAACACCTTGTGATACTCGTGGTCGTGCTCAGCAGTCGGCTTGAACTTGGTGTAGTCGATGTCCATGACTGCCTTGGCCATGGCATCCGCGAATGCACCGTTTGTGGTGTAGAAGCGGAAGTTGTAGTCCATGTCCGGAGTTTCCTGAATTTCAGGATTGTACGTACCTGGCTCCATGTACTGCTCCATGAAGCTTTCAAGGTGCTCACGAACGCGAGCGCGGACCTGAAGGGTGAAGATACCCCAGGTCCAGCGTGTACTTGCCTTGTCCTCAGGAACAGCAGATGGCATCAGGAGCCCGTTAGAAGTGAAGATCCACATATCAAGAGTCCTCTCTAAGCATCCGCTTTTCGGTTGCTATATGACTACTGTACACCTGTGGTTGACGCCTGTCAACTCTTACTCTAGTCCACGGCAGAAACTTTTCACTCCTTGACTATCCACTCGCCGTCCTCGAATACCTCAACGAGAAGATTGTCAGATTGAAGCGCTTCGGCAACCTTCTCCTCAGCGGTCTTCTTACCGTCAATCTTCAGCGTCTCCTGGTGAACCCACCAAATGAACTTCGGGTCTTTGACCAGTCGCTGAAGGGCTCTCTTCTTGTTGGCCTGCTGGCTGCGCTCCTCGCGGGACTCTCCCCGTGCTCCGGATGGATGATGAATCCAGCGAACCCCGGAGGAAGTCTTGTTTTGATGCTGTCCTCCGGGGCCACCGGATCGGAACGTCTGAAGCTCCAGGTCTTTGGCCGTAACGCTGAAGAGAAGTTCAGAGTTTGGATTCTTCTTTGCCACTAGACCCTCTCTTCGCTTCGGCTTTCAAGGCACGACTCTTCCACTCGTCCCTCTCCTCCACAAGCTCATCATAACGAGTGTGGATCGGATAGAGATGCTGATTAGCACCCCTAGTGAACTCCATAAGTCCGGATCCCCACGTGTCGAGAATAAGGGCTCCTCCGCCTCCGGACACGTAGCCTACGACAGTACCTGCGAAGTATTCCTCGTCCCCATCATGATAGGCGAGGGCGGTTCCGTACGAAAGGACAGCAGCATCTCCCACAGGCTGACTTTTCTTATCCATCAGTGGGAACCTGCCGTCTGAAGCTGAAGGTCAATCGTCTGAGGCTTGACCACGATGCGGTACGCGAATGGGTCAGCGTAGGTGGGCTTCGACTGGACCGAAAGAACCTCGTCCTGGTCACCGATCCACAGTAGCTCCTTGACGTAGGTGTTCTTTCCGATCTTGCACGTCACCGTGTGCTTCTTCCCACCGTCGTCATTGCCCAAAGAGCAAAGACCGCTGATCTGATAGAGCACAGCGCCGCTGATTCCGTTCTGCACCACAATGTCTCGGTGGATCTTGAAGGAGTCAGCATCCTGAGACAGGTTGTTGCTCACCGTGTCTGCCTGAGAGGTACACCCAGCCAGAACAACGGCTCCCGCCGCGATGATGGATGCGGTAAGGATCTTCTTGAAGCTCTTCACTGAAATTCTTCTTTCGGTCAGATAGATAGAGAAAATGAGGGCCGGTTCCGGTCGAGTCAAAGCTCTGTAGGGAACCGGCCCTCGGATGTCTAGTCGTTCGGGACGCTAGACGTTTGCTACACGAGAGCAGGATACTCGTTCTTGCGAATGTCCCTTGGGATCAACACGCGCTGGAGTTCCCTGCCTTCGCGAGTAGCGTTCCACACTGCGCAAACTGCCCAAAGAGAGCGGGCAGAGCGCTTGCTTGGCGGAAGCCTGTCGTCGGAGTTCTCCACGATCAGACGCTCACGGAGCAGATGAATGTTTCCATCCTCTGCCGTCGTGCCATTCATCAGACCGTCGAGGAACGTCGCTGCAAGGCCTTCGTCAACTCTGGGCAACAGGTAGCTGACAAGCCGCGCAATCGCGGGGCTAAGCACGGAAGTGGGGATACCCTTCGCACGCTCAACCGCGAGGTTGATCGCGTCAGCGTCCTGCTCGTAGAAGTTGGCCTGTTCAGAGTCGGTGGGCTTAGTACGGTACTTCTGCCCAATCGTCATGTCGTGGCCGCGAGCATTGATGTTCTCATACTTCCAATAGGTGGAGATGAGATTGGCTGTCGCCGTTTCCTGTCCGTGAGAGTAGCCACGGATGCGAAGGACTTCTCCCAGCGTCCGGGGGGCTCCACGGTCGATGTACTCGATTGCCTTACGCGACACTCCGCGCACCACCAGCATCCACTGAGGCTTGTTGGAAGCCTTGATGGCGGTGAGGCGATGCTGAGCGTCGATCAGATTACCGTCTTCATCGAAGATAGCTGGCTCTCCGGTGAAGTAGAAATCGTCGCTCAGCATCGCGGCAACCAGATTACGGACGTGCTGTGTGCGGATCCTCCTGTTTCCAGGATTCTTCTCTTCCAGCACGTACCCCGCGTACTCGGGTGTGATGAATTCAACCTCGAAGTTGACCTTCTCGATGAATTCCGGAAGCTCCTCGTCTGCAATAGTAAGCGGACGAACTTCCTGAACTTCAGTTGTAGTCATGATCTCTTCTTCTTTCGATAGATCGGGTGCCCATGACATTTCTGAGGTTATATCACATGACGCAAGGTGTCAACAGAAGGTCAGACCAGTTCGGGAAAACGCTCCGCCACAAAGACGGTGGGAATGCTGAACCGCTGAAGAGTTTCACCCTTGCGGTAAGCCTCCCAGGCGCGGGACAGAAGGTAGAAAACCACCGCTGCATAGCGGCTGGCACCCATTTTCTTTCCGGCCCGAAGATTCGTCTTGTCGCTCAGAGTTTCACGAAGAAGGTGAAGAACTCCATCCTTCTCCGTTGTTCCGTTGATGAGCTTGTTGAAGAACTCGTTTGCATCTGCCTCGTTCTTACCCGAGAACAGGTAGTAAGCGAGAGCAGACACCTTGCGAGCGGCGCTGGAAACCACGGAGGTAGGAACCATGCGAGACCACGCAATAGCCTGATCCACGTCGAACTGGTGTCCCTCGTAGAAGTCCGCTGCCTCCGTGTGGGTCAGACGGCCACGGTCGCGGGGGGACACAAAGGTGTCCTGGCCCCGAGCGCCATTCGTGTACCGGTTGATCGCGTTGACAACGCTGCTGACAGCCCCAGCGTCAACCGCACTGCTGACTGCACCCCGGAGGAAAATGGTCTCTGACTGGGTACGGAGCCTGCCACGGTCGATGGACTCCATGAGAGAGTGATCCACGCCCCGGCGCACAAGGTAGGTATACGTCTTTCCGACCTGCACCTGAGCGATGAGCCGATGCTGGACGTCAAGCAGGTTTCCCTCCTTGTCCAGCAGGAGAACAACCGTACGAGGGTCGAACACATCCCTCTCCATGGCCTGAACGAAGAAGTTCACGTTCGTACGGCTGACAGGACGGTTGTAGGGATTATGGTTCTCCAGGAGGTCCTTTGCTACCTCCGGAGTAACCATCTCGTACCTAGTCTGCTCTTCGGGGTCATCAGGGCTCTGAAGAAGCGGGCTCACGGGCGCGAAAGTGGAGGAAATGAGTGTCATTTGATTGCCCTCTCTAAAGGCGGATACAAAAAGCTAGCTCAGTAGCTTGTGTGCATCTCTACACTAGTGCCGCTCATGACACTTGTCAAGCCTGATTTGCAGAAAAACACGAATGCTTCCGAATCACCCTCGCGTGCCCCGTTTACCCGCATCTTTCGGGTGTCTGAGACCTCGAAACCTTGCCGAATTATGTTGCTTTCTCGGTCAAAAGCGAGCACATCGAAACTCTCTCGAAGTGACTTGACTTTGGACCAGTATTCGGTGTAGTTGAATCCGTCGCGATTGTAGTGGGCTTGAGAGTCTTCGTAGGGCGGGTCCAGGACCACGACTACATCGTCTCCCAGGAGGTTTATAAGCTCGTAGGAGACATTCGTGTACGACGTGTTCAGGACGAACGGAGAAAGTTCTATCCAGCGTTTCAGAGCACGGTCATAGTCTGCTCGAACCGATATCTGTTGGATATTCTTCTTCACTGGAACGTTGTAGCCGTTCTTAGAGTATCGGAAGACTCCAGAGAACGACATCTTTTGGAGACAGTAGGCGTAGCGCCACCACTCCTTGCTCGCTCGAACAGCAAAGTAATCCTCTTGAGTGAAGACCTCAGGGACTATCTGCTTATCGAAGTTCTCTAGGATTCGAGTCACCATTGGGTCGGTATCCACGAGAATGCATCGTGTGGCGAAGTTGGCTGAGAGAACGGCAGACCCCGCGAAAAGTTCCACGATTGGTCTGCCGTCAAGGATGTCTTGGAGCCTGGACACCCAGTACTGCTTGGACCCTACATAGGATGGAAGAAACCTAATCTCGCTCAAAGAAGAATCCTAGCAGTAGTTCAAGAGGGCATCCACGTCATGAGCTTTTGACCTAGTGGATGCCCTCTTGAAGTTGGTTAGATATGCTGTATCTCGTAAGGGTTCGGAACGTCATCTCCAGCAGCGTGACCCTCGCGCCATACCTTGGCCTTCAGCGGATCGAAGATGGCAGACGGAATAGCCCCACCCGTGCGAAGCAAGCGGTCCACGCGCTCCGGCTTCAGGTCAGGGTCGTTCGCCAGGCGAGTGATTGCCTGCATGACCTCGTAAAGCGTCAAGCTTTCCGACTCCAGCAGAGCGTCGATGACTCCCTGACGCTGTGACACAGGAACACCGTATGTCGAGAAGATGTCCGCCAGAATATCAGTGACGTTTCCAGCGATGTTCAACTGAGTCAGAGACTGAACAGCATCGAACTGCTCTTCCATCCCGCCCAGAATCTCATCGACAGCATCTCTCGCCCAGGAGTAGACATCCTCCTGCTGGCCCATGATGCGACGGTTCCACTTTCCGATGTCACCATTCACCGTGGTAGCGCCATTCGTGCACCACCAGCGGAACAGGTAGCCCTCGACCGTGGTGGGTGTTCCACCCGTGAGCGAGTTGGTCAGGTGGATTCCAGCGCTCCACACATCCCCATCTACCTGAGTGTCGTGGATGTTCCGGGTGAAGTCCGGAAGAATCAAGCGAACGTCAGTCTGGTTCAGGTCGTGACGGAACTTGTAGTCTGCGTAGACATCCGAACCGTACTCACGCTGTGCGCCCTCAAGGATGTTATCCAAAAGAAGTGCGTTGCTGAATGGAGTGATGGAGGGCTTGCTGAATGCAGCGATCCGGTTGTCGGACCCAGCACGCAGTACCGAGAACTCACGGTCCCCCATGCCCAGACCGTACCAGTAATTCGTGTGTTCCTCGACCAGGCGAGCCGGAGTCTTCTTCACGTACGTTGACTGAAGCCCGAACGCGCTCGTGGCCTGAAGAGCGGCATCCTTCGTAAGCTGGGACTCTGCTCCGTCGATGGTCACGTAAACCTCGACAGGATCTGTTCCCTTCAGATGATCAAGCTGAAGCGCCCAATCATCCCCATAACGGAAGGAGGTCTTGTTGCCGTTGCTCAGAGTGAATGAGGTCAGCGGCTCAGTGACGGACAGCTTCTCACGAACATCATCGATGGTCAGAAGCTGATCCTGAATTTCTGCAAACTGTACTGACATGGCTTAGTTCCTCTCTCTAGCCTTCAAGAAGATCTTCTAGCTCAGAAGAGGAAATGTCAACCCCAAGACCAGAAGAAGTTTCTTCATCAGAATCTTCTGGCTCCAGAGTATCAGAAAAATCAGGCCTTTCCCAACCGTTCAGGAGATTGGCTGCGTAGGCGATCAGGGCCTCTCGCCACTCCGGATGCTCGTCTGCTGCTCGGAACAGATTCTCTTCTCCCTTGATGTAGGGAGCCTGAGCACCTGATGCTGCTCGAACCATCCAGTCTGGAGCTAGGCCTTCCGACTCCAGCTTGTGGAACTTGAAGATTCCGGCTGCGTGCATGATCTTCTTGTGAGCCAGGAGGAACTGGAGCGCGGTGTAGAGGTTGTCGAATCCCTTACCGAAACGCACTCGGACTATTGCCTCTCGGAACGGTGGTCCAACCTTGTTCTTGGTCACCTTCACGTTCACGTCGGTAGAGGTCACAACCTCTTCCGTCTCGTTCAGAAGCTCGTTGAAGCGCTTGCTCTTGTTCTGCTTACGCTGTCGGTACTCGACGCGGACAGAAGCGAAGAACTTCAGAGCGACCCCACCAGGGGTAGTCATCCTAGGGCCTGCACCGGGACGCTTGTAGCCCCCCATGTCGATGGCTTCCTTCAGGTGGTTTACCCAGATGTTCAAGGTGTTGTGCTGAGCCAGCATGGGGTTCAGCCTCTGACCCAGGTCGCTCATGAGCTTAGCCTGCACAGCAGGTAGGGACTTTCCAATCTCTGCTTCCGCCTTAGCACTCGGAGTCATGGCCGCAACCGAGTCCCAGATGACCAGGCGAACCGCTCCGGTCTCAATCAACTCAATAGCGAAATTCGCCCCATCCTCCAGCGTGTCAGGCTGCGTCAGGATGAAAGAAGAGTCGTTGATGTCCAGGCCGAGTGAGGCGCAGTACTCCGGGTCAATGGTGTACTCGTAGTCCAGGTACAGAATGAAGTCGTCAGGACCGATTCCTAGCTCGGGGTCTCCTCCGGCTTTGATTATCCTCTGGATGTTGGCTGCGATTTGGAGCGCTGTCGTCGTCTTCCCTGAAGACGGAAGTCCAGCAAGCTCTACGCTGCGGCCCAGAGGGAACCCTCCGATGCCCAGAATGTAGTCCAGTGCCATGTTTCCAGAGGACACTGCCTTGACGTTTGCAACGATGTTCTCGATACTCCCCGCCGTGACATTCCACTTCTTCTCACTGCGGGCAAGGATTGCCGCTACGGTTTCTCTGTTTCCCAAAACAATCTTCTTTCAGATCATGGAAGGCTGGACGCCAGACAGGGACCGAATGTCCTTCTGCTGAAGCGCCCAATGCCCCATCAGGTAGGCGTCGATGTAGTCAGTCTCGTTCTTGGCGAGTGGGTTGGTGTCCTTCTTCAGAACTTTCTTGTTCTCTCGCTGACACATCGCCGTCCACTCCTCCACCAGCGGCGGTGGAGTATAGCCAAGCTCTTCTGCTGCTCGTCGTGCTGCGTCCTCTCTGGAAGCCTTCTCTCCACTAGACACACCTGGGTACGAGCGTTGCCAGGTAGATGGATTCACGAACAGAATCCTGTCTGTGAACTCTCGAAGTTCGTTGATAAGGATTCCCTGGAGTCGAAGAACCGGCTTAGTTTGGAACTGGGATCCGATCCCATAGGGAACATCTTCAAGAAGAATGTTGTGGTCTTCACCTAGGTAGGAACCGGCTAGCTTGGACAAGTCACCAGCAAGTTGGAACGCAGACTTTCCTCTACTATCCCCTTGATGGAGGACCTGGCCAGTAGAGTCCAGAACACAATATGCACTGAACTTACTGGCCAGGTCCACCGATAGGACGCGATCCACGGAAATCAAAGACCGTTCAGGAGAGCATCCAGGTCGTCCACGTCAGAGGAAGAGGAAGCGAACTCTTCGGATACGGTCTCCTCAGGAAGTTCCTCAGCGCGAGTTGCCGTAGCTGCCTCGTACTCCGGGTTCTCCTTGGCCCACCCTTCAGCGTCCTTCTCAAAGAAGTCGTCCACAGAAGTGGCCGCTTCCGACTTCTTCGTAGACGGAGCCACGTCGAGAAGGTCATCCAGTCCCTCGTCAAGCGTACGAGTAGGAGCGGATCCGCCATTCGCATCGGCACCCTTGACAGCGTTCCAAGCGTCGCGAACACGCTTGATGTCAGAGTTGATGTAGGCAAGCTCCTTCTTGGAACCCATGGCAAGCTCAAGGTCCTCAATTCGGTTTTCCTTGAACGTCTCGACAGTGAGAGACTGCGTGTCCTTGGAAGCGAGCCAAGCGGCCTTAGGCAGAATGTTGAGATCTGCCTGCTGGAATCCCTCGTTGGTGCACGGACCAAGCGAGAGGTCGTGCTTCTTCAGTCCGCCATCGTCTGCCCACTCCTGAGCAAGGCTGAAGATGTCGTTGAAGAGGCGGTCTCCGAACTCCCACACGACGACATCCACGGAGAACGGAGTGGTCACTTCAGTGGACCCAACCTTCGTCCGGTACTTGATGACGTTGGTGGCGAAACGACGCTGCGGAGGCTTTCCGTAGCCATCTGCTGCTGCCTTGCACATCGGGCAGTTGGAGGGATCCGATCCCTGCTTGTCGATGGTCTCGTAGTCTCCAAGGCAGAGCGTCTTGGCTACGAACTCCATCTTGTGGTCCGGGTACTCCGTGCCGTCCTTGCGCTTCTTGACCTCGTACTGAGGAACACCGCCCTCGATTACCGGGGCCTGGAGCGTGTGAACGAACATGGACTCAGGCTCTGGCTCCAAGAGAAGGAGTCGTGCCGTCTCGCCCTTCTTGAGCTTCAGCTTCGGGAACTGAGTAGTGCGAGCGCGGACGTTTTCCTGAGAGAAAGCTACTTTTGGCATTGTTCTATATTCCTAATTTCTATCTGTCTTATTTAGGTGATGGGACGAACCCGGTTCACTCGATTTATTACGTGTTCAGTCTACCCGGTTTGGCCTCCTGGCGTTGAATACTCAAGGGAAGTTCCGGCATGTTGCTGAGCGCGAATAAGTGTGAGAATTTCTTCCCTTAGGCCACTCAGTCCCCAGTAGCACGACGTGATCACTTCCAGCGTCTCGCTCGCAATGTCCAGCATTCGGGATGCCTGATGTGCTTCCCGTTTCTGCTCGAAACTGTCTAGCGATGCGTCAGCATTTCTCTCTTCACGTGTAGTGAAAGAGGCTGCCCTTCGGGCTCCTCGGTTCTGCATAGACCGGTCGAAAGCCTCTTGTGCCTCGAATTCTTTCTGAGCAACTATGCGACGGGCTCTCGCTCTCGCACGCTGAGAGAGAGTTTGTAGTTCTTGTACCCGATCAAGACGCACGCGGATACGAGCCAGAGTGTTGACCAAAGTCTCAAAGCCAGCTTCTGGATTCGGAAGAATTACGACACCCTCTGGGTCGTTAGCTGATCCGTAACGAAGCTCAATTGCTTCGTCCATCCAGGCGTAGAGGGCGGACTCAATACTCACTTAGCCGACTCGGGAAACGAGATGTAGATGTATTCATCATCGGCAGTGACCTCGAATGCATCATCGTACTGAGAAACTTTTTCGTATTCGGGATGACTCAGGATGATAGCGTGCATCTTACCCCAGTCCTTGGCATCCAGAGGAAGCTCGAAAGACAGCCGGGTACGAGTCACTTTTTCTTCATTCCAGGAAACCATCAGCTAAACCCTCCAGTGCATGCGGTAACGATCCAGGCAACGGTTGCGATGATTGCACCTAGCCACATGAGTCCAGAGATGAACCAGCCGAAGAAGACGACGCCAGCTCCGGCTATGAATCCCTTAGTTCGCTGCGCCCCGCCTATTACGAGGAGCCCGACGATGGACAGCACAATCTCTAAGAAAATTGCGCCTCCAGCTAGCCCGAATGTAAGACCAGCAAATTGTCCGATAGTCATTCTTTGCTTCCCAATTCCACGGAAATCCATCCGTCTTCAAGATTTGCCTTTATTGCTACTTTAGGACCCCAGAACTTCTCATCTATAAGGAAAAGTTCCGGTATGTGCAAGAAGGGTGTCTTGTCTTCCCCGTCCTTTTCGTAAAACACCTTCTCTGCCTTCTCAACCAATTCGGCTAGATGACGAAGGTCATTCACTCCCATTACCACTGAGCTAGTCACAACTCACTCCAGTACTTCTCTAGCCTCTGATTCAGTTCCCTCACTTGCTCAGCAGCTTCCTCACGATCAAACTGTTGAGGGTACGCCTGAGCCAAGGTAACGATGAGAAGCTTATCCACTTCTGCGGACATGATCTTGAACTTGACTGTAGGGTTTACTATCCCCGTGGGATTCATTCCTCGGAGCATTAGAGCGTCAAGGAATTCTTGCTCTTCGTAGGTTACTTCTAGCTTTCTCCAAGTTCCGTCTACCTCGACGGTCTCGCCCTTCATTACCCGCATTAGATGCGTACCCCAATTCCTCTAGAAGCACGCCACCCGTTGCAGAATTCGCGCTTACGGAGATCTCCTGAATGCCTAGTTGTCCCAGAACTGAGGAAGGAATCTCTATAGATGGCCCAAGCGTTTTCCATGTCTTCCATATCCTCTACGGGCTCGGCAGGAACTAGGTTGTACTCCCAAATTCCGTGTTGCTCGACATCAGAGTCAATGAGATAGAAGACCGTAAGCCCACGTTCCGGATGCTGCCTAGCAGTTACGTCCACTACTTGGCCGAATAGGCCTTCAGCCCACTCTTGGTCCAGCGCTGGAAGGTGCTTGACTCGCACCCAATCTCCCACCTTGAAGTAGGGATCAAGGAACATTCTTGACTATCCTCTCTCAGTGCCAGGGGCACAACTAAACTCTACTCTCAAAACGGTGCTGGATCAAGCGAGTTTTTGTGAATCTTCAGTCCGCCCAAAAGCGCACTGAGAGAGTTCAGATCCTCGCCGTCCACCAAGGCGTAAGGAATTGGAGCGTCCAGTGTGTAGAGCACCAGTGGAAGCTGACCTGGGTGACTTGCCTTGTAGGAGTCCAGCACGTTCAGGTCCTTCTCCGTTACCTCACGGTTGAACGTGATGATGACCTCCGTCGCTTGCGGTTCCATTTCTTCCTCCGGCTCTGGAGAACTAGGAACATCATGCTGTGCCGGTTCAGAAGGAGCATCGGCTGCTTCCTTGAAGTCGTGCTCTTCATGCCAAGCAAGAATTTCAGCCTCAATCTGGTCCAGAGTCTGAGCCTCGAACTCTACCTTGTCGCCGTTGATTGGCTCGTGAGTGTACTCGTAGCCAGTGACGTGCATGTCCTTATCCAGGACAAGCTCACGCACGCTTCCCCAGCGGTATCCCTCGTGCCAGTCCGCCTTGATGAGAGCGGGCAGGCCAGGGTGCTTGTAGGCAACCATTGGGTTGAGAAGATCTATGACCTCCTGAGTCGAGATGGACTCGTGAA
>Ga0164242_10005724_pt1 | contig 13796 bp, 11 predicted proteins | sample OricomgcompostMG_FD_108783 | JGI IMG/M metagenome (GOLD analysis project Ga0164242, IMG submission 108783) | Miracle-Growth compost microbial communities from Emeryville, California, USA - Original compost - Miracle growth compost (MG) ...
ACCACGCCCTGGCGGTCCAGTTCTTGCACCCGGTCGGCGGGGTTGCGGGTGGCTGCCGGTGCCTCGATCGCTCGCCCCTGCATCTCGCGCAGGGTCAGGCCCTCGGTGTTCTCACCGGCGAAGAACCTCTCGTGCGCACCCGGCGCGGCAACCCGCTCGAAGGTCGGATTCGGGATGAAGTCGCTCACCCGGTTGTTGATGATGATCCGGGTCTGGCGGCCGATCTGGGCGAACTGCACTGCCCGGGAATACTTCTCCGGCAGGTACTTCGTCAACGCCTCGGGGGTTTCGTACATGTGTTGGTCGGCATCGAAGATCGGCGCGTCTTTGAACTGGCTCATTGGGGGTCTCTTGTCGCTAACGGGTCAGGATTGTTGCCGCCGCGGTGCCCGGTGCGCCGTAGAGCTGGGCGAACCCGACCTTGGGTTCGCCGGGGACCTGGCGGTCACCGGCCTCGCCGCGCAACTGGCGCACCAGCTCGTGGAGCTGGCGCAGCCCGGAAGCGCCGATCGGCTCGCCGTTGGCGATCAGCCCGCCATCGGTGTTGACCGGCAGCGAGCCGGAGATCTCGGTCGCACCCTCGGCGAGCAGCTTCTCCTGGTCGCCGTCGGCGCAGAAACCGCATTCGGCCATGTGGATGATCTCCGCGCCGGCGTCGGTGTCCTGCAGTTGGACCACGTCGACGTCTTCGGGTGCCACCCCGGCCTTTTCGAACGCAGCACGCGCGGCGTACACCGTCGGCGCGACATCCTCGGTGACCGGCGCGAACGTGGTATTGACCTCATAGGCGCCGTAGCGGCGGGTGCGCACCTCCACCGCCCGCAGGTACACCGGCTTGTCGGTGTAGCGGTGCGCGATATCGGCCCGGCACATGACGACGGCGGCCGCGCCCTCGTCCGGCGCGCAGAACATGTACTGGGTCAGCGGATAGTTCAGCATCGGCGAGCTCAGGATCTCCTCTTCGGAAATCGGCTTGCGCCGGAAGGCATTCGGGTTCAACGCGCCGTTGCGGAAGTTCTTGGCTGCGACTTTGGCCAACGTCGCCTGCGAGATGCCGTGATCATGCAGGTACCGGTTGGCTTTCATGCCGAAGAATTGGGTGGTCAGGTACTGGCCGTTCTCGGCATACCAGCGCGGCATGCCGACCAGCGCCGGGTCCTCGGTGAACGCCCCGCGCGGGTGCTTGTCCAGGCCGACGGCGATCCCGATGTCATAGTCGCCGAGCCGGATCCCGTCGGCGCAGACCTTGGCTGCGCTGGCCGCGGTGGCACAGGCATTGAACACGTTGGTGAACGGGATGCCCGAAAGACCCACCATGCCGACGATCGCATCCGGGTTCGCCACCGTCCAGCTGCCGCCGGTGGCGGCGCCGATGTCCGCCCAGGCCACTCTGGCATCGGCGACCGCGGCGAAGATGGCGTCGACGCCCATTTCCATCGCCGACTTGCCTTCAAAGCGTCCGAACGGGTGCAGGCCGACTCCGATGATGGCGACGTCGTTCATGAGCGCTGTCCCGTCGGCTTGAAGGCGAAGGTGACGATCTCGTTGCCGTCGGCATCGGCGGCGAACGGCACCATGGCCAGCTCCACCGGCATACCGAACTGCAGCTTGTCCGGATCGTTCACGGTGAGCCGGCCCTCCACCCGGACGACGTCACCGAGCTGGACCAGGCCGACGCCGAACGGCACGAAGTCGTTACCTGCCGGGCCCAGATACGGTGGGCCGGGTGGGAAGCCCTGGGTGGTCCAAGCCACCAGAGTTCCCCTGCGGGGGAGCAACTCCCGGACCATCTGATCGCCGCTGCACTTCGGACAACGGGGCTGGGCCGGGAAGACGGTGGCGTCGCAGGCCGCGCAGCGGCTGCCGACCAACTGGGGGTTCTCCTCCGGCCACGTCGAGATGTCGGGTGCTAGCGCCTTCTGCATGGGGCCTCCGCCTAACGGGTCAGCTAACTGTAATGCTTACAGTAAAGTATGATCGTCGCAGTTGACCAGCGGGGCTTCCGGGCACCGGCGATCACGGCGAAGGCTGCAGGTATGACAGTGAACAACGGATCCGCGGCGAATGGGCGGCGAGCTCTGGTCATGGGCGCCAGCGGTAACGTCGGCGCCTGCGTGACCCGGCAGTTGGTCGCCCGCGGCGACGAGGTGCGCGTGTTGCTGCGCCGTTCGAGCTCCACCAAGGGGATCGACGGGCTCGATGTGGAGCGGCGCTACGGCGACATCTTCGACACCGAGGCGGTCGCCGCCGCCATGGCCGACCGGGACGTCGTGTACTACTGCGTCGTCGACACCCGGGCCGAACTGCGCGACCCCGCACCGCTGTTTCGGACCAACGTCGACGGGCTGCGCAACGTCCTGGACGTCGCGGCGCAGGCCGACCTCGACCGGTTCGTATTCTTGAGCACCATCGGCACCATCGCGGTGGGCCGCAACGGCGAAACGGTGGACGAGCGAACGCCGTTCAACTGGGCCGATCAGGGCGGGGGCTACATCGCCTCACGGCGCGAGGCCGAGCGGCTGGTGCTGTCCTATGTCGCCGACCGCGGCCTGCCGGCCGTCGTGGCGAACGTGTCGAATCCCTACGGGCCGCCGGACTGGCAGCCGCGGCAAGGCATGCTCATTCAGCTCGCCGCGCTGGGCAAGCTGCCCGCCTACGTGCGCGGCGTCGGCGCCGAGGTGGTCGGGATCGATGACGCCGCCCGGGCAATGCTGCTGGCCGCGGAGCGCGGCCGGATCGGTGAGCGCTACATCATCTCCGAGCGGTACATGACGCAGCGCGAGATGTTCACCATCGCAGCCGAAGCGGTCGGAGCCCAACCGCCGCGCATCGGTGTGCCGATGACGGTTGTGCACCTACTGGGGCACCTCGTCGGCGCGGTGGGAGCACTGCTGCGCCGTGACTTCGCTTTCACCGCGACCGGGGCACGCCTGATGGCGTTGACCTCTCCTGCCGATCACAGCAAGGCAACCCGGGAACTGGGCTGGCACCCGGAACCGACTGAGCATGCGATCCGCCGCGCCGCGAAGTTCTACCTGGAGCGCAGCACGACATGATCCCATTCGTGGTTCGTCGTGACAACGACCTGGTGCCGAACGCCATCGCTCACGGCGGGTGGGGGCCGACGCTGGGCGGCCAGGTGGTCGGCGGCCTACTGGCCCGCGCCATCGAGCAGCACGTCGGCGGCGACGACTTGCAGCCGGCGCGGCTGACCGTCGAAATCCTGCGCCGGGTGGCCAGTGCGCCGCTGCGAGTCACCGCCGCGGTGGTCCGCACCGGGTCGCGGATGCGGGCCGTGGACGCCGCCATGACGCAGGACGGCGAGCTGGTGGCCCGCGCCTCGGCGTTGTATCTGCGCCGCGGCGTGCAGCCCGACGGTGACTTCTTCACCACCGCGATAACGCTTCCGCCGGTCCCGGAGGAGCCGGCCCGCTTCGACGAGTCGGTACCGATGTTCATCCGGGCCTACGGCGGCGACGTCGGCGATCGCTTTCCGTGGCAACACTCCGGACCGCGATACGCCTGGATCCGCGAGATCCGCGATCTCGTCGACGGCGAGGAGCTCACGCCCTTCGTGCGGGCGGCGATGGCCGTCGACGTCACCGCCTCGTTGACGAATTTCAGCACCAAGGGCTTGGCCTTCATCAACGCCGACTACACCCTGGCCCTGAGCCGGCTACCGGTGGGGCCCTATATCGGGTTGGCGGCGCTGACCCATTACAGCGACGCCGGAGTGGCGACCGGAAGTGCGAGCTTGTTCGACACCCGCGGCCCGATCGGCAGCGGGGTGTCGACCGCGATCGCGAATTTCAACTTCGACCCCGGCAACCGGCGGGAAGACTCGACGGCCGGCTAGGCGATAGCGCCGGATTCCTTGAGCTTTTCGATACGGTCCCAGTCCATTCCGAGCTCCATCAGCACGACCTCAGTGTGCTCGGAGGCCTGCGGGGCGCGGGTGGTCTCCAGTGGTTCGTGGTTGAACTGGACCGGGCCACGGACCACCTTGAACGCCGGGCCGCCGTCGCCGGCTTCGACTTCGACGATCATGTCGTTGGCGATCGCCTGCTCGTCCGAGCCCAGGTCGACCAGGCTCTGAAACGGCGCCCATTGGCCTTTCATCGTCTTGAGGTGCTGGCGCCAGTACTCGAAGGGTTTGGCGCCGATCGCCGCGACGATCAGTTCGCTGGCCGCGTCGGCGTTCTCCATCAGCGGCAGCACGTCGCAGAAGCGGGGGTCATCGGCGGCTTCAGGAATTCCCAAGTGTTCGAAGGTGTCCCGAATGTATCCGGTCGGGCTGACGATGCACAGGTTGATGGTGCCGCCGTCGGAGGTGGTGTAGTTGCCCAGGAACGGATTCGCCGGTGAGCCACCGGATTGCGGCATCAGCGCACGCATGGCCTCGCCGGTCTCCATACCCTGGGTGACGCTGGCGCCGGCCGCCCACCACGCGGTGGACAACAGCGAGACATCGACCTCAAGGGCCTCCCCGGTGCGCTCGCGATGCAGCAACGCCGCGGCGATACCGCCGGCGATGTTCATGCCGCCGACCGAGTCGCCGAACGCCGGAATCCCCTGGGACAGTGGTGCGCCGAGTTCCTCGGGGCTCAGAGCGTGGCCGACGCCGCTGCGGGTCCAGAACGCCGTGCCGTCGAACCCGCCGATGTCGCGTTCGGGTCCCTTGTCGCCGTAGGCGCTGCCGCGGGCGTAGACGATGTTCGGGTTCGCCTGCCGGATGTGCTCGACGTCGAACTTGTTCTTCTGCCGGGCCCGCGGAAGGTAGTTGGTCAAGAACACGTCGGCGGTGGCGGCCAGTTCGTAGAGCACCTGCTGGCCCTCGGGTGAAGAGACGTCGATACCGACGCTGCGTTTGCCGCGGTTGGGGTGTTCGATCAGCGGGTGCCGGTCGGGGTTGAGTTCGAAGCCGCCCATCCGGATGAACCCGCGCTGGGTGTCGCCGCGCACCGGGTGCTCCACCTTGATGACGTCAGCGCCCCAGTCGGCCAGGATCGCGCCGGCGGCGGGCACGAACGTGAACTGCGCGACCTCGAGCACCCGGAAGCCGTCCATCACCTTGATCAACTCAGCGCGCTCCTGACATCCGACCCATTGGAGTATTCTACTGTAATGGTTACCGTTGGGCATCCTAAAGACGCCGACGACGTCGAGGCGACCAGTGTTGAGATCGGCGAACGGGCCGCCGCGACGGCGGAGCCGCGCATGCTCATCGACGGCAAGCTGGTGGCAGCGGCCTCCGGTGCGGAGTTCGACAATGTCAGCCCCGCCACCGGGCGGGTGCTGGGAACCACCGCGTCCGCCGATGACATCGACATGGGCTGGGCGATCGGCGCGGCCCGGCGCGCCTTCGACGACACCGACTGGTCCACCAACCGCGAACTGCGCAAACACTGCCTGCGGCAGTTGCAGTCGGCGCTGGAGGCCGAGAAGGAAGAGCTACGCACCGAGCTGATCGCCGAAGTGGGCTGCCCGGTGATGACTACCCAACTGGCACAGCTGGACTGGCCGCTGGCCGACGCACTGCGGTACCCGCAGCGGCTGATCGACGAGTTCGAGTGGGAGCGGGTGATCGAGGGTGGCGGACTGTTCGGCGACCGCAACGTGCGCACCGTCGTCAAGGAGCCGGTCGGGGTGGTGGCGGCGATCACCCCGTCCAATTTCCCGGTCGAGGTGATCCTGAACAAGCTGGGGCCGGCGCTGGCGGCCGGTAACACCGTTGTGCTCAAGCCCGACCCGCATACGCCGTGGAACGCCACCCGGTTGGGGCGGCTCGTCGCCGAGCACACCGACATCCCCGCGGGGGTGATCAACGTGGTGCCCACGGGATCCAATCAGGTCGCCGGCCTGTTGGGCACCGACCCGCGGGTCGACATGATCTCGTTCACCGGCTCGACCGCCGTCGGCAAGCTGCTGGCCCGGCGCAGCGCCGACACCATGAAGCGGACTTTCCTTGAGCTGGGCGGCAAGTCGGCGCTGATCGTGCTTGACGATGCCGACCCGGCCAAGGTCATCCCCGGCGCGGTCGGGGTGTGCGTGCACGCCGGGCAGGCCTGTGCTGCCACCACCCGGATGCTGGTGCACACCTGCATGTTCGACGAGGTGGTCAAGGCGGTGACCGCGGCGTTCGCGGCGGTGCCGGTGGGCGACCCCGCGCTGCCGCAGACCCTGGTGGGCCCGCTGATCAGCGCGCAGCAGAAGCAGCGGGTACTCGACGTGATCGCGCAGGCCCGGCTTGACGGGGCGGAGATCACCACCGGTGGTGGCGAATACGTCGACCTGCCGCAGGACCTGCGCGGCGGGCACTACGTGCAACCGACGGTGATCGTCGGCGTCGACAACCGCGCGGCCATCGCCCAACAGGAGGTGTTCGGGCCGGTGCTGGTGATCCTGCCGTTCGGCGACGACGACGAGGCGGTGCGCATCGCCAACGACAGCCCCTTCGGGCTGGCCGGCGCGGTGGTCTCGGCGTCCGCCGAGCGGGCCATGGCCGTGGCCCGCAGGGTGCGCACCGGGGCGATCGGCGTCAACGGCGGCATGTACTACGGCGCCGATGCACCGTTCGGGGGCTACAAGAACAGCGGCTGGGGCCGGCAGTGCGGGATCGAGGGGTTCTCGCAGTACCTGGAGACCAAGACCATCGGTTATCGGAAACCGCGGGGGGCGTAGAGGCAACCTCCGCGGTTCGGTCATCGAGTGTGCGGTTTGGTACGGGTTCATCGGTGAGTCGCGTACGAAACCGCACAATCGGCGGGCGTTAGGCCGTGAACGTCACCGGCAGCGAGCGCGGGGAGCGGAACGGCTGACCGTAGATGTGCGGATTATCGTCGGTCACCAGCGTGATCTCGCCGAGCCGCTCGAGCAGGCACTCCATCGCCACCCGCATCTCCATCCGAGCCAGATGCAGGCCCATGCAGGTGTGCTCGCCGGCGGCGAACGTGATGTGCGGAATCCACTTGCGGAAGATGTCGAACTCTTCCGCGCGTTCCCACCGGGCCTCGTCGCGGTTGGCCGATCCGATGCAGACGTCGACGACGGCGCCGGCCGGAATGGCGACGCCGGCGACCTCGGTGTCGCGGATCGCGGTGCGCTGCACGGTGGTCAGTGGTGTCTCGTAGCGCAGCCCCTCCTCGATCGCGGGGCTGATCAGGTCGTGGTCGGCCTGCAGCGCGGCGAACTGTTCGGGGTGCGTCAGGAGCAGGTAGAGCAGGTTGCTGGTGGCGCGGTAGGTGGTCTCCAGTCCGGCCGGCAGCAGCAGGCGAAGGAACGAGTAGATCGCCTCGTCGCTGAGTTTTTCGCCGTCGACCTCCGCGGTGACCAGGTCACCGATGATGTCCTCGGTCGGATGGGACTTGCGCTCGTCCATCTGCGCCAGGAAGTAGTCCTTCAATGCCGCGGACGCGGAGAACGCGCGCTGGTAGTTGACGGTGTAGCTGATCAGCTCGATCGCCCGTTGACGGAACCACGGCAGATCCTCTTCGGGCAGCCCCAGCAGTCTCGAGATGACCCGGGTGGGGAACTCGAAGGTGAAACCGGCCACCAGGTCGGCAGAACCCGCCTCGATGAACTCGTCGATCAGCCTGTTGCAGATCGGCCGCACCACGTCGGGTTCCCAGTGCACCAACGACTTCCGTTTGAAGGCCGAGGACACCAGATTGCGATGCTTGCGGTGCGGCTCGCCCTCCATCGCCAGGATGGTCGGCCCGAGGAACAGCCCGATCGTGACGTCGTAGATGTGCGAGTTGAACGAATCCGCTTCCCGGAACACCTGGTTCACGGCATCGAAAGAGACGGCGGCGAACTGCGTCTCGGGCCGCAGTGACGCCGGGGTCTTGGAGTAGTCCATGACCGTGCCGGGGAAGATCCCTGCTTGGGCGCGTTTGCTCTCGAAGTAGGGGTAGGGGTTCGTGAGGTAGCCGGCCGGCTTGTCGAGTGCGGCGGCGATGTCGTCGACCTGGCTCTCCACGGCTGGTCTCCCGTCTGGCTCGAGCAATTTACTGTAAGCATTACAGTAAATGATCGGGCGGGCATCGCGCCAGCGTCAGGCGAGGCTGATCGGCATTCGCTTGATGCCGTGCACAAACGTGCTGTGCAGGTACTCCGGTTCGCCGAGCGTGACCTCCGGCAGCCGGGTGAGCAGCTCGTAGAACAAGTGCCGCAGCTCCATCCGGGCGACGTGCGTGCCCAGGCAGTAGTGCGCCCCACCGCCACCGAACCCCAGGTGCGGATTGGTGGCGCGGGTGATGTCGAATTCATGCGGACGGTCGAACACCGTCTCGTCGCGGTTGGCCGAGCAGTAGAACAACGCGACCTTCTCGCCGGCCTTGATCGCGGTCCCGGCCACCTCGGTGTCGACCACCGCGTGGCGCGCGAAAGCGATCACCGGTGTCGCCCACCGCACGAACTCCTCGACCGCGGCGTCGATCCGATTGTCGAAGTCGGCCAGCAGCCACGCGCGCTGCTCGGGGTGATCGACGAGGGCCTTGAACGCGTGCGTGGTGGCCTGCTTGGTGGTGTCGTTGCCGGCCGAACCGAGCAGCACCATGAACGAGCCCAGCTCCTCGTCGGTCAGGCGATGGCCGTCGACTTCGGCATTGACCAACTCGGTCATCAGATCGTCGCGCGGCTCGGCGCGGCGGCGCTGCGCCAGCTCAATGCCGGAGCCGGCCAGCACCCCCAGCTGCGTCATGACGTGCACGGCCCGCTCCTCCAGCGAGGCGTACTCGTCATCACTACCGCTGAATAAACATTCGGCGGCGTAGGCGACCTTCTCCTGATCGGCGGCATCGATGCCGATCATGTCGGAGATGGTGCGCATCGGCAGCTGCCCGGAACATGCTGCGACGAAGTCGATCGGGTCGCCGGTACGCAGCTGCGCCAGTAGGTCGTCGACGATGCTGCGGGCATTGGACTTGATCTGCTCCTCGATCCGGCGCACCTGTCGGGGGGTGAACCCCGAGCTGATCAGCTTGCGATACCGGGTGTGATCGGGCGGGTCCATCGCCAGGAAGAACGTCATATTGCGCTGGATCTCGGCCGGCATCGGATCGACGCTGACCCCGTCGCGGGAGCAGAACAGCTCTTCGTGCTGGCTGATGAACTTGATGTCGGCGTGGCGGGTCGCCGCCCAGTATCCGGTCTCCTGATGCGGGAAGACGGCCGGCATCGGCCGGTGCCAGGTCAGGCCCGGCTCGCCGCGCAGCGCCGCGAACGTCTCGTCGCGGGTGCGAAAGTCATTGCTCCAAAAGGCCGGATCCGAGATATCGAGTCGGTGGTGGGGATACGGAGACGTCGGTGTGCTGGCGGATGAACTCAGGGTCATGGTGTCCTCTCGAAGGTCTGGAGACGGTGATGGGGGCGCCGGCGGTGATCGAGGTGATGAACCCGCCGTCGACGAGAATGTCCTGGCCGGTGACCCACCCGGCGTCGGGCGAGCCGAGGAAGTCGATCAGCGGCACGATGTCGTCGACGACGGCGTGCCGGCCGACCGTGGCGCGCACGGTGTCGAGGGTTTCCTTGCCCATCGACTGCTCGAAGTCGGGCAGGATCGGGGTCTCGACCGGGCCGGGGCTGACGGTGTTGATCCGCACGCCGTACTTCGCACGCGCCGTCGCTGCCAGCCGCTTGGCGTAGAGGATCACCGCCTGCTTGGAGGTGGTGTACACCGGGAACCCCGGGTCCTGGCCGGCTTGCCAGCGCAACACCGATTCGGCATCGGTGGCATCGAGCAGCCCGTTGAGCACCTCGATGCGCTGCTCCCAGCCCAAGGCCGCTGTCGAGGCGACCGCCACCACCGCACCGCCGGGACGTAGCCGGGGCAGCATGGCCTCGGTCATCAGGCGCATGCCCAGATAGTTGACCGTGAGCACGTCGGCGACCGGTGCTGTTCCCGGTACGCCGGCGACATGGGCCAGCAGGTCCCAGCCGTCGCCGACCCGGCCGGTGAACGCGGCGATGGCGGCCGGATCGCGCAGGTCGCAACAGTCATGCTGCGAGGCCGGCGTCGACGAGGGGCGCACGTCGACGGCCAGCACGAAATCACCACGCTCGTGGAAGTGCGTGGCTGTCGCAGCGCCGATGCCCGAGCCGGCGCCGACGACCACCACCTTGCGCCGCGGGTTGGTCATCCTCGCCAGCCTTCTGGTGTACTCGAAAAGTCGACAGTAAGCACGACTGTAACGAATTCGGCGCCGGTGGACAATGCTACGGTTGGCCCTACCGAACAGCCCCGCAAACATCCGCCCGGGCGGCGAAAGATGCGAACAGGAGCCGAGAATGGCCGAGACCATCGGGTTCGTCGGAGCCGGCAAGATGGGCGAGCCGATGGTGCTGCGCCTGGTCGGTGCCGGCTTTTCCGTGCAGGTCTATGCGCGCCGTCCGGAGGTGCGCGAGCGGCTGGCGGCCGCCGGCGCGGTGCCGGTGGAGTCGGTCGCCGCCGTCGCACGCGATGCCGGCGTCGTGATCAGCTGCCTGTTCTCCGATGCCCAACTGCTCGAGGTCGCCGCCGGCGCCGAGGGACTGCTGGCCAACGCCGGCCCCGACACGGTCGTGGTCTCGCACACCACCGGAACGGTGAGCACGCTGACCAAACTGATGGCGGAATTCCCGGACGGGCCGGTGCTGGTGGATGCGCCGGTCAGCGGCGGTGCCCACGACATCGCCGCCGGCAAGCTGACCGTTCTGCTCGGCGGCCCGGACGACGCGGTGGCTCGCGCACAGCCGGTGCTGGCCGCCTACGCCGATCCGGTGATCACCACCGGAGGCCTGGGCACCGCGCTCAACCTCAAGCTCATCAACAACGTGCTGTTCGCCGCCAACGCGCAACTCGTCGCGGCCGCCGTCAGCCTGGCGAAGAACCTCGAAGTGCCCGAAACCAGTCTGTTCTCGGCGCTGGAGCACTGCAGCGGCGGCAGCCGGGCCGCGGGGTACGTGCAGTCGGCCGGGGGAGTGGAGAGCTTCGCCCAGGTCGTTGCGCCCTTTATGCGCAAGGACGTCGCGGCCTGCATCGAGGCGGCCGCCGACCGTGGCGTCGAGTTGGGGCAGCTTCGCACGGTGGCCGAGACCGGACCACTGGACCTGTCGTGACCGACCTGCTGAACGTGCTGGAGAGACAACGGCAGTCGTTCGTCGCCGACGGCCCGCCCAGCGCGGCGGTGCGGCGCAATCGCATCGACCGGTTGTTGGCCATGGTGCTCGACAACACCGACGCCTTCGTCGAGGCGATGGCCGCTGATTTCGGCACCCGGTCCCGGTCGGCGTCGCTGGCAACCGAGCTGGTCGGCATGATCCCGGTGATCGAGCACACCAGATCGCATGTGCAGCAATGGATGCGGACCGGCAAGCTGATGCGCGCGGCGCGCCTGGTGGGGCTGCGGGCCGAGGTGCAGCCGAGTCCGCTCGGTGTGGTCGGGATCATCGGGCCGTGGAACTTCCCGCTGCAACTGGTGGTGCTGCCCGCGTCCGCGGCGTTCGCGGCCGGCAACCGGGTGATGATCAAGATGTCCGAGATCACCGCGCACACCGCCGAATTGATGCAGCAGACCGCCCCGAACTATTTCAGCGACGACGATCTGGCCGTCGTCACCGGCGGCGCGGACGTGGCCGCGGCGTTCGCGGGGCTGCCGTTCGACCACCTGTTCTTCACCGGGTCGCCGTCAGTGGGCACGCTGGTGCAGCGCGCCGCAGCCGCGAACCTGGTCCCGGTGACGTTGGAGCTGGGCGGGAAGAACCCCGTCGTGGTCGCCCCCGGCGCCGACATCACGCGGTCGGCGAGACGGATCGCGGCGGCCCGGATGGTCAACGGCGGACAGGTCTGCGTGTGCCCGGACTACGTGCTGGTGCCCGAACGCGAGATCGACTCGTTCATCGACGTCGCCCGTGCGACGCTGCGGGAGATGTTCCCGACCATCACGGCCAACGGCGACTACTGCTCATCCGTCAACGAAGCCAACTTCGACCGGGTGCTGGGCCTGATCGAGGACGCCCGCTCACGCGGCGCCACCGTGGAGGCCGTCGCCCCCGATGGTGAGGTGCTGCCGGATCGAGCCTCGCGCAAGATCGCCCCGACGATCGTGCGCGACGTCGACGCGAGCATGCGGATCACCGAGGAGGAGATCTTCGGTCCGGTGCTGATGGTGCAGGGCTACCGCAGTCTCGACGAGGCGATCGATGAGATCAACGCGCGTCCCGCGCCGCTGGTGGCGTACTGGTTCGGGCCGGACGGCCCGTCGTTCCGGGACTTTGTGCGGCGCACCCGAAGTGGCGGCGTGGCGCGCAACGACTTCGCCGCACAGATGATCCCCTCGGCTGCCCCGTTCGGTGGGGTGGGGCGCAGCGGCATGGGCGCCTACCACGGCAAGGCCGGTTTCGACGCGTTCAGCCACTACCGCACGGTGGTCGGCTCGGATCTGCCGTTCAGCCTCACCGGAAGCGCCGCGCCGCCGTTCAAGCCCGGGACGCGGTGGTATGCCGACACGATGTTGCGCCGGGCGCGCAACCGGACGCATCGGCGCCTGGCGAAGCGCGGCTAACCCTGCTCGGCCTGCTCCCGCGCCCAGCGGTAGTCGGCCTTGCCGGCCGGGCTGCGCACGATCGCCGGCCGGAAGACGATCGCCTTGGGCAGCTTGTAGCGCGCCAGCGATCCGGCGGCGTGGTCGATGAGCTCGGCGGCCGTGGCGGTCGCGCCCTCGGCGAGGGCGACCACGGCCACCACCTCCTGGCCCCACCGTTCGCTGGGCCGGCCGGCGACCACCACGTCGACCACGGCCGGATGTGAGGCGATCGCGGTCTCGACCTCCTCGGCGAAGATCTTCTCCCCACCGGAGTTGATCGTCACCGAATCGCGGCCCAACAACTCGATCGATCCGTCTTCCAAATGCCGGGCCCGGTCGCCGGGCACAGCGAAGCGCATCCCGCCGATCACCGGGAACGTCGCCGCGGTCTTGGCGGCATCGCCCTTGTAGCCCAACGGCACATAGCCGCGCTGACCGAGCCACCCAAGACCGTCGTGCCCGGGCTCTAGCACCGCCCCGAGATCTTCGGCCACCACGCAGGTATCCGGCCCGCCGGCGAAGGTACCGGTGGACACCGCACCCGAGGTCGACATGTGCCGCATCTGGGCGCCGGTCTCCGACGAGCCAACCCCGTCGATGACCATGGCGCCGGGCAGCGTTTCGACGATCTGCTGCTTGACGTACGGGGTCAGCAACGCGCCGCCGTTGGCCACCACCATCAGCGACGACACGTCGGCGGTGCCCTTGCGGATCGCATCGAGCAGCGGCCGGGCCATCGCGTCGCCGACCACGGTCACCGACAGCACCTTCTCCCGCTCGATGGCACGCACCACGTCGTCGGCGTCGAAATGGTCGACAACCGAAGGGAAGACCAGGGTTTGGCCGGTGTTGATCGCCGTCATCACCGCCCACTGCGCGGCGCCGTGGATCAGCGGCGGCAGGATCATCAGCTTGACGCCCGGGTTCTCCCGGGCCGGCCCCACGATCTCATCGATGCAGCTGACCTCTTCGGCGGTCATCAGGTTGCGGCCGCCGAAGGAGCCCATGAAGATGTCGTGCTGACGCCAGAGCACGCCCTTGGGCATGCCGGTGGTGCCGCCGGTGTAGAGCACATAGAGGTCGTCGGGGTCCGGCTGCACCGGCGGCGGCTGCGGCGAACTGTCGGCCAGTACCGTCTCGTAGTCCACCGCGCCCTCGAGCAGGGCGTTGCCGGAGTCGTCGGCGATTTGGATCAGCACCCGCAGTTGCGGCAGGTCGGGCAGCACCTCGGCC
>Ga0164242_10005725_pt1 | contig 13793 bp, 13 predicted proteins | sample OricomgcompostMG_FD_108783 | JGI IMG/M metagenome (GOLD analysis project Ga0164242, IMG submission 108783) | Miracle-Growth compost microbial communities from Emeryville, California, USA - Original compost - Miracle growth compost (MG) ...
CACCCGTGCTGCCGTTCGACTTGCATGTGTAAGGCATGCCGCCAGCGTTCAATCTGAGCCAGGATCAAACTCTTCAGTTCAAACCTGTTACTGTTTTCGGTTCCGCAGTTTCCTGCTAAAAACCGGTCGCTCACTCAAAGCTGACAGGTTCAGAATAAATTCAAAAACCTGACTTACTTTAGTGTGAGACTCTTGATACTTTCGCCACGCCCGGCCATTACGAAGAATCGCCGGGTCACGAAACCCGTCAAGCGCCCACACTTATCGGCTGTAAATTTTTAAAGATCGATTCGCGAAAACCGCCGGCAAACTGCCTGACTGCCCGGCGTTTTCTGCGTTGCTGCGTCAGCAGCAGAGAAACGAGATTATGCAGACCCTTTCGCGTTTCGTCAACACCTTTTTTAACGTCGCCGTTTAAAAGCCGCTGGCTCCACGCCCCCGCCGTTTCTCGCGGCAGGCTTCGCTTTCTCGTACAGCAAGAAGCGAAGGGGGCGAATCTTAGCGCGCCTTGCACCGCACGCGCAAGCACAAATTCGCACTCGGCAAAATAGGTGAGGCGTTCGCCAACTCCACTATGTCAGGTCTTCGATCCGCCCTTCGACGGCTTCTTGAACATCGCCTTGCACGGCGGCGACAGCTCGTCGTAGTGCTGCTTCATACAAGCCGTGATTTTTTCCTTATTGGGTATCTCGCTCGAGCAGAAATGAAACGCATCGCTGCGACAGGCATGATCCTCTTCGTCCTGTGATGCGCCATAGCCCGGCAGCGCCGCTGCCGCCAGCGTGATCGTCGCTGCCAACAAGGCGCCCACCCGCATCGGGTATCTGATCTTGTGTGTCATGTCGCGATCCTCGTGGTGATTGTTCTGGACGATCCTTCTGCAAGCACCGTTCCCGGCACGATGTTTGCGCTGTCCAAAAGTCATCACGAAAGAAGGCGCTGCTACCCCTGCAGCGAACCCGCCATGCGACCCGAGATTTCCTGTCTTGCACGCAGCGCGTCGGCCTTTACCGCCGCACTCCTGCTTTTTTCGCCCATTGCCGTCCATGCGGACGACAGCGCAAGCCCTTGCGCCGCGCTCAAGCGCATCGTCGCGGCAGCACCGCAGCACTTCGCCTCGTTGAGTCCCGACGATGGCCGCACAGTCGCCCAGCCTTATGGCGACGACGCCCAATGTGCCGCCACGCACGGCACCTATCAATGCACGTGGAGCACGCGCAACGCCGACGAAGGTTCGGGCACGAACGCACTGGAAGGCGTGGGCGCCGATATCGCCTCGTGCTTGCCAAATGCCACGCACGACGGCAACGCCCCTGGCCGGCAGCACTTTTATCTAGGCGAGCGCGGCAGCCGCACGGAGATCACCGCCCAGACCGACGGTGCGGCGCGCGTAAAATTGACGGTCTCGCGGCAGTAACCGACGCCGCCGTCTTCAGGTACGCGCCGCACCACGCGGCGCCGCCCTCTTGCGACCGCCACCCGCCGCGCGTGCCGCGCCGTGGCGGCGTCCGGTCAGCACCGTCTGCACAATCACGGCGGCCAGCAGAAACGCACCGCTCGCGAGGTTCTGATAGTACGGACTGAGCGTGCCGACCTGATTGATCACGTTGTCGATCACGCCGAGCAGCAGCACGCCCGCAAGCGGCCCGGCCATCGTGCCGACGCCGCCCGTGAGCAGCACGCCGCCGATCACCGCTGCGGCGATCGACTGCAGTTCGTAGCCCGTGCCCGCCGCCGCCAGCCCCGAATCGAGATGCGAAGCGAGCAACGCGCCCGAGAGTCCCGCGAGCGCGCCCGAGAGCCCATAGGCGAGCACCTTCACGCGCTCCACCCGCACGCCGAGCATGCGCGCCGCCTCCTCGTTGCCGCCGATCGCGAAGATCGCCGCGCCAAAGCGCGTGTGGTTGAGCAACAGCCCGCCGAGCGCATAGACAATCGCCAGCACCCAGATCAGATTGCTGATGCCGAACAGCGAACCGTTCGCGATATGCGTGAAGAAGCCCGGATGGGCGATGAGCAGGTCCTGGCTCGCCAGCACCAGCGCGACACCCTTGAGCCCGAGCAACGCGGCGAGCGTAACGATGAACGGCGCCATGCGCGCACGGGCGATCAACAGGCCATTTATCAGTCCGAGCACGAAGCCGGCCAGAATGGGCGCGAGCATCGCCGCGCCCCAGCCGTACGGCGCCGCGTACGCCGAGAGTACGGTCCCGAGCCCCACCATCGAGCCGACCGAAAGATCGAACCCGCCGAGGATGATCACGAGGCTCTGTCCAACGGCGACGAGTCCGAGGAACGCGCTATTCGCCGCGATATCGGCGAGATTCGCGGGCCGCAGGAAGTCGGGGAACACGAGTCCGGCCACCAGCGCAACCACCACGAGCATGCCGATCGCGCCGCGCGACTGCACGAGGGCGATGATCTGCGCGCGTCGGCCGGCAGGCGGGACAAGCGGGGCCGAAGATCCGGACGATGGGCTCGAAGCAGGCGTTGTGCCGCGTCGCATGGCGTCAGCCTCCCGAGCGTTGCAGATAAAGGGCGACGACGATAAACACCGCCTTCAGGATCTGCGCATAGGTAAAGCTGATGTTGTTCATGATGAAGCTTGCGTCGAGGACCTGGAGCAGCAGCACGCCGAACACCGCGCCGACGATCGAGATACGGCCGCCCGAAAGCGGCGTGCCGCCGATCACCGAGGCCGCGATGGCGTCGAGTTCGAAATTCACGCCGACATAATTAGGATCCGCCGCGCCCAGCCGCGCCGAGGCGAATAGCCCCGCCAGCCCCGCGAGCGTACCGCTTGCGGCATAAACGAGAAACAGCGTGCGACGCACCGGAATGCCCGCGAGGAACGCAGCGCTGCGGCTCGCGCCGACGAGTATGGTGTAGCGTCCGAACGTCGTGCGGCGCACGACGAACGCCACCACGACGGCCAGCGCGAGCGCGATCAGCATGACGACGGGCACGGGACCGAACGCAAGCGCGCCGAGCACGTCGAACGCCGGCGCGTCGGGCAGATTCACCCGCGAGCCACCGAGCAGCGCCTGCGCGAGGCCGCGCGCGGCAACCAGCAGGGCGAGCCCGGAAATCAACGGATCGATGGCGAGCAGCGCGACCAGCGCGCCATTGCACAATCCCGCCAGTGCGCCGACGGCCACCGCGCCCACCAGCGCCGTGCCGACGCCGTAGGGCAGAAACACGGCAATCGAGGCGCTCGCGAGCGCCATCACCGAGCCCACGGAAAGATCGATGCCGCGCGTGGCGATCGCGAGATTCTGGCCGAGCGCGATGAGCACGATAGGTGCGGCTTCGAAGAGCAGGCTGCGCGCGGCGAACGGATTCGAGAAACCCGGCGTCACCACCAGATTGAATACGACGAGCGCGGCCAGCGCGAAGTACACGCTGTGCTCGCGCAGGACGGCAAGCCATGCCGCGCGGCCGCGCCGCGTCTCGCCGGGCGCACGCGGCGCGGTGGAGTTCGAGGGGCTCAAGCGGTCCTCGTTCGATTCAAGTTGGGTTGCCATCGGTGCCGGACTCGTCAATGATGCGGCCGTCTTCGGGCGCATGGCCCGCCAGCACGGCGAGCACGTCGTCGGGATGGGCGCCCGCCGTGAGCATGCCGCCTTGCGTCGCGCCTTCGTTGAGCATCACGAGCCGTTCGGTCAGCGCCAGCAGTTCCTCCATTTCCGAAGACGTGACCACGACCGCCAAGCCCTCGTGCGCGAGTTCCTGCACCACGCGATGCACCTCCTCTTTCGCGCCGACGTCGATGCCGCGCGTCGGATCGTCGAGCAATAGCACGCTCGGACGGGTGGAGAGACAGCGCGCAATCAGCGCCTTTTGCTGGTTGCCGCCGGAGAGCGTCGAAACCGGCGCGCCCGGCCCCGCCGTCTTGATGCCGAGGCGCGCGATCGACTCGCGCACCAGTTGCGCCTCTTTCGCCCGCGAGATGAAGCCGAAACGCGAGATGCGCGGCAGCAGGCTCGCCACGATGTTCTCGCGCACCGAAAGACGAGAAAAAATGCCCTCGGCGCGGCGGTCCTCGGAGAGGAATGCGAGGCCGCGGCCGATCGAGCGCGCAGGCGTCGTCCGCGCGAGCGCGTGGCCCGCGAGCTTCACCTCGCCCGCGTCGGCCCGCTGCGCGCCGAAGATGGTCTTGAAGGTCTCCGTGCGCCCCGAGCCCAGCAACCCCGCCAGTCCCACGATCTCGCGCGGCGCGACGCGCAGCGAGACATCGCGTACGCGATTGCCCCACTGCAGGCCATCGACTTCGAGCGCGGGCGGCGTATCGGCGAGCGCCTCGTCCCGCGCATCGGCAGCGCCCGAGCGATCGCTCCACGCGTGCTCGCCTGCCCCTTCGCGGCCCAGCATCGCGGCAATCAACGCGCCGCGCGGCAATTCTTCGGGCGTGGCGGTACGCACCACGGCGCCGTCGCGCATCACGGTCAGCCGGTCGCACAGGCGATAGCACTCGGAGAGCCGGTGGCTCACGAACAGCAGGGCGATGCCTTCGGCACGCAGCGCATCCACGACATCGAAAAGCACGTCCACTTCCGCGCCGCTGAGCGCCGATGTGGGTTCGTCGAGAATCAGCACGCGCGCGCCCAGCGACACGCCTCGCGCAATCGCCACCATCTGCTGCGCCCCCAGCCCCAGCGTGCCGAGCTTCGCCGCCGGATCGACCGCGAGCCGGTAACGCTGCACGATCTCGGCCGCTTTCTCGAGCATCCGCTTTCTGTCGATCAGGAAACCGAATCGTTTCGGCTCGTGGCACAGGAAAATATTGTCGGCCACGCTGCGCTCGGGAATCAGGTTGATCTCCTGATACACGGCGCACACGCCCGCGCGCTGCGCAGCGCGCGGGCTGTCGAAAGACACGTTTGCGTCATCGAGCGTCAGATCGCCCGAATCGGGTTGATGAAAACCCGTCAGCACCTTGATGAGCGTGGACTTGCCCGCGCCGTTCTCGCCCACGAGGCCATGCACCTCGCCCGCGCGCAATGTGAGCGACACGTCACGCAACGCGCGCACTACGCCGAACGTCTTCGAAACGCCACGTGTTTCCAGTACGGCGCGCGACGCGCCGGCGGCATCGCCAGCGGTCTTCGCAGCAACCTCGCCTGTTGTCATTGCCCGTGAGACCGCTCAGTAAACCTTGCCCGCCGCCAGCGACGCCTTCGCATTGGTCTTGTCGAAGAGCGCGTCATCCATGATCTGCTTTTGCGGCACCGGCTTGCCCGCCATCCAGTCTTCCAGCGACTTGAAGGCAAGCGGGCCGAAACGCGGATTCGTCTCGACGTCGGCGGCCACGATGCCCTGGTCGATATCGCTGACGATTTCCTTGGTGCCGTCGATCGACACGATCTTCACGCCCTTGAGCTTGCCCGCCTGGCGCAGCGCCGTGATCGCCCCGACGGTCATGGTGTCGGCGTGCGTGTAGACGGCGTTGATATCCGGGTGCGCAAGGAGGATCTGCTCCATCACTTTTTGCGCCTCGGTCGTCGACCAGTTGGCGCTCTGCGCCGCGGCGATCTTCATGTTCGGATAGGCCTTGAGGCCGGCCGCGAAGCCATCGGTACGCTGGGTCTCGACCGAGTTGCCGTAGCCGCCCTGAATCTCCGCGATCACGGCCTTGCCGCCGGTTGCCTCGGCGAGCGCCTTGGCCGCGCGCTCACCCTGCTTGTAGAAGTCCGAGCCAAGGAAGGTGATGAAGTCCTCGCACACGGTGCCCGCCGTCTGCCGGTCGATGGTCACGACCGGGATGCCCTTGGCGCGCGCTTGCGCGAACGCGGGTTGCAAGCCGGTGGAATCGTTGGGCGCCACGATCAGCGCCTCGGCGCCCTGGTTGATCATGCTTTCGATGTCGGCGACCTGCTTGGCCTGGTTCGCGTTCGCATTCGTATAAAGCAGACGCTTGACCCCAGCCGCCTTCGCTGCCGCGCGCACCGAAGCCGTCTCGGTCGCGCGGAACGGATTCTGTTCGTTCTCGGATTGCGAGAAGCCGATCACCATGTCGCTCAGCTTCTTGTTACTGGGCTTGGGGTTGGTGCAGACCTCGCTGGAGTTCGACTCGACCTTCTGCGCGCCGGCATTGGACTGCGCGTAAGCGCTGCCGGAGACAACCGCGGCGAGCGCCGCGCACAGGCCGGCGGCAATAAGAGCGGACTGGATGCTTCGTTGATGACGCATGGCTGTCTCCTGGTTATTCCTGGTTATATTAAGGCCACCACTTCAATTAATATTACCAGTCAATTATCGACAATATTAATGAGGGTATTCACGGGTGCGTTGGCGTTGGGCGCGCAGACCGAAGCCCGCTCGATGAGCGGTCCATCGAGCTTCACGGTGCGATGGCGCACTGGCGCGCCTGCGCTGCGGTTCTGCTCTTCCTGCAAGAGCGTGTCGACGGCCCAGCGGCCCAGCTCGTAGTTCGGCAGCACCACCGTCGTCAGCGGCGGATGGGTGTGGCGCGCGAGTTCCTGGTCGTCGTAGCCCATCACCGAGACGTCTTCTGGCACGCGCAGCCCGAGTTGCTTGAGCGCCTCGATCGCGCCAATCGCCATCAGGTCGTTGGCGCAGAAGATCGCCGTGGGCGGGTTCGGTTCGCGCATGAGCGAGAGCGTGAGCTCGAAGCCCTTGTCGGGGCTCCAGTCGCCATCGCGCACGAGGCGCGCATCGAACAGCAGGTCCGCTGTGGCGAGCGCCTGCCGATAGCCCTTTAGCCGATCCTTCGCCGCGTCCTGCCAGGACTCGCCGTTGATGAAGCCAATGCGGCGATGCCCCGCCTCGACCAGATACTCCGTGGCCGTGTGCCCACCCGCCACCTCGGCCGGCACGACGGACGAAAGCGCGTGATCCGACGCATAGCAGTTGAGCAGCACGGCGGGCACCTTGAGCAACGCGGGCGGCACCGCGACCTTGCGCGTGTAGACGGTCGCGTAGATCACGCCAAGCACATTGGGCATGGCCAGCGTCTGCAGCACACGCTGCTCCATCTGCGCGTTGCCGTGCGTGGAGAACACAGCCAGCACGCAGCCGCTGTTCCAGGCCGCGTCGCGCGCGCCATCGATGCTCACGACCGGATGGGGGCTCGTGGAGACTTCGTCGGAGATATAGACGATCAGGTTGCGCTCGCCTGCGGGCGCGGGCGGCTGGGCCGAGCGCACGGGCAACTGATAGCCGAGCGATTGCGCAACCTCGAGCACCTTGTTGCGCGTGGCTTCGGAGAGTTTGGCCCCGACCGCGCCGTTCAGCACGAGGGAGACCGTCGATTGCGACACGCCCGCCACCTTGGCGATATCGGTCATGGTCGGACGGCGCTGGGTCGATTTTTTCATCGGATGCAAGAAAGGCTGCGTTGCCCGGTCGGGCGCTGTTGGGCCACAGCGTAGCATTAATATTTCCTGCCAACAATTGGCGCATTCCGCCATGTCTTGAGGCCATCGCCAAGCTCTCGCAGCGTCTATATTAATATTTATCAGTAATATTTATCGAGAGGAGAGCCCCTTGAGCGCTGCCCCGCCACGTCGCCCCGCCCCTGCCGCAGCTCACGCGGCGTTCGACGCCGACGCGCTCGACGACGGCCAGACCGTCGAGCTCGTGCACGGCGCCTCGCGCGCCTTGATCGCGCCGCACGTGGGCGGTTCGATCGCCGCCTTTTACGACGAAGGCGGCGCCGGAGCCGCAAGCCGCGATGCGCAACATTGGCTGCGTCCCGCCACACGCGAGGCGCTCGACGCGCGCGACCCGCTCGGCATGGCGAGTTTTCCGCTGATGCCTTACTGCAACCGTATCCGCGATGGGCAATTTCGCTTCGAAGGCGAAATGATCGACCTGCCGAGCGGCACGGGCGCCTTGCGCCACGCGCTGCACGGCCACGCGTGGCAGCGGCCATGGCGCGTCGAATCGCAAAGCCGGCGGGCCGTGACGCTGCATTTCCAGCACGAAGCGCCCGCGCGCGGCGGCGAGGGCTGGCCGTTCAGCTATGAAGCGCGCCAGCACGTCGCGCTCGGCGCTGCGGGGCTCCAGGTGCGGCTCTGGGCGCGCAATCTGGGGCCGCGCGCGATGCCGTTCGGCTTCGGCCATCATCCGCACTATCCGCGGCCGCCCGGCACGCGCATCTTTGCGCGCGTGCGCGCGATGTGGGAAATGGACACGGACGTGCTGCCGGTCACGCTCAGCGCGCACCCGGCCGTCGAAGCGCTCGAAGACGGCCTGATCGTCGAAGATTTCGACCTCGACAACAACTTCTCGGGCTGGCGCCGCGAAGCGCTGATCGAGTGGCCGCACGAAGGCCGTCGCCTCACGCTGCGCGCCAGCGCGCCGCTCGACTTCTTCGTGCTCTATACGGCCTCGGGACAGCCATGGTTCTGCGCCGAGCCCGTGAGCAACACGACGGACTGGCTCAATCTCCAGTCCGACGGCCTCGCGGGCCGGCTCGACGTGGGCGGCACCGTGTTGGCGCCAGGCGAAAGCATCGAGGCCCAGTTCGCCTGGTTGCCTGACCGCCCGTAGCCGGGTCTGTGCCGGCCAGCCAGCGGGTGATCTCCACTGGCCGGCAGCGCCTTGCCGGTGCTGGCGCGGCCGCTTGCGCAGGGCTCGATAATGTCCCCGATATCCGCCGCCCTCGCACGGGCGTACGATTCGCGTTCGGCCTCCCCCGCATCCTCATCGCAAGCCGCCGAGACTCACGCCCACACGCGCGCACACAACGTCAGGAGACATTCCATGAGCCGCAGTTCAGCCGTCGACGTCCAGACGTTCCTCAACGAGCATCCGTTCTCGCCGTTTCAGTGGTTCATCTTTCTGATTTGCTTTGCCATCGTCCTGCTCGACGGTTTCGACACGGCGGCCATCGGGTTCATCGCGCCGTCGCTGCTCGGCGAGTGGGGCCTCGCCAAGGCCGCCCTCGCGCCCGTGCTGAGCGCCGCGCTGTTCGGCCTCGCCTGCGGCGCGCTCGCCTCGGGCCCGCTTTCCGACCGGTTCGGCCGCCGCACCATGCTGCTCGGCGCAGTGTTGCTGTTCGGCGCGGCCTGCCTCGCCTCGGCATTCGCATCGAGCATCGACCACCTCGTCTGGCTGCGCTTCGTCACCGGCGTGGGTCTGGGCGCCGCCATGCCGAATGCCGTCACGATGATGGGCGAGTACTGCCCCGACGCCCGCCGCGCGACGATCATCAATCTGATGTTCTGCGGTTTTCCGCTGGGCGCGGCGCTGGGCGGCTTTCTCGCGGCGTGGATGATTCCGCTGCTGGGCTGGCGCAGCGTACTCCTGCTCGGCGGCGTAACGCCGCTCGTGCTCGCCATCGCGCTCGCGCTGCGCATGCCGGAGTCGGTGCGCTACATGGTGGCGAGCCAACGGCCAACCGAGCGCATCCGTGCCGCGCTCGCCCGCATTTCCCCCGACGCGCAAGCCGCGCAGTCGTTCACGATGACCGAGAGCGCGCCGCACGCCGACGGCAAGGGTCTCGGCGTCGTGCTCTCGGCCCGCTACGCGCTCGGTTCCGCGATGCTGTGGGTCGCCTATTTCATGGGCCTCGTGATCTTCTACGCATCGATCAACTGGATGCCGCTGCTGCTCAGGGATGCCGGCCTGCCGCCCGCGCACGCGACGCTGATTTCGGCGCTGTTCCCGCTCGGCGGCATCGGCGCCGTGCTGTGCGGCGTGCTGATGGACCGCTTCAACGCCAACCGCATCATCGCCGCGTGCTACGCGCTGACCGCGCTTTCGGTCTGGCTCATCGGCCAGGCCGTGGGCAATGTGGGCGCGCTCGTGCTGATCGTCTTCGCGGCAGGCGTACTCATGAACACCGCGCAATCGTCGATGCCCGCGCTCGCGGCCGCGTTCTACCCGACTCGAGGTCGCGGCACCGGCGTCGCGTGGATGCTCGGGATCGGCCGCTTCGGCGGGATCGCCGGATCCTTTCTCGTGGCCGAGCTCGCACGCCGGCATTTCTCGTTCGCGGGAATCTTCGCGACGATCGCCGTGGCCGGCCTCGTAGCCTGCGTGGCATTGCTCGTGAAGCAGGCCGCGCGGCCGCACGTCGCGCAAACCGGGCCGGGCGCCGAGAAGGAATCGTTCGGCCACTGAGCGAGACATTGAGCGCTTCCGCGTGACGGCGCGAATTCAGTTCGACATGTGGGCGATTTGCCCGCGCACTTCAGCCGCCGAGCGCGGCGAGATTGAGTGTGTGCGAATGACCGATCCACACAGCGGCGTCGCGATGATCGCGCAACGCATCGCCGGTATTGGGATGCACGAACACATCGAGCGCGCCGTGATTGAGCACGAGCCATGCGAATACTGCGGAAAAGCGCTCGCGCGGAATTTCAAGCTGGTACGACCACATGGGATGGGGCCCGACCGGACGCTCGTGAAAGCGCCCGATCTGCACGGCGTCGCCCAGTTGCGCCGCGATGGTCTCGCGCAAAGCCCACGCGGTGTCGCGCGTATTGGCGTCGAAGTAGATATGTGCGTGCCAACCGGAAATATCGGCAAGATCGGAATGAGTCATGGGCTGAAAAGCGAAAAGATCGTCGAGGCTCGAATCGACATTGTGCCGCGAATTCTGCCTCCCATGCACGCTGGGCTTAGCGCGCGCCGTTCGCCCAGGTATCGCCCACCATCAGCCGCACGATCTCGTCGCCGTTCGTATGCGGAACCTGGCGCTCGCCGGCCACCTCGCCCCGGCGCAACACGACGATGCGGTCCGACACCGCGAAAATATCGTGCAGGTTGTGTGAAATGAGCATGACCGCCACACCCTGCGCCTTGAGCGAGCCGATCAGCGCCATCACCTTGCGCTGCTCCGGCACGCCGAGCGCAGCCGTGGGTTCGTCCATGATCAGCACGCGCGCATTCCAGTAAATGGCGCGGCCGATGGCGATGGCCTGCCGCTGGCCGCCCGAGAGCATCTTCACGGGACCGCCGAGCTTGCGCGAAGGAATCACGATATCGAGCCGCTCCAGCACTTCGCGCGCGACCTGCGCCATGCGCGGACGGTCGATCACCTGAAAACCCAGCTTGCGGCGCGTGGGCTCGCGGCCCAGAAAGATGTTGCTGCCGACGTCGAGATTGTCGGCGAGCGCGAGGTCTTGATAGATCGTTTCGATACCTTGAGCGCGCGCGTCCTGCGGATCGCGCAGTTGCATCGCGCGGCCGTCGAAGCACAGCTCGCCCGCGTCGGCATGATAGACGCCCGACAGTATCTTGATGAGCGTGGATTTGCCCGCGCCGTTGTCGCCCGCGAGCGCGAGCACTTCGCCGGGCATCAGGTGCAGCGAGACGCGCTTGAGCGCCTCGACGCCGCCAAAGCGAATCGAAATGTCGCGGGCCTCGAGCACCGGCATTGCGCCCGCATCGCTCATTGCGCGCCTCCGAGCCGGTCCTTGTACTGATCGATCAGCACCGACACGATAATCACGACGCCCACCACGATGAACTGCCAGAATGCGTTGACGTCGATAAAAACGAGGCCGAATTCAATGACGGCGATGATGAGCGAACCGATCAACGTGCCGATCACGGTGCCGGTACCGCCGAAGAGGCTCGCACCGCCGATCACGACCGCCGCGATCGAGTCGAGCAACATCGGTTCGCCCGCGTTGGCGGCGCCGGCCGCGAAGCGCGCGGTATAGACGATGCCGCCAATGGCGGCGAAAGCGGCAGCGATCAGATAGATCGCGAACAGATGACGGCGCACATTGATGCCCGCGCGCACCGCCGATTGGGGATTGCCGCCAATTGCATAGGTGTACTGCCCAAATTTCGTTTGCGAGAGCACGAAGTGCATGAAGGCGAGCAGCACGGCCGTGAGCACCACGGGCGTCCAGCCCTGGCCGAGCCAGGCGAGTCCCGCATTGTCGACGGCCACGGTCATGCCGCTGCCGGCCGCAAGAAAGCCCGCGCCGCGCGCCACGCCATACATGCCGAGCGTACCGATGAACGCGGGCACGCCAAGGCGTGCGATCAGCACGCCGTTCACGAAGCCGGGAATCAGACAAACGAGAATCGTGAGCGGAATCGAGAGCACCAGCACCCATGGCGAGCCGCCGCCCGGAATCGTGAACTGCGCGACGCATACCGCGGCGAGACCCATGACGAACCCCACCGAAAGATCGATGCCCGCTGTCACGATCACGAAGGTCTGACCGATGGCGAGCAGCAGCGGCGCGCTGGCCGCGAGCCCGATGGATTGCAGGTTATACGCGTTGAAGATGAACGAACGGTGCGCGGAGATGCGCGCCCATACTTCGAAGAACACGAGCAACGCGCCGAGGAACAACCACGGCCAGACCTTGCTGACGAGCGCGAGGCGATCGAGCCGCTTGTCGTTCATGATGCGCGGGTCTGTCCCATGTAGGTCCATCCGCTTAGTTCGAGTAGATGTAGACCTTCATTTCCGGCATGTCGATGTTCGACTTGTCGAGCACCACGAAGCCTGTGCTCCGGTAGGCCGGAATCTTCTTGCCGTGGATCGCGTCGACGGCAGCCTTCACGGCGTAATAGCCCATGTCGTACGGACGTTGAGCGATGGCGATATCGACGAGGCCGCTGCTGATCTTTTCATCGATACCGGGCACGGCGTCGAAGACCACGACCTTGACTTTGCCTTGTTTGCCTGCGGTCTTCACGCCTTGCGCCGCGCCACTGCCCGAGAACGTGTTCGCTCCGAACACGCCGGCGAGATCGGGATTGCGTGCGAGCACGGCGGCCACGTGGGCGGCGGCGCGATTGGCGTCGTCCTCGTTGTATTGCGTTTCGAGCACCTTGATATTCGGATGCTTTTTCATCTCATCCATGAATCCTTGCACGCGCGCGTCGGTGCTGGAGATGCCTGGCTTGTTGTCCTCGCAATAGACCGTGCCCTTGTCGCCGATGGCTTTCGCGAGCGCGCGCGCCGCCACGCGGCCACCTTCCAGGTTGTCCGAAGCAATATAGGAGAGCGGGAAATCGGCATCGCCCTTGCCGGTCTGGTAGTGACCGTCGCCGATGAAGGTATCCACCGTGATCACCTTGATACCGGCGTCGGCGGCTTCCTTGAGCGGAGCGATCATCTGCTGCTTGTCGACCGGCGAAACGAGCAGCACGTCGGGATGCTTCGCGATCAGGGCCTTGAGAATGGGCACCTGCTCGGTCGTATTCCAGGCCTTCGGAACCTGGAACAGCAACTGCACGTGCTCTTCCTTCGCCGCGCGCTCGGCGCCGTGATACATCGTGAAGTAGAAAGGATCCGTCACGCCGGGCAGCAGCGCGACCACAGGGTGCGCAGCATCGGCATGCGCTACGCCAGGTAGCGCACCCAGCGCCGCCAATGCAATCGTGGAAAGAGCCATCAGACGGCCAAGAACGATGCGCAGCATGTTTGTCATCCTCCAGGTGAGTCCGACGCACGGCGCCCAATCTTCCTGAGGCGACGACGCCCGGCAGCAGTGGCTCAGTATACTGACGGCCACTCCGGCCGGGCCTGGTGTTTTCCAGCAGTTTTATCGCGCCATGCCTCGCGCGATTCGCGCGGATGATTGCATACGCATCATTGCAGGAACAACCGATACGCCGGATTCTGCGTCTCTTCCCAATGCGGATAGCCGAGCGTGGCAAGGAAACGCCGGAACTCCGCATCCTCGGCTGCCGGCACCTGGATGCCCACCAGAATCGAGCTATAGTCCGCACCCTGGTTGCGGTAGTGGAACAGGCTGATGTTCCAGTTCGGCGCCATCGACGACAAAAAGCGCATCAGCGCGCCCGGGCGCTCCGGGAACTCGAAGCGGAACAGGCGCTCGTCGTGCGCGAGC
>Ga0164242_10005726_pt1 | contig 13793 bp, 9 predicted proteins | sample OricomgcompostMG_FD_108783 | JGI IMG/M metagenome (GOLD analysis project Ga0164242, IMG submission 108783) | Miracle-Growth compost microbial communities from Emeryville, California, USA - Original compost - Miracle growth compost (MG) ...
GAGCTCGCGGTCAAACACCGGCGGGTACGCCCCGCGCGGCGGCCGGAAGTCGGGTTGCACCCGCAGCCCGTCCACCAGCGCCCGCTGGCACGCACGCCCATGGCCTCCCCGGAGCTCGATCGCGCCCAGCAGCACATAGCCACTCGCCACCTCGTCCGGATCGAACGCGGAGGGGTCTTTGGCCAACGCCGCAAAAGCGCGCCGGAGCGCCGCCTTCGCCTCCGGGAAGCGTCGCGACCGGTAGAGCCTGTGAGCCTGGGCGAAGAGTTCCCGGGCCGGGTCCTTCTCCTTCTGGGCGGGTGGTACCCAGAGCAGGTTCTCCAGCCCGAGCTGCGCCTGAAGGACCTGGGTGAAGCGCGCCGCGTCCGCCGGGGTCGCGCCGTGAACGGGAGTGAAGGGGACCACCAGGAAGCGCGCGCGCGCCCCGGAGGCGGTCCCGGCCAGGAGGGCCAAGGCCATCAGCCCCCTGATCACCCAACGGCCGATCAGGCGCGGGGGGGACGCGCGAAAGGGGGGCGCCCAGGCGGCGGCTCTTCGTTGGACGCGGCGGGCCATCTAGACTCGACTGGAGGAGCGTATCGGCTTTGGCGCGCGGCGGGTCAACGAAACGAAAGATCTCAAGATGAAGCTCTCGCTCGCCACCCGGATCTTCATTGGCTACGCAGCGGTGCTGGTCACCTTCGGCGCGGTGTCTCTCTTCAGCGTGGCGGAGATGCACCAGAACCAGCAGGAGATCCGGCTGGTCAGCCAGGGCTATCTGCACCTCTCCCAGGACGCCGCGGCGCTGGACACCTTCGAGAAGAACCAGGCGCGGGACGTGGGCCGGATCTTCGACGAGCGCACCCCGGAGACGCGCCGCGCGCTGATCCGCCTGGCCCGGCTCTACTTTCCACCGTTGATCGGCCAGCGGATCCTGGCCGCGCGCGACCGCGTGACGGAGCTCTCCACCCCCGCGTTCCCCTCCGAGCTCCCCTTCCTCCACGAGCTGGCCGCCCGCATCACCGAACTGGACCAGCGCTACGCGGCCACCCAGGTCCGGCTGAACGAGGTGTTCAGCGCGCTGAGCGAAGACACCCCGGACGCCGCGGAGATCGCCCACAAGCGCGCGCTCCTGGACGGCGACTTCGCGGCCATCGAGCGCGACATCCGGGCGATCCACCTGGCCCTGGAAGGCCGGATCCGCGAGCGGGTGGACACCGCCGAGAAGCGCGAGCGGCACACCGGGATCGCGATCATCCTCCTGTCGGTGGTGGCGATCGCCGTCGGCCTCATCGCCACCGCCATCTCCGCGCGGACGCTGCGGCCGGTGCGGACGCTGATCCAGTTCGTCTCCCGGATTGGCAAGGGCGACTACAGCGCCCAGCTGGGGCTCCGCGGGGACGATGAGATCTCCCTCCTGGCCCGTGAGTTCGATCAGATGGCGCGCTCGCTCCGGGAGCGCGAGGAACAGCTGCGCGAGAAACAGGAGGCGCTCCTGCGCGCCGAGCAGCTGGCCGCGGTGGGGCGGATCTCCGCGCAGATCGCGCACGAGGTCCGAAACCCGCTCTCCTCCATCGGCCTCAACGTGGAGCTGCTCGAGGAGTCCTTTGGCAAGGCGCGCTTCGACGACCCCGCCCAGGCGAAGGAGGCGCGCGAGGTGCTGGGATCGGTCCTGCGCGAGGTGGACCGGCTGGCGGAGATCACCGAGCAATATCTGAAGATGGCCAAGCTCCCCCACCCCGCGCTGGAGCCGGAGGACCTCAACGCGGTCATCACCAGCGTGCTCGACTTCTCCCGCGAGGAGCTGGAGCGCGCCCAGGTGCAGGTCCAGCGGGAGCTCGATCCCCTGACCCCGCACGCGTTGGCGGACGAAGGGCAGCTGCGGCAGGTGTTCCTGAACCTGGTGCGCAACAGCCGCGAGGCGATGCGAACCGGCGGGACGCTCAAGGTCCGCTCCGGCCAGGCGGACGGCGGGGTGGAGCTGGTCTTCAGCGATTCGGGCGAGGGGATGAGCGGCGAGGTGCGCGATCAGATCTTCGACCCCTTCTTCTCCACCAAGTCGGGTGGGACGGGGCTGGGGCTCGCCGTCAGCCGGCAGATCATCCAGGCGCACGGCGGCACCATCGCCTGCGAGAGCGCGGAGGGCGGTGGCACCACCTTCACCATCCGGCTCCCGCGCGCGTAGGGCGTGGTAAGGCCAAACCTGCCCATGGCCATCACCTATCACCGAGACGTCCTCCCCTCCGGCCTGCGCGTGGTGACGGTCGAGGCGCAGCACCTCCACAGCGCGCTCCTGGCCATCTACGTGCGCACCGGGAGCCGGCACGAGACGCCGCGGGTGAACGGGGTCAGCCACTTCCTGGAGCACCTCTTCTTCCGGGGCTCGGAGGCCTACCCGGACACGGTGCGGATGAACGGCGCGGTGGAGGAGGTGGGCGGGAACCTCAACGGGATCACCGCGCGCGATCACGGCTGCTACTACACGCCGATCCACCCGGCCCATGCGGGCCTGGGGCTGACCATCCTGGGAGATCTGCTCACCCGGCCCCGGCTCACGGATCTGGAGACGGAGCGGAAGATCGTCCTGGAGGAGATGCTCGACGAAGTCGACGAGCGGGGCCGCGAGGTGGACATCGACAACCTCTCCAAGCGCGCGCTCTTCGGGGACCACCCCTTGGCCCTGCACATCGCCGGGACGCCGGAGACGGTCCGCGCGCTCTCGCTGGAGGACGTCCGCGCCCACTTCGCCCGGCACTACGTGGCCCAGAACCTGGTGGTGGCGGTGAGCGGCAACGTGGAGCGGACCCAGGTCCTGGAGCAGGTGGCCGAGGCCTTCGCGCGGCTCCCCTCCGGCAAGGTCACCCGCGAGCAGGCGCCGCCACGTCAGGAGGGGCCGCACTTCCACTTCACCCACCACACGGGCTCCCAGAGCGAGCTGCGCCTCAGCTTCCGCACCGTGCCGGATCAGCACCCGGACAGCGCCGCGCTGGCGCTCTTGCGGCGCGTGCTGGACGACGGGCTCTCTTCCCGGCTGCCGTACGAGGTCGTGGAGAAGCGCGGGCTGGCCTATTCGCTCGACGCCTCCTGGGACAGCTTCCACGATCTGGGGCTGTTCGAGATCGACGCGGCCTGCCTCCCCGACAACGCGGCCAAGGTGGCCGAGGCCAGCCTGGAGGTGCTCGGCGCGCTGTGTGACGCAAAGGTGCCGGAGGAAGAGCTGGCGCGGGCGAAGCGCCGCCACCGGATGCTGCTCGACTTCTCCCAGGACTCGCCGGGCGAGCTGGCCGGCTGGTACGGCGGGACGGAGCTGTTCCGGCGGCCGGAGACCTTCGCCGAGCGGATCGCGCAGATCGAAGCGCAGACCCCGCGTTCGCTTCAGCGGGTGGCGCGAAAGGTGTTCACGCGCCGGAACCTGTGCGCGGTGACGGTGGGGCCGCGCAAGGGCGTCAAGGCGCTGGAGCGCGTGGTCCTGCAGGCGAGCGCGCTCCCGCACTGACGGCCGTGGCTGAGTCGCCCTCCGTTCACGGTGAGCTTGTCGAACCGTCAGCGTGTACTCGACTGCGGCTTCGACAAGCTCAGCCTGAACGGGTTGTCGCTGGCCTAATCTGAGCTGCCGCCCGCGCTCAGTGCCGGCCGATCCGGATGATCTGCGGACCCTTCGGCCGGGAGCGGAGGACCGGCTCCTTCCCGAGCGCCGTCTTGACCTCCTGGTAGTGCGCGTTGTCCGGATCGCGCTTGAGCGCCTCGGCGATCAGCGTCCGCCCGCGCTCCACGTTGAGGTGGCTCTCCGCGTACAGCTCTGCCAGCGCGGCCTTCTCTTCGATCGTCGCCTCGTTCATGTAGAGCAGGCGCTCCAGCGAGGACATCGCGTCCGTCTTCTGCCCACGCTGCTTCTCGATCCGCCACATCCGGGAGAGCACCGGCGCGAACCCCGGGTCCGACTTGAGCGCGTAGCCGTAGGTCTCCGCCGCCTGAGAGAGCTCGCCCTGGGACTCCAGCACCCGGCCGCGCACGTAGAGCGCCCGGCCAAAGTTGGGCCGGATCGCCAGCGCCTGATCGATCAGCGCCTGCGCCTCGCTCACCTTCCCCAGATAGAGCTGAAGCTCCGCCAGCTGCGCGAGCACCTCCGGGTTGCGGTCGTCGTCCTTGAGCAGGGGCCGCAGCACGGCCTCGGCCTCCGGGTAGCGCTTGAGCTCGGTCAGCACCCGGGCGCGCAGCTCGGCCAGCTCCACCTTGCGTGGCCCCGGATCCTTCACCTGCTCCAGATCCTGCTCCGCCTGCTCTGCGTAGCCGTTGTTGAGGAAATAGCGCGCGCGCAGGATCCGGGCGGAGATCCGGTTCGGGTTCTGCTCCAGGAGCCGATCCATGATCTTGGTCGCCAGCACCTCCTTGCCGGAGACCAGGAGGACCTCCGCCTCCACCACCTTGGCCTCCGGATCGTCCGGGCGCTTGAGCTGGATCCACGAGAGCGTCTTGAAGGCCGCTTCGCTCTGGCCGGCCTGCGCCTGGAGCCGCGCCAGCGAGAGGATCTCCGCGTCGGAGAGCTGGTTCGCGTCGCGCAGCTCGGTGAGGAGGCCAATCGCCTGCTCCTGCACCCCCGCCTCCTTGTAAAGCGCGGCCAGTTGCCGCTTCAGCGCGGGCGTCGCGCCGCCCTTCATCAGCTCCGCCGCCTGCTTGATCTCCAGGATGGCTGCCGTGTCGTTGCCGGCCGCCTTGTTCGCCTGGGCGAGCAGGAGCAGAGGTTGCGGGTCCTCCGGGGACGTGGCCGCGGCCGACTGGAAGGCCGTGATCGCCCCGTGCGCGTCGCCGTTGGCCAGCTTGGCCTGACCTTCGGAGATTCGCCTCTGTTCGAGCTGGAGCCGGTCCTGCTTCGCCTGGGTCTCCGGATCCTTGCAGCCCCAGATCGCGAGCATGGCGAAAAGGACGAGCGAGCGATGACGTGCCATGTGTCGGCGAGGGTACCGAATGTTATGGTTTCGGTCGATGGACGCCTTCGTGCGCCGACTGATCGAGCGCCTCCACGATCCCTCGCAGCCCCTCTCCCGGAACCGGCACTTCCACACCTTCGCCAGCCCGGAAGGCCGCCGCGCGCTCGCCACCTCCCGCCGCTTGAAGAGCCTCCAGCGGGACATCCTCGCCTGCGCCAGGCAAGGGCAGCCGGCCACCGTGGAGCACCGGCTGGACGCGGCTGGAGAGGTGGAGATCCAGCTCCAGTTCGCCGCGATCCTCGGAAAGCGGAGCTCGCGGCTGCGGGGCGCGGAGTTCGAGCTTTTGCGCGCGCTCCCTGGCGTGGTCGAGGCGCTCGGAATAGAGCGCTGAGCGCGCATGACGCTCGTCGTCCATCCCCACCTTCACCGCCGCCGGACCGGCGTCACCTGCCACATCGAGACGGTGGTGGCGGCGCTGTCGGCGGAGCGCCCGAGCGGCCCGGCGTTCGAGGCCCGCGCGCTGGGCTCGGCCCTCCTCTCCGGCACGCCGCGGATCGGCTGGGGTGAGCTCCTCCGGCGCGCGCGATCCGAGGGGCTCGTCTGGCACGCGCACCGCAACCACGAGCTGTTGGTGGGGCTCTTCCTGCGCGGCCTCTTCCGCCGGGTGCGCGTGGTCTTGACCCGCCACTCGGTCTCTCCGGCCAGCCGCTTCACCCGCTGGGTGGCCCGCCGCGCGGCACGGGTGGTCGCCTTGACCCCGGAGGTGGAGCGAACCCTGGGCGTCGGCGCCACCATCGTGGGACACGGGATCGACCTGGGCCGCTTTCATCCCGCGCCGGATCGGGCCGAGGCCCTGCGCGGGCTGGGGATCGACGCGCGCCACGCGGTGGGCGTGGTGGGGCGCATCCGTCCGGACAAGGGCCAAGGCGACTTCGTGGAGGCGCTTGCCCCGCTCCTGGAGAAGGACCCTGCGTGGACGGGTGTGGGCGTGGGCCTGGCCAAGCCCGCGGAACAGGCGTTCCTTCGGTCTCTGCGCGAGCGAAGCCCGGCCGTCGGTTGGGTCCCGGAGCAGCCGGACATCGAGCGCTGGTACCGGGGCCTGACCGTCCTGGTCCAGCCGTCCCACGAAGAGAGCTTCTCGCTGGTGCTCCTGGAGGCGATGGCGTCTGGCTGCTGCGTGGTGGCCGCCCGGATGCCGCACTACCCCACGCTCGTCGACGAGGGGCGCACCGGCTTCCTCTACCCTCCGGGCGACGTGGTCGCGCTTCGGAAGATCCTGGCCGAGCTGATGGCGAACCCGACGCTCGCCGAGCGGGTCGGCCGCGAGGCTGCGCAAGAGGCCGTCAAGCGGTTCGGCGCGGATCGCGAGGCCGAAGCCCTGGGCGCGATCTACCGTGGGCTCTGGACCGACGAGCCCCCGGCCCTGTCCGGATAGCAGCGGGAGCGCTGCGCTAACGGGTGGATCGCGCGGGCAGCGCCTGAAGCTTCCCGTGCAGCGTGCCGGTGAGCAGGAACCAGTAGTCCGCGTCGCCGAAGCTGAGCACGTCCCCGTCGGTCAGCAGGGACACGCCGTTGTGGATCCGCTGCTCGTCGATCCACGTCCCATTGCGCGACCCGAGATCCCGCACCGAGCAGCGCTGCGCGTTCTGGTCCCAGCGCAGGACCGCGTGCCGCTTGGACACCGAGGCGTCCTCCAGCATCAGGTCACACACCGGGAGCCTGCCCACCGCGAGCTCGTCCTGTTCGCGCATCGGCGGCAGCGTGGCCACCACCAGATCGTCGAAGTCCAGGATCATCGAGAGCGCGCTGTCGTCCGGCGCCCGCTTGGAGATCACCGTCTTCTTCGAGACCGCGGAGATGGCGTGCGCGTCCAGCAGGGCCGAGGGCGGCCGTTGCACCAGGGCGAACGGCCCCATCTCCCGTTCGAACCGGTCCACCGTCAGCTTCCGCGCGAGCGGGCGAAGTTCTTTGATCGAGAGCACGCCTGTAATTCTACATCCACCCGCGGTCAGAGCGAGAGGGTCTCGGATTCGCGCTCGGACTCCGGCTCGTAGACGCGGGGGGCGTGGAGCGCCTGGAGGAGCAGGCCACGGAGCGCCTCGAGCAGGCCTTCCGAGGTGATGAACACGCCCGCGGGCGCGCGGACCAAGGACGGCGGCAACGAGGGGCCGAGCACGGCGAGCGGCACCCGCAGGTCGAAGGCGAGGAAGCTCGCGATCCGCAGCGCGTCCGGGCCGACGTCCAGCACCAGCGCGCCGATCGCCCCGGCGGAGAACGGACGCCAGAGCGGCCGCGCCGCTTCGCTCGCCGGGAGGACGCAGAAGTCCACCCAGAAGGCCTCGCTGACCTCGAAGCGCCCGAGCGTGCCGAAGCCGCTGCGCACCGCGGCCGGCTCGGCGGCCACCGCCTTCAACCCGGGGAGCTGGACCAGGAAGCTGCGCATCCCCTGCGCGGCGCTGGCGCAGATGAAGACCTTGGACACCGCGACCTTGGTGGCGCCGCGGCCGCGCAAGAGCCGGGTGCGCAGGGCGTGGATCTCCGCCGGCCCCAGCAAGGGCCCCTGGCCCTCATCCGAGTCCCCCTCCACCACCCGCGCCACGCCCTTCTGGAGCAGGGTGGAGAGCACCCCGAGCACGTCCAGATCCGACGACGGCGCCAGGTCCACCACATCCGCCAACGCGCGCGGCATCCGGAGCAGCTCCACCACCTCCGAGGTCACCGGGTGCTGATCGCCGGAGAGATCCGCGGAGGGGTCCAGCTGCACCCGGGTCAAGCGCGCGGGGAGCTGCGGGGTGAGCCGGGCCACCTCGTCGTTCTGGCGCATCCCCTCCAGGAGCGCGTCGTCCATGGAGCGGTGGATCCGCTCACGCGCGGAGGGCGAGCCCTGCACGAAGGCGAAGCTCCCCTCGCTCCAGCCCAGGAGCCGGAAGAGCGCCTTCTCCCCTTCCACCCGGCCCAGCTTGGCGTTCACCGGCCGGCCTTCGAGGACGTTGATCTCCCCCGCTTCGCCCGGGCGGCTGAGCGTCATCTTCCCGGTGCGCTTGTTCATGGAGAGGATCTGCAACAGGTCCGCGATGCCCAGCTGGCCGAGGTTGCCCTCCAGCTCCTTGGCGTCCCCGCGGAGATCCTTGGCCGCGTCGCTGCGCCGGAGCACATGCTCGATGCGGGAGAGCACCTCGTCCAGGTTGAGCGGCTTGCGCAGGTAGCCGTCGCGCAGGCCGCGCATCCGGTCCGCGTCCAGCTGCTCGGCGGTGACCACCACCGCCACGTCGTCGGTGCGCGGGTTGGTGCGCAGGATGTTGATGAAGGTCCGCGCGTCGATCAGCTTGCAGCCTTCATCAATCAGGACCAAATCCGGGTGGCGCAGGACGGAGACCTCGAGCGCGCGCGAGCCGTCTGGCGCGTAGTGGACCTGATAGCCCTTCTGGCGCAGCGCGCGCGAGAGCGGACGCACCGCCTCCAGGTCGGGATCGGCGATCAGGATCTTCCGCGCTTGCGACATGGCTCCCTTCGGTCCGGCCCGGGTTCAGGTCAGTACGGCTGGAGATCGTATTCGGTTTGCAGCTTGGAGATGAGGGCGTCCACCACCGCCACGTCCGAGCTGTGGAAGCCCCAGGTCGCGCCCACCCCGCGCCTCTGCACCAGCGCGTAGGCGGCGGTCTCGCTCAGCCAGAGGATGAACTCGTGCCGCCCCATCCGCTCGTCCCCTTCGAGGAAGACCGGGGTGACCGAGGGGTGCGAGTCCAGATCCGCGCGGCGCCCGAGCACGTACACCCGCGAGGCCAGCTCCGCCGGCGCCTGCTCCAGCCCCAGCGAGAGGGGCAGGTCCGCGCGCACGTCCGGCACGCCGAGGTAGAGCATCCCGCGGGCGCCCGGATCGCGGCACAGCTCGCGCGCGATCTCCGCCTGGAGATCTTCGAAGAGCGGGTCCGCCACCTTGCCGCGCCGGCTGGGCTCCGCCTTGGGATCGCCCGGGAGCTTGGGGGACTGCGCGCTGCCGAGCAGGAGCTCCACCTCCTCCCAGAAGCTGAGCGCGTCCAGCTGGAGCTTGCGCTGGAGCGACCCCCGCCTTTGCTCCATCCGATCCCGGCAGCGGTGCACCAGCTCGTCGAAGTCCTCGCCGTCCTTGGGGAAGGTGCTGGCCCCGTGCGCGAGCGCCAGCGGGAGCTGTGTCTCCACCGCGCGGACCTCCGGCTCCTCGCGCACCGCGGCGATCGCCCGGCGGGTGAACATCATGGCGCCGAAGAAGTCCGTCTCCGGGAGCAGGAGGTAGAACTCCTGGTCCGACGCCTTGGCGATCACGTCCGAGTCGCGGACGATCTTGGAGAGCGCCCGGATGATCGCCCGGGTCGCCCGCCGCGCCTCCTCCGCGCCGATCCGCAGCCGCACCTGCGCCAAATTGTCGATGGAGAAGGTGAGCAGGGAGAAGGTCCGCGCGTACCGCCGGGCCTTGTAGATCTCCTTCGAGGCGTAGTCGGTGAAGTACGAGAGGTTGTACGCGGCGGTGTCGCGATCGCGCAGGCCCAGCCGCTGGAGCGCCAGGAACCGCTTGGCGTTGCGGAGCGCGACCGCGGCGAAGTCCGCCAACAGCTCCACCGTCCGCACCTGCTCGGCGCGGAAGTCGCCGGCCAGCGGATCGGAGAGCTGCGCGAACCCCACCAGCTCGCCTGAGACCAGGAGCGGGACGCGGAGCACCCGCGCCCCCGCCTCGCCGCTGGTCCAGGGCGCGCCGTCCAGGAGCTGCGCCGCGAGCGCGGAGTCCCGCGCGATGGTCTCGGTGAGGAACTGCTTGTCCAACAGCCCGCGGTAGGCGCGCAGGAGGAGCTGGCCCCGGTCGTCGGTGAGCCAGAGCGCGGCGCTCTGCGCGTCGGAGAGGCTGGCCAGCTCCGCCAAAACCCGCTCCTGCGACCACTCCAGCTCCGGCTGTGCGAGCAGCTCCAGACAGCGCTGCTGGACGCTCTGGAAGCGCGACAGCTCGGCGGTCTCGTCCAGGAGCCGGGCCCGTTCGCGCCTCAGGCCCGCGCGCTCCAGGCTGCGCTCCACCGCCAAAAGGAGGTCCGCGTCCTCCATCGGCTTGATCAGACACTCGGCCACGCCCGCGCGCAGCGCCATCACCGAGCCGTTCACGTCCGCCCGGGCGCTGACCAGGATGACCTCCTGGGAGGGATCCTGCTCGCGCAGGGCCTTGACCAGCGCGAAGCCGTCCACGCCCGCCACCGCCACGTCTGCGATCAAGAGCTCGAAGGGCGCCTCGGCGAAGCGCTCCAGCGCGGCCTGGCCAGAGTCCGCCCGCGCCGCGCGGTGGCCGTGGCGGGAGAGCAGCTCGAGGACGGACTGAGAGAAGAGCGGGTCGTCGTCGACGACGAGGATCGAGCCTGGCACCGTGGGCTGGACGTTAATAGGCGCCCGGCACGGTCACAACGCCCTCGAACACGAACGTGGCGCCGCCGCGCAGCTCCACCCGGGAGAGGTCCGGAGCGACCCGGATCCGCAGCTCGCCGCCGGGGAGCCACACCGGCACCCAGGTGTCGGCCTGGACGCGCTGGGTGAGGACGGCGGCGGCCACGGTGGCGCAGGCGCCGGTGCCGCAGGCGTGGGTCAGTCCACAGCCGCGCTCCCAGACCACCACCCGGAGGCCCTCCCCCTCCAGCCGCGCCAGCTCCACGTTGGTGCGCTGGGGAAACCCCTTGGCGTACTCCAACCCGGGGCCGACCTCGCCGGCGCGCTCCAGCGGGACGTCGAAGAAGACCAGGTGCGGGTTGCCCATGCTCACCGCCGTCCCACGCGCCCCGGGGAGCTCGGCCACCGGCGCCTCCACGAAGGCGGTGCCCCCGGACGAGGGCAGGTTCGAGGCCACCAGCTTTGCCGGTCCCATCGCCACGGCGATCTCCGAGACCCCCTCCGCGTCGTAGGAGAGGCCGCAGCGCAACGGGCCCGCGCCGGTGTCGACGGTGATGCTCGTCGGTCGGTCCGCCTGGTGATCGACCAGGTACTTCACCGCGCAGCGCAGCCCGTTTCCGCACATCTCCGGGACGCTGCCATCCGCGTTGTGGACGACCATCCGGGCGACGGTCCCGTCTCCCGGGAGGAGCACGAGCACCCCGTCCGCGCCGATCCCCCGGTGCCGATCGCAGAGCGCGCGGGTGGCGGCCTCGTCGAGGTCGACGCCGGAGCTGCGCCGGTCGAGGATCACGAAGTCGTTCCCCAGCCCGTGGTACTTGAAGAAGGGTTCGCTCACCTGCACGCCCTTTGAGGTAACGCGCCCCGGTCCGGCGGTCACGGCTTCTTCCCGGATCCGGTCGCGAGCGGTGGGGCCAGCTCGGAATCCAGCGGTTCGGGCTTGAGCAAGGGCGGCGCGCTCGGGCGCAGCACCGGAGGGCCTGAGGGTGGTGGCGGCAACGGGCGCCGGGCCACGGGCAGGCCGTCCTCCATCCCGGGGCGGGGACGCGCGGGGACCGGCGGGGTGGGACGCGTCTGGCGCAGTCCCGCGATCTCCGTCTCCTGGGCGAAGGCGCGTTGCTGGAGGCGCTCGAGCTTGGCGTCGCGATCGCTCAGGCGCACCGTCAGCTCCTGGAGGCGCTGCTCGGTGACCGCCAGCGCGGCGCGCGCGGTGGCGAGCTTCTCATTCAGGTCCGCGCGCTCGTCCTCCATCTCCCGGCCGCGTCGCTCCTGCACCGACCACGCGAGCGCGAGTTCCTGGCGCAGCTCCGCCACGTCGTCTTCATCCGACGGGGGGCCGGGCGTTGGGGCCTGACCGGCCTGGGCGGCCTGACGGAGCGCGTCTGACTCCGCCCGGGCCTCGTCGCGGTCGCGCCGGAGAAGATCTGCCTCCTCCGCCGCGCGAAGGGCCGCGTCGTCGATGGCGTCCTGCGCGCGAATTTTCGCCTCGGCCTCGGCGGCGAGCGCGTGCTCCAGCTCGATCCGCGCCGCCCCCAGGTCCGCCACGGCCCGGTCCCGCTGCTGCTCCGCACCCGCCCGCGCCGCCGCGATCTCTTCCGAGAGCCTGGCCTCCAGCGAAGCCAGCGCGCCCTCCAGCTCAGCGGCGCGGTCCCCGGCGCGGGTTCGCTCCTGCGCCAGGGTCTCTTGCGCGGTGGTGAGCTCCTGGAGCTGGTGCTCGAGCCGCACTTGCGCCGCCGTCCGTTCGAGCACGTCCCGCCGCGCGGTCGCCAACGCTTGCTCGGTCTGGACGGTCTGCTCCGAGGCCTGTGCCCGAGCGGCCTCCAGCGCGACGCGCGTCGCATCGCGCTCCGTCTCGGCGATCCGGCGGGCCTCCTCCTGGGACTTCGCCTGAAGCTCCGCGGCACCGCGGGCCTCCAGCTCGGAGGCGAGCTGCGCCTGGAGCGCCGAGAGCTGGGCTTGCGCCTGCGTGAGCTCGGCGGCGTGTTGAGTCCCCTCGTCGCTCGCCTGACGGTGACGCGCCTGGGCTTCATCCAGCGCTCGTTGAAGCTCCGTCCGGGCCGCGTCGCCCTCTTGATGGAGCTGCTCCAGCGCGCTCCGCAGGGAGGCCACCTCCTCTGCGTGCGCCTGGGCCGCGTCGCGATAGAGCATCCGCGAGTCGGCCAGATCGCGCTCCAGCCGGTCGATGTTCTCGCCGGCGGCACCGCGCAACCCGGTGAGCTCGCGCTCCAGCGTCTGAAGCCGCTCCGCCCGGTCCCGGAGCGCGTCTTCGGCTTCGGTGCGGGCGGCTCGCTCCGCCTGGAGCGCCGCTTGGAGCTCTTCACCGGAGCGCTCGTGCGTCTCGCGTGCTTCGGCCAGCGCCTGTTCGAGCCGCCCGATCGTCGCCGCCGAGCCCTGGCCAGCCTCCTCCAGAGCGACCCGCTTCTCTTCGAGATCGCGGAGCGTCTCTTCCGCCTGCTCGCGTCCGCGACGCTCGGCCTCGAGCTCTCCTTGAAGCGTCTGCGTGGCGTGAAGCTGCGCCGTCCGAGCCTCAGCCAGCTCCTGTTCGAGGCGCTCGAGGGTGGAGGTGGAGTCGGTGCGCGCCTCGGCGAGCACCTGCTCATGCCGCGCGTGCTCGGCGGCCGTTTCTTCGCGGGCATCCGCCAGCTCGCGCTCCAGCCGCGCCGTCGCCGCGGCCGCCTCGCCGCGCGCCTCTGCCCGCTCGCGCTCGAGCCGCTCGACCGTCGCCGCCGCGTTGCTGCGCGCCTCTGCCAGCTCGCGCTCGAAACGCTCGACCGCCGCCGTCGTGTGACCGCGCGCCTCCGTCAGGTCCTGCTCGTGTCGCTGGACTGCCTCGGCAGCACCATCGCGGGCCTCCGCCAGCTCCCGCTCGAGCCGCTCGACCGCTGCTGCCGCACCTCCGCGCGCCTCCGCCAATTCCCGCGCGAGCCGCTCGATCTCCGCCGCCGCGCCTCCACGCGCCTCCGCCAGCTCGCTCTCGAGCCGCGCGACCGCCGTCTCCGCGCCTCCACGCGCCTCCGCCAGCTCGCTCTCGAGCCGCGCGACCGCCGTCTCCGCGCCACCACGCGCCTCCGCCAGCTCGCTCTCGAGTCGCGCGACCGCCGTCTCCGCGCCACCACGCGTCTCCGCCAGCTCGCGCTCGAGCCGCGCGACCGCTGTCGCCGCGCCACCACGCGTCTCCGCCAGCTCGCGCTCGAGGCGCTCGATCTCCGCTGCAGCCCCGCCGCGCGCCTCCTCGATGGCGCCGAGCTGCTCCTCGCGCCCCCGGAGCGCCGTCTCCGCCTCGCTGCGCGCGCGCCGCTCCGCCTCCAGCAAAGCGTGGAGCTGCTCCTCGGCGCGCGCATGGTCCGCTCTGGACTCGGCCAGCGCCCCCTCCGCCTCTTCGCGCGCGCGTCGCTCCGCTTCCAGGTGCCCCTGCAGCGCTTCCACCGCCCGCGCGTGGGTTGCCCGGGAATCGGCCAGCGCCTGCTCGAGCTGGTCGGCGGTCGC
>Ga0164242_10005727_pt1 | contig 13792 bp, 13 predicted proteins | sample OricomgcompostMG_FD_108783 | JGI IMG/M metagenome (GOLD analysis project Ga0164242, IMG submission 108783) | Miracle-Growth compost microbial communities from Emeryville, California, USA - Original compost - Miracle growth compost (MG) ...
GGCAGGGCCACGTTGACCACGGTGATGTCGAGGATCGACATGATCGACCCGAGCACGACCACGCCGGCCACCTTGAGCACGGCCGCGTCGATATTGTCGGGATACTGCGTCTGCGGAGTCGTTGAGGTTGCCATCGGAGTCCTTCGAGCTGGGTGCACCCACGACTCTATGCGGCTACACCGACAGTCGCGCTAGCCCATTTTCGTCGTGGCAACTTGTCGAGGGCTCAGCGGTGGAGCCAGTCGAGGATTTGAGGCGCGAGGAGCGCCCAGTCGTCGAAGAGGTTGCCTTGGCCGGAAGCGACGCGTTCCTTGGTTCGCAGCCAGGAGTCTCGTGGCCATGGCGGCTCGACCAACTCGGATCCCGTGATCAGGGAGTGGACCGCCAGGGAGGTCTCCACCGGGTGGTAGATGTCGCCGTCTCCGTTGCGGAAGATCAGCGTGGGCGCCTTGATCGCAGCGATGGCGTCACGGTGTACTCCGGGCAGAGGATTCTCCGGCGCGGGAATGTATGCCTCGAGCCAGGTCGTCAACTGTGGAATCAGGACATCGGGGTCCAGGCTCAGGAGCTGCTCTGCCAAGCGCGGGTGGTTCTCGATGCGCTCGCCGAAGTCGCGTACGTGTGCCGCTGCCGGCATGCCGGCCGCCCACGCCTCCGCGATGTGAGGCAGCAGGTAGTTCATGGCGAGGAACATGGTTCCGAATGTTCCTCCCGACATCATCCAGACGATGAGCTTCTGAACGACGTCCGGATGACGCTGGGCGGCGATGATCGAGACGCGCGAGCCTGCCGACCCTCCGGCGACGACCGCCGGTCCGACGTCGAGGTGCCGAAGAAGGCCGACGAGATCGTCGGCTGCCATCTGGGACTCGGAGTCGCCGGTGAACTTGAAGTCGGAGGCACCGGTGTTCGGACGATCCCAGAGGATCACCTGCCACTCGCGTGCAAGAAGTTCGGCGAGCGGGCGCAAGCCCGGTACGTCCATCCCGAAGCGCCCTCCCGGGGTGAGGATCAGGGGTCGACCGCTGCCGAGCATCTCGTATTCGATCGCGGAACCATTGATCGTCGCGCGCGTCATGCATGGCCCCCGTCATTGCTTAATATAATTCAGATGATAGGTTGCTCTCATGCAGGTCGGATGTCAACACCGTGAGGTCACTCCAATGGGCGCTACAGGGCGGTCGTGCCTTGTCGTCGACTGAGGAACTCGACCGTTTGGCGCGAGACGTGCGCACCTGGTGCGTGAACCACGTGCCGCAAGGTTGGCGAGAGGCGCAGGCTGGGCAGGCCGGCGACGAGTTCGCCCGGTTCCAGCGCGCGTGGTTTCGGACGCTGGTCGACAGTGGGTACGCCGTGCCCCACTGGCCGCGCGACTGGGGCGGTGGGTTCACCGTGGCCGAGCAGGCGGTGATCTTCAGGGAGCTTGCACTGGCGGACGCTCCCTGTCTGGTGCTCCACTTCATGTCGGTCCACCACGCTGCGGCGACTCTGCTGGCGGTCGGCACGGAGCACCAGCGGCGCAGACACCTGCAGGCAATCCTGGACGGCGCTGTGTGGTGCCAGGGCTTCTCCGAACCAGAAGCCGGCTCGGATCTGTCGGCACTCCGGACCCGCGCGCGCAGGTCCGGTGACGTCTACGTCGTCAACGGGCACAAGGTGTGGGTCAGTGGTGCGATGGAAGCCGACTGGTGCCTGTTGTTGGTGCGCACGGCGGAGCCGGACGCCGGGAGTCGAGGGCTGTCGTACCTGATCCTGGACATGCGGCTCGCAGGGGTCACGGTTCGGCCGATCCGTCAGAACAGCGGCGAGAGCCACTTCTGCGAGATCTTCTTGTCCGATGTCGAGGTCCCGGTGACCGATCGGGTCGGGGCCGAAGGCGACGGCTGGGCGGTGGCGCAGATGACGCTGGACTCCGAGCGGGGAGCAACGATGGTGGAACTCGCCGAGAGGATGGCTGTCGCCTTCGGTTGGCTCGGGCGGCGAGGTGGCGAGCCACAGGAGGCGGGAAGCAGTGCCCGTGATCGGCTCGCGGTGCTGGCGAGCCAGATCCAAGGTCTCCGTGCGCTCACGGGTCGCCCGGCAAGCCATGGGCGCACTCCGGCAACCCCCGCGGCCTCGGCGGCGATCAACAAGCTCTACTACAGCGAACTACTTCAGCACGTGACCGAATACGGGGTCGAGTTGACGGGTCTCTCGGGCCAGAGGTCAGGTAAGCGCACCATGAGTGCTGGATGGCTGTCGGGCCACTGGATCGATGACTTCGTGAGGTCCTGGGAGTGGACCATTCCCGGGGGGACCAGCGAAATTCAACGCAACATCATCGCCGAGCGCGTACTCGGTCTTCCTCGGGAGAAGCGCGGTGCATGAGCTCGACGACGCCGATCGCGCCGAGATCAGGGGACTCGCTGCGAAGGTCTCCGCCGACGGCGACGCACGGCTCGTTGAATCCGGGTTGTTCGGGCTGGAGATGCCGCAGAAGTTCGGCGGAGGTGGTGCGGCCTTCGGCGAACTCCTGATCGTGCTCGAGGCCCTGGGGTCGCACGCCGCTGACTCACGGCTTCTCGGCAGCGTCGGCTTGTGCGCCGCGGCGATCGTGGGCGCGGGGTCAGAGGACCAACAGGAGCGGTGGCTTCCAGGGTTGGTGAGCGGCCAGTTGGCCGGGACCTTGTCCATCGGCGGGCTTGTCGGAGAATCGGCACCCATCCCGACCGTCGAGTACCGGGCGAGCGCGAGCGAGTGGATCCTGAATGGCAGGGCCGACCTGGTGCTCGACGGCAGCCGCAGCGATCTCATCGTCACCGTGGCTTCCATGGACGGCCGACGGGCCCTGGTCGCGGTGAGTTCCACGAGCGCTGGTCTGAGGATCGAACCAGCGGGAGTCCTGGACGAGACGCGGTGCCTGGACGATGTGACTTTCGACGATGTGCGCGTCGCGGATGCCGACGTGCTGGCAACGGACGCTGAGGTCGTCGACCGGGTCCTTGGAGAGCTGGCCGATCGCGCATGTCTGGCGGCGGCTGCAGATTCGGCCGGGATCACCCAGCGAGTCCTCGACGACACGGTGACCTACGTCGGTCAGCGAGAGCAGTTTGGTCGACCCATCGGCTCGTTCCAAGCTGTCAAGCACCAGCTCGCCGACCTCAAAGTCGCTCTCGAGGTGAGTACGGCGTTGCTCGACCAAGCTGCTGATCTCGTCCAGGAGGGTGATGCTCTCGCTGCCGTGACGGTATCGATGGCCAACCATCTCTGCTGTCACACCGCCGCAGTCGCCTGTGGTGTTGCGATCCAGATGCACGGTGCGATCGGGTACACCTGGGAGTTGGGATTGCACCGCTATCTCAAGCGAGCGAAGCTCAACGAGTTCCTGTTCGGATCTCCCCAGTGGCATCGGGCGCGGATTGCCGCCGGTCTGGCTGAGGTCGGCTGGGATCTTGCCGGGAGGATCCATGACTAATGGCCAGTCGGAGAAGGAGTCTTCCGTGGACGATGTCGTCGAGTTCACCGAGCCTGCTCCGGGCGTCGCTCTCGTCCGGCTCAACCGACCGGAGAAGCTGAATGCGCTTTCCGGCGAGTTGATGTCCGCGTTGGAGGCACTGTGGCGGCGGTTGGCGCGTCGCGAGGATCTGCGCTGCACGGTGCTGACAGGAAACGGGCGCGGGTTCTGCGCCGGTGCCGACTCGGGGTATCTCGGCGAAGAGCGCCGACCTCGTGGTCAAGGCCTGGAGGGCGAATTGTCCTTCCTGCCGGGTCATGTGCTCGAGCACCCGGTGATCGTCGCTGTGAACGGGATTTGTGCCGGCGGAGGCCTGCACTTCGTTGCCGACGCCGACTTCGTGATCGCCGCCCGGTCCTCGACCTATGTGGATCCCCACGTGTCCGTCGGGCAGGTCAGCGGCATCGAGCCGCCCTCGCTGGCGCTCCGGCTTCCCCTGGGGGTGATCGCTCGAATGGCGCTCTTGGGCGTCAACGAGCGGATTCCGGCCCAACGGCTCTACGACCTCGGCGCCGTCACGGAGCTCGTCGACGACGATCAGCTGGTTCCGCGCGCGATCGAACTGGCCGGCAAGATCGCCGCCGCGTCACCGGCCGCCGTTCGCTCGACGCGGCGGTCCTGGCAGCGCCTGTCCGACACGCTCCTCGAGCCGTCCATGTGTGAGGGCTGGGGCGATGTCCAGCGGCACTGGGCCCACCCGGACTCGGCGGAGGGGCCACGCGCGTTCGAGCAGAAGCGGACGCCGCGATGGGCAGCTGCTGACGACTGAGTCACCGGGTCCCGGCGCCCTCGTCAGGAGTCTTGGCGCGGATGTCGATGGTCCGCCTGGCGAAGGTGTAACCCTCGCCCTGTGGGTGCAGGACGTCCTCGTACCAGCCGGAGATCAGGCCCCGATCGTGGTTGCGTACGAAGACGAAAGCCGACTGCGCTCGGACAATCCCTCCGGCTGTCTCACGGAGGATCGCCTCACCTTGTACATGAGTTCCGGGCGTCGATCGGGTGGCGAACTCCGCGAGCGGGTCTTCTCCCTGGATGGTCCTGTCACCCACCACGAGGACCCCTGAGTCCCCGAACAGGCGCGCCCATGGTCGAGCGCGGCGACTGTCGATCAGGAGCGCGTAGCTGACGAGCAGCGCCGTCGCCGCGGCGGCTCGTTCAGGCGAAAGAAGCCGCTCGGGCTGAGTTGAGTTCATGGTGTCCCTCTCGCGTGCTCGGGGTTCTTGACACCTTTATCATAATCATATAGAAGTATTGCATAACAACAGTGCTCAGCGGTCTGGGCGCCTGCGGGCGTACCGACTGCTTTCCGGAGAGGGGTCGAAGATTGGTAGCTGTCCAGTCCGCGACCACGGCAGAGCGTGCGAGTGGCGACGTGATCGAGGTGCGCGACCTGAGCAAGCACTACGGCGCCTTCCGCGCCGTGGACGGCGTCAGCCTCAGCGTCCGCCGCAACGAACTGCTCGGGATCATCGGGCCGAACGGTGCGGGCAAGACCACTCTCTTCAACCTGGTCGCGGGTGCCACGAAGCCGACATCGGGCTCGGTCCGCTTTCAGGGCCGGGACATCACCAGGCATGCCCCGCATCGTCGTCTCCGACTTGGAATTGCTCGAACCTTCCAACTCGTCATGCCGTTTCCGACGATGACCGTCGAGGACAACCTCGTCACGGCTGGCCTCGCCTGCAAGATGTCGATGCGGGATGCGCGTGATCGCGCGGGAAAGATCATCGAGCTGTTCGACCTCCGCGCCTTTGCTGAGCGCCTGGCCTTGAGCTTGAACAGCGTGGAGGCGAAACGACTCGAGGTCGCGCGCGCTCTCGTGTCCGATCCGGACGTTCTCCTGCTGGACGAGATCTTCAGCGGGCTCAACCCGGCGGAGACGGAGGCGATGGTTCGCTTCGTGCGCGAGTTGAGCGGCGGCGATCTCACGATCTTGGCCATCGAGCACAACATCGGAGTGATCCGCAGCCTTGCCACCCGTGTCGTGGCGATGGACGCCGGCTCGATCGTCGCGACCGGGAGCCAGGAGGACGTCTTCAACGATCCGCGCGTTATTGCCACCTATCTTGGCCAGAGGCGCAGCGCCGTCGACGACGGACCCCGTGCCCTCAATGGCGAGGGGGCTGAGTGAGCTCGCTCAGTATCACTGGCCTCTCGGTCTCGCGAGGCAACATTCGTGCCGTCGACGATGTCGAGTTGACGCTCCCTGACGGTGGAGCGTTGGGCCTACTCGGTCTCAACGGCGCGGGAAAGTCCAGTCTCCTCGGTGCCATCGCCGGCTCGCTTCCAGCATCCGCCGGAAGGATCACGGTCGACGAGGAAGGCATAGACGGGTTGCCAGCGTGGAAACGGTGTGCGCGCGGAATCGTCCTCGTTCCGGCCGGCAGGCAGCTCTTCAAGGACAGCACCGTCCTCGACAACCTGATGATCGGCGGACATCTGCGTTCAAGGTCTGAACGCACGGAGAACCTCGCGTACGTGTGCGAGGTCTTTCCGATCCTCAAGGACAAGATGACGCAGCGAGCGACCGACCTGTCCGGAGGACAGCAGCAAATGCTTGCCATCGCTCGCGGCATCATGGCCAACCCTCGAGTGCTGATGCTCGACGAGCCGTCCGAGGGACTCGCGCCCAAGGTCGTCCAGGACGTCTTCGATGTGATCGGAAGGCTGCGACGAGAACGTGACATCAGCCTGATCGTCGCCGAGCAGAACCCCGATGTGCTCGGGATCCTGGATCTCGCGGCCGTGATGACCACAGGCCGGCTGAGTACGAGCTTCCCCGCGACAGAAGTGAACCAGTCGAGTCTCGAAGAACTCGTTTTCAACCAAGTAAGCGCCCAGTAGCTGTTCGAAAGATTTGCCCACTCACCTGAGGAGAACCACATGAGGCCCGTAACCATCATTGCCTCGATCACGACGTGTGCATGCATCAGCATGACTGCGGCGTGTGGATCCAATGGCAGCGGAGGAGGTTCAGGAGGTTCGGGGTCGGTGAAGGTCGGCGTGGTCACCGACCTGAGCGGCTCGCAGTCCGCCATTGGTACTGACGAACTACGAGGTGCCCAGCTTGCCGCAGAGGAAATCAACGCGGCCGGTGGCATCAAGGGCCTCAAGGGGAAGAAGATCGACCTCAAGTCCTATGACACGCAGACTTCGCCCGATCACGCGGTGACTGCGGCAAACGCCGCCGTCTCCGACGGCGTCTCCGCGATCGTCGGCGGCCTGACCTCTGACGAGGTTCTCGCCGGCACCAATGTGAGTCACCGGGCGCACATCCCGTGGATCTCGGCCGCCTCGTCGGAGGAGATCACCGGCCGCGGTTTCGATGACGTCTTCCAGGATCTGCCCACAACGGCCCAGGCGGCACAGAACTACTTCAAGGCCATCGAGTTCGTGGCGCAGAGCCTTGACCTGGGGAACAAGCCAACCGCTTCGGTCGCGGTGAGCGACTCGACCTATGGGAAGGGAATCGAGGAGGAGTTCAGCAAGGCCAACTCCGGCGGGTCCTTCGATGTGAAGGACGAGGTCTCCTATCCGCCGACCACGACGAATCTCTCGTCCGTCGTGGCGAAGACGCTGTCGAAGAGTCCGCAGATGCTGATCAATCTGGGTTATCCGGCCGATGGCATCGCGATCCAGAAGCTGCTGGCGACGAAGTTCGAGTACAAGCCGAAGGTGTACTTCGCCGTGAGTGACGTGGCGACCGCACTCGAGCAGCTCGGGTCGAAGGCGAACGGCATGATCATTCCCAGTGGCCCGACCACCGACTTCAAGAATGCGCCGGCCCGCTTCCTCGACGAGACCAAGAAGTACACCGCCAAGCACGGAGGCGATGCCATGCCGCAGTACGCGGTCGTCGGCTACGTCGAGATGATGATGGTCGCAGCCGCACTGGAGGACTCTGGCACGACCGACGGCGCGAGCGTGGCGAAGGCGCTGCACGGCATTTCCCTCGACGAGTCCAAGGGCAATCTCTACCCGAGCCAGCCCCTGGCCTTCAACGACAAGGGCCAGCTGACCGACCCGCCGCAGTACTTCGTGCAGATTGAGAACTCCAAGCCGGTCCCGGTGTATCCCTCCGACATCGCCGCCGCGGAGCCGGTCCCTTACAAATAGCCACCCCGCCAGTGGGAAGCATCCCGGTGTGGGTGCCCGCTTGAGCGTCGCAGCGGGCGCCCACACCCGGCTAGGAGTAGTAGATGCACCTATTCACCCAAGTGGTCATCACTGGCCTGCTCTCGGGGGCTGTCCTGAGTCTGATCGGCATTGGATTCACCCTCGTGCTCGGAGTCGCCAGGATCGCCAACTTCGCCCACGGTGGGTTCGTCGGCCTCGGGATGTACGCCGCCTACTGGGGCCAGCGTGAATACGACATCTCGCCCTATGTCCTCGTGCCGGTGGCTCTCGTCGTGCTGATCGTCGTCGGATGGGCTGTCGCCGACCTCTTCGAGTGGCGGGGCAGCCGAACCGGTGAGATCGGTGAGTTGCTGGTCGGTCTAAGCCTGCTGCTGCTGATCGACGGAGCTCTGGAACTGAAGTTCGGCACTGAGCCCAAGACCCTGGTCACGAACGCACTTGGCAGTGTCGGGGTCGCGGGACTACGGATCTCGGGCAGTGAGTTGCTGGCTGCGGCCATGGCCCTTGCCGTCGGGGTGCTTCTGTTTGCCTTCATCAGATATTCGAGGTGGGGTCGTGCGCTCTCCGCAGTGGCCCAGAACCCCGAAGCAGCGGGCTTGTACGGTGTTCCGGTCCCGTTCGCACGCCGCGCCTCCGTGATCTTGTCGATCGTGATCGCGGGTCTGACCGGTCTGATCATCGCGCCCTTCAGCATCGCCACTCCCGACGCCGGTGCGACCTTCCTCATCAGTGCCTTCGCCGTGGTGATTCTCGGGGGAGTGGGCAACACGCTGGGAGCGCTCGTCGCGGGTCTCATGATCGGGCTGGTCGAAGCAATCGCCGCGGGATACCTGCCGCAGGAGTGGGCGCCTCTCGCTCCCCTGGCGATCATCCTGACCTACCTGCTGATTCGCCCGGTGAAGGGGGTGGCGTGACATGACTGCGCACTGGGCACTTCGCAAGGCGCTGGGTCCCGTCCTGCTGCTCGTCGCGGGATGGGTCGTCCTCGACAACTCCGACCCCAAGACCGTCAGCATCCTCATCGTCGCGCTCTACTACGCAGCGGCCGCCACGTCGTTCAACTTCCTGCTCGGGCAACTCGGTGTGTTCTCGCTCTGCCAGAACCTGTTCATGGCCGTCGGGGGGTTCACCGCCGTGTACCTCTTCAACAACCACGGGGTCTCGCCCTGGCTCGCGCTGCCGTTGGCCATCGCCATCAGCGGTTGCTTGGCACTGCCGATCGCGCTGGCCACGGTCCGTGCCGGCGCCGGTCCGATCCTCGCTGCCTTGATCACGCTCATCATCGCGCAGGCCGCCGTTCCGGTGATCATCTCCCAGGGTTGGCTGGGCGGTGCATCCGGAATGTACGAGAAGGCGGGCAGCGGCAATGACTGGGGAGCTCTGCAGTTCGTCGAACCGGCCAGCTTCGGCAAGCTCCTCCTCGTCGTGAACATCATCCTCATCGCGTTCATGATGTGGTGGTCGGCGAGTCGATTCGGCTACTACGCCCGGGCGACCAAGGACGCACCCGAGGCCAGCGAGGCAGTCGGTATCCCCACCGCGAGTTTGCGGGTGTGGATCTTCGTCATCGCTGCGATGATGGCCACGCCGGTAGGGCTGCTGTACGCGCAGTACAACCTGCTCGCCACCGCCGATCTCTATCTCGGCACGACGCCACTGTTCCAAGTGGTGATCGTCGCGCTCGTGGGTGGTGCTGCGGCCAGCTGGGGCCCGATCGCGGGTGGGCTCGTCATCGCGTATCTGTCGCAGTTCGCCGGACAGCTGGGCGGGAGTCGGCCCGGGGTCACCCCGCTCGCTTTCGCGGTCGCCTTCTTCCTGCTCGCGGTCTTGATGCCGCGTGGCCTCTCGGGGACGTGGGCCCAACTCCGCGATTGGTGGACCAGAGGTCGTTCTGCGGCAGCTGCGCCGGGGAGTCCGGCCGAGCCGGCCGGCAGGGCAGACGAAAATGTCACTCGAGAGATTGCCGTGGAGGGAGCGCGTCATGGATCTGGCAGGTAGGTGTGCCGTCGTCACCGGTGCGGGACGGGGCCTGGGCCGCGCGATCGCGTCCGAGCTGGCCGCGGCTGGTGCGGACACCGTTCTCGTGTCCCGCACACAGACCGAACTGGACGAGACCGCCGGGCTCATCGCCGCCAACGGCGCCGGTGGGCAGGTGATGGCCCGTGCGGTCGACATCACCGTGGAGGACGAGATTCGCGCACTGCACAGCGCGGTCTCCGAGTCGTTCGGCACCGTCGACATTCTGGTGAACAACGCCGGCAACATCTTGTACCAGTCCTTGGTGCCGCTTCCGGGCAACAAGCGTCACGGCGACGCGTTCGCGGAGCCCATGGAGAAGGACGCCTTCGAAGGTGTCTTCGGCACCCATGTGGTCGGTGCGTTTCTCATGTGCCGAGAGTTCGGTCCGGAGATGATCGAGAACGGCTACGGACGAGTGATCAACATCTGTTCCAATGTCATCGAGCGCATCGTCCCGTTCAACCTTGCCTACGACGTCGCGAAGGCCGGCCTGGCCCAGTTCACCAAGTCGCTCGCTGTCGAATGGGCGCGTCACAATGTCGCGGTCAACGGCATCGCGGCCGGGCATTTCCGTACCCAGATGTCCGAAGCGCAGTTCGCGAACTCGGACGCCTACGCCAAGATGCTGCGTCGAGTGCCGATGCGCCGCGCTGGGGAGCACGGCGAGATCGCCGCGCTCACGGCATTCCTGGCGAGCGACAAGTGTGGCTTCCTCACCGGCGAGATCATTTGCCTGGACGGCGGCGAAACGCTGTGAGGGTGAGCTGTGATCGACCGGATCGGTCAGATGTCGACAAGCTTGAGCACTTGGAACCGGGAGGAAGCAATTGATTCCGCATTCAGTGTCCGAAGTCCTCGACGACGCGCTCGCCGAGCGTCCGGATGACACAGCGGTGGTCACACGGTCCGGGGCGACGTCGTACCGGGACCTCGACGACCTCGTCAACAGCACCGCGGCCGCCTTGGTCGACGCGGGACTGCAACCGGGCGACCGGGTGGCGGCCTGCCTCCCCAACGATCTCGACATCGTCGTCCACTTCCACGCCGTCATGCGGTTGGGTGCGATCTGGGCGGGGTTGAGTGCCCATCTTGTGGCTGACGAGTTGGTCAACCTGATCCGCTCGTGCCAGCCGAAGATCCTTCTCCTGGACGAAGCAACAGCGGCCCGCCTCGAAGGTCCGTTGCGCGAGGCCGGCTCCCGCGCCCGGGTGATCGTGATCTGTTCGGGAAGTGCGGGGACCGCGTGGCACGAAGAGGTTGCCGCGCACCGGGGTTCTGCGAGGCCGCCCAGCCCGGACCCGCGTCGCCCTGCCGGAATCGCGTACACGAGCGGCACCGTGGGCAGTCCGAAGGGCATCGTCCACTCCCAGGCGAACCTGCTTCTGCCGGGAGCGGCGATCGTGGCATCACGCCGCTACGACTCCCAGCTGCGCAAGGGGGACTTCCTGCCGTTGACGATTCTGAACCTGATCGTTCTCACGACCCTGCTCACCGCACAGGCGAAGGGGACGTCTTATCTCTACGACGGCACCGATGCGCGTGGCATGGCGACGTGGATCAAGCGCCACCGGCTCTCGGCCTGGAATGCGGTTCCTCCCGTGCTCTACACGATGGCGCACGACGACTCGATCGCCGCCGACTCGATGGAGTCCCTCGACGACATCTGGTCCGGCGGTGCTGCCTGTCCTGAGGAGATCCGCGCCGCCTTCCGTGCCAAGTTCGGCAAGGACATTCACATGACGTACGGACAGACGGAGGCTCCGAGCGCCGTTGCGATCACGCCGAGAGGAGAGCGCGCGCCGGCTGGCAGCAGCGGCAAGGTTCTGCCTCACGTCGTGATCGAGGTACGCGATCCGGTGTCGGGCGACCTGTTGTCGGCCGGCGAGGAGGGCGAGATCTGCGTGGCGGCCGATCCTGCGGGACCGTTCGCCGGCCGCTATCGCCCGATGCTGGGGTTGTGGGGCGCGCTCGACACGGTGCCGGCGGACGAGTCCCTGCATACCGACGACCTCGGACGTGTCGACGAGGACGGAACCCTGTTCGTCACGGGACGACGCTCCCAGATGATCATCCGAGGTGGCGCGAACATCTATCCGAGCGAGGTGGAGGCGACCATCTTGGCGATGCCCGCCGTGCAGGAGTGTGTGGTCATCGGCGTTGCCGACGTTCGCCTCGGTGAGCGGGTGGCGGCCGTGGTCCAGCGCGCAGCGGGCGGGGCCGTGGAGGGACGCGAGATCCGAGAGTTCTGCAGCTCCAGGCTCGCCCACCACAAGGTTCCGGAGTACGTCGAGTTCGTCGACGACTTCCCGCGCAATGCAATGGGGAAGGTCGTGCGCACGATGGTCCCTTCGCTGATTCCAGCGCGACCCGAGCGATTGTCGGGCTGATCCTTCGCCTCACCGGCAGTCGACGAGTCCGGCGGTTCCCGCGATTGGGTTCGTCTGAGCGATGTATTAGTGAAAGGATTGTGATCATTGGGTTTGCGCCGTCTTTCAGGGCAGTCGGCACATGAGTAGGCGGTGATCGAGTCAATGGCTGACTCTGCTAACCACAGTCAACGACGCTTGCGAACTCCCCGCGTGGCCGAGTCCATCGCGGGCGACCTGCGGCGTCGGATCATCTCAGGAGATCTCGCCGACGGGACCGAGCTGCCCGCGGAGGCGAAGCTGCTCGAGGACTACCCCGCGAGCAGGCCGAGCTTGCGAGAGGCGCTGCGCATCCTGGAGACCGAGCAGTTGGTGGCCGTGCGTCGCGGAAAGCTCGGTGGCACGATCGTCAAGAAGCCCACCTGGAAGACTGCGGCTTACCACTTGGGGCTGCTCCTTGACCATATGGGCACTCCACTCGAGGACCTGGCGAATGCCCGCAAGCTGCTCGAGCCGCTCTGCGCGACTCTTGCCGCAGCGAGGGAGGACCATGTGGCGGTGGCGGGCGAGTTGCGCGCCATCATCGAGGCAAACAAGGACGCGCTCGACGATGGTGTCGGTTTCACCACGTCCGCCATGGATTTCCACGCCGCGCTGGTGCGCTCGGCCAACAACCATACCTTGCAGCTCGTCGTGGGCATGCTGGAGAGCGTCTGGTCGACGCAGGAGCGCGGCTGGGCCCAGGAGGCAGACAGGAGCGAGCAGTATCCGTCGCTCGACTCCCGACGAGCCGTGGTCAATGCCCACGAGCGCATCGTGAAGGCGATTGCCAAGGGTGACGGTGCGGCGGCGTCGGCCGCCGCGGCGGCACACCTGGATGCCTCGCAGCGCTTCATCGCCTCCAGCGGGTCCGCCATCGAACTCCTCGACGAATACGGCTTCAGCCGACTCCAGTAGGCTCCGGACGCTCGATAGGCCCGGTTGTCACCGGGTCTCCTGCGCCGCTATGTCGTAAAGGCCGCTGAAGCCGGACCGAGCGATGGCCTCACTCAGCAGACGCACGGTGCGCTGTGTCCCGGTGGGGCGGTGCAGCGCTGCCTGCAGATGTCGATCGATGATGGTCATGTCGTGCTCCTCGCACAGGCCGATCGCGCCGAAGACCTGGTGCGCGTTGCTGAGAATCGTCGAGGCACTCTCGAGTGCGGCCAACCGCAAGGCCAGGACGTCCGCCTCGGTCGCCCTGCCCGAGTTCACCAGCCACCAGGTGAACCGAGCCAGTTCGTCCAATCCGGTGCGGGAGACGGCCATGTCTGCCAGACGCCAGCGAATCTCGCCGTACGAGCCGATCGGCTTGCCGAACTGACGCCTTGCGGTCGCATAGCTCGTTGCCGCGGAGACCGCGGTTTCCAACGCGCCACACGTCCACAGCGCGTCGAGCACCAGGTGCATCGGGATGCACTGGTCGGCGACTCGCGAGGTCTTCGCAACGCGGTCGACCACGAAGCCGAAAGGATCCAAGGGTGTGCCGCCGGCAGGACTGAACTCCTCGATCGAATAGAGCTCGCCGGTGCCCAGCTTCACCGCGGCCGGGCTGTCGACCAGGTCGAGATGTTCGAAGGCGTGGGCCCTGTCGATGAACAGGTAGACGGCGCCTGCTTGTGAGCGCACATCGGGAGTGACGCTGAGGACGTGGGTCAGCGGATACGGGAGGAGCCGCGACCCGGCCGCCTTGACGGCGAGCGCGGCGGCGGCGGACTCGTCCGAGCTGGCGAAGGCA
>Ga0164242_10005728_pt1 | contig 13791 bp, 14 predicted proteins | sample OricomgcompostMG_FD_108783 | JGI IMG/M metagenome (GOLD analysis project Ga0164242, IMG submission 108783) | Miracle-Growth compost microbial communities from Emeryville, California, USA - Original compost - Miracle growth compost (MG) ...
CAGCAGGAGATTGTCGATCTCTGCAAGGAGAACGGCATCCACATCATGGCCTACAGCCCTCTCGGTAGCACCGGCGGGCCCATGATGCCAGCTGAGGCTATCGACGAGATCGCAAAGAGGCACGGAGTGCAGCCGGCTACCGTTCTATTGCGCTATCACAGTAAGAAGCCACAAGGCTTAACTAACCCTCAACAAAATATGTCAGACGAGTTACACTGACTTTTCGGCTGTAGAATCTCGAGGGAACACGGTTCTCGCCAAGTCCGTTAGCGAGGGGAGGATCAAGGCCAACATGGAGATCATCGACCTGGATACCGATGACAAGAAACGTCTAGATGACTACTCAAAAGAGCTGACCAAGAGTGGCAAGTTGCAGCGGTTCGTCTACCCGCCGTTCGGCGTCGACTTTGGGTTCCCGGACAAGTCGTGAGCACAGGCTGTGTTGTTCCCCGACGGTAGAATCGAGCAATTAGATATCATGCTATAAAAGTTACAGGAGTGCTTTTCCCCATTTCCCCCACAGATACTCGGCCTCACATATCTACCATGACCTTGAGAACCAAGTTTCCCTTCTCATCCTTGACTTTGGCTGCCATCTCGAACGCCTGCGGTATGCTATCTAGGCCCTTATATCTGTGACTGATCAGCTTCCCTAGGTCGGGAAGCAGTGGGTCTTTGCTCGCGAGCAGTTGAATGACTTTGGGGTAAGTATTGGCGTAACGGAAGACGCCAACCAGGTCCACCTCCCTAAGTGAAGCAGCGGAGATGGGTAGTGTCTGGACGGGATTGCCCATGCCGATGATCATAACCTTCCCAGCTGGTGCCGTTGCCTTTCAAGGGTGTTAGCACACACATATGGCTATCTATCCGGGGGCAAGCAGACGGCATGTGGTATGGAAACTTACGTAGATCGACGCCTGCATGCAGGACTCAACGCCGGTGCATTCATACGTGCCCGTAACCTCGCCAACTGGTACCCCATTGACTTTCGTAGTCTTGACCATCTCGGCAACCTGTTTCGCAAACTCGAGCTTCTCCTCAATCGTCTCGGGGCGCTTCATCGGAACCAGAACCGCCGCGTCGGCGAAGCCATTCTCCACGGCGAACCGAGTCCGGTCCTCCTGGATGTCAGCGATGATGACGGTCTTCGCCCGCGACACCTTGCTGATCGCCGCACAGAGGAGGCCCACGGCGCCGGCACCAAAGACGAGGACCGTCGAGCCTTCGGGGAAGTTGGCCCGGTCCCGCGCGTGCATCGCCACCGAGAGGGGTTCTGCCAGAGCGCCAAACTCGAGGGACACCTCATCCGGGAGTCTATGTGTTTCGAAAATGGGTTAGTAACGGACTGGTAAAAAACAGCGCGCGCGGTAATGCTATTAACGTACTTATGGCACCACTTCGCCGGGTGGATGATACTGTCCTGCAGCGTCCCCTGCGCATGCGGCACTGCCTTGGCGGAGCTGCGGAACTTCATTTCGCGGCAGATGTTGTACCTGCCCGCATCGCAGAGCGTGCACGATCCGCAGGGGAGGCCGACTTCGAGGGCAACGCGGTCGCCCACCTTGAAGGAGGCGGCCGAGCCGGCAGCGACAACGACACCGCTAGATTCGTGACCCAGCGTCAACGGCTCGCGCACGATGATGTCCCCGTTCCGGTTGTGAGTGAAGTAGTGCAGGTCTGATCCGCACAGTCCCGTCGCCTTGACGGCCACTTGGACTTCATCGGCGGCGAGGGCGGGAAGTTGACGTTCTTCCTGGTTGGGTGTGTTAGTGAGGCCCTTATTCACAGCCCCTGAGGCTGGGATGTAAGCTTGAGAGAAGTATTTACCACACGCAAATTCTTGGCCCCGTGAAGAACGGAGGCTCTCACTGTTGAGGTCGCCATGCTGGATGTGTGAATTGTGTGAATCTAGCTAACGTAAGGAAGTTGGGGGTTGCCAAACGAATCTCCAGGAATGGTTCCCCGCAGAAAAAAGGGGAACAGGTTTGAACAAATTCAAACAGATAGGTATATCAGAGGGGTTTTTGCTTGGAGGAAGCTAGAGAACACTAGATCCCGCGGGGGTTCATCAACTTTTGCCTCCGATATCGAAGAGACTGACACACAATATGATTCTCGGTGGCAGGGCCCCAGCCAAGCCAGCCAATTCCCTCCCTCACCTGGGTTCAATAAAAATTTATAGTGGTCAGCTAGTGTCGACAGCCTCTGCAAGGTCCCCTGACCGTCAAAAGTTCGGGTGTGTGACCGAGTCCCATCCCTGAATGTCCGCGGCGAAAAATGCCCCAATCCCCACTCCGCGGGTGCGACGTGCCCCATCGGATTCGCAATCGGAGGGCGAACCGCTCCACAGAGGGGCGAAAACGTGCCGCCGGTTGGGGAAGTTTACGCCGACCCGGCCAAACACACGCTAGTCCCCCACCGTCCAGTCCTCAAAAACGTGGGCCGTGTAAAGTTTCCCCTTTGCGTTGTAGCAAAATACCCAACGGCTTAAAGGTCGGTAGTTAGCCTAAGGCAGATAGCTTGGATATCGTCCAGTTCTTTCCGCCTCTCTCACACGTCTCTCTCACTCGGCTCACCTCTCTCCCCCGTCGTAGTTCAACTCATACGCTCGACATGGCTACCAGCGTGATGGACATGTTCTCCCTCAAGGGCCACACCGCCGTCGTGACCGGCGGTACCCGGGGAATCGGCCAGGCCGTGGCCATCGCACTCGCCGAGGCCGGCGCCGACATTCTTCTCGTTCAGGTAATAAAATAAAATAAAATAAACTTAGATCTTGAAACGGGAGTGTTTTGGTTTGTGTGCTGACCGGTAGATATAGCGAGACGAGTCGTCCACAGCCACCTTGAAGGCCGTCCAGGAACTGGGTCGGAAAGCCGCAATCTACACAGCCGATCTCAGTTCTCAGGAAAGCGTGGCGGCGCTTGTTCCTAAGATCCTGGCCGACGGGCATGAGATTCGCATCCTGGTCAACTGCGGCGGCATCCAACGGAGACATCCCAGCGAGAAGTTCCCAGACTCGGACTTCAACGAGGTATATAATTCGACTCAAAAGCCGCATATGCTAATGAACACTCACTAACCCGAGCTCAGGTCATACAAGTCAACCTCAACGCCGTGTTCACTCTATGCAGGGACGTCGGGGCTCACATGCTCGAGCTAGACCCTTCCCCAGTGACAGGCCGGAAGGGAAGCATCATCAACTTCGCCTCCCTGCTCACCTTCCAGGGCGGCCTCACAGTCCCCGCCTACGCCGCCTCCAAGGGCGCCGTCGGCCAGCTGTGCAAGAGCTTCGCCAACGAGTGGACCTCCAAGGGCATCAACGTCAACGGCATCGCCCCTGGCTACATCGCGACAGATATGAACACAGCTCTACTAAACGACCCGGATAGGTTGGCGAGCATCAGCGCGAGGATCCCGGCGGGTAGGTGGGGTTCTGCTGACGACTTTAAGGGGACTGCTGTGTATTTGGCAAGCAGAGCGAGCGGATACGTGAGCGGGCATATTCTGGTGGTTGACGGTGGGTGGATGGGGCGGTAATGGACAGGAATCATCAAGGCCGGGCGTTGGTGAGTGCATCATGATTTGTTATTTCGGTTTTCTCTCTCCGGGTTGCTTCTTCTCTTTGCACCTCAACCCCATGACGCTGGAATGTTTTCTACTTCGAGACGGCACCTGGGAATAGTGAACTGCACCAATAGCACCAAAAGAAACCCAACCCGCACCGATACGGTTCAGGCAGTCCGAACAGAGTCCATCACGCTCTCCATCCAAGGGTACACAGACGCGTTTGCCATGGGATATCCCATGTGAAGAGCTCCGGAGAAGAATCTAGACGGCGTTAGCAGACAAATGACAATTAGATTCAGATACCGCTTACCGAGCCTCTTTCGGTGTTCCGTATTCGAAAAGCATCATCGAATCCTCAATGGGCATCAGTCCGTCATGTGTGCCCTATTCGAAGGTTAGACCTCGATCGGACTTGAGTTGCGTGCAAGTGCAGAACTCACGTTGATAAGCAGGAGCCTAGTTGAAGGCTTCTGGATGATCCCAGTCTCCAACAGCGAGAACTTCTTCTGTGCGCCCTTCTTGTATTCTTCCACGGAGCTGTATCCGTGCTTCAACGCCATGGCGGGGGTCAACCTGCTTGTGTGAGTCCTCCACCGGGTTTTGTCCGCACGCCTAAATTGGGCACACTTACTGGAAAGGATATTCATGCCCGTCCACCGTCTCCAGCCACTCCTGGTCGAAGAAGTGGTGGCACCCGGCCCCCTGAGCGATCGACCCAACGATCCTATCCTTGTGCGTGTGCGCGATGCGGACGGCATAATAACCCCCAGAGCTCAAGCCCCAGACCAACACGCGGGCCATGTCGAATCTGCCGTCCGCCGCCATCCACTCCAGCAGGCTATCCCACATCCTATCCGGGCTTTCTGGGTCTGCCGGGTCTGCCGGACAGTCAGCCGTCCCCGGGATCTCCACCACGACGCTCCCCCATCCCCTAGCCAGGAACTCGTCACATCTCACCGTGTTATCGGGTCGATAGCCGTCCAAGCCCGTCATCAGGATGACAACAGGGCACGCCTTTTTCTCCACCCCTACTGCTGTTGCCGGCGGTACCCGCACATACACGGGAATGTCCTGCGCTCCCTTGAATGGGACATTCACCTCCTGCACGGGCGCCTCCCACGTCGCCGCGGCGCGCATGTACACCACCTTCTGCGCTTCCCACGCGCGCCACTTGACGGCGCAGTTGATCTCGGGTAGGCGGCCGATGTACGGGAACCGCGCGATGCGGTAAACGGCGCAGGCGCGCAGGTACAGCTCTGAGGCTTCGCTTGCACGGCCGGCTGATAGGGCGGCGTCGCCGCGGCTGGTGAGGGATTCTGCGCCGGAGAAGAAGGCCGAGGTGTACGCTTCTGAGGTGCCGTCGTTGATGTTATTCTATTCCAAGCAGTGTTAGGAGGTTCTTGGGTAGATACCTAGGTATGGTTTTATTATGGTAGGAGGAACGCATTTGCAGGAGTGGGGAATGGGAGCGGGAGGTCTTACTTCAATCAAGTGGTTGAAAATGGGTTCAAAGTCCTCATACTTGCCATCATGGAAGGGGTAGACACCTAGGCTGCACTGGGGAGGTATTCTTCTTAGCTACATCCATCCCTCTTTCGCCTCTCCGACGCCGCGTGAGAACTTACGGGGAACTTCCACTTAGTATCCCACAGAGCCTTAATCCCGTCGTGGTGAGGCATCCTCCGCTCGAACGCCTCCGTCCCCATGATCCAGTTCCGCCCTGGGGGGGGCTTGCTATCAACCGCGTGAGGAGACATGTGTTTGGATAGTGCCAATGGCTTATTTGTTATTTTGCCCCGTCTTTGCTCACTGTTTTATCCCTTCTTTACCTAGTTGGCTCCGTTTTGCTCCTAAGAGGTCACGCGGACGACTCGATGTTTGGTAAAAAGGGGCAACCGGCCGTGTGTACGGGGTTGGACGAGAGTGACCTTGCTTCTCCTGCGCCGGACCACTGTGCGTGATGCTGGAACGACGCTCGTCTCGCGTACCCTGTCGTCGAATTGTAAGCAAAACTAGGTAGGTATGTATATTTCTCGTGCTACGAGGACCCCGGGAACAAAAATTAGGCAAAAGTTTGGCCTACTCGTTCTGCAGCACTGCAATTCGGAGGCGGACCAGGATGGGATGCAGCTCCTCAAACATTGTACGGAACACGCCTCGGGTAGCGAGATCCTTTTATAGATCGGAGCTTTCTCCGCCCACGTGGATTGGTACTTGTGCAAATATTATTTTCGAGGTACTTCGTAGGGCAAGTACGCTCCTGCCGGAGCTCGTATAGCTAATAAAGTTGGGGATATCCGTAGGTAGTCCGCAATGCGGGGGGGTGGGAAGGAGGTTTGGGGTCGGGAGTGGCGGACGAGCTTGCAAGCGATGATGGGCGCGGGAATTGCTGCAATAAGATTGAGAAAGCCGATATCTGGGGGATCTAGGGTCGTGGCAGGACCCCAGGGACGCCTTCTTTCTTTTATACATGACTAGGAAGGGTTGGGCAACATCGGATGGCCGCTTCAACAGGTGACTTGAGTGTCATCCGTAACCATCACATGAAAAAGGAGGGGTTCGAATTGGGTGTGAACATGATTGCCAAGCCGGTGCAGCCAACCCAAGAGAAGGAGGTCCTACACCAGCATCTTCCAACCCCCTCCCCCTCCCTATGCTGAGTGGACTAAAGGGACATTGTAGGTTTCTTCTATAAGCCAGTCGCGCTAGTTCTATCCCATGTTGTGCCCACGTTTTTGCGGCATAAATGGCACGCTACTTCTAAACAGCTCGCACCCTTTGTATCTATATCCCAAAAGGAGAAGAAAGGTAGGTAGGTAGGTAGGTAGGTTACCTTAGGTAGGCAGGTAAGCATTCCCCAGCCGACATCGAAAGGGGAGGTCAGCCGGCGGAGATCCCCCACGCGGTAAGCGACGACCTCCCAATCGCCTTCCGGCCAATTGATCTCCCCCCTTCCGCCTTGGGCGGAAGGACGCCCGCGCGACGTTTATTAGAGGTTCGCTTCTGGTAGACCGCGAGTCAGCCTTCGGCCCCGGGGGGGTGTTGCAAAAACAAATCATGATTGCCGCATCTCTTGTGTGTGTGTGTGTGTGTGTCCGAAAACCTGACGGGAGGCTATTGAGATTTACTCTTGCTGCCCTCGTAGTAGTGGGCCATCTGAAGACCGGCCCTCCTGAAACCACACTTCACGTAGAAGCCCTCGTTGGCCTCGCTGCAGTCCAGGATGCTCTTGTAGCAGCCCACCTTCTCCGAGATGTAGTCGAGGGCCTGGATTATGCGCAGCCCCAGCTTCTTGCCCTGCTGGTCTTTGGCGACGGCGATGTCCTCGATGTGGCCGACGAGGCCGAGGTGGTGGACACTAGAGAGAAAGGTGCGGTTGTTAGATGAGGCTCTTCTTTTGGCTGTGGATAGCTTCGTCGAGTCGGCTTGGCGCGTTACTCACAACTTCCGCTCGACGAGCAAGGCCCCTGTCCCGACAACCTTGTTGGCGCCGCCGTTGGTGTCCTCGACAACGAGAATGAAGTAGGTGCCGTTCTGTTGCGACATCCAGGTATATTGGTTGTTAAACTCCTCCTCTGTGATGTCGCCGACAGTGGTAAGAACTCGGAGACAGTCCAGGAATCCGTTGTTATAGTCGGATCGGCGCAGGGCCCGTAGCCTGTAGCCCGGGGGAAGGCATTCCGCGACGGCGGGCGAGAGGAGGTCGGCAGAGAAGAGGCTGGTCTGTGTCATGATTCGAGGTAGGCTGATCGAGTTGGGCCGATTGGGGTGCAGGTCGAGTTGCAGATGGGGTTGCGGGTTGCGGGTAGCGTGCAGAAATGGCAAGAGAGAGACGGGTAATAGATATTCAGGACAGCAGGAGGGTGCAGGAGGAGCAAGCAAAGCAATGCGTGGAGTGCGTAAGCGACGGGCCCTGGCTGTGAGGAAGCAATTGAATTTCAGCTGCTCTCCTCCCTGCCTCGTGTTCGCGTGTTACCCCTGGCAGCTGACAGGCGCTAACGGACGCAGGAACTGCAAAATTAGCAACAGACTAGCTGCACCGGCGATCTGCAAACAAAAGCGCACGGTGTCATGCTGGAAGCTTGTTTACAGAATACCACAGTACCATGGTAATTGTGTCGAATACAACCCCCCCCCACACCCGGGCGACCATGTGTGCAGGGAAGGCCCTCTGCCGGGCGGCACTAGAAAAGCAGGACATTCCACGGCGAGGCGTCAATTCGATGTGGAATTAACTCTACGAATATAGCTCTAGTAAAGGTCCGGATCCGTACAAATCGAGACATGAAAGCTTATCCTGCGCCAGCATCCGTCACATAATTGGACCCCAGCAATATCCACACTTTCTCTCGAGCTCACCTCACGTAAGCAACGCGTTGGCGTCCTGGTACGTTCCCAAGGTTCCGTAAAGGAGCAACCCAGCCGCCGTAAACCGTTGCTGGGCAGGAAAATGGAGTCGACCACGTCCGCACATTTCGCCAGTTGGGCGATCGCGGCTAATGGTGGTGTCTGCTGCGAGGAGACCGGAGGCGGAGATGCATGTCAAAGTAATGATTGTCCCGGATACAAACCCCCCAATGGGGGCCATCATGCGGCCAGACCATTTAAACCCTAATAGGCAGCCCTATATCTAAGGTCTGAAATGTTGAGGCTTCATTCAACCGAAGTCACGTAGCTACCATGCCCCCGTCTACATCAACAGCCTTTCCAGCCAGTGTACAGGTCAAACGCCCTACATGCAAAAAGGCTTGACCATTAGCGCCTTGGGTCGGCTCACCACCCCAAAATGGGAGCGTCTCGGCTGTGACATCTGGGTATCTTCATGGGTCCATCTCAGGGAGCCTGTGGTTGAGTCAACCGACCTCTGATAGCCGCCCAGATGGTCGCCAAAGCTGAACCCCCAGACTGCCCGCCCGCTCAAAAACTCGCGGGAAATAATAAGCAAGCACAAATCATGTGCAATGGTGGTGACTCGGATTTGGGGAAATCCGTTTTATCACCAAGGGTAATCGTAAATCTTCCCCCTGCCACCTATCGATACCACTTACGCATTACCTAACGTTTTCTCCTTGGTATTTCCGCTTCGGGAGCCGCAGCATTACTGCCACAGGCGCGCAAACTGATCGGGATCACCCTAATGTTCTACAGCTCTGTGTGCACCGCTCCACACTCCAGCCCGTAATCCGGACTCTCCTACGCTGGCTCCCTTCGTCGCTCCGCTCTTGGATCTACTCCTCATTTCCGGAGTGGTTTTTACCAACCAATATCGTTTTTGGAGAAGCAGAAAGATGGATGGGATGAGGAGTTCGATACGGAAAAAGCGGCCTACGAGAAGCTGAAATGCTTGCAAGGCCTCATGATTCCAATATTCTATGGCCAGGTCCAATGCGAGGGGACTCGTGCCCTGGTTCTATCGGATGTCGGGGGGTCGTGTATCGCAGAGCCCGAGGGCGCGGTCCTCAGAGAACAAGATGTTCGACCCCTCTTTGACCAGGCGCTTAATGCTCTTGCTGGTCAGCGTATCTCGCCCGACGACATGAAGCTTGACAATTTTCATCTCGTCAACAACAGCGGGAACAAGATTATTATGATCGTGGACCTAGAACGTATCAACAAACTACCGCCCGAGAAAGATCACACGCGCATGGTGCAAGCAGACGTTGACTTCCTGATGCAGGCGTATCGAGACCATCTCGAATGCCTACGAGAGGACGGCTTGCTCCCTAATGAGAATGTAGGTTAAAATGGTTACGCCCAGTCATTGTAGGTATCATCCGCTATTCGATCTTGCATCGGCTGATATACAGCAATATCTGACCTCGCCGTGGGTACAGAAGGGAATGATGGATGTACGTCGAACCACCCTCACCTGCCACGATGGTGTCCAGCAACTTGTCTTGCGAGCGCTTAGAGGGTTTCAGACGGGGGCGACGGTCCGCCGCGACTTGTCAACTCCTCCACCTCCCATGGCGAGGTACTTGGAGATGTGGGAGAGGTGCGAAATTTGTACCCGACCTCACACATGGCCGACATATCGGGTGTCAGTTCGAGGGGATGGATGGTGTTGTCTCCTAGGCGAGGCATAATCAAGGCGTGGTCAACATGCCGCCGCTAAAATGTTGCCCCGCATGTCCACTGAAGCAAGCGCGTGTTGCCTAATAGCCAATCATCTCTGCAAGAGTACCTGTTTTTTCGCCGCGCCATATAAATATCAGTTTTGAGGTTTGCTTGCGCGGGTCGACTACCTACCTCACCTACACGTACTTACTACAGTAAATTGATTGCCCAAGCGGGCAGTGAAACATCCAGCTACCGGGCTACCTAACAATTCACCATCTAAACCGTTCCAAGTTTGGTATTGTCGACGCGCGCCTGGTGTAATGCAGGTTGTCGCAACTCAGCAGGCTCTCGACAGGGTCGACGCGACGCCCAAAAATGGGAGCCAAGGAACTAGTCCAGACTCTGGCTCCCAAGCTCCTAACTCCACTCGATGTCCCGTTTCCACGCCGCAGCACCACAAGCACGAGGCACTGCTTGCGTGAACGGTATGGCTGCCTAGGTTTTTATGAGCCGTATCCTAGTCCTTCAGCCCACCAGATATGCGGTTAGGTGGAGCCCGAATTGACTGCGTACACAGGCCTGAATTGACTGCATCCACAGGCCCGCATTCACTGCGTCCACAGGCCTGAATTGAACTGTGCTTACATAAACCTGTATAAAATCACGTGACCTTATGCACTGGCCAGCCCCTTTAAACACTAGTTAAATGCAATACAATTGCTTTGTAGTACAATTGCAAGATTAATAGTAAGGCCATAAATATAATAAATATGACGAATAAAGCCTTAAATGAGATGAATTGAATCATATAACTTATATACTAATGCGACAAATGGTTGTTGAGAAATAAAAGTTAGAAGAGTTATGTATAGAATAGGGTAGATTGTTTTAACGTATATATACCTTGTACGGGTAGGGTAGGTGTAAAGGGAATTTTGAAAAGTAAAATCGTCCCCGAGGGTTTTGAAACAGTCTTTGCTCTGGCCGCCCGTACTCGGGCCTTACTTAACTGCCCTGGCCTTCCTAACTGCCCGGGCCTTTCTGACTGCCTGGGCCTTACTTGACCACCCGACCGAATCAACTGCCTAGGCCTTGCTTGACTACCCGCGCAGGGCCTGAATTGACTGCCCGCAAGCCTCGCTTGAGTGCCCACTTAAGTGCCCGCGTAGGGCCCGACCTGACTGCCAACAGGTCTCGCTTGAGTGCCCGCTTAAGTGCCCGCGCGGGGCCTGAATTGACTGTCCGCAGGCCTCGTTAGATTACGTGACTGGCATCAAGTAAGGCAGGGCCCGAGGAGCTTTCTTGGTTGAGGGTTGTTCCGTTCCGTAAGTCGGGGTCGACTTTTCAGGCGTGCGGGGTCAGAGTGTTGTTAGGTCCAGGCTGCTACGTATGCGATGCATCCAAGGTTCTCGGATGGCAACGACTAGCAGAACCGCCATCGTCAAGCATAATCATTTCACCACTTGGCTTGGGGGCATTTATGCGGACCAGAGCCTATTCTCACGCGCTAAGAGAATTCCGTACTCAGAGAAGAATCGAGCTCCAACACTACGGTGAAACCGCCGATGCATAACAGTGCACCAACCTGTGAGTTCCAGTAACCAAACCGTTGCTGCAATAGTCTGAGTTCGTGGAGAGAAGAGAACTCACATTATGATAATGTTGCTGACCCCTATATTCATGGCTTAGCGTGATGTCACGTACCCACCTTGAAGCTTCCCGTTCGCTAGTCTTGAAAACCTACTAGGAGCCACAACACACCAGAAATGCGCCTCTTGCGGATGAATAGTGATGGAACGTTTAGCTTCATACAATTTTCCGAGCACGACGTCCCTAGCTACGCCATTCTGTCCCACACCTGGCGGAGCGATCTAGAGTGCACATACCAAGACGTCATCAGGTCCAACACGACGAAAACAGACGAAAGCGGTTCGAACTTTGACAAGCTCTACTTCTGTGGAGAACAGGCAAAAAAAGACAGACTGCATTATTTCTGGGTTGACACCTGCTGTATCGACAAAACCAGCAGCGCTGAATTAAGCGAAGCAATCAATTCCATGTTCAGCTGGTATCAGCGCTCTAAGAAATGCTACGTGCTTCTGACTGATGTTTCAATACACCTTGAGAATACCGATTTAGACCACAGAAACTCTCAGCTACGAAAAAGTCGGTGGTTTACTCGAGGCTGGACTCTACAAGAGCTTCTGGCTTCTCCCTCAGTTGAATTCTTCTCCCGGGAAGGGAAACCACTTGGTTCCAAAAAGTTGTTGGAAAAACAGCTTTGCGAAATCACGAGAATCCCCGTCGCTGCTCTTCGAGGCACTCCCCTTTCTTTCTTCAGTACTGAAGAGAAGCTATCTTGGATGGAGAAAAGACAAACAACCCGTGAGGAAGATACTGTTTATTCCCTACTTGGTATTTTCGACCTCCATATGCCGGCGATGTATGGGGAAGGAAGACAACATGCGCTTCAGCGCCTTCAGTCGGAAATCGAGAAGCAGTTAAATAACCCCCCGCCCCATAAGAAGCCGGACCTTCAGCGCCCAATCAATCAGTGGATTGTGCCTTTTGAGAGAAACACTTGTTTCACCGATCGCGAAACTGAGCTTACCGAACTGGAAAATAAGCTCTTTTCTAACAATCAGTTCACCAAAATTGCGATATGTGGACTCGGAGGCGTGGGAAAGACGCAGCTTGTGTTGGAACTCCTCTATCGAATAAGGGAGAAGGGAAAGAATTACTCCGCCATTTGGATCCAGGCTTCTAGCACAGAGAGCCTGGGCCAAGGGTACCATAATGTCGCCCGGGAGTTCGGAATCAGAGACTCTGGGGGCAAAGACGTAGACATTAAACAACTGGTCCAAGATTTCCTGAGTGAGGATGCCGCAGGCCAATGGATCCTAGTCTTTGATAACGCCGACGATATCCAGATGTGGACCGATCAGACGGGATCCAAAAGTCAGCAACCGAAGCGTTTGATTGATTACATTCCACGGAGCAAAACCGGACGAGTCATCTTCACAACGCGAGATAGGAAGGTTGGGGTTAAGCTAGCGCAACAAAGCTTGATGGAAGTTCCCAAGATGACAGAGGATAGCGCAACACATATGCTGCGGAACTGTCTCATCGACAAAACTCTAGTCGACACCAAACCTGCAGATGCGAGAGCAATGGTTGCCTGGCTTACCCATCTCCCACTTGCTATTGCTCAGGCAGCCGCATATATCAATGAGAATGCGGCCACTTTGGCAGAGTACTTGATGCTCGTAGATTGCCAAGAGCAAGAAATTATCGACCTACTCACCGAACAATTTGAGGATGATGCGAGATATTCCGATTTAAAGAACCCCGTGGCCACGACATGGCTGATATCTTTTCAGCAAATCCAACAACGCAACCCCCTTGCAGCGCAATACATGTCTTTCATGGCTTGTCTTGACCATAAGAATGTTCCACAGCTTCTCCTTCCGCCAGGGCCATCACGAAAGCAGGAGATGGATGCTATTGGGACATTGAGCGCTTATTCGTTCGTCACCAGGCACGAGGAAGACATGGCAATTGACCTACATAGGCTTGTGCACCTCACGATCCGAAGCTGGCTTCGAAATAAAGGAGAACTTGTTGAGTGGACTCGCGGAGCTGTTGCACGATTGGAAGAGGCGTTTCCAGACCATGAACACAGAAACCGGGCGATGTGGAGGAAATATCTTCCCCATGCACGTCATGCATTGGAGTCCGGCCTCATTGCAAAGGACGACTACAATAGGATCGACCTAGAATGGAAGATTGCATTGTGCTACTTTAGCGATGGTCGATTTGACGAGGCAGAAGCCTACTTCGGGGAGGTAATGGAATTTCGAATCAAAGCGCTGGGCGCGGAGCACCCGGACACGCTGAGGAGCGTTGGAAAATTGGCCTTGGCATACCATGCACAGAGCCGGTTCTCAGAGGCCAAAGCACTCGGACTGACGGCGATGGAAGCTCAGAAGAAAATCCTCGGCGAAGAAGATCCAGAGACAATGTCTACCATGAGTCACTTGGCCATGACGTATAGCGACCTGTCCCAGTGGAAAGAAGCGGAAGAGCTCGAGCTACGAACAATGGAGCTTCGGAAACGCGTTCTTGGCGCTGAACACCCTGATACTCTCGTCGGTATGAGTA
>Ga0164242_10005729_pt1 | contig 13789 bp, 14 predicted proteins | sample OricomgcompostMG_FD_108783 | JGI IMG/M metagenome (GOLD analysis project Ga0164242, IMG submission 108783) | Miracle-Growth compost microbial communities from Emeryville, California, USA - Original compost - Miracle growth compost (MG) ...
ATGCCGGACGAGATCGAGCTGTCGGTGGACGGCGAAACGATCGCGGTCCAGAGGCTAAACGGCACGACTCCGTTCTATAAGTGGCTCTACGATCGCGCGCCGTTGCGGAGGAAGGCCCACTTCAATTTCGAGCTCGCGCGCGGGACGGCGACGGGCACCATGGTCTCGACGGTCTCGCCGATCGTGCACGGCGCGGCGATAGCCGCGCTGGCGATGTCGAGGCGCGCGTACTACGAAGGCGAGGAAAAGCGCCCGGAAATCCGCGAGAGGCTGGCCGAATCCGCGCGCCGCCGCGCTGCCCCGGCCGACGGTTCGACAGCTGCTCCGGCACCGGCGGGCACGGCCCCCGCCCCCACCCGCGCTGCACCGGCCGGCCGCCAGAACAAGCTACGCAAGAAACGTCAGCCCGGCGTGCAGACGACGCCGCGCACGGCGGCCGCGCCCCGCGCGAACGCGCCGCCTCCCGTCGAAGAAGTACCGGCGCCGGTCGCCGACACGCGCGAACACCCGGCCATCGACCCTGGTCCCGACTTCGGCGCAGAACCGGATCTCGACTTCAGCCGCTTCACCACCACTGGCGTGCGGCCGGCAACGGAACAATAAGCGCAACGATCAGCGAACCAATGAACCCGCGCCGGTCCCGCTCTACGGGACCGGCGCTTTTTTCGTCGTGGCGGCGTATGCCGGAGAACCCGCGCATTGCACGCGGCGGCCGACGCATCGCACGTCGCCCGTCGTCGCGGCGTTCAGCGCGCGAGCGTTTCCGACGGCGCTTCGTGGAAGAACTGGCGATAGTTGTTGATCAGCGTCGAACGATGCTGCACGCCCCACTTCTTCGCGACGTCGAGCACGCTCGTCACCGAGTCGCCGTCGTCGGTCAAGTTGCGGTGGATGCGCTCCATCCGCTGGCGGCGGATCAGCTGGCTCGGCGACAGGCCGAGCGAGCTCTTGAACACCGCCTGCATCGCGCGCTCGGTGACGCCGATGTGCGTCGCGATCTCGCGCACCGACAGGTCGCGCTGGTCGAGGTTCTCCATCATGTAGCGATACGCGCGGCGATACTTGCCGGGCAGCCGCGCGCTGATGTCATCGGCGCCGCTCTGCCGGCCCTGCGAGGTCAGAGAGTTGATCAGCGAGACCATCGTCGCATCTGCGCGCACGAAGCGCATCGACGCGAACGCGTAGCGTCCGTACAGCTGTGAAAACTCCTGGATCCGGCCCTGCAGCTGACGCACTTTCGCGAGGCAGTACTGGTAATCGAGGTACCAGCGCGCATGCTGGTTGTGCTGCAGGCTCGCGCCTTCGCATTGCGCGAGCATCGCTTCGGCGACGTTCGGCGACGATGCGGCGACCGCGGCCAGCGCGATCTCCAGATTCACGCGGCGACGATACTCGGCCACGCCGAGTTGCCGGACCCACTGCACGTGCGGTTCCATCGTGTCGATCGCGAGCGCCTTGCCGGCGGCCAGCGCGCGCAGGCGCTCGAGATAGCGAAGACGGTCGGCGAGCAGCGCAAGCGAAGCGCAATGCGCGTGCGGCGCGGGGGCATGAATGTCGCTCGCGGCGAGCGGCAGGAAGTCGACCGCTTCCGAGCGCCAGTAGACGTGATCGGCCAGCGTGTCGGCGCGGTGCAGATCGTATTGAGAGAGGAAGTCCCAGCGCAGCGCTTTCTCGAGCGCGCGCCAGCGCGCGTCGGCGTGGCGCGCGGCGCACGCCGCGAGTTCGTCGAGTTGCGCGCAGACAGCCTGCGTGCTGCCGAGCTGGTACAGCACGAGAGTCATGCCGACGAGGCTGTCGAGCTTCTGTTCTGCGCTCGCTTCCGCTTCGTCCATCACCCGCTTGAAGCAGTTCAGCGCGACGCTGAACTGTTCACGAAACAGCGCCTGCCATCCGGTGTTGCGGCACGACAGGATCCGCAGTTCGTCGCGCGAACCCTGCAGCAGCTTCTGCGCGCGACGGTAAGAGCCCTCGGCGTCCTCGAGGCGTCCGGTCATCAACTGGAGGTCGCCGAGCAGTTGCACGTCGGTGGCCTCGGCCTTGAGCCCGGCGTCGGCCTCGGCGCGACGTCCCAGCAGGTTCGCCGCTTCGGACCAGCGTCCGCCGAGGATCTGCGATACCGTGATCTCCGGCGCGTTGGGGGACGACAGCATCGATGCGACCGCGAAATAAATTGCAGAGAACATGAGGTGCTCCTACAGAAGAGAGAGGGACCCGGTCGGCCCCAATTGGCCTAACCATTGCCTCCATCTTTTCACCTCAGTTTTTGACTTGATCGCGTTTGTGATGCTTTGTTACTTTCCGCCGCTCCCGTCCGCTAGCGGTCCTGCCGGCCGAGCAATCGGCGCATGATCGAGCGCACGCAAGGGTCGTCGCTGTTCTCGTGGTTTTCCGCGTAACCGCGCCAGGTCGGGTCGTCGAGCATCTTCAGGCAGAGCGCCTTCAGCTCCGGATGGCAATCGTCCGGCAGCCCGCTGACGAGCAGCCATGCGTCGTGCAGACGGCCGCGTTTGAGCGCGATCATCACCGGCAACGTGAGGTTGTCGCGCGTCGACGGATACATGTCGTGCATCTGCTCGACGAGCGTGCTCGCTTCATCGAACTTGCCGTCGAGCAGGCATTCGATCACGGTGCGCGTCACCGGCGCGGCGGCGCCGAGCACTTGCGCGAAGCTGTTGTTCATGTGGCCTCCCTGGAGGGTGAATGGGGTAGAGCGGATTGGTTTGAGATCGGTACCGACTGCGTTCGGCCGTCGCAAGGACGAGCTGCTGAATCCTGCTCGCCGTCGCGACTGCCCGCGCCGTCAAGAAGGCAGATTAGAAGCCAAACGCGCCGCCGAACGGGAGGCTGATGCCGCTCGCCGACGCGAGGTTCTCGTTGGCGCCCGCGCTGAGCGTGCCGAAGCCGTTATCGCTCGCCATCTGCTGGACCATCGGGGCTACCTGGGCAGCCACCTGCGAGCTGATCGCGCCCGACTTGACGCCGTCCGCCAATACCTCGGCTGCCCTGTTGCCGCCACCGCCGTTCGGCTCGAAGCACGCATAGAATGCTTGCGCAACGGACGAATTACCTCCGTTATTGTTATTTTCGAGCGCGCTCAGCGCCGAGCCGCTACCGGCAGGAACCGTCACGTCCGAAGGCACGAGGCTCGGGCTGCTACCGCCCGAATCGCCGGTACCCTGCGAGCCGTCGCTACCCTGTGTGCCAGAGCCGCCGAGTACGTCCTGGAGAAGCGAGGCGAGAATGTTGCTGGCGTCCGAGCCGCCGGTGCCGCCCGTGCCGCTGCTACCGTCCGTGCCGCTGCTACCGTCCGTCCCGCTGCTGCCGTCCGTACCGCCGAGTGCGTCGGCGAGAAGCTCACCGAGAATCTTGTCGAGAGAAGAATCGCTCGAGCCCGAGCTATCCGACGAGCCCGAATCACCAAGCAGCCCACCGACCACATCACCTACCACAGAAGAAATCCCATCCATCTTCGATACCTCCTGAAAAGCGTGGAAAAGAATGTCGCGCAGTCAAGTAAGCGCGGCACCGGTTGCTATCGATTCATCCCGTAGCGAAACCAGTTTAAGTACGGGATGTTGTGCTTCGTAGCACCGATGCGAAGCGGTGTGGAGTTTCCCGAATTCACGCGGCCTCGCTTCGGCTCAATGAAGGCGGCGCAGCTCGTCGCGCACCGACTCGACGAGCGCAACCATCCACTGCACGTGCGCGGCGAGCGCCATCCCGTCGAGCTGGTTCGAGCGCATCGCCTTCAACAGGAGCAGATTGCCTTCCTTGTCGCACCCGAACGCGCCCGCGCCGGCCAGCATGTTCGCGAGATTGATTTCAAAAAGGAATTCGAGCGCCTGCTGCGAGCGCACGTGGACGCCGCTGAGCGGCGCCGCAAGCACGAGATCGTGCTCGTTCATCTCGTCGTCCTTGACGAGCGGAATCATCGACACATGCACGCCGCGCAGGTCGATCATGCGCATCGCCACCGAATGCTCGATCGCGGAGGCCGACATGCCGAGGTACTCCACGCCCTCGCGCAGCAGGCTCTCGATCGTCGTGCGCCCCTCGCGCGGAGCGGTATAGCCGGACCCGTCGTTCAACATAAGCACGCCCCATCTTCTTAGTGTGAGTTCAACGATATTTATTTGTTTGCTGCCGCGCGGCGATCGTGCCACCGAGCCTCGACGATTTGGCCCGCAATGCGATGTTCAGTACACCCATGCGCACAAAATGCGCTCGCCTGATCCGCGGTGCATATTCCGTCATCGCGCGCCGGTCCCGAGCGCCTTCACCTGCGCGGCAAAGTTTTCGAGCGACAGCTGATCGCGAACCTGGTCGACGAACACCCCCGCGAACAGCGCGAGCATCAGCAGCGTGACGAGCGCCTTGACCGGGCGGCCGAGCGTCGTCACGTCGAGCTTCTGCGACGTCTTCGCGGCGAGCGCGAAACCGACATCGATCAGCAGCAGCGCCAGCATCACCGGCGCGGCGAGCTTCGCGACCATCTGCATCAGCGTGTCGGTGCGGCTCACGACGAACGATTCGACGATCGCGGCCGGCACCGGGGCCACGCTCACGAGCGGCCACCATCGGTACGACTCGTACACCGCGCCGAGCAGCAACCCCATGCCGCCGAGCATCCAGAACGAGGCAATCGCGAACTGCGACAGTAGCGTCGACGTGATGGTGGTCTGCGTCCCGCTGGACGGATTGCTCAACTGGACGTTGTTGTAGCCGGTGAGGTCGTCGATATAGGTTCCCGCGCCTTCGGCGGCCCAGAACACGATCGATGCGCCATACCCGAGCACGAGGCCGATCAGCGCTTCCTTGGCGAGCACCAGCACCAGAAAGCCGCCGTGCAGTTGCGGCAGATCCGCCTGCTGGCCGTAAGCGACGAACGCGCCCCACATCACGGTGGCGGCCGTGCGCACGGTGCCCTGCAGCACTTCTTCAGAGGTCGGCGGAAACACGATCAGCAGCACGCCGAGCCGCATGCTGCAGATGGCGATGAGCGCGAAGTACTGTTCGATCACATCGCCCCATTGCACAAAACTGAAGTCGGGCAGATTCATCGCGGCACACGCCCCCTGCCGACGCGACGGCTCTCCTCGGCCTCCTCGTCCTGCCGCTCCTGCTCGAGCTGGTCCGCCGCGCGCCGCAGCGCGACGACACGCGCCTCGTATTGCTCGATGCGCGTCTGGTTCGTGCGAATCTCCCGCGCGGTAAGCGCGACTTCGCTCGACTTATTGTCGAGCGCGGCGCGCGCGCTACGCCATTCGCCGTCGAGCGCGCGGCTGCGCTGCTCCAGCTCCGCGCGCCAACGGATGTGCGTGTCGTACGCGCGCGGCGCGAGCCGGGCGCCCCCCGAGCGCATCTCGACGAGGAGCGCTTGCTGCGCGTCGAGCCGCTCGCGGCCGGCCTCGAACAGCGCAAGGCGCTGCTGCTCGGCGCTCTTCAGGTCGGCCTCTTCGCCGCGCTGGATCGCAAGCGTCGCGTTGAGCCGCGTGTCGAGCCGGCGCCGCCGGCCGAGCACGACTTCGAGGGTGCCGATATGCCGATCTTTCATGTCGTTCGTGGTTGGTGTATCAGGACATCGCCAGATGATCGAGCAGCGCGTGCGTCTCGTCGCCGTCGACCAGCTCGTCGACCGGCTGGCCGAGGAACGCCCGAATCTCGTCGATCTTGCGGATCGCCTCGTCGGCGAGCGGATTGCTGCCCCGCTGGTATTCGCCGATCTGCAGCAGCATCTCGACTTCCTTGTACTGCGCGAGCAGGCGCCGCACGTGGCCGGCCGCCGCCATGTGCTCGCGCGACGTGACCTGCGGCATCACGCGCGACAGGCTGCCGAGCACATCGATCGCCGGATAGCGGTTTTGCGCGGCGATCTCGCGCGACAGGATCATGTGGCCGTCGAGAATGCCGCGCACTTCTTCGGCGATCGGATCGCCGCCGCTCTCGTCTTCGGCGAGCACCGTATAGAGCGCGGTGATCGAGCCGTGTTCGGACAGGCCCGCGCGTTCGAGCAGGCGCGGCAGTTCCGCAAAGATCGACGGCGGAAATCCGCGCCGCGTCGGCGGCTCGCCCATCGCGAGACCGATCTCGCGCTGCGCGCGCGCAAAGCGCGTCAGCGAGTCCATCATCAGCAGCACGCGCATGCCGCGGTCGCGGAACGACTCGGCAATGGCGGTCGCCGCGTACGCGGCCTTCGCGCGCTCGATCGACGAGCGGTCCGACGTCGCGCAGACCACGACCGAGCGCGCCATCCCTTCCGGCCCGAGGATCTGCTCGACGAACTCGCGCACTTCGCGGCCGCGCTCGCCGATCAGCGCGATCACGTTCACGTCGCATTGCGCGCCGCGCGCGAACATCCCCATCAACGTGCTCTTGCCGACGCCGGCCGGCGCGAAGATGCCCATGCGTTGCCCTTCACCGAGCGTCATCATCCCGTCGACCACGCGCACGCCGGTCAGCATCGGCTTGTCAAGCAGCGGACGGCTCATCGGGTTGGGCGGGTCGGCGAAGATCGGCCGGAAGGTGTCGCAGCCGGTCGGGCCGAGGCCGTCGAGCGGCTCGCCGAGGCTGTCGATCACGCGGCCGAGCAGCGCGTCGCCGACGCCGATCGACATCGGCCGGCCAAGGCCGATCACCGCGGTGTTGCGCGACAGGTTGGCGAGCCGCCCGAACGGCGACACGAGCGTATAGTGGCGCGCAAAACCAACGACTTCCGCGTATTGCAGCAGTTCGCCGGCTGGCGAACGCAGTTCGCACAGCTCGCCGAGCTTCACGTCGAGGCCGACCACGCGCACCAGCGTGCCGATCACTTCCTCGACCTTGCCGCGCGCGGCGACGCGCGGCGTCTTCTGCCATTGGGTTTCGACCGCCGCGACGAAGCGGGTCAGGTCTCGATGCGCGCGCGTGGCGAGTTCGCTCGGGAAGCCGGCGTGGCCGGTCAGATCGTTCGTGCTCATCAGTGTGTGTTTCCGGTCAGCATCGGCTCGGCAGCCGCGTCTTCGTCGGAGTCGTTCCAGTCGTCGTCGCTGGCGTACCCGTCGTCGCTTTCATACCCGTCGTCGGGGTGGTCCGCACCGGCGGCGTAATCGGCTGCCGACAGTCCGCCGTGTTCGACTTCGTCGGCTAGCGGCAGCTCATGCAGCGTCTGCTCCAGCGCGCCGCGCAGCGCGGCGATCTGCAGGTCGAGGCTCGCGTCGAGCGTGCCGAGATCCGACTCGCACAGGCAAGCGCCAGGCGCGAGCGCCGGGTCGGCGATCGTCGAGACGGTCACCGGCCGGCCCAGTGCGAGCCAGCGCTGCGCGCACGCGTCGAACGCGTCGCGCGCGAACGCGACGTCGTCCGGGTGCACGCGCACCGACAGCGCGCTGCCCGCATCGACAAGCCGGTCCATCTGCTGGGCCGCCTGCGCAAAGAGGCTGGCCCGGTCGAGCGTCGGCACCAGTTGTTCGAGCGCGCCGACGACCAGCGCGGCGAAGCGCTCGCGCATCTTCATGAACAACTCGCGCTCGGCGACGAACAACGCCGCGCTGCGCGCGTGCCAGTCTTCCATCGCATGCTGCAGACCGGCCGCCTCGCCTTCCGCGTACGCGGCGTCGAAGCGCTGTTGCGCGTCGTCGATCAGCTCGGCGGCGGTGACCTGTGCCACCTCGATGATGGCGTCCGCGTCGCGCTGCGCGGTCGCAAGCAGCGCGTCGCGCTGGCGGGCGGTCTCCACGCAGACCGCGTCGACATCGAGCAACGTCGCAAGCGCGTCGCCGCGGATGATGTCGCCGTCGAGACCGATGCCGATAGCGGTTTGCCCGTCGGCAGTCCCCGGCCCCGTCGCCGCCTCAATCCCAGTCTCTGTCCTTGCATTGCGCAACCACAGCATCATGCTTCTCCTTCGGCGATCAGCGGCAGACAAGCGAGCACGGCGTCGCTGTCGCCGCCATGTGGGGCCGCGCCATAGCCGGCGAGCCATGCGGGCAGCGCGGCGTCGCGCGGCAGCGCGAGCCGCACAAGCGGCAGCGCGCCGGTGTCCGGCCACGCACGGTCCTCGTCGAACAGGCAGTAGCCTTCCCACGCGAGCGCGTCATCGGACATCGCATCGAGCAGCGGTGCGTGCCGCAGCCACGCGGGCGAGCGACGCGTGTCCGCGCTGTCGCGGCGCAGCGCTTCGGCCGCCTTCGGACCAATCCATGCGATCAGCCGCGCGCGGCGCGCGCGGTCGATCCAGTGCCGCAACTCGGTGCGCCGCGGCCACAACGCGCGCAGCCTCAGCGCGCGCAGCGCGCGGCCGATCGGCAAGCCGACCAGCGCGGCCGCCCGGCTGTCGAGCGCCGCGAGCGGCGCCGGCGCGGCGCCGAGCAGTTCCAGCCAGCGCGGCGCCCACGCGGCGAGCGCGCCTGCGGGCATCGCGTGCCCGGCGCCGTCGGGCAGCGCGCCGGCGAACCAGCTCGGATGCCCCCAATCGAACACCGAGCGCCGGTTCGCGTCGTCCTGTGCGAGCACAGCCGCAAGCGCATACACGTCGGTCTGTTGCGCGCACTCGATGGTCGCCCCGCTCATCGTCGTTCTCCGCGGTTCACGCGACGCGCCGCAGGCGCTGCTTCAGCTGCGACGTCCATGCGTTCATGGTGCCGTCCGCGCCTTCGCCGTTGCTGTCGCCGACCGTGTCACCCGCACCGCGCGCGCCGGCGCTGCGCCGCAGATGCGCGACGAGCCCGAGGCCCGCGATGCAGAACACCGCCATCACCGTCCACAGCGCGACGCTCAACCATGGCGAATGGGACGGTGCCGGCGGCGGCACGCCTTCGCTCGGGTCGGCCGGCACCGACGTGACGCTCACCTGGTCATAGGTGAGGCCTTGCACGCTATGCACGACGAGATTCTTGACCGCGGGCGTCAGCGCCGCCAGATCGGCGTTGGGCCGGTACTTGATGAACACCGACGCGGACGACGGCGTCATTTTCTCGGCGAGCGGGTCGTTGTTCGGCAACACGATGTGTACCCGCGCGACGACCACGCCGTCGATCTTCGACAGCGTGTCCGATAGCTCCTGCTCGATCCCGAACACGAAGCGCACGCGCTCTTCAGTCGGCGTCGACACGAGGCCGTCCTTCTTGAACAGCTCGCCGAGATTCTCGAACTTGTGATTCGGCAGGCCGCGCGCGGACAGCACCTGCATCGCGCGCACCATCCGGTCGTCCGGCACCATCACGGACCAGGTCTTGCCGTTGTCCGGCGAGGTCTTCTGCGCGTCGACGCCGCCTTCCTGCAGCGCGGCGACCATCTCGTTGCAATCCTGTTCGCTCAGCTGGCCGTAAAGCTCCTGACGGCAGGCCGCGAGCAGCAGCACGAATCCGATGAACGCGAAGCGCAGCCAGCGGCCGGCGCGAAGAGCGGAAAAGAGGGGCGTGTTCATGTCACTGGTTCTTCAGCAGGGTCTTGAGGCCGTCCTTCGCACCGCTGACAAGCGACATCTTCATCTGCAGATCCATCGACGTGCGGGTCACTTCCATCGACATATAGATGCCTTCCTGCGTAATCTGGGTCATCGCCTGCTGCGGCGATTGGCTCGCCACCGATTGCGCGTTCTGCATCATGTAGAGCATGTCGTTCGGAATCTGCTGCAACGCGGCGTCCTGCGACGCGACCAGCTTGCTCGCGATCGCGCCGACGTCGTCCGGGTGTCCCTGCGAGTGCGGCGTGCCATGCGCCATCAGTTCCTGAAAGCGCGCCTGCAACTGCTGCGTCGCGTCGCCGCTGAACTGCTGCTGGAACGCGGCACTCGCCAGAGTGCTATCGATTGCGGTGATCATCGTCGTTCTCCGTTATGCGCGAAGCGCGCGGCTCGCCCACAACGGCGTGGCCGCCTTGGCTTTCGATTCGGGGGCCACGCGCGCAGGCTCGGCGCCGGCACGTGCGTTCGCGGCGCGCTCGCGCGCCTCCCTCATCGCGGCGACCGATTCCGGCATCTCGAACCGGCCCGTGCGGGCGAGCGCCGCCCGCTCGCGTTGCAGGTCCGCTCTCGCCATCAGCCCGTGCGCGAGCAGCGACACCTGCGGATCGTCGGACTCGCGCAGCGCCTCGGCCTCGACGCGCCACTGCGGGTCGCCGCACTGATGCAGCGCGTACAGCAACTTCGCGCGGCTGTACGGCAGGGCCGTTCCGGCGTCCACGAGTCCCCGCAAGGTCTGCACGGCGCCTTGCCAATCGCCCCTCGCCTGTTGCAGCGAGCCGTCGAGAAGCCCCAGCTCCTTGACGTGGGGACCCAGCGCATGCAGGGCGTCAAGGACCTGTTCGACGTCGTTCAGGTCCACCCGCACGCCGGGAAAGTGCTCGGTCAACGCGAAGGTGACGAGATCCGTGAGGCCGCCCATGATCTTTATGCCTTCGGTCTGATGCTGTTCATACGACTGGTTCATTTGCATCCTCGCTTCGGGGCCAATGCCCATTGACGACGACGGTATCAAACGCGCAATACGGGTTTCGCACCGGATACGAACTTGCACGCATATTTGCGAAGTTCGCGGACGCCGGCCGCCCGCCCACGCGGCGCTTCGCTTTTCCTCGCGGCGCTTCGCATCCGCCGCGACGGCGCGATCCGCGCGCCGCTATCGTCGCCGTCAAGCTGTTTCTCGCCGGCATCGAACCTCGCGCCGGTTATCCATACCCCGAGTGCCTTGCCTGGGACCCGAGATGGCCGAGGAAAAAACCGAACAACCCACACCCAAGAAGCTCGAGAAGGCACGCGAGGAAGGCCAGGTAGCCAAAAGCCCGGACCTTGTCGAGTTCGCGTGTCTCGCGCTGATCGTCGTCGCGCTGCAGGCGGGCGCCGGCTATTTCGGCGGCGCGTTGCGCGGCGTGGTGCAAACGGCGCTCGACTTCGCCGGCGGCGAGCACACGAGCACGAGCCTGCTCTCGGCGATGACAAAGCTCGAGCACACCGCGCTGATGCTGATGTTGCCGATCGCACTCGCCAGCGTGGCCGCCGCGGTGCTCGCGTTCGCGCCGCAAGTGGGCTTTCAGATCGCCACCAAGCCGATCACGCCGAAGTTCGACGCGATCAACCCCGGCACCGGCTTCAAGAAGATCTTTTCGATGAAAGCGTTGATCGACCTCGCGAAGATGGTCGTCAAGGCGCTGGTGATCTGCGCGGTGATCTGGGCCACCATCGACATGCTGCTGCCGCTCGTCGCCAGCTCGCTCTACCTGCCGGTAGCGGCGCTCTCGACCGTGCTGTGGAATTCGCTGATGCGGCTGCTGGACGTCGCGATCGTGCTGTTCCTGCTGATCGGTGCGGCCGACTACGGGCTGCAGCGCTGGATGTTCATGCGCCAGAACAAGATGTCGAAGGACGAAGTCAAGCGCGAGCGCAAGGACCAGGACGGCGACCCGCAGATCAAGAGCCAGCGGCGCAAGCTGGCCCGCGAGTTCGCGAGTTCGCCGCCGCCGGAAAAGTCGATCTCGCGCGCCAACATGCTGCTCGTGAACCCGACCCACTATGCGGTCGCGGTGCGTTACGAACCCGGCGAGACGCCGCTGCCGGTGATCCTCGCGCGCGGCGTCGACGAAGAGGCGGCGGTGCTGCGCCGGCTCGCGATGCAGCACGGCGTGCCGATCGTGTCGAACCCGCCGGTCGCCCGCGCGCTGTACCGGGTGCCGGAAGACCAGCCGATTCCCGAAGAATTGCTGGACGTCGTCGCCGCGATTCTGCGCTGGGTCGACAGCGTCGGCGCCCAACCCAACCGTCAGGCCTCCCTGTCATGATCAAGTCCCTCAAACTTCCCGCCGGCGGCGAAATCGGCATCACGCTGCTGATCGTCGCGATCGTCTCGCTGATGATTCTGCCGCTGCCGCCGACGGTGATCGACGTGCTGCTGTCGATCAACATCTGCATCAGCATCACGCTGCTGATGGTCACGCTCTACGTGTCCGACCTGACCGCGCTATCCGCGTTTCCGTCGCTGCTGCTGTTCACCACGCTCTACCGGCTGTCGCTGAACATCGCGTCGACCAAATCGATTCTGCTGCATGCGGACGCGGGGCAAATCATCGAGAGTTTCGGCGAGCTGGTGGTCGGCGGCAATCTCGTGGTTGGCCTCGTCGTGTTCGTGATCATCGCGACCGTGCAGTTCATCGTGATTGCGAAAGGTTCCGAGCGCGTCGCGGAGGTCGGCGCGCGCTTCACGCTCGACGCGCTGCCCGGCAAGCAGATGAGCATCGACGCGGATCTGCGCGCGAACATCCTCAAGCCCGAGGAAGCGCGCAGGAAGCGTGCGAAGCTCGCGCTCGAAAGCCAGCTGCACGGCGGGATGGACGGTGCGATGAAGTTCGTCAAGGGCGACGCGATCGCCGGGCTGATCATCACGCTCGTCAACATCGTCGCCGGCATCGCGGTCGGCGTCGCCTATCACGGCATGAGCGCGGGCGACGCGGCGAACCGCTTTTCGATCCTGTCGGTCGGCGACGCGATGGTCTCGCAGATCCCGTCGCTGCTGATCTCGGTCGCGGCCGGCATCATGATCACGCGCGTCGCCGACGAAAACGACGAGAGCGGCCGCTCGCTCGGCGAAGAAATCTCGCGCCAGCTCGGCAACAACTCGCGCGCGCTGTACCTCGCGGCGCTGTTGCTGGCCGGCTTCGCGTTCGTCCCCGGCTTCCCGGTGGCGCTGTTCCTGCTGCTCGCGGCCATCCTCGGGTTCACCGGCTACAAGCTCAGCCGCCGCCCGCGCGCCGCGCAAGGCGAAGGCGGCAAGCCGAGCGCGATGCAGCGGGCCGGCGGCAAGGGCGACGCGCGCGCGATCCTGCCGCGCGCGCCGCTCTTCACCTGCCCGCTCGGCCTGCGCCTCGCGCCCGATCTGGCCGCACGCCTCGACACCCCGCGCCTCGAGGCGTCGTTCGACGACGAGCGCGCGCAGTTGCAGGAGGAAATCGGCCTGCCGTTCCCGGGCATCACGATGTGGACCGCGCCGCAACTCCCCGCCGGGACTTACGAGGTGCTGCTGTACGACGTGCCGCATACGCTGCCGTCCGAGCAGCCGGGTCCGGGCACGCCGGGCGGCGAGGCGGTCGAGCAGGACATCGCGCGCCGCACGGTGGCACTGCTGCGCCAGCATGCGCACCTGTTCCTCGGCATTCAGGAGACGCAGTGGATACTCGACCAGCTCGGCGCCGAGTATCCGGGCGTCGTCGCCGAGGTGCAGAAGGCGCTCCAGTTGCAGCGGATCGCCGACGTGCTGCGACGCCTGCTCGAGGAGCAGGTATCGATCCGCAACACGCGCAGCATCATGGAGAGCCTGATCCAGTGGGGGCCGAAGGAAAAAGACATGCTGATGCTGACCGAGTATGTGCGCTGCGACATGTCGCGGCTCATCGCACATCGCGCGACCGGCGGCACCGCGCGTCTGTCGGCGATCATGCCGGACGAGGAAGTCGAACAGATGATCCGGCAGTCGATCAAGCAGACGCCGACCGGCAACTTCCTCGCGCTCCCGCCCGAGGAAATGAGCCTGCTGGTCGAGCAGGTCCGCGAGCTCGCGGGCAACGCGCGCGACGGCGTCGCGGTCGTCACGTCGATGGACATCCGCCGCTACGTGCGCCGGATGCTCGAGCCGGCCATCGGCTGGCTACCCGTCTACTCATACCAGGAACTGACCGATCGCGTCGACCTGGAGCCGATCGGGCAACTGACGATGTGAGCGCGCCATCATGACCTCGTCGACACCGCTCACCGTGCGCGTGATTCCGGGCGCCGCGCCCGATCACGAGCACCCGCACCCGTCCACGCAGCCGGGCGCTTCGGGCA
>Ga0164242_10005730_pt1 | contig 13789 bp, 13 predicted proteins | sample OricomgcompostMG_FD_108783 | JGI IMG/M metagenome (GOLD analysis project Ga0164242, IMG submission 108783) | Miracle-Growth compost microbial communities from Emeryville, California, USA - Original compost - Miracle growth compost (MG) ...
GCCCGGCAGCGTCGGGCCGGTCGACCCATCGGTCCAGCTCAAGGATGATCGGGCGCGCCGAGCGCAACATCAGCACCGCCGTGCCGAACGGCAACTGCCGGAGCCGGCCGGGCTCGAGCACCGGCACGTCCTGCGTCGACGTCGACCGCGACGATCTGCCGTCCGCGCCGACGGAATGAGAGACCTGCCTGTCCTTGCGGGTGCCGATCAGTGTGGACAGGTCCTCTAGGTCCCGGGCGTTGGACCCGCCGCCGAGCAGCACCTTCACGATCGCGGAGTCCCACAACGCCGCGCCCTCGTGATCGCCCCACACCGCCCGCGCCTGCGCCAAGGACTGCAGCACCACCAGCGTGGAGATGCCGCCGCCGCCGCCCTCGCTCATCAACGCGGTCAAGCTCGGCAGCCGGTAGTTCGCCGCCTCGTCCAAGATCAACGACAGCGGCGGGTCCAACCGCCCGCCCGGCGAGCCGGCCGCCACCCGCCGCGCCGTCTCGACCACATCCTCGATCAACGCCCCGACCAGCCCCGCTGTCGCGCCCGCTCCCGACGAGGTGCCCAGCAGATACAGGCTCCCGCTGGAACGCAGGAACGACTCCGGGTCGAACTCCTCCCCGGCCGCCGGCGACACCGCCTCCAACACCCGCGGATCGGCCAGACTGGTGAACGCGATGCCGACCATCGCCCACACCGAATCGCGCTGCTTGGCGTCGGCGGACAGGATCGCCGACAACGCGTTCGCCCACCCCGGCGCAGCGCCGGGATGCTCAGCCAACGTCGCCGACGCCTCCGCCGCCAGGACCGCCGACAGCGACCACCGGTACAGATCCGCCGCCGGCCGGCCCGACAGGGCCGCAGCGTGCAGCAGGCAGCGGACCGCCTGCTCGGCCGAGGCCTGCCAGAAACTCGACTCAGACGTGCCGCTCGCCGCGCCGGCGGTCAGGGCGCGGGCGCGGATCATCGCCGTCTGCGGATCGGCGCAACCCCGCGCCGGCGACCACCGCGCCACGTTCGGCGCGCCGGGAGCCAGCCGCTGCGGGTCGAACACCGCCACCGGCCCCCGCTCGCTCCGCGCGGACAGGGTCGCGGTCAGGTTGTCCGGGCGGGTCGACGTCGTGATCACCGCGCCCGGCGCGTCCAGGATCGCCGGCACCACCAGATGCAGCCCCTTGCCCGACCGCGGCGGGCCCACTACCACGATCGAATCCTCCACACTCGCCCAACACGCCACACCATTGCAGCGGCCCAACCGGTACCCGAGATCGCGCGCGTGTGGCCGAGCCAGCGAGGGGCGCAGCACCTTGCCCTTGCCCAGCAGCGCCTTCTCCCCGGCAGCAGTCGCCGCCTCACGCCGCGAAGCCACCCCGTCGGCCAGCCGTGGATCAACAGCCCGCGCCTGGGCCGACCGGCGCATCGCGAGCGCCACACCGATCGTCAGCACGACAGCAAACAGGAAGACCATGATCGTCGCCGACCAATACAGACCCGGCGGCCCAACGGGTTGGCCCCACGCAGCCGAGGGATCACCGCCGTGGCGCAGCGCCTGCACGAGGGAGGCTGGATGCGGCGGAGGCGCGCCATGACCGCTCAGCACAGCCGACGCCGCCGCGCCCAGCCACAACAAACCGAACAGGCCCGCGACGCCGAAGACCACCGCGAACATGACTCGGTCGCCGACACCCGTCTGACTGCGCTCTGCCACCACGACCTACCGCCCCCTCGCATCCCGACGTCGGAAGGGCTACGCCGGGACGGCGACGGCATTCGTCCGCTCCGCGAAACAATTGGAGGTCGTCGGGTTCATCAAGTCTCGTGCCGCGGCGCCGGCGACGCGGGAGCGGTCCCCGCAGCCCGGACGCCGTGGAATGCCGACGAGCCTGCGATCGTTGTGCTGGCTGCCGGCCCGGTTTTGTCCCCGGGCCTCACCCTCCGCCGCCACGAGCGGCCACTCGCCGAGAGGCGGCAACCGGGCCGGCGCATCACGTTTCGACTGATCTCCGGCCTGCGCGTGGGAAGTCAGTTTTCACGCACGGCGCAGCGATGGCCAGCTGCAGTCGCAGGCAAGGGTGTGCGCAGTTAGGCACGGGCAGTGGATGCGCTGAGAGGGTGACGGCGGTCGTCCGCTCAACGCACGAGTTGCAGGCCCTCGTGCTCAGCGAAGTGAGCGAAGTCCTTGACGTTCACCGTCGCCAGCGGATGCTCGCGCACCAGACAGCAAGCCGCGATCCACGTGTCATTGGCCGGACGCGGCCTGCCCACGCGTTGCGCGCGAGCCTGCAGCGAGCCCCAGGTGCGCGCGACGGCCGGGCTGTACGGCAACACCACCAGGCGGGCGATGAAATGCTCGAGAGCGGCCAGCCGGTTCGGGCCCCAGTCACGCGCGATCGTCCACCTGGTCAACTCGCCCAGTGTCACGAACGTGATCGCGATGGAGGCACCGGCAAGGCGGCCTGCCAGGGCGTCGGGCAACCGACGTTTCAGAATGAGCGAAGCGACGTCGGTGTCAATGACGATGAAACTCACGCTTGATCAGTGCGGCGGGAGGCATAGAGGTCAGCGAGGAACTCGGCCAATTCCTCGTCCGACTCGAACGCGTCCGGCTCTGCCAGCTCGTCCACCGCCGAGATCGGCCGAACGCCCTGACGTCGCGCGAGCTCCTCGGTAGGGATATCGGGCTCAGACCAACCCGGCCCCTGCACTGCGCTTGCCGTCATGGACACCTCCTGTGCTTCCTCATTATTCCACGCACCGTGATAAGGGCGCTTCCATGCGCCGCGATGCGCGAGCCGGCCCGACACGACCAGCAGCCAGCCGCTCACAATGACGGGCCTTCCGGGGACAAATCGGGCCGTGGTACGTCAACCGCCGACAGGCCCGGCGCGGCCGGACGGCGCGCTGTCATCATCGGTGTCATCGCGGCCCGCTCGGGTGCGCGTTCGGCGATTTGCTCGAGGTCGGTGACGAGCGTGGCCGAGAGCGCCGACGCTCTGCGGACCAGTCTGATGGCCGGTTGAACGTCAGCGCGCTCAGCCATAAACGCCTTACGAGCCAGCCATTCAGTCACTCTCGCTTCACGTAGCGGGCGTTCGCCAACAGGCACGATCAACGACGGGCGGGCGCTCCGAAGCTCGGACTCCAGTTGCGCGGCCACCCCCGGCAGCAACGCCGTCAGCCGCACCGCGTCCGCATGCATCCCGCGCTCGGCATAGCCGCCGTCAGCGAATGCCCTGGTGAGGCCCTCCACCGTCCGCGCAGCCCGACGTACCAGAGCATCGTCGAACACTGATCCGGGCGCCGCGTCCGTGAACCGGGCGATCATGCTCCGCGCAGCGGTCCACGCCTCCGCCGCTCGTGGTAGCAGGTCCGAAACCTCGGCGGCGCGCCGCGCGACCTCTTCAGATGCGCGGCAGACTGCGACCATTTGGCGCGTGGTCAGCTGTGGACGGTCGCGCCTATGCAGCTCGTCCACCAAACCGGCCATCGCCTCAAGCGCGCTCTCAGAGGGGCTGAGGCCAGCTGGCAGGCTGGCTGCTGGGATCGGCCGGTCGAGGCCGCCGATCCTTTGGGGATCGGGTGGGGTTGCCGCCGCACGCCGGCGCAGCAGCGCAGACACCCGGCCGACGGCCACCAGGTCACCGACATGGCCGTACGGCCCGGCCGCCGAAATCAGCTCCGCGTCCCGGCGCGCGACCGGCCCAAGGCGGATGGCGACGGCCCACCGGTCGGAGCGAGTCAGCTCATCGCGCAGTTGCCCGACTGCGTCGCCGACGACGCCGATAAGGTCCGCCCGACGGCTGCCTGCGCTGGGCCACGCGGCGGACGCGGTCACACAATGATCGGCGAGCCGTCGCGTGATCGACTCGCGTTCACCCCGCTGCGTCTCGTCGAGACCTTCACGACACAGGGCACTGAGGACGCGGCCGGTCATGCCAAGACAGCGCGCGGCACGCATCAAGCTGTCAACGTCAGGAGCATCGTTCGGCTCGTCGTCGACCGCGTCGAGCAGGTCGCGCAGGCAGGTGGCCATCGCTCAGCCCAATAGCTGATAGGCGCGCTGCGCAGCGTCCGTCGCCTGCGCGACCGCGGGCGACACGAACGCTGGATCAGACAGCTGCGAAAGGTGGCGCAAGGCCTCCCCTACCGCGATGATCGCGTCCGTCCCGCTGATCAAGGCGAGGTTCACCGAGACGGGAACTCCAAGCTTTGCCAGCAATTCGACCGCTCGCAGGCAATGGATCGCCGCCGCGCCATCGGCCGTCCCGGCCGTCCGGCCGACAACATCAAGCAGGGCAGCGGCCCGGGCCAGGATGTCCAGGTCCATCGGTCCCAGACCTGCGATCGTCGTCACCGCGCCTCCCGTGGAGCGTCGTTCATTCGACGGTTCGTGTCGAACAACTCGAGCTCTTCCGAGGTGCATAAATGCCTTACCACGAAGGCTCTTTCGCCGATCCGCCACAGCCCCTCGCCGCGTTGCAGCATCGGTAGTTCCTTTTGCTCGGTGATCGACAAGCCGAGCACGGCCGCGGTCTTCGGCGCTTCGGATGTCTCTTGCTGATAGATGACCTTGGTCGAGCAGTCGGCGAGCAGGCCGAGAGCCAGCGCCCGTGACTCGGAATCAGCCGAACCGACCGCATCAAGGTCGGACAACCTGTGGATCACCATGAGATTGGCGATGCCGAGCGCGCGCGACAGCTTCCACTGCGATTGCATGCGAGCCAGCAGCGCGGGCTGCCGCAACAGCCGCCATGCCTCGTCATAGACCACCCACCGGTGCCCGGCGTCGTCCTGGGACAACGCCGCTTCCATCCAAGCCGAGGCGCACGTCATGACCATCGCGATTAGCTGGTCCGAGCCTTGGATAGCCGATAGATCAACGCTGATCATGGGCAGGGATGGATCGAACGCGATCGTGGACGGGCCGTCGAACAAGCCCGCGAGGTCGCCGGCGACGAGACGGCGCAGCGCGTGCGCGGCGTGGCGGCCATCTGCGGCGAGGTCGCCGGCCGATGTGCCGAGCTCGTCCTTGTCCGGCCGAAACAGGGCCTCGACCACCAGCGGCAGCGTCGGCACGCCCACGCGCGAGACCGCTGTCTTGAGCGCGACGTCGACTGCGGTGTGCTCCACCGCCTGCAGCGGACGTCCGAGGGACGACTCGGCGAGGGCGCCCAACAGCGAGCGACGACGCGAGGTGACGAGCGCTTGCCACTGCGGCTCATCCAGCCCGAGCGGGCGTGGCCCGTCATCGAGCGGATTCAGTCGATTCGCGACGCCGCCGCCGAGCTTGATCGTCGTGCCACCTACCGCGTCGGCGACGACACTCCACTCCCCCTTGGGATCTCCCGGCACATACACCCGCCGGCCGAACGCGATCGACCGCGTTGCGAGGGCTTTCGCCAATGTCGATTTGCCTTTGCCGATCACGCCCGCCAGCACCACGTTCGGGTTGGTGATGACGTTGCGCTGGTACAGGATCCACGGGTCGAAGCAAAAGGCGCTTGCGGACCAGGCGTCCTGCCCGACGAAGGTCCCATCGCTGCCCAGGCCTGCCTCGGCCAAGAACGGGTAAGCGCCCGCGAGCACCTCAGAAGTCGCGCGGTGTGTCGGCACCGCGAATCTGCGGTAGGACCGCAACGAAGCAGGCCCGGTCGCGCCGTTGGCCGGCAGGTACGCCGAGGTCGCTCGCTCGTCCCGCTCACGCCGGATATCCGCTTTCCGAGCGCTCATGAGGTCGGCGCGCGCCTGTTCGACGATCTTTGTCGCCGCCTTGCGCCGAGAACGCCTGGTCGCCCGGCCGGCGTCGGCGGCGATCCAGCCCGCGCCGGCGTGGGTCTTGTCCATTTTCATAGCCGTCAACCTGCCTTTCGGCCGAGGGGCAAGGCTGCGACGGTGAACGCCTGTGCCTGCTGCCCGTACAGGATCCGGGTCTCGCAGGCGCACTGGGTCGCTGCCCGCTCAATCTGCGACACGGCCACCTGCAGCGCGTCGAGTGTCGGCGCGGTGACAGCGATGAAGCCGCTGAACTTGAGGTCTGCGTGGCCGGCAATAAGCGCCCTCTCGCGGTCGATCACGTCCTGGTACTCCTGGGCATCTGCCAGGTCGGCGAGTTGGCCGATCTTGGCCTTCTGCCCGGCGTCGCTGACGTACTCCACCTTCTGCCGTCGAATGTCGCGCATCGCCTGCTCGGTGGACAGCGGCGTGGCGAGGATGGTCAGCGTCTTGCGGACGCCGGGTTCGAAGATCAGGGCGTGCAAGAAGGATGGCGCGACGTCGATCCTCGGCCATTCGCTGATCCACAGCACGGTCGAGAATCCGGAGTCGTGCCGCAGGTGGCCCCAGCTCTCTTCCACCCCGAGCGGTCCTGCTGTCGCGAGTTGTCCGCCCACGCCGGACCCGCTTATCGCGTCGGCCGTGACCGGGTCGTAGCAGCCGCGAATCACCGTGGCCAATTCGCGCTCGTCGAGCCAGCGATCGAGGCTGAGCTCGGCCGCGCGTACGGAGGCCTCCATCGCAGCCATGTCTTGACGCATGACCGCCGCGGCACCCGCCATGCCCCGGCCGGCCTCTCGCACCGTCTTCGCTGCCCGTTTCAGGTCGAGCACGATGGCGAGCAAAGTACGGTGCGTCGACGCCGAAGGAGCCGCGTCGGCCATCAGGCTGTCGTATTGCCGCACCGCCCACTGTCGCTCGTCATGGCAGCCGTGCTCTCGCCACCAGCCGACGACTCCGTGCCCGGCGTCTGGAAGCGACGTTTCGAGGACCTGTAGTCGCGCGCATGTACCGGACGATGCCAGCCCAGCCAGCACCCGGCTCCATCCGATCATCCTGCGCCGCTGATTGTCCGGTGACAGCAGGACGAACGCCGGGTGGCTAATGTGCGCGACCGCGGTCAGAGTCTGCGCATGCGGGTCGTGCACCATGACGGCGCCCGACACGTCGTCGACGTGGAAGCGCAACGCGGCCGCGTCCCCCGGCAACGCCAAGGTCCCCGCGGGCCGCGGTGCGCACGGACGCGCCGTGAACGCCGTCTGCCCGGCCAGATGCCGCGCAGCGAAATGCGCGCCCGTGGGCGCCGTCTCGATCAGCGGACGTCCGCCCCAGCGTACGAACGCCGATGCCAGCAGCCCCGCCCAGAACGGGGAGGTGACAACTATCCCCATCACGCCGGCGGCGAACATCGCGGGCACGAACATCACCAGCGCGGCGGCGATCGCCGCCACCCGCATGCCGGAGAATCCGAGCATCAGCCCTCGGCTCTGGCGTCGGCCGAACCTGACGGTCGCTTGCTCATCTCGTGTCGTCTCAACCATTGGGCTGCTCCTCTGCGCGGGCCGGGCGGGCGCGGTCATGGCTTGGGCTCGGCGGATCCGAGACTGGACGCCGGGTCGCCGGGCTGATTCCCTCGCCGACGCCCGTTGACGGGCGTGACGCCGCGTTAGCGGACCGGGTGAGATTGGCGGTCATCGAATGGCCCTGCGAGACCATGCTGTTGACCTTGCGCGGCGCCGCTACGACGGTCTGGGCACCCGCGCCGGCGGCGCCGACCTGCGCGTGGATCGCGTGCAGCGAGTCGCCGACGAAGTGGAACATCCGGATCGCGATCCAGGGCGCGAGTCCCGCGAGCAGGAGCATCACCGAGCCGGTAGCGAGTTGAGTCCCGGTCTGCGCCGCGCCGTGGCCCGAGAGCCCCGCGCCCTCGAAGACCGACAGGCCGATCATCAGGATGATCACCAGCAGCAGCTTCGAGGCGATCAGCGCGGCCGTGAATTCGATCCAACGGCGGACCCACGAGCGCGTGATGTCCGCGGCCCCGCCGGCAAAGGCGAGCGGGGTCATCACCGCAGCGACAATGATGAGCATCTTGCGCATCATCAGAGCAACCCACACCACGACGATCGCGAACAGGATCACCAGCGAGAACAGAATCAGGCCAGCAGGGTTGCCCAGTTGGCCAAGGCTCGCGGCCAGGGCGAATCTGGTGCCGAGCCCATCAATGTCTCCACCAGTCGCGAATTTGACCACCCCGTCGCTCAGGCTGTCCACCGCGACGAGGACGATTTTGGTAGCCGCTATCGCGAACGAGGACGCCACTAAGGCTATGCCGAGGCCCTTGACGGCGCGCCCCAGGCCGCCGGGCTCGCGACGCAGCGCCGCCGTGATCACTTGGATCACGAACAGCGCCGTGCAGAGGATGCCGGCGATCGCTCCCGTCGCGACCAGGTCTCGATGGATCCCGGCCGAGCTCAGGTCGACCGCGCTGGCCTGATCAAGTTGCTTCCACAGCCACGTCACGGCGTCGGCGGCCGCGTCGGCGAAGTAGCCTGCGATCTTCGAAAACGCGTCGTCGGCGACCTTTCCCGCGACGTTGCCTCCGAGCTGGCCGAGTTGGCATAACGGGTTGATGGCCGACAGTCCGGTGCATGTCATCGCTACTTCTCCGGGACGCTTCGGTAGATGACGGAGTTGACGAACCCATAGCCGGACCTCGTGGGCGGTCCTTCCATATCGATGCTGAGGAAGACGCTGCGCGCGGCCGTGCGCTGCGCGCCAGCCTGGGTCCAATGGGTGACGACTAAGGCTGTGACGTCGCGCGAGGTGATGCCGGGATCGGTGAGTTCGCCGGCGGCGACGGCCTGCGACCACTTCGGGGACTCGGTCACGCCCTGGATCTGCACACGCGTGTAGGCACGGAGCTTGGCCCACGACTGCCAGTCGGTCGGCGATGGGATCGGCACGGCCGAGCCGTCAGCAGATTCGGTCACCGAGTACACGGCGAACTTCTGTCGCAGATCCTCCGGGACGAGACCGACGACCCTCGGTTCCGTCGATTGCGCCGATTCGGACTGAACCCAAGACAACAGGTCAGCCCGCGGCGTCCGATAGTCCTGGGTGAGGAGTCCGAGCGCGAAAGCCCGCGCGTACAAGTCGGGCTGATGTGTCGCGTCGCCAGCGATCGCTGGATGTTGCCTGGACACTCGCGGTCTGACGACCGGCGCGGAGCGCAGCAGCGCGATGTCGCTGGACACGGCAGTCGACTGAGCAGGGTTCAGCGCCGTCGGCTGGGCGTCAGGTGTCCGCGTCGGCGATTCCGTGTGTTGGACGACCGCGCTGCGCGTGCTGCTGTCGCCGTGACTCGAGCGACGGATGACCACCGCGCACGTCGTGACGACACCTGCGAGGACCACGACGAGAGCTGTCAGGAGCAGAGCGAGTCGTCGGCGCGGCGTCAGGCCCGCAAACCAGAGGTTGATGGCCATGCCCCTCAGCCCAGACTGACGTGGCTGAAGAAGTTCACAAGGGTGACGGCGCTGCCGATCAGGATCGCAGCGGCGGCGGAGGCGAGCACGCCGGTCCGGCCGCGGGTCGCGTGGTGCGGGTTGGAGCTGTGCGTGCCGACCGCCCAGACGATCGCGCCAATGGCGATGCCCGCGACCGCTGCTACCAGACCGAACGTGAGGAGAGCGCCGACGATCTTCGACGCTGCACTGACTCCGGGCAGTCCGTCCTTGTTGGGGCTTATGTTGACGTTGGCGAGTACGTTGCGGCCGGGTGCCAGTCCCGCCGTTAGCTGTCTCATGCGTTCTGCCTTTCGTTGCATGCCCGCGTGTTCGCGGTACGGGGTCGTGTCGTCTTACGTGCCGGGCACGCCAGCATGCGCAGGCACGCGGCTCGGTGTTCTCCCTTCGTTGCGCGTGCGTTCAGCCGATGTGTCGAAGGCCGGAGAGGCCGGCGCTGACGAACGAGGAGTAGGTGACGACCTTCACCACGTCGCCGGACTGTGGGGCCTCGACGACCAGGCCGCGGCCGATGTACATGCCGACATGCTGTGGGTTGGCCAAGGTCCCGTCCGAGCCCGGAACCAAGACGAGGTCGCCTGCGGCGAGCGAGTCCGCGTCTGTGGCCGTTCCCGACTGCCACTGGTCGACGGTGTAGTGCGGTAACGAGATGCCGGCGCGCGCCCACGCCCACTGGGTAAGTCCCGAGCAGTCGAAGCTGTCGGGGCCCGCAGCGCCGAACACGTAGGGCTTTCCGAGTTCGGCGAGCGCTGCTTGTGTCGCGGTGCGGCCTGCCGATGACGTTGCCGGCGGGATTGTGTAGTCGGTTGGCAGACCATGCGAGCCAGACGTTCCGAGCGGCGCTGCACCGACCGCTGAGCCACCGGCGCCGTCGCAGTCGAGCACGGCCGCGTCGTGGCTGATGTACGACAGCAAGCGTTCAGCCCTCGTCAACTGGGCGCGGTAGTTGCCGCCGTACTCGGACGAGAAGTCATTCGCCGGACGGGGATCGCCGTCGTACGCCGACACCTGCACGTCTTGGGCGGCCTGCCACGGCTCTTCGCCCTGCCAGCCCGGCAAGGCCAAGAGCCTGTCGATGAACAGGTTGGTGCTCGCCACAGGATCGAGGCGTTGCGAAACGCTGCCCCAACTAGCGCGTTGTTGGAAGATGCCCAGCGAGTCGTGGTCGGCGCCCACGCCCTGGGTTGCCATCCCCGCAGCGGCCGGGTCGTTGGTGTTACCGAGAATCCGCATACCTGACTCGGCAAGGCCAACAGTCACTGCGATGAGCGCCCCCGGTTGCCCTGCTCGTGCCGCCGCCACAGCGGCGACGGTCCGCGCGTTCTGCGCGGCCGCGTCGGATAATCCGGCGAGGGCGCCGGAGGTGGCGCAGACCGAGCCGTCGCTCGTCTGGGCTTGCGCGGCGCCACTCATCGCGCCGCCTACCAGGACGAGCAGGAGAACGATCGCGCCGCCGGAGAGCCCCACCCCGGCCGCCACGAGTCGTGGAGCGACGGCCCCGGTGCTGTTTGCCACGACAGGACTACCGGCTCACCAGAGCGGTATCGGCGCTGGGCGTCGAAAACAGTGCTGGCGTTGCGAACACGAATGTCGAGAGTAGGACGCATTGCGTATGCAGGATATAAAGCCGCAAAGTTGCATACACAATCAAACGTATCGGAGACACAGGCGCGCTGCGTGTAGTCAGTGCACGCATGCCGTGATCAGCTTCCCTGCCAGCGGGCGCGTGGGCCGAATGCGCAATGGCTGCATTGACTACATCAACCCGAAGCCGAGCCCTCTCGCCGCTCGCGGGGTCGGCGCGGCGATCACACCTGGGCCGTCAGCGCCAGACCGACGAACCGCTTGCCCGACGCGGCGCGGCGAGACTCGACACCGCGGGCTTGTAGCGCCGCCTTGAGAATGCGGTTCGTCCCCGGGTTCAGGCCGCTGCTACGGCACCAGGCTTCCCATTCGTTCCATAGATCGGCCGCGCCCACGTGCATCGTCTCCCCGACCACGCAACAGTCCGCGATGAACAGGGCGACAGCGTCGGCCGAAGTCTGGTATTCACCAGTCGCCACCGCTACCGTCTTGGGCACCGCGAGCCCCTCAGCGCGGTACTGACGCCAGCCGGCGACCGCCCACGCCAGGACCGCCTCGAGTTCGTCCCGGAGCCGGTCTTCTAGTTGCCGGTCTTCGCGCCCAATGAATGACTGATCGAATGGCACCACGAGCAGTCGTGCCCACAACGCCGGGTCGTCGGCTGGCACCGTCGGCAGATGGTTGGTGATGAGGATCGGCAAGTGCGACGGCCGGAACTCGATGAAGTCCTGCCGCATCCGGCGCGCGCGGATCGTGTCGCCGCCGGTCAGACGTTTGACGAGCGAGACGTCCAACCGGCGACCTTCGTCAGTCTCCTGGCAGGTGGCCAGGCGTGCGCCTCGCAGATCGAGCAACCCCGTGGGATGGGCCCGATCGCGGGCCATGAAGATGTCTTGCTCGGCCTCGATCGCGTACGGGCCCAGGGCTGCGCCGATCACGCGCACAAAGGTTCCCTTGCCGTTGCGCCCGGTGCCGGTGAAGATCGGCAGAACGTGTTCGATGACCTTGCCGACGAGCGACAGCCCGGCGAGCCGCTGCACGAACGACCGGAGCTCGGCGTCCGGCAGGATCGAGGCTAGAAATCCGTCCCAGGCCGCGCTCCTGGCGGTTGGCGCATAACCGCAACCGGTGATCTTGGTCAGCCGATCGTCGGGGTCGGCCTGCCGCAGCGTCTCCGTGCTCAGGTCCAGCGTCCCCGACATGGTGTTGAGAAGGTACGGGTCGGCGTCGAGTTCCTCGGGCAGTGCGGACATGCCGATCATCGCCGCGCCGAGGTCCAGCACTCCCCTCACGCCGTTGGCGGTCTCGCATTGCCGGGCGTCCGCCCAGAGATCGCTTCGCGCCTGTCGGTCATCCAGCGCGGCCGCTTCGCGACGAGCCTGCTTGACCACCTCGACCACGCCGCGCTTGGCGACCCGCTCGCCGACGTCTGACTCCCAGCACCGGCCGTTCCAGTAGTGCCAGCCGAGGCCCGGAACGTGCAGCAGTTTGCCCGCCGCCGCGGAAGCTAGGCGATAGGCCATCCTGGTGTGCGATCGATGGATCTCATCACACGGTGCGCTACCCGCGTTTTCGTGAACTACCCGCAGCGGCACAGCCTTGGCGTGACTGGTCACCGGATCGCTCCAGATGACGTCACGCTGCTGACCCTGCCTTGATTGCGAACTGGCGCAACTGTCGCCGCAGGTAAGACCGCTGATCGCGTGTCAGCACCGCGCCGGAGAGATACAGGCGAATCAGGCCCGGCCAGCCGCCGTCGGAGCCAGCCAGGACTCGCTGCACGATCCGGACCTGCGCCGGCGTGTAGCCGAGCTGTCCGAACATGGACTTGGTAGTGGCTCGGCTGCCGTAACTTGCGGTGTTGCTCAACGCCCGCACCGGGTCGCGCGCGTTCATCCTCGCCGCCTCCTCAATCCGGCACACAGCGACCGCGAACGCCTCGTCGAGCTGCAGCGCCGGCGGCGGCGTGACACCCGCCGCTTCTGCCAGCCAGCGCGCAAATGAGCCTGCCGACGTCATGACGCGAGCCGATCGAGCGCGGTGTCGTCGCCGAAGTCGATCCATGTGCCGCCCGGCACGCGCGTGATACCACCCATCGCGTCGGCCATCGCCGCGCGCGCGGAGCCGTGATACGAGCCGGTCGCGACACCGCGCAACGCGCGATAGAGCGCCGCGCCGTCCATACGGCGCGCTGCGCATTCGTTGTCCGCCAGCCACTCCCATGCCGCGATCAACTCGACATCGGCGTCGTCGGATGTGACTTTGACTCGGGCCGCCGACCCCTTCGGCGTCACCCACGCGATCGAACGCGTCGTGATCGTCGACCACAGTGCAAGCCACAGATCGTCGCGCTCGGCCGAGGCTGCGGCAAGGTCTGGCACCTTGTCCAATGCGCTTCGGAGCCGATGACCGCCTGTCTCCATCGCCGACATGGTGCCGTCACTTTGCTGAGCCGTCTGATGTTCCACCCGTCCCCACTCCCGTCCCGACGAGACGCCACAGTTCGCGAAGATTTCTAGCTAGCTTGGCTAGCCATGTGCGCACTTGTCCGAACGTAGCTAGCCTGGCTAGCCATGTCAAGGAATCTCGCCGGTTTGGCTAGCCCAGCTAGCCAGATAGCCCTAGTCTTGCTCTATGGCACTCGACCCGGACGACCCGCGGCCCCCGTATCAGCAGGTCGCCAACGCGCTGCGTGCCGCGATCTTGACCCGCAAGTTCGCGCCCGGCGAGCGGCTGCCATCCCAGAACGAACTCGCGAACAGATACGGCGTGGCGCGCATGACCGTGCAGCAGTCGCTACGGATCCTGCGCGACGAAGGCCTGATCGTGTCACGCCAAGGCAGTGGCGTGTTCGTGCGCGAGCGAACAGAGCGACCGGTCGGCCTGCGCCCGCACATCGAGAGCGCCTTCGAGCA
>Ga0164242_10005731_pt1 | contig 13787 bp, 12 predicted proteins | sample OricomgcompostMG_FD_108783 | JGI IMG/M metagenome (GOLD analysis project Ga0164242, IMG submission 108783) | Miracle-Growth compost microbial communities from Emeryville, California, USA - Original compost - Miracle growth compost (MG) ...
CATCCTGCAGATCGGTATACGCCGCGTTGGGCTGATCCAGCAGCGCCTGTTGGGAAGCCGGGGGCGTCGAGGAGGCCGGAGCGCTCGACGAGGACGGCGGCGGCGCTGACGAACTGGATGCCGACGAACTGGGTGCCGACGAGCTAGGCGTGGACGGCGTACTCGACGCGCCCGTCGACGGCGTACTCGTCCCCGTATCGATCGACTGTCCCACCGCGCCCTGCGAGAGGTTCTTGAGTGCGTCGGCGAGGTTCGCGGCGTAGCCGATCTGATCACCGTACGAGACCAGGATGCGCTGCAGTACCGGGAACGACGACGCGCCCTGGCCCTGCACGTACAACGGCTCGACGTAGAGGAACGAGTCCCCGACCGGCAGCGTCAGCAGGTTGCCGTGAACCACGTTCGACCCGCCTCCGGAGAGCAGGGTGATGTCCTTGGAGATCGTCGGGTTGGTGTTGAAGTTGTTGAACACCTGTTCCGGACCCTGCACCACCGACCCGGATGGCAGCCGCAGCACGGTGAACTTGCCGTAGTTAGGCCCGGGGTCGCTGTCGACCGACATGTATGCCGCCAGATACGTCGAGTTGTTGACCTTCATCGGTGTGGTCAACTGGAACTCCGCCTGCTGCGACGAGCCGTCCGTCGGTGCCGCGAGCACGTAGTACGGCGGCTGGTTCGCCGTCGCCGACGAGGCCGGGTCGACCGGGACGGTCCACTTGTCCGACGCGTTGTACCAGGTCGTCGGGTTGTCGACGTGGTAGGTGGCCAGCGTCGCGCGCTGCGCCTTGAAGAGATCCTCGGGGTAGCGCACGTGCTCGAGCACGTCGGCCGGCATCGCCGACTTCGGCTGCACCGTCCCCGGGAAGACCTTCATCCACGCCTTCAGGAGCGGGTCGGTGTCGTCCCATGCGTACAGGGTGACTTTGCCGGTGTAGGCATCGACCGTCGCCTTGACCGAGTTGCGGATGTAGTTGATCGTGTCGTTCGGCTGCTGCGCGGTGCGGTCCTGCGCGGAGAGCGAGTCGCTGGTGAGGCTTGAGAGAGATTGCCGCTGCGAGTACGGGTAATTCGCCATCGTCGTGTAGCCGTCGACCATCCACACGATGTGGCCGCTGCTCTGGTCCACGATCGGGTACGGGTCGGAGTCGACCGTCAGGTAGGGTGCGACCTTCTGCACCATCTGCCGCGGATCGCGGTTGAGGATGATCTTGGCACCCTTGGCGCTCGCGGCGTCGTTGAGCACGAAGTTGGTCTGCTTGTAGTTCACGGCGAGCGCGAGACGCGTGAACAGGCTGCTCAGCGAGATGCCGCCGCCACCGGCGTACGTGATCTTCTCGGTGCCATTGCCGTCGAACTCCTGCGGCGCCCCCGCGGCACCGACGATCGAGTAATCCGGCAGCATCTCGCCGTAGTAGACCTGTGGCGTCGTCAGCTTCAACGGTCCCGTCTGCGGAATGCCGCCTTCGGTGTACGCCCCGGCCTCGTTGCCGATCGTGGTCACGTCCTCGTTGGCCTGCGCCGCGACGAACCCGTAGCCGTGCGTGTAGTTCGTGTGCGCGTTGATCCAGTTCGTCTGCGTGCCCTCGAGCCGGGCGGCATCCAGCTCGCGTACGCCCACAACGTAGTCGTGCGTCTGCCCGTTGATCGTGTAGCGATCGACGTCGAGCTTGTCACTGAAGCCGTAGACGTTCTTGCCGGCCTGCTGCTGCTGGAAGGTGGGGCTGATCACGTTCGGGTCGAGCAGGCGGATGTCGCTCACCGTCGGGTTGGTCGACACCAGGGCGGAGGTGCTCGGCTGCGACTTGGAGTCATAGTCGATGTACGTCACGCGCCCGGGCGCGTTGTCGGTCTCGGTCGAGACGCCGTACGCCGCCCGCGTGGCATCGATGTTGCGCGTGATGTACGGCGCCTCCTTCGACGAAGCGTTCGGCTTGACCGACACCTGCTGCACGATCGCCGGGTAGATGCCGCTGATCACGATGCTCAGCACTAGCAGCACCACGAACCCGACGCCGGGGATGAGCGAACTCTTCAACCACAGTGACGCGAGCACGCCCACGGCGAGCACGATCGCGATCCAGAACAGGATCGTGCGGGCCGGCAGCACCGAGTGCACATCGGTGTAGGACGCCCCGGTGAACTTGCTGCGGTCGGAGAACACCAGGCCGTACCGGTCCAGCCAGTAGGCGCACGCCTTCAGCGCCATGAAGACGAAGACCAGCACTGTCAGGTGCCGGCGCGCCGCCTGCGTGATCTTCGGGCCGGGGGTCTGCAACCGGATGGCACCGGTCAGGTAGTGGACCGCCAGCGAGAGCAGGATCGAGAAGATGATCGCGCTGAAGCCGAAGCCCAGCAGCAGCCGGTAGACGGGGTAGTCGAAGGCGAAGAACGAGATGTCCTTGTGGAACTGCGGATCGGTGACGCCGAACTTCTGCCCGTGTAGCCACAGCTGCCAGGTCGACCACTGCGACTGCGCGCTCATACCCGCGCTGAGCAGCGTCAGCACGACGATCACGGCCAGGATCCACCACCGCCGCGGTTCTACCAGCGCCCGGTAGCGGTCCAGGTTCTGCTGCTCGGCGGACGCGGGCCGGAACGGCGGCCGCAATGCGTACGCCAGCGCGACGTTGCCGCCGATGATCGCCGCCATGAGCACACCGAAGATCGCGAAGAGGACGACGCGGGTCCAGAACACATGCGTGTAGACGCCGCGGAAGTGCGCCTGCCCGAACCAGAGCCAGTTGATGTAGACGCCGGTGAACTTCGCCGCGAGCACCAACAGCACGATGAGCGCCGCGACCACCCACAGGGCGATCTTGGCGCGGCGCGACAGGGTCAGCGTCGGCATGGGCGGCCGCATCGCCACGGGGGTACTCCTCGGGGTCGGGTCTAGGGGACCTGAGCGACAACGTACCGGGGGGCGGACCGGTTCCCGGGATAGGGGAGGATCGGGCCATGAGCATCGCCCTGGAGTCGGCTGCCGCCGAGATCGAGGCCCACGTGGGCGCGGCGGGCTGGGACCAGCCCCCGGCCCTGTTCGCCCTCGTTCGCTCGGCGCGCTTCGCAGCCGATGAGCCGCAGGCCGCCGCACGGCTGGGCATCGCCGGCGCGGTGGGGGACGCGCTCGTACCGATCGAACAGGACGCCCTACCCCACGAGCAGTTGGACGAGGCGCTGGCGGGCATCGAGTGGCCCACGGCCGTCGAGGGCTGCGCCCTGGCGCAGGAGATCATCTTCGCGGCGGCCCTCGATGACCCCGACCGGCGCGAGGCCCGGCTCGTGGTGGCGGTGCTACGCGACGGTTCGACCGCCTCGCTGCTGCGGCTGCGGGACCAGCCCGACGACCTGCTCACCGGCCCCGAACTGGCGCCCAACCTCGTCCACGCCCTGCTGGCCACGCTGCGTTAAGACCCCTGGTGTCGCACGGCCTGCTTCGTCGGCCGGCTCGGCCACCGGGCTAGCAGTGCGGGACGGACCTGCCCTGCTCGAGGGCGTCCAGGTCCTGTACGGCGTTGTGCAACGTGTCGACCTTGACCACGGTCAGCCCGGACGGGACGTTGCCGCGCACGTCGGAGCAGTTGGCCTCTGGCGCGAGGAAAACGGTCGCACCGGCCCGCCGCGCCGCGATCATCTTCATCTGGATGCCGCCGATCGCGCCGACCGTGCCGGCCGGGTCGATGGTGCCGGTGCCGGCGATGAAGCGGCCGTCGGTGATGTCGTCCCTGCCGACCAGGTCCAGGATCCCGAGTGCGAACATCATGCCGGCCGACGGTCCGCCGATGTCGGTCTGCGCCATCGTGACGGTGAACGGCGGCTGGCAGATCGTCCCGATCTGAACACCGAGCGAGGCGCCCCGGCGTCCCTCGACCGGCTCTCCGAGCGTAATCTGCACCGTCTGCTGCTGGCGCTGTCGCATGATCACCACCGGCACGGTCGACTTCGCCTGCTGGCCCTCGAGCGCCGTCAACAGCTTCTGGTTGTCGGAGGCGTCCTGGCCGGCAACCCGCTCGATCACGTCCCCGGCCTCGAGCTTGCCGTCCGACGCGCCGCCCGCGACCACCGAGACGACACCGTCCTGCTTCGGGTAACCCAACTCGCAGGACGCCGCAGCGATCGCGTTGTCCTCGGAGGAGGAGAAAGCCACCCGGTTCTGCTGCTCGATCTGCTGCGTCGACTGCCCCGGCGGGTAGACCGACGCGCGCGGCACGACGACCTGGTCGTGCGCGAGCCACCCGACCAGCGCGTTGAGCGCGCTCACCCGGTGCGAGGCGGTGGTCACGTTGACGGTCGTCAGGTTCAGGTTGCCGCTCGTCCGGTTCACGGATGTACCGCTGATCTGGATCAGGTGCTCGTCGTTGTACTTGCCCAGCGTGTTGATCGTCGGTCCGGGCGACATGATCACATAGGGCACCGGCAGCGCCATGAGCAGACCGAGCAGGACCAGGAACAGCACACCGCCGACGATCAAGGCGCGTACGCGACGGCTGAGCCCTCGCCAGCCGAATTGCGTCGGTCGCGCGCCGGATTCGATCTGCGGCTCGGTCACGCAGTCACCCTAAACGGTGGGCACCTGAGGAGTGCGCTCAGCTGCGATGCTCCACCCGCTCCGAGCCTCGGGCGCGGTGGCTGAGCGCCTCCAGATAACCCGCGTGGATCGCCATCGCCTCGTCCGTGGTCGGCGGTTTGGCGCTACCCCGTGCACGGTGCCCGCTCCACCACGACATGAGCGCGGCGAGCACGGTCACCCCGACCGGCGGTGCCAACCACAGCGCCCACGCGTACTGATGCATGCGCCCACGCTAAGCGTTCACCGTGCGCCGACAGCGGAACGGCGCGCAGCGTCCGTACGTCATGACTACCGTGAACGACATGAGCACCCCCCCTCCGTTCGGGTTCGGCTTCGGCGACGCGCCGTCGGGTGACGACGACGGCGAGGGCAACAACCTGCCCGACTTTTCCGCGTTCGGCCCGATGTTCGCGCAACTGCAGCACTTGTTCACGCAGCAGAGCAGCGGCCCGGTGAACTGGGACCTCGCCAGGCAGCTGGCCACCTCCACGCTGGGCGGGGCAAGCGCGGCCGTCGGACCAGCGGAGGCCGGCGCGATCGAGGCCGCGGTACGCCTGGCGGACCTGTGGCTGGACGAGGCCACCACGCTGCCCTCCGGCGTCGAGCGCACCGAGGGATGGACGCGTCAGGAGTGGATCGAGCGCACGCTGCCGATCTGGACCGCACTGTGCGACCCGGTCGCCGAGCGGGTCACCACGGCGATGGGCAGCGCGATCGAAGGGCAGCTCGGGCAGCTGTCCGATTCCGGTGAGCTGCCTGCGGAGCTGAGGGCGTTCGGCTTCGGCCCGGGCGTCCCGGGCAGCGGCAATCCGCTCGGCGGGATCATGAGCCAGGTCGGCGGGCTGATGTTCGGTGCCCAGGTCGGCCAGGGTCTCGGCGCGCTCTCCCAGGAGGTCGTCTCCGCCAGCGACGTCGGCGTCCCGCTCGGACCGCCCGGGGTCGCCGCGCTCGTGCCGCAGAACGTCGCCGCGTTCGGCGAAGGGCTCGAGCGCCCCTCCGACGAGGTACGCCTCTACCTCGCCCTGCGCGAAGCCGCCCACCAGCGGCTGTTCTCGCACGTGCCGTGGCTGCGGCAGCGGCTGCTCGACACCGTCGCGGCGTACGCCCGTGGCATCACGGTGGACATGTCCGCGATCGAGTCGGCGGTGAGCCAGATCGACCCCACCGATCCGAACTCCGTGCAGGAGGCGTTGGCCGGCGGCATGTTCGAGCCGCAGGCCACACCCGAACAGCAGACCGCCCTGCGCCGCCTGGAGACGCTGCTCGCCCTCGTCGAGGGCTGGGTCGACACCGTCGTCGCCGCCGCGGCCGGCTCACGGATGCCGGGCGCCGACGCGCTGCGCGAGGCGTCCCGTCGCCGCCGCGCGACCGGTGGTCCCGCCGAGCAGACCTTCGCCACGCTCGTCGGGCTGGAACTACGCCCCCGCCGCCTGCGCGAGGCTGCAGCCCTGTGGTGGGCCGTCGCCGAGAAGCATGGCGTCGAGGGACGCGACGGGCTCTGGGCCCACCCCGACCTGCTACCAACTCCGGACGACCTGGACGACCCCATCGGGTTCGCCGAGACCGTCGGCGCGGCGGACGGCATCGACCTCGGCGACCTCGAGGGCTGACCCGGCGGGCGGGCTTCGTCAGATGATCTCGACGCTCGGGTGATACCGCTTGACCCGATGCAACGTGTTGCGGTCCGTGTGGTGCATCTCGTCACCGGTGGCGGCGAGCCTCAGACTGAGGTCTGACGTGTAGCTGAAGGTGCCGTCGTCGTTGAACAGGAAAGTGCTCTCGAAGGCTGTGGCCGTGGCGCGCTGCAGCAGATACTTGTTCTGACACAGGCCGTAGCCGTCCGAACCGGGCTCGGCGACGAAGTGCAGCGATCGGTCACGTGGGGCAGCGTCGCCGCCCGCGAGGATGGCGATCCCGCGCGGCACCGCGAAGCAGCGGATGATCTGACCGTTGGCCTGGTCCCACAACAGGTAACCCACCTCGTCGTGGAACGGGTCCATGGCCTCCTCGCCGTGCCGCCACGCAGTCATCTCGTAGTTGAGCCCCTGCATGTTCTGCTGACCGTTCTCGACGACCGGAATGGGCTTGAACCAGGCGCGCTCGAAGTAGCCGGTCTCGGAGGTCACCTCGTCCTTGTTGTGGTATGACAGGTCAATCCCGCCGTTACCTTCCCATTCGCCGACGAGCGGGGTCAGCGGACCCAACTTCTGCGGCCCGATCACCATGTCCTGGTTGCCGGCACTCGTGATCGAGCCGTTCGTGGATGTGCTCATGTCTGCCTCCGCTCAGCTGGCCGTTTCCTGGGACGGTTCTGGCGCTCATGTGTGGCGCCGCGGCTGTGGGGAATTGATCAAACGCACTCTCTCGCAACGTCTTGCGTGATGCAAGGGTTGTCGATGACAACACTGAGCCGCGAGGGCGCAGTGGGCTCGCCACCGCGGGCCGGGTCAGGCCTACCTGCCATATTGGGTGCATGGGCAGGACCGGAGAGATCCAGCCGTCGAGAACCCCGGCGGACGAGCTCGGCGCCTTCGAGGTCGCAACCCGGGACCTCGTCGGAGTGGCGCTACGCAGCATCGAACGGCTGGAGGTGTCGCTGCCCCAGTTCCGGCTGTTGCTGGTGCTGTACGAGCGCGGCCGCTCCACCTCCACGCAGTGTGCTCAGGCGTTGAACGTCGCGGGGTCGTCGGTGACTCGGCTCGCCGACCGACTGGACGCGTCCGCGCACCTGGTCCGTGGCGCGGACCCGTCCAATCGCAGTGTGGTCACTCTCGAGCTGACCGAGCACGGCCGTCGGCTGGTCGAGCAGGTCACCGCGCGGCGGCGGCGAGAACTGAGCCGGCTACTCGATCGTTTGGACCCGGCCCAGCGAGCGGCATGCGCCTCGGCGCTACGCACACTGCACGAACTGCTGGGCGACGACTACGCGGCTCACGTCCACCTACGCACGCCCCTGCTGGGGCTGTGACCTCGGGGCTGCTACGCCCCCGCCCCCGCCTCTTCGTCTTCGTCGGCCTCGTCGGCCTCGTCGGAGATCGGCAGGTGCGCCGCGGCGCTGATTCCCTCGAGGTAGCCGCGCGCCCGCTCGGTCTTCGGGTACGCCCCGACGAGCGCCCAGAACCGCGGTCCGTGTCCCGCCTCGAGCAGGTGGGCGAGCTCGTGCACCAGCACGTAGTCCTGCACCCAGCCGGGCATCTCCCGCAGTCGCTCGCTGATGCGGATCGTGCCCTCGCTCGGCGTGCAGGACGCCCAGCGGGTGCGCATCGGCGGCACCCAGCGCACGCTCGCCGGCACCGCCCGCCCGGCGAGGTAGCGCTGCGACAGCTCAGTGGTCCGGCGCATCAACTCGGCGTCCCCGCGCACGCGGCGGCCGTTGCGCGCCGGGGCCGTCGTCACCCGGGCCACCATCTTGGCCACCCACTCCCGCTCCTGCGCGACGGTGAACCGGGCCGGGATCATGACCACGACGATCTCACCGTCGCGGTAGGCCGAGACCGTACGAGTACGCCTGGCGCTGCGGCGCACGTCGACCTTCATGCGCAGATCTTCACACGGCTGAGCGCGGCGGAGAGCGCTCGCACTCTCAAGCCGCGCGATCGAGTGTTGAGGACCACGCAGGGGCCGATCACACGAGGAGCTGTCAGGACCCGACCTCGTCCAGACCGATGTCCAGCACCGGCGCGGAGTGCGTCAGCGCGCCGATCGCGAGGAAGTCGACTCCGGTCGCCGCGACCGCCGCCGCCCGGTCGAGGCTGAGGCCGCCGCTGGCCTCGAGCAGCACGCCGGGGTGGGACGCGCGCACGCGACGCACCGCCTCGGCACTGTCGGCCAGCGAGAAGTTGTCGATCAGGATCTGTGTCGCCCCGTGCGCGAGAGCATCGTCCAATTGCGAAAGGGAATCGACCTCGACCTGGATCACGAAGTCGGGATCCGGGTACGCCGCGAACACCGCGTCGAGTGCTGCCCCCACCGAGCCGGCGGCGGCCACGTGGTTGTCCTTGATCAACACGGCGTCGTCCAGCCCGCGGCGGTGGTTCACTCCCCCTCCGCAGCGCACGGCGTACTTCTCCAGGTCGCGCAGCAGCGGCATCGTCTTGCGGGTGTCGCGGATGCGCGCGCCCGTGCCGGCGACCGCGTCGACCCAGCGCCGCGTCACGCTGGCCACGCCGGAGAGGTGCCCGACGATGTTCAGGCTGGTGCGCTCCAGTGCGAGCACGCCGCGGGCGTTGCCGCTGATCCGTGCGATCGCGGTGCCGGGATGCAGCGCCTGGCCGTCCTTCACGGACGCGGTGAGCGTGCCGCCGGGCAACGCGAGATCGACGATCGCGGCGAGCACGGGCAGACCGGCCAGCACGCCCTCCGCCCTGCTGACGTAGTCGCAGGTGAGCGTCGCGTCGGCGGGCACGGTGGCGTTGCCGGTGAGGTCGCCGCGAGTGCCGAGATCTTCGGCGAGGGTGTCCCGGATCAGCCGCTCGACCGGCGCGGCGTCCAGCCCGGCGTCCTCGAAGAGCGCGATTGTCTGTGGCGTCAGCATGCGCTGGCCTCCGGTCGGCCGTCGGCGTCGAGGGTGATCGCGACCGGGTTGCGTCCGGTCGTAGCCGCCTCGGGGTGGTCGGTACGGAAGTGGCAACCACGGCTTTCGGCCCGGGCCGTGGCCGCCGCGACGACCGCCCGGGCGACCGTCGCCAGCGGGCCGTCGCCGAGGCCGTCGAGTTGCGCCGCTGCGACGGCCAGCCCGGCGCCGTCACGTCGGATTCCGGCGTATCGCGAGAGCACCGCGCGGATCTTGTCCGCATCGTCGTCGGCGCCCAACTCGACCAGTCCGAGGCCCGCGGGCTGGGGCGGCAACGCGAGGGTGAGCGATGCGGCGAGGCGACGGCCGAAGACCAGCCCCTCGAGCAGGCTGTTGGACGCGAGCCGGTTGGCGCCGTGGACGCCGGTGGCCGCGACCTCGCCGACGGCGTACAGGCCGGGTACGTCCGTGGCCCCACGCGCGTCGGTGCGAACGCCGCCGCAGAGAAAGTGCTCGGCGGGCGCGACGGGGATGAGCTCGCGGGCCGGGTCGACGCCGATCGCGGCACACGAACCCAGCACGGTCGGGAAGCGCCGCGCGAAACCGGCGGCGTCGATGCCGCGCGCGTCCAGCCACACATGATCGACACCGTCGCGGGTCATCACCGCGTCGATCTCGCGGGCAACGACATCGCGCGGGGCGAGATCGGCCGACGGATGTTTGTCGGCCATGAACGCGATCCCGGCGTCGTCGCGCAGCACCGCGCCCGCCCCGCGTACGGCCTCGGTGACCAGCGGCAACTGCCCCTCGGTCGCGCCGGTGAACAGCGCCGTGGGGTGGAACTGCACGAACTCCATGTCCACCAGCGCTGCTCCCGCGCGCAGGGCCAGCGCAATGCCGTCGCCACGCACCGCGGCCGGGTTCGTCGATGCGAGGTATGCGTTCCCGATGCCGCCGGTGGCCAGCACGACGGCGCGTGCGGCGATCGACCCCGACTCGGTGATCACGCCGGTCACGCGGCCGTCGGCGTCCCGGGTCAGCCCGCTGACGTGCGCCTGCCGGATCTCGACCCCGGCCGCGGCGGCCGCCGCACGCAGCGTCCGCGCCACCTCGGCGCCGGTCGCGTCGCCGCCTGCGTGGATCACCCGGGGGTGGTGGTGCCCGCCCTCGTAGGTCTGCGCGAGCGCGCCGGAGTCGTCCCGGTCGAAGAGCGCCCCGGACGCGATCAACTCGGCGACGCGTCCCGGTCCCTCCTCGACCAGCACGTGGACCGCGGCGACGTCGCCCTCGTGCGCGCCGGCGACGAGGGTGTCGTCCGCGTGCGCCGCCGGAGTGTCCGCGCCGAACGCCGTGGCGATACCGCCCTGGGCCCACGGCGTACTGCCGTCGCCGGCCTCGAGCACGACCACCCGACGGGTGTGCGCAAGCCCCAGTGCGGTCGACAGGCCGGCGACGCCGGCGCCGACGACCACCACGTCGGTGCTCATGACTCGGCTCCGCGCTCGCTGCGCTTTTCGTGTCTGACCGCAACGCGACGCTCGCTCGCTATCGCCTCGGCGGCCATCGTTACTCCCCGCCGCCGGGGTTGCCGATCGCGATCATTCGCTCGACGGCGTCGCGCGCCGCGGCGGCCACGTCGGCCGGGACGTCGACCTCATCACGCCCCTCACGCAATGCCCGCAGGAGCAGCTCGGGAGTGATCATCTTCATGTACGGGCACGCGGCCTGCGGGTTCATCGGCAGGAACTCGGTGTGGTCGTTGACCTTGCGCAGTTGGTGCAGCATCCCGATCTCGGTGGCGACCAGCACGGTCTTCGCCGTCGAGTTCTTCGCCAGGTCGACCATCCCGCCGGTGGACGCGATATGCGTGCGATCGGGCGGCAGCACGCCCTCGCTCGCCAGCCAGAAGGTCGACGTCGCGCAACCGCACTCGGGGTGGACGAGCAGTTCGGCGTCGGGATGCTCGGCGACCTGACGGCGTACGTCGTCCGGACTGATGCCGGCATGCACGTGACATTCACCAAGCCAGACGTGCAGATTCTCGCGTCCGGTCTGCCGGCGGACGTGCGCTCCGAGGAACTGATCGGGCAGGAACAGCACGTCGCGGTCGGCCGGGATCGAGGCCACCACGTCGACGGCGTTGGACGAGGTACAGCAGACGTCCGACTCGGCCTTCACCGCGGCGCTGGTGTTCACGTACGCCACGACGGCCGCGCCGGGGTGCTCGGCCTTCCATTCGCGCAGTTGCGCGACGTCGATCGTGTCCGCGAGGGAGCAACCTGCCAGCGCGGTCGGGATCAGCACCCGCTTGTCCGGGCTGAGGATCTTCGCGGTCTCGGCCATGAAGTGCACGCCGCAGAAGACGATCGTGGACGCCTCGGTCTGCGCGGCGATCCGGGACAGCGCCAGCGAATCACCCACGTGGTCGGCCACGTCTTGGATCTCGGGCAACTGGTAGTTGTGTGCCAGCACGACCGCGTCCTGATCGCGCGCCAGCCGGCGTACCTCGTCCTGCCACGTGCTGGTGACCGTCGTCATCGCGTTCCCCTCGACCCGAGGTTTTCGCCTTTGAGGCGATTACCGGACGGACATTACCATTCCCGCCTGTGACCACCCAGGACCAGGACGCCGTGAGTTGGCCGAGCTACCCGCACGAAGTGCTCGCCGCCGTCCTGTCCGTGCGGGCCGGACGCCTGTGCGTGCTGCTCTGGAAACGCGGCCTGGCGCCGTTTCACGGCAGGTGGTCGCTGCCCGGCGGCGGGCTCGCGCCCGACCAGCGGTTGCGCGAGGCGATCACCGCCCACCTGGCGACGAAGGTCGACGTGCGCGAGCTGGCCCACCTGGAACAGCTCGCTACGCACAGCAACGTTGCCCGCGACCCGCGCGCGCGAGTGTTGGCCACCTGCTACCTGGGCCTGGTTCCGACCGACGCCTCCCCCGCGCTGCCGGCGGACACCGCCTGGCACCCGGTCGGCGCCCTGCCTCCGACCGCGTTCGACCACGACTTCTTCGTCGCGGCAGCCATCGACCGGCTGCGCGCCAAACTCTCGTACACGAACATCGGCTTCGCCCTCGCGCCCGAGGAGTTCACGATCGCCGAGCTACGCGACATCGTCAGCGCCGCTCTCGGTTATCAGGTCGCCGCGACCAACCTGCTCCGAGTGCTCACCCGCCGGGCTGTGATCGAGCAGACCGATCACATGGCCGCTCCCGGACGCAGTGGTGGGCGCCCCGCGGCGCTCTACCGATTCCGCGCGCAGGAGCTGGCGGTCACCGATCCGTTCGCGGTGCTGAGACCGCCGCGGTGAACAGCGAAGATCATTAGCCGGCGATCCACAGACATCGAAGGGTTGTCCACAGCGCGACGCGCGGTTATGCGCAGGCCGTCCACAGGCTCGTCCACAGGTGTGGATGTTCACTTGAGGGTTACCGACCCGCCGGATTCCGGTGGGTCGGTGGACAGCTGTCGTTGTGAGTGTTATGGCGGTCACAACGCCACTCAGGCCCCGTAACACGGGCTTCGGCGGCCTCGGACCAGCGCCTGTGGATAACTTCCCGGGCCGCGCGGGCGGGTGCGACAGTGACCTCGTGACCGCCCCGCAGCCGCCCATCGAGCCCGTCCCCACCCGCGCGCTGTACCCCAGGTTGAACCCGTCCGCGCGGCTGCTGTGGCGCACCGCCAATAGCGTCCAACTCGAACTCGGCGACCGCGCGGTGGTGCTCGAGGGGATCTCCGCCGCGGCCGTGCAGGCCATCACCGCCGCCGACGGCACGCCGGCCCCGCTGCGCGACCGGCTCGGACCGGTACGCCACGCACTGGCCGAGTTCCTTTGGCCCCGGGCGGCCGGTCCGGACGACCCGCGGCTGGCGCCTCCAGCCCCACGCCTGGCCGGGGAGCTCGCCGCGCTCTCGGCGCGGCACGGCGAGCGCGGAGCCGAGGTGCTAAATGCCCGGCGATGGGCGACCGTGGCGATCCACGGCCCGGGACGGGTCGGACCGCACATCGCCGCAATCCTGGCCGCCGCGGGCATCGGGCGGGTCTACGCCCGCGAGTTCGGCGACGTACGCCTGCACCAGCAGCAGCCCGGCGGACTCGGGACGCAGGACGAGGCGACCCCGTTCCACACGGCGACCGCCGCCGCCGTCCATCGCGTGGCTCCCGAGGCCGCGACCGCTCCACACCCGCAGGACGAGCGCCCCGACCTCGTAGTGCTGGCCTACGACGAGCCGATCGGTGACGACCGCCGCGACGTGTTGCACCTGCGCGGCTGGACCCACCTGCCGATCGCGGTCGGGCCGACCGGCGGCGTGATCGGTCCGCTGGTGATCCCGGGCCTGACCAGCTGCCTGCGCTGCGCCGACCTGCACCGCAGCGATCGCGACCCGGCGTGGAACGCGCTGGCGGTCCAACTGGCAGTCGGCCGGCGGCGCAAGGAGGGCAGCGCAGTGGCTGCGGCGTCGGTGATCGCCGGCGCCGCGGCGATGCAGGTGCTGGCGTACCTCGACGGCGAGAACCCCGCGGCCGTCGACGGCACCATCGAGTTGCACGAGCCGGACTGGCGGCTGCGACGGCGCACGCGCGGCGTCCACCCCGACTGCGGTTGCCACGACGCGGGCCGATAGCGCGATTGCTGGCTCCGTCCCCGGCTGCGGGACAATCGGGTTCATGAGCGACGCTTGCGGAGCGAAGGACAAGCAATGAGCGAC
>Ga0164242_10005732_pt1 | contig 13786 bp, 14 predicted proteins | sample OricomgcompostMG_FD_108783 | JGI IMG/M metagenome (GOLD analysis project Ga0164242, IMG submission 108783) | Miracle-Growth compost microbial communities from Emeryville, California, USA - Original compost - Miracle growth compost (MG) ...
AATGCGGCCCTTCAGATCCCAAAAAAGGCTCACGTTGACGGCGGTCGTGTGCGGCATCATCTGCACGTAGCTGTTCGACGTGACTTCGGCCATCGAGCCGGTCCCGAGCATCGTAGCGAACGCGCGGATCGGCTCGACCGAACCGGACGAGGAACCGTACGCCACGCCCATGCGCCCGTCGCTGATCGATTCGTCGCCGACGAGGCCCGCATCAGCGAGCGCGAGTTCGCTCGCGCGTACCGCGTACATCGAAACGAGGCCCATCGAGCGCGTCTTCTTGCGCGGCCAGTCGGCGGGCTGCGCGAAACCCGGCAACGGACACGCGAGGCGCGTATGCAGTGCGTCGAAAAAGTCCCATTCGTCGATGCGGCGCACGGCGTTACGGCCCGCCTTCAGTGCGGCCTCCACTTCGGCCCAGCAATTGCCGAACGGCGTGACGCCGCCCATGCCGGTTATGACGACTCGTTTCATCAGATCATCCCGCCATTCACGCCGATCACCTGGCGCGTTACATAAGAAGCCGCGTCCGACATCAGGAAGCTGACCACGGCGGCCACTTCGCCCGGCTCGCCGACGCGGTTCATCGGCACGGTTTTCAGCGCGTGCTCGACGCTCACCTGCTCGAGCATCTCCGTCTGGATCAGCCCGGGCGCCACACAGTTCACCGTGATGTTGCGCGACGCCAGCTCGACGGCGAGCGCCTTGCTCGCGCCGATCAACCCCGCCTTCGCGGCGCTGTAGTTCACTTGCCCGCGATTGCCGATCACGCCCGAGACCGACGCGATCGTGACGATGCGGCCGCCCCGCTTCGCGCGGACCATCGGCATCGTCAACGGGTGGAGCACGTTATAGAACGCGTCGAGACCCGTTTCGATCACGACGTCCCAGTCTTCGTCGGTGAGGGCGGGGAATGCTGCGTCACGCGTCACGCCCGCGCTGCATACGACGCCGTAGTACGGACCGTGCGCGGCGACGTCGGCTTCGAGCGCCGCGCGGCAGGCGGCGCGCTCGCGCACGTCGAACTGGATGACGCGCGCGAACCCGCCCTGCGCGGCGATGCCCGCGCTCACCGCTTCGGCTTCGGTGCGGCCCGTGCGGCAATGCACGGAAACGGCGAAGCCGTCGGCGGCCAGTTGATAGGCAATGGCGCGGCCGATGCCGCGGCTTGCGCCGGTAACGAGAACTCGACGGTTCATGCGTTCATGCTCCCTTCGATGAACGTCTGAAAATCATGTGGCTGAAACACCTTGATGACGGCATCCGCATAATGCTCGCCACCGTGCTCGATCGTGCATTGGTAAGCGCCGTGGCCCTCATCGCCGTGTAGCACTTCGCGCACGTAGATGGTGAGTTGTGCGTCGCGCGCGAACGCATTCACGTGCGCCTGATAACTGCGCGTACCGAGCAGCACACCGGGGCGCGCGCGTCCGCCCGCGCGCATCGCGATCAGCGAGACGTGCGCGGCCACGCTCTGCGCCATCAGTTCGATGCCGATCCATGCGGGCATCGCGCCGTGCCCGTCCGCATACCAGGCGTCGGCGCGCACGGTGGCGCGCGCTGTCAACGCGTCATCGCCGCACGACGTCACGGCATCGAGCAGCAACATCGTCCCGCCATGAGGAATGATCGCCGCGATCGGAGGAAAGGTTTCGTTGCTCTCGACAAGGACCGTCATGTCGCTATCCGCTGTGTGGGTCTCGCTGTTCATCGTCGTCAACCCGCAAGAATCAGGCTGACATTGCTGCCGCCGAATGCGAATGAATTGCTCATCACGTGGCGCGTGCCCGTTGCACGCGAAAGGTGGCGCTCCGTCTGCACGAGATCGAGCGGGGGCAACGCGGCGTCGGCTTCGCCGTCCCATCGATGCAGGGGCAGCGGCGTGTCATCGCGTGCGAGCGTGAGCCATGCGAAGCCCAGTTCCGTCGCGCCCGCCGCGCCGAGCAGATGGCCGGTAAACGGCTTGGTGCCGCTCGCGGGCACGCCGCCCGGGAACACACGCGCCATCAGCCTGGCTTCCATTTCGTCGTTCTTCTGCGTGGCCGTCGCGTGCATGTTCACGTAGCCGATGCCGCCCGGCGTCACGCCCGCATCGGCGAGTGCCGCGCGCAGCGCCATTTCGCCGCCGACGCCTTGCGGATCGGGCGCCGACACGTGATGCGCGTCGCTCGACTCTCCCACTCCGGCGAGTCGTATGGCGCCTTCGTCGCGGGTCATCAGGAACATGGCAGCACCCTCGCCGAGATTGATGCCGTCGCGGTTGCGGCTCATCGGGTTGGTACGCGCGCGACTGACCGAGTCGAGCGATGCGAAGCCCTGCATGGTCAGCTCACATAGCGTATCTACCCCGCCGACGATCAGCGCATCGCACAGGTTCAGCTGCAGCAATCGGCGGGCGGATGCGAACGCCTTCGCGCTCGACGTGCACGCGGTCGAAATCGTGAACGCAGGGCCTTGCACGTTCAGCGCGGCCGCCGCGAACGGCGCGGCCGTGCCGATCTCCATCTGCCGATAGTCGAAGCCCTCCGGCAGACAGCCCGACTTCGTGCGATGCGCGAGCGCCGCTTCCGCCGCGCCGACGCCCGACGTGCTGGTGCCGATCACCACGCCGATGCGCGCGGGGCCGTAGCGTTCGCGCGCCGCTTCGATCTCGGGACGGATGAGCTCGAGCGCCGCGAGCAGCAAGCGGTTGTTGCGGCAATCGAAGCGTTCGAGCGCGGCCGGCGGTGCGTTGTCGAGCGGCGCGAGCACGCGGCCGACGAATGCGTCGCCGGCTTTCGTGGGCATCGGTCCCATGCCGGGCGATTGCGACGTGGCCAGCGCGGACGCGATCGACTCGGCGTCGTCGCCGAGCGCGTTGATCATGCCGAGCGCATGCAGATAAACGGACGGCAGGGTCATGCGTGTTTTCTCCCAACGGTTGGCATACCCATCGGTGCAAGCAGCACCGCCACCAGGATGCCGAGCGTGAGCGTGGCCCCGAAGCTCTTCAGCGCGGGCGTGGCGCTCATACTGAGCATGCCGAACGACAGCAGGGTGGTCGCGGCCGACAGCAGCACGCCCGTCCAGACCGCGCCGAGATCCGCGCCATCGCGCCGGCATCCTTCGCGCAGGAACACCGCATAGTTCGCACCGACGCCGAGCACCAGCATCAGCGCGAGACAGTTGAACAGATTGAGCGGCACGTGCGCATAGCCGAACGCCGCGAGCGTCACGCCGATGGCCAGCAGCACGGGCAGCGTCGTCGCGATGCCGCCGCACAGGCGATAACGCGCGATCATGAGCATGAGCACGAGCAGTAGCGCGCCGCCGAGCCACATGCCGCTGTCGATGCGGTACGCGCCAAACAGTTTCGACACGCTCGCCGCCTTGTCGACGAACGCGACGCCTTCCATCGCGTGCGCCGTCGCGAACAGCGCGGGCAGATTCTGCGGGCTCACGCGGCGCGGCATCACGATGGCCGCGTAGCTGCGCTGACCGTTCGCCTCGATTGCGCCGAGCCACAAATGCGAAAACGGCTTGGACCATCGCGCCGCGAGCCAGCGCTCGACGGTCAGCGGCGGCGGGGTGGCCTGCGTGAACGAGTCGATCCACGCGCCCACGATTTCGTCGCGAAAGCCCGCTTGCAGCAGCGTCGCGCGCAACGCGACGGGGTCGGCGAATACGCGTTGCGCGAGCAATGCGTGGTCTTGGGCCTGACGCCGCGCCGACGGGACGAACTGCGTGACCGACTGCCAGCCGCCCACCGACTCGTCGCCCGACAGCGCATCGAGCTTCGCGCCCAGCGCTTCCGCGCGTTCCAGCACGATCTCCTCCGAGGCGCCCTGCACCACGAAAAATTGCGCGGCGTTGTCGATGCCGACCGCATCGCGCACCTGATTCTCCTGCGCGACCAGCGCCGGATCGCGGTGGATCAGCAGATGGATATTGTCGTCGCTCGCGAGCAGCAGCCAGCCCGGGACGCAAAGTGCAAAGAGCACCAGCGAGACGGTCCACGCGCGCTTCGCGCCGATCGCGCGTTGCCAGTGCGCGAGGAGCGCGGCCGCGCGCGCGAAGAGACGCCGCTGGGTGGGCTTCGGGCCGTTCGCCAGCAGCGCCGGCAGCAGCCACATGACCGACGCGAACGCGACGCAGATGCCTGTCATCGCGAAGCAGGCGATCTGCTTCAGCGCGGGAAACGGCGCCCACGCGAGGATCGCGTAGCCGAGCAGGCTGGTGGCAAGCGCCACGCTCAGCGCGGGCCGCACCGAGCGTGCGCCGTCATTCGCGTCCCAGTCGCGCGGTGCGCCGAGATAGACGACGAAGTATTGAATCGAATAGTCGACGGCCTCGCCGATCAGGCTCGCGCCGAATACGAGCGTCAGCAGATGCAGCTTGCCGAACACGGCCATCGTGACGGCGAGCGCGCCGACGATGCCGAGCGCCGTCGACACGAAGCCGAGCAGCAGCAGACGCGGCGAACGGAACACCCACAGCATCAGCAGCGCGATTCCGCACGCTGACGCGATGCCGATCAGATGCACCTCGCGCTCCGACGCTCGCCGGGCCGACTCCGCATAGAACACGGCGCCCGCGCGCGCGACGTACGCATCGGGCCACGCGGACTGCAACGACGCTTCCGCCTGCGAAACCGCCGACATGACTGCGCGCTGCACGCGTGATTCGTACGCGGAGCCGCGTAGCGTCGTGACGACGAGCACGCTCGTGATGTCGCCGCGACGCGCAACGAGCATGTTGTCTTCAACGTCGAGATTCGACGTCGCAAGCGGCAGACCGGACAGCCAGTGCTCCAGCCAGCCGAACGGATCGGCGGCGAGCTGCACCGCGAGCGGGCCGCGCACGGGGTCGTAGATGCGCCGCATGAGCCTGTCGCGCAGCGATGCCGCGCCGTCGGATGAACCCGCGAGCGCGTCGCGGTCATCGCGCGTCAGCAGGCCGAAGCGATACGGCATGTATAGCGCCTCGATCTGCGTAATGTCGAAAGGCGGCAATTCCGCCGTAACGGACGCGAATGCGCCGCTCTTGCGCAGCACCGCGCCGAGCCGTCTGGCGGCGGCTTTCGCGTGATCAGCGTCGCGGCTCGACACGAGGAACACCGTGCGGTCTCCGAGCGCGTTCGCGAGCTGATCCACGGCTTTTTCGGCGACGGGATTCGCTTCCGTCGCGGGTAGTAGCGCGAGCAGGTTCGTCTCCAGCGGCGACGGCCCGCTGAAACGATGCACGCAATACAGCACCGCAACGAGCGCGAGCGCAAACCACACGGCGCGGATGCGCCACAGCGTCGTCGTCGTGAGCCGCGAACGACCGGGTGTCATGGCGCGCCCAGCAACGTGCGCTCGGCAGGCGGCAAATCGTCGACCGCTTCGATCTTCGTGAACTCGAGGCGGGTCACGTCGCCGTTCGCGAGGTCGATGCGCAGACTGCGCACGAACGCACCGCCCGTCATGTGCAAGCCTCTGATCGCCTGCGCGAGTTGCGGCTGATTCGGCTTCAGGTCGAGCGTCCAGTCCGACGCCGTTCCTTGCGCATCGACTTCGAACTGCGAGTACAGCGCGGAAAGATCGCCGCCAAGCATCGCGCGCATCATCTTCGAGACTTGCGCGACGCCGCGTACGCCTCGTGAGCCTGCCGAGCGGATGGACTTGCCGCTCGCATCGACTTCGGTTACGCCCGAGTCGGTAATGACGAAGGTCGCCGCGTAAGGAGTTTCCATGCGCCAGATCACGCCGCGGTCTCGCAGGAACACGAGCGTACCCTTGCTGACAAGGGGCTCCTTCATCGCGGCAAGCGTCTGCGTCTGCACGAATTGCGCGCGCACGCCTTTCATCAGCGCGAGGCGCGAACTCACTTGCGAGACGAGTGCCTGGTTGTCGTTCCCGCGTTGCGATTGCGCCGCCGCGTGCACATCCGCATTCGCCGCGAACAGCAGCGCGAGAAGCGCCGCGCGGATCAACGCGCCCATACGCGCTCCAGCTTCTCGAACACGACGGGCGGCGACACGAACTGCAATTCCCGCGTGGCCGCATCGACCGCGACCTGGATCGTGTAACCCTTGGCCAGACGTTGGCCCGTTTCGCAGTCGACCAGCTCATAGCCGATCTTCAGGCGGTTCTCGTATTCGAGTAGTTCCGTGCGCACTTCGATGCGCTGCTCGTATGTCGCGGGGCGCACGTATTTCACATGCGCCTCGACGACCGGCCACAGATAGCCCGACGCCTGCATTTCGCGGTAGCCGTAGTCGAACGCGCGTTGCAGCGCCGAGCGCCCCGCTTCGAAATACTTCAGGTAGTGTCCGTGCCAGCACACGTTCATCGCGTCGACGTCGTGAAACGGCACTTCGACGATCGCGCTCGCCTTGAGCGTGCAGGTCCGCATGACGTCAGCCATGACGCGACTCCTCCGGATTCGCATCGACCAGCGCACACGCCGCGATGCGCGCCGTCAATTCACGCAGGTCGCGCTCGAGCGCACGGTCTTCGGCGACGAACGGCGAGACCGACGCGACCGCCGCCGCGAATTCGCGTAACGGCCCGGGCACGGGCGTTTGCGCATCGAGACGCAGGCGCAGATTCAGCGCCTGCACGGCCGCGAGCGTATGGGCGGCCGCGACCTGCCCGGTCAGTTCGAGCACGCGCAGGCAGTCGCGCGCCGCGATAGTGCCCATGCTGACCTTGTCCTGGTTATGTGCTTCCGTCGAGCGCGAAAACACGCTCGCGGGCATCGTGTGCTTGAGCGCCTCGGCCGTCCACGCGGATGCCGAAATCTGCACGGCCTTGAAGCCGTGATTGATCGACGCACGCGCGTGCGTCGCGCCCGCCAGATTGCGCGGCAGGCCGTTGTTGAACTTGTCGTCGACGAGCAGCGCGAGCTGCCGGTCCATCAGGTCCGCCAAGTTGGCGACGGCCGTCTTCAAGGCGTCCATCGCGAATGCGATATGGCCGCCGTAGAAGTTGCCGCCGTGCAGCACGCGCTCGGCGTCCGGATCGATGAGTGGATTGTCGTTCGCGCTGTTGAGCTCGTTCTCGATGTCGCGGCGCATCCACGTCAGCGCGTCGGTCGCCACGCCGATGACGTGCGGCGCGCAACGGATCGAATAGCGGTCCTGCAGACGATGACCCGGCGTGTCGTTGCGGCCCGCGAGATCGGCGCGGATCCAGGCAGCGGCTTCGGCCTGGCCCGCATGCGGCTTCACCGCGAAGATCGTCGCGTCGAAGTGCGCAGCGCGGCCGTCGAGCGCCACGGTTGAAAGCGCCGTGAGACGCGCGGCTAGACGCGCCAGATGACGCGCGCGCGCGAACGCGAGACATGCAAGGCCGGTCATGACCGCCGTGCCGTTCATCAACGCGAGTCCCTCCTTGGGCGCGAGCTCAAGCGGCGTCACGCCGAGCGCGGACCATACGCTGGCAGCGTCGCGCAAGGTGCCGTCGAACATCACGTCGCGTTCGCCGACCAGCGCCGCCGCCACGTACGACAGCGGCGTCAGGTCGCCGCTGGCGCCGACCGAGCCTTCCGACGGAATGCGCGGCAGCACGCGATGGTTGATCAGGTCTGCCAGCCGTTCGAGCAGTACGAGACGCACGCCGGAGAATCCGTACGCCAGCGAGTTCAGCCGCGCGGCGATCACGGCGAGCGTCTGCGCGTCGTCGAGATACGAGCCCATGCCGCAGCCGTGATAGCGCGTGAGTTGCAGCGGCAACGCTTCGACGAGCGCCATCGGCACATCGACGACGCACGCGTCGCCGTAGCCGGTGTTCACGCCATACACGGTGTTGCCTGCCGCGAGATAACGGCGCAGGAACTCCGCGCCACGCTCGATGCGCGCGCGCCAGGCGGCGTCGCCGTTCAGCGCCACGGGCGTACGCTGGGTCGCGATCGACACGACCTCCTCGATCGTAAGATGTCGCCCGCCGAAAGTTACCGCCTGCGGAGCAACGCGCGGCGTGCGGAGTTCGTCGGTCAGATCATGCGCGAGCATCGTTCCCTCCGGGCGTTGCGCCGTCCGTCATCGCCGTGCCGCGGGGCGCCCAGAAATCGAAGAAATTGAACCATTGATAAGGAGCCTTACGGCAATAGTGTTCGAGACGCGACGCATAGCGCTGCGCCCACGCGGCGACATGTTGTGCGCGTTCGCGGCGCGGCAGAGCGATGCGCTCCGCGAACGGCTCGAAATAGAGCCGATAGCGCGCGCCGCCAGCCGCGTCGCGCTCTTTCAGGCAGAAAAACAGATATACGGGACAGCCAAGCGCGTGGGCGAGCACGTACGGCCCTTGCGCGAACGGCGCTGTCGCGCCGAGGAAGTGCGCTTCCGTTGTGCGGCCCGACTCGAGCGCAGGCACGCGGTCACCGACGATCACGAGCAGTTCGCCCGCGTCGATGCGCTCCTTCATCAGGATCGACGTCTCGGGGCCGAAGTCGCTAACCCGCACGAGGCGCCTGGCAAAGTCGCCATTCGCGGACGAAAGGATGCTGTTGAAGCGCTTTGCATGCTCGGTATAGACAATGGCCGTCACCTTGGCGCGGCCGTGGCGCGCCGCGAGCGCACGCGTCAATTCGAGGTTGCCGAGATGCGCGCCGATCACGAGCGCGCCACGCCCGCTTTCGACGAGCGCTTCGAACGCGGCGGGTTCGTCGAACAGGAATTCGTCGTAGGCGATGAGGCCCGACCACGCGGCGAGCTTGTCCAGCCCGGACTGCGCGAACGCGAGCATCTGCCGATACGCGGAACGCCAGCCCGGAGGCGGCGTGCGTTCGTCCGGCGACGCCTGTTCCAGATTCGCGAAGTAGCGATGCGACGCCGCGCGCGCGTCGCGCCCTGTCAGCAGGAAATAGCCGACGATCGGATGCAGCCACAGGCCCGTGAAGCGCACGCCGAACAATCGGCAGCTGAGCGCGAGCAGCCCCATGCCGAGCCTGCTGCCTCGCTCGGCGACGCGCCACCAGCCGGTCTCCGCGCGCATGGCGGCGGCCGTTTTGCGCGGCATCGCCTTGTGCGCGAGCAGCATCGGCAGACGCAGCAGCATCCCGCACACGAGCCGCGTATGGCTCGCGCTGATGCGCACGTTGTCCCAAAGCACGTCGAAGTGCGACACGCCGCCGGTTGCGTAGGTGACGCGCGTCGGCACGCTGCAAAACGCGAGACGTCGCCAGTACAAACGCACGAGAACCTCGATGTCGAAGTCCATGCGCGTGCCGAGCCGCACATCGTCGATCAGCGCGCAAACCGCGTCGAGCGGATACAGGCGAAAGCCGCACATCGAATCGCGGATCGTGAACGACAGCGTTTCGATCCACACCCAGACGTGCGTCACGTAGCGGCCGTAGAGGCGCGATTTCGGCACGCTTTCGTCATACACAGGACGCCCGAGAATTACCGCTTCAGGCTCGGCGCGGGCAGCGGCGAGAAAGCGCGGCACGTCGTTCGCATCGTGCTGGCCGTCGGCGTCAATCTGCAACGCGTGCGTGTAGCCCGCGCGCCGCGCCGCGCGCAGGCCTGTCATCACCGCCGCCCCCTTGCCGCCGTTGACGGGCAGGCGCAGCAGCGTCATCTGCTTGCCGTACTGGCCCGCAAGCTCCGCGAGGACGGCCTGCGTGGCCTCGTCACTGCCGTCGTCGACGACGAAGATCGGCAGGCCATGCACGCTCAGACGCGCGACGGTGCCGCCGATCGCATCCTTGTGGTTGTAAATCGGGATGACGATGCACGTCCGCATGGTCGCGCCGCTCACACGTGCTCCCGATAGACGACCACGCCCGATGAACAGTCGCGACCGTTGAGGCGATACCGGAACTGCACGCGACGGCGCGCGGCATCGTGCGCGATTCTCAGGTCGAGCACCGCTCCGGGCGGCACGGGCGCCATGAACTTGAGTCGGTCAATCGATGCGGTGTCGCGCGTGCCCACAACGTGTTCCGATGCAAGGCGGATCGCCCAGTCGACCTGCACGATCCCGGGCAGGATCGGTAGATTCGGGAAATGGCCGCTGAAGTGCGCGAGCGTGGGCGGCACGCGAAGCTCGTAGCGCAGGCCGTCGCCGTCTCGCGCTTCCGAGAGCATTTCGAAGCCCTCGGCGCGTGTGCCGAACGCCGCCGCGACCGCCGCGAAGGTCAGCTTGCCGCGCGCATCGAACGGCAGCGCGATGCGAAAGCGCCAGCGGCGCGGCAACAGCACGACGTCGAAATAGGCGGCGAGATGACGGCGCAGCGCCTTCGCGAGCGCTATACGGCCGTCGTCGCGCAGCGCGGCGCTGCCCTCATCGCTCAATGCGACGACGGCGCCCACGCGCTCGCGCGATGCGCCCGCGAGCGGCACGACGCACGCCTGAGCCACGTACGGATGCAGCGCAAGCCGTGCTTCCATCTCCGGCAGCGACATACGCTTGCCGTCCAGCTTGATGACGCGGTCGAGACGGCCTTGCAGGCTGAAACGGCCGTCGCCGTCCAAGACGATCGTGTCGTCGGTGCGATGCCAGTCGCCGTGGCCTAGATGCGGCGAGCGGACTTCGAGCGCACCGTCGTCCGCGCGACGCATGTCGACGCCGTCGAGCGGCTGCCACGCCGGCGTTTCGTTCTGCCTGCGCCAGGCGATGCCGCCCGTTTCCGTGCTGCCGTAGATTTCGACGGGCGCATCGCCGAATGCGCGTGCATAGTCGTGCGCGGCTTCCGCAGCGAGCGGTCCGCCCGACGAAAAGAACACGCGCGGCGCGGGCGTCAGTTCGGCGAAACCGCCGAGCGCGGTCCAGCGCATGAGTTGCGCCGGCGACGACACCATCACCGTGGCGCCACAGCGCGCGATGCGCGACTGCACCTGGACCGGTTCGACGCACAGTGCGCGGTCGAACGCGCGACCCGCGGCGAGTGGCCACATCACGCGGAACAGCAGCCCGTAGATATGGCGATGCGGGACGCTAGCGAGCATCACCGCGTCGCCGACGAGCGTGCCCCACTGGCGCTCGAGCGTGCGCACTTCGGCCTCGAACTGCGCCAGCGTCTTGTGAATCGGCTTGGGCGCGCCGCTGCTGCCGGACGTGTAGAGCGTGAGCGGCGCGTGCGGATCGATCGACATCGACAGCGTGGCGGCCCCGACCGGTTCCGTTCCGCACAGCGCGCGGACGTCGTCATCGGTCAGCACTGAGTCGTATGCGCCGGCGAGATCGGCGAGATAGCCGGGCGCCGAACTCGCCGGAATCACCGGTTCCTTGCCGCAGGCCAACAGCGCGAAGAGCGCACACGCAAAGTCCAACGGATCGTCGATACACATCGCGTACCGGTGCTCTGTGCGTTCGCGCAGCCACCACGCGAGCGCCGCCGTGCGCGTGCGGAACGCCGCGTGCGTGACGATGCCGTTCGCGGTGCCGGGCTGGTCGTCGCGGCAGACGGGCGTCTGTGCGTCGTGTCCCGCGCACAGCAGGTCGTGCAACGCGATCATGACGCCTCCACAAGCTGCGCGCGCGGACGGATCACGAAATAGCGCCACGCAATCTCACCCACGAGCAATACACCGACGAGTCCGTAGGAAATCGCGCCGTTGTAGAGCGACCATGCATCGCGCGACCAATACAGCGCGGTATAGAGCGAAAACAAACCGTTCGCGGTGAAGAACGCGCACCAGATCTGCGTGACGCGGCGCGTGTGGCACACAGCGGCATCGCTCAGCGCGGGTGTGCGGATGCGTGCGAACTTTTCGATCATCGAGGGGCCCCGCACGAGCGTCGCACCGAACGCGATCAACAGGCCCAGGTTGACGAGCGATGGATAAATGCGCAGCAGACGTTCGCTGTCGGTCCATACGATCGCGGCGGAAGCGGCGCTAAGCATGAACGCCACAACCCAGTCCACGCGCGTGAGCCTGCGCAGCGACACGCTGACCACGCCCGTGCCGACGCAGCGTTGCAGCCAGATCAGCGCGAACAGCAGGCAGCCGGCGTAGCGCGGCGCGTTCCAGAACCACGCGCCCAAAATGACCGCAGGATAGGCCAGCTTGAGGACGACGTTCAGCGCCAGGCGGGTGCGGCCGCGCGCCTTTGCATCGGCGACATACGCGTCTTGCGCACGCGCGGTCTGCGACTGCATTATTCCTGTCCGACCAACAGCGACTCGACGGCGGCGACCACGTCCGCGACCGTGCGCACCGACTTGAATTCTTCGGGCTTGATACGGCGGCCCGTCATCTCCTGCAGCTTGATGGCGAGATCGACGGCGTCGATGCTGTCCAGATCCAGCTCTTCGAACAGACGCGCGTCGAGTGTCACGCGCTCCGGCGCAATCGCGAAGTTTTCTTCGAAAATCGCGCGGATGCGCTCAAGGATTTCGTTTCCGGTCACGGTCATTCCCCCTCTTTCCTGGTGCCGTCGGTCGCGTGCGCAAGCTCGCGCTGGCTCGCCACCAGCGCCACGAGCGTGTTGATCGAACGGAAATGCTCTCGCGCATGTTCGTCGTTCGCCGCGATGTTCAGTTGATAGTGTTCGCGCAGCACGATACCGATTTCGAGTGCGTCGATCGAATCGAGACCCACGCCGTCGGTTTCGAAGAGCGGCGCGTCGTCGTCGATGTCCTCAGGCTGCATGTCTTCGAGATCAAGGGCTGCTAGCAGAAGCCGTTTGAGTTCAAGCTTTAAAGAATCCATAGTCGATCAGATGCCGGGTGATGTGTGCTTCGATGGCGCTCGTCACCGCGCGTGCGGCAAGCGCCGGCGGCTCGCCGCTCGCGGCGAGCTCGTCGGCGCGCAGGGGCTCGAGGACGTTCACTTGCATGCGGAATGCGCGCTCGGGCACGTCGTGCCAGCGCATGCCCTTCGTGAACGCGGGGGGATCGCAGTCCATCAGCACGGGCAGAATCGGCGCACCGGACTGCAAGGCCATATGGGCGAATCCGCGGGAGAACGCGTGCATTCGGTTGCGTGTCGGACTGCGCGTGCCTTCGGGAAAGATGATCATCGTGTAGCCGCGCGCGAGCTGCCGCGCGCCTGCTTCGACGAGTTCGACGGGGTCCGCGTTGCTCACGTATTCGGCCGCGCGCACCACGCCCCAGAAGACCGGATTGCTCCAGTGCGCGCTCTTGACGACACAGCAGGCTCGCGGCGTGAGCGACAGCAACACCATCACGTCGAGCCAGGTCGGGTGATTGGCGACGACGATCGCCGCGCGCTGCGTGCTGCGCTCGAGCGTGCGGCCGCCGTTCACGTCGACCGTCATCACGCCGACGCGCACGAGCACGGCGACAAGCGCGCGAAAGAACGCATGAATGATGGCGACGATGATGCGCTGCTTCGAGTCGCGATGCGGCCAGACCAAGGCGAGCGGGAACAGGGTCAGCGAGAAGCACAGCCCGAAGACGCCGAACGCGGCGAACGCGGCGGCCGTCGCGACGAGGCGCCAGTGGTAGTCAAACACCTTCATGCCATGACCATTGCCACATGGAATGCTTGCCGGGCCATTCGCTCGCCGCGCGCGTGTCGAGACAATATTGCAGGGCCCGGCTTTGCGATGAGAACGAGGGGCGCGCCGCATCGGAATCGTCGACGAGCGCGCATTCGAGCCGGCCGGTTGACACGGTGGCATCGAGCAGAATCGCGAGCGCGCCGCCCTCCACTTCGTCTTCGACTTCGCCGTATGCGGGATCGGCGGGTTCGTCTGCATACACGAGCAGCACCGGACTCGATACGTCCGTCGCGCACTGCGCGTACGCTTCGAGCAGCGCGTAGCCAAGCGTTTCATTGCCGGCCGCCAGCGCGCTGGCGGCCGGCAATGAAACGCTTGGCTACGCGCTGCTCGAAGCGTACGCGCAGTGCGCG
>Ga0164242_10005733_pt1 | contig 13782 bp, 11 predicted proteins | sample OricomgcompostMG_FD_108783 | JGI IMG/M metagenome (GOLD analysis project Ga0164242, IMG submission 108783) | Miracle-Growth compost microbial communities from Emeryville, California, USA - Original compost - Miracle growth compost (MG) ...
CGGCGAGTCCGGCGTCTCGCGCGTCGTCCAGCGCACGGCGCAGGTCATGAACGAGCTGAAGACCGACGATCCGAAGCGCCTGCGCGAGGCCGGCGTCATCGACCTCGATACGATCCAGCGTTATCTGAACTTCCATTACTCGGTGACGATCGACCTGTTCGGCGCCGACCATTCGTCGAACGCCGCGACGTTCTACAGCTCGGGCCTCAAGGGCCGCTACGAGGAGAACAAGCGCGACGACGACCACCAGCTCGAAGGGCAGACCTACCGTCTGCTCGACGTGAAGGACGGCAAGCTCGTCGAGCGCGACGTGCCGATGCTCAACGCGATGAACGAAGTGCTGCGCGACGACTACATCAAGGATTCGGTCGCCGGTGTGAACCGCTGGAACAAGGTCCTCGAAAAGGCCGGCATCGACTTCCGCCTGAGCGTGCCGCACAAGGCCTTCAATCGCGCGATCGGCACGTTCGCGGGCGTGCGCGTGGCGCCCGATGGCCGCGTGATCGCCGAGGCCGAGTGGGCCGCGAACGAGGCCAAATGGCTGCCGACGCCCGAGGACCGCGCCTATGTCGCGTCGCTGATGGGCCGCGTCGTCGAGCCGGGCAAGTTCGCGAACTGGATCGCGCCGCCGGCCATGGGCATCAACCGTCAGCCCGTCGATTTCGAATACGTGCGCTTCAACTGAGAGACTGCCGCGGCGTCCGCGTGTTCGTGCGCGGGCCGCGGTGCAGGGTAGGGAGACCATCATGAACGGACCGGCACCGGTGACGATCCTCAGGCAGCATCTGATCGATCCGGAGATCTGCATTCGCTGCAATACCTGTGAAGAGACCTGTCCGATCGACGCGATCACGCACGACAGCAATAACTATGTCGTGAAGGCCGATATCTGCAATGGCTGCATGGCCTGCGTGCCGCCGTGCCCGACCGGTGCGATCGACAACTGGCGCAGTGTCGTCCAGACGCAGGCGTACGGCATCGACGAGCAGTTCACGTGGGACGAGTTGCCCGCCCAGCACCCGTCCGTCGGCGAGCCCGCGGCGGCCGACGCGGCGTCTGCCGCGGATGCGGCTAACGGGCAGACGGCAACGGTTGCGGCCGTGGACGACGTCCAGGGCGGATCGGACCTCGTGCGCGGCTCGACGGTGCCGCCGTGGTCGGCCGCGCGTCCGTACGTGAACCTCTACACGCACAAGGCGCCCACCACGGCGACCGTGGTCGGCAACTACCGCCTCACGGGCGAAACGAGCGCGAGCGATATCCATCACCTCGTCCTCGACTTCGGCGCGATGCCGTTTCCCGTGCTCGAAGGGCAGTCGATCGGCATTCTGCCGCCGGGCCACGACGCGCTCGGCCGCGCCCATCATGCGCGCCAGTATTCGATTGCGAGCCCGCGCGACGGCGAGCGGCCCGGCTACAACAACGTCTCGCTGACGGTGAAGCGCGTCACGGAGAATCACCAGGGCGACCCGATGGCGGGCGTTTGCTCGAACTATCTCTGCGACCTGAAGAAGGGCGACGTGGTGACCGTGATCGGTCCGTTCGGCAACACGTTTCTGATGCCGAATCACCCGGACTCGCATCTGTTGATGATCTGCACGGGCACGGGCTCGGCGCCGATGCGCGCGATGACCGAATACCGGCGGCGCCGGCGCCTGAAGGGCGCGACGGGCAAGCTCATGCTGTTCTTCGGCGCGCGCACGCGCGAGGAATTGCCTTACTTCGGACCGCTGATGAATCTGCCGAAGGACTTCATCGACATCAACCTCGCGTTCTCGCGCACGGCCGGCGAGCCGCGCCGCTACGTGCAGGATGCGATGCGCGAGCGCGCCGTCGATGTCGCGCGATTGCTGAAGGACGGCAATACGCACATCTACGTCTGCGGGCTGAAGGGGATGGAGGACGGCGTGCTGCAGTCGTTGCAGGCGATCGCCGACGCGCACGGCCTCGGGTGGGACGCGCTATGGGGCCGCCTGAAACGCGAAGGCCGCCTGCATCTGGAGACTTACTGAAAGAGCCGACATGAAGAGAGCGGGCACGCCGAAACGGGGCGTGCCCGCTCCCTCATCAAACCGCGTTACTCGCCTTATCCTCGATCAGCCGCACGAGCGCATGCAGCATCCGGTTCGCGGGCGTGGCCACGCCCAGCGCCTCGCCGCGCCGCGCGACGAACCCATTCAGATGGTCGATCTCGCTGCGCTTGCCGCGCGCGACATCCTGCGCCGTCGACGAATACTGCCCCGGCATCGTCTCGATGATGCGGCGGATCGCACCGTCGATATCGGGCGGCAGCGTCACGCCTTCGGCCTCGGCCACCGCCACGCATTCGCTTACCACGTCGCGGATCGCATCGAGCACGCCTTCGCCCTTGACAAGCCGCCCGTACGGCAACTGCGTAATCGCCGAAATCGCGTTATAGGCGCAATTGAGGATCAGCTTCGCCCAGAGCGCCCCGCGCACGTTCGACGAGATCTCGACCGGCACATGGGCCGCGACGAAGCGCTGCGCCACGGCCTCGCTGCCGCGCGACGGCTCGATGACGAGTTCGCCGCGCCCGCGATGGAGCACGTGGCCCGGGCCGGCCATTTCGGTCGCGACGTAGACGACGCTCGCGGCCACCTTCTCGTCGCCGAGCACGCCGCGCAGGCGCTCGGCGTTGTCCACGCCGTTCTGCAGCGTCAGCACGAGTGCATCGTCGGCGAGATGCGGTTGGATGCTGGCGCCCGCGCTTTCGGTATCGGTCGATTTCACGCAGAACAGCACGAGTTGCGCGCCGGCCACGGCGGCCGGATCGGTGCTGCCCGTCAGATGCGGGCGGCCGATCCGCTCGTCGAAGGTTTGCGCTTCGAGGCGCAGGCCTTCCCGTTCGATGGCTTCGACGTGCTGCGGACGACCGATCAGCACGACCTCGTGGCCCGCGCGCGCGAGCATGCCGCCGAAGTAACAGCCCACTGCGCCTGCGCCCATGACGGCGATTTTCATACGCGTTCTCTCCGTTTCCGAAAGTGGAATTTCGATTATTGCCGCGCTGCGGCTGCTTTTTCTGTCCGTGCTTGCGCCGGTGCCTGGGTCTGCTCCCAGCCCCCGCCGAGCGACAGGAACAGCTTCACCTGGTCGAGCGCCTCCTGCCCTTCGGCCGCGGCGACCTGCGCGCGCAGGGAAGTCAGCGTGCGCGTCGCGTCGAGGTCGGCGAGGAACGACTCGCGGCCGGCCGCATAGAGCCGGTGCGTTTCGTTGGCCGACTCTTGCGCCGAGGCGAAGGCCGCGCGCAGCGCTTCGACGTGCTGGGCGTCGGCCGCGTAGCTCGCGAGGTTCGTCTGCGTCTCGCGCAGCGCGTTGAGCACGACGCCGTCGAAGTGGGCGAGCGCGCCGCGCGTGGACGCCTGGGCCTCGCTCACGCGCTGGCGCTGGCCGTTGATCGGGAACGACCAGCTGATCAGGGGTCCTATCGACCAGCGATTCGTGTCGGGCTGGAACAGGTCGGCGGCCACGCCGACCGATCCGGCGCTCGCGCCGAGGCTGATCGACGGATAGAGCGCCGCCGTCGCCACGCCGATGCGCGCCGTCGCGGCCGCGAGCTGGCGCTCGGCCTCGCGCACGTCGGGGCGGCGCTTGAGCAGCGTCGCGCCGTCGCCGACGGGGATCGGCTGCGTGAGCTGCGGCAGGCGCGAGCAGGTCTGGACGGCCGGCGGCAGGCTGGCCGGCGCGACGGCCAGCAGCATCGCGAGCTGATACTGGGCCGCGCGCTGGCGGCCCACGAGGCGCGGAATATCGGCGGCGATCGTCTGCGCCTGGGTCACGCCGCGCGTCACTTCGGGCTGGTCGCCGCGGCCCACGTCGCGCAGGCGTTGCGAGAGCCTGACGCGTTCCCGCTGCAGTCGCAGCGACTGCTGGGCGATCGCGAGTTCGTCGCCGGCCGCGCACGATTCGACGTACGCCTGCACGACGCCCGCGACGACGGTGATGCGCGCGAGATCGGCGGCGGCCTGGGCGGCCTCGTCGTCGGCGCGTGCGGCTTCCACGCCGCGCCGCAGCTTGCCGAACAGGTCGAGCTCATAGGAAACGTTCAGGCCGAGCACGCCTTCGTTCGCGACGGGCAGCTTGCTGTAGAGCAGGTATTGCTCGCCCGATTCCTGCGCGCGCTCGAACATGGCGCTCGTGCTGGCCGTGAAGCCGCCCGCCGCGCGCGCGGCCTCGACGACGGCGCTCGACCGCTCGATGTTGGCGGCCGCTTCGCGCAGGCGCGTGTTCGACTTCAGCGCATTCTGCACGAGCGAATCGAGGACGGGGTCGTCGTAGAGACGCCACCAGTCGGCGGGCAGGTCGCCTGCCGCGACGGGCGCGTTCTGCGCCCCGGCAAGCGGACCTTGCGCGAGCGGCGCGTTGACGAGTGCGTCCTTCGGCAGCTTGTAGTCGGGGCCGACAGTCATGCACGCGCCGAGCGCGAGCGCCATCGGCGCGAGCGCGAATGCGCGCCAGAGACGACGCGTCATTGCGAGGCCCCCGCCGCGCTAGCCGCGCGTGTACCCGAGGCCGTTTCCGCGGCGCCCGCGCCGCCGACGCCGACGCCGCTCGCCGCCCGGTTGCGCACGCGCCCGGTCCCGCGCACCGACACGGTCGCTGTCCGTCCGGCGATCATGCGGAAGTCGGCCGGCACTTCATCGAGCGCGACACGCACCGGAATGCGCTGCGCGAGCCGCACCCAGCTGAACGCGGGGTTCACGTTCGGCAGCATGTTCGGCCCTTGCGCGCGGTCGCGGTCCTCGATCGCGGCGACGATGCTCTGGACGTGTCCGCGCAGCACGTGCGGCTCGCCCATCACGGTGATGTCGACGGGCTCGCCGATATGGATGTTCGCGAGCTTCGTCTCCTCGAAGTAGCCGTCCACGCGGAACGAGTGCAGGTCGACGATGGCGAGCACGGGGCGGCCCGCGGCGACATACTCGCCCGTGCGCGGCGCGCGGTCGTTCAGATAGCCGTCCACGGGGCTCACCACGGTCGTGCGCTGCAGATTCAGGCGCGCGGTATCGACCTGGACCTCGGCGTCGGCGACGACGGCCTCGCCTTGCTCCACGCGCGAGCGGCTTTCCTCCAGCGCCTCGCGCGCCACGAGGTCGCCGAGCGCGAGGTTGCGCGCGTACTCGCGCTTCGCCTGGGCGAGCGCCGCCTCGTGTTGCTTGAGCGCGGCCTGCGCGAGACGCAGCGCGAGCGCATAGCGCGCGTGGTCGATCACGAACAGCACCTGGCCCTTCGTGACCGGCTCGTTGTCGGTCACGCGCACGTCGGTGATGAGGCCGCCCACGTCGGGCGCGACCTGGATCACGTCGGCGCGCACGTGGCCGTCGCGCGTCCACGGCGAGAACATGTAGTAGTTGACGATGCGCCACAGCACGAGGGCGGCGACCACGACGACGATGAGCGTCAGCAGGATCTGTCCTGCGGAGTACCAGGTCTTTTTCACGTTAGTTAGGCATGAAGCGATGCGAGAGGACGATGACGGCACCGAGTACGAGGACGTAGATGCCGAGGTCGAAGAGGGAACGGTGCCAGACGAGCCGGTAAAAACCGGCCCGCATGAGCACTTTGCCGATCGCGAGATTGATGAGGTACGCGACGAGCATCAGCACGAGAATGGCCGGCACGAACACGCCGAAGAGGTCGATTTCGCCGATCATGTTGCGACGTCAGAAGGAAGGAAACGGATAGCGGGACTCATGCGCCGGCCTTGCTCGAAGCGTGGGGCGGCTCGGCCACGCTGTGCGGAAACAGCGAGAGCCGCATGCCGACGAGCGCGTGCATCGCGTCGTGCAGCCAGCGCTGCGCGGCGCTCGTGCGCGGCGTCGCAGGCAGCGGCGCGGCGCCTTCGTCGGGCAGCGCGAGCCGGCCGAGCGAGACGACGTGCAGCAGCGCGTCGTCGATCGTATCGCGCAGCGCGGGCGGCACATCCTGGCGCACGCTCGCGCTCGCGCAGCGCGCGTAGTGGGCAGTGACGCCGTCGAGCACGCGCTCGATCGCGAGCGCCGTCTCGGCGCCGAACTTGCGTCGCACGCGGCGCAGGTCGAGCGCGTTGAGCGCGATGCGCAGGTCGCGGAAGCTCTCGATCGACGGATGGCGGTGCTCGTCCGAGGCCGCGAGGCGCGGAATCAGTTGCATGAGGCGGTCGAGCATGCGCGAGGCGAGGTTGCGCTGGTCGCCGATCGGCCGCCCCGAGGCGCTCAGCGCGACGTCCTGCCAGCTCGAACGGAGCAGGCGCCGCGCGGCCAGTTCGGCGCCGAACGGGCGCGTGATCCGCGTCCAGACATAGGCGAACAAAAGGCCCGCGAGACCGGCGAGGTTGCTGTTCAGATACACGAGGAAATCGGCGTCGTAGGCGCCCTGGATGCTGATGAATGTGGCCGTGTTGACGGCGACGAGCATCGTCACCATGTTGAACTGCGGCCGCGGCATCAGCGTGCCGATCAGGATGAACGGCACGGCGAACAAAACGATGAGCATCGGAAAGTCGTGCACGTGCGGCAGCGCGACGAACAGATAGAGGCCCGCGAAGCCGACGCTCGCGGCCGTGGCGACGAAGAAGCGGAACACCATCGGCGCCGGTTCGTCGAGCGCGGCGAAGAAGCAGCAGGCGACGGCCGCGAGCGTGACGGCGCCCGCGCCGTCATGCCAGCCGGAGCTGATCCAGAGCCAGCAGGCAACGAGGATCGCGCTGACCGGCACGAGGCAGGTGAAGAACATCATGCCGCGGTCGAAGTAGCGTTCGGTGCCGCCGAGGCGCCAATGGCGGTAGCGCGGCTGCCAGGCGCCGCCGCCGTGCGCGATCAGCGCGCGCAGCGCGCGGCAGTCCTGCCAGAGGTCGATGACCTGGCGCAGCCGCCAGAGCGCGTTCGACAGCAGCGCGCCTTCCCAGCTCGCGAGCGCCTCGCGCGCGGGCTGCAGGGCCTCGATGCGCGCGCGCAGGCCGTCGGCGACGGCGTCGCCCGCGTCGTCGCGCATGTCCTCGGGCCGCGCGGGCAGCGGCGCGTCGAACCATTGCGCCGTGTCCGCGAGCAGCGCATCGAGGCCCGCGGGCCGCGCGTGCAGGTCGCGCATCAGCGCGAGCATCGGGTCGGCGAGCGCCGAGATCATCGGCAGGAACAGCAGCATGCGCCCGCGCAGTTGCTGCGCGTGCGCGATCATGCGCGGATGCGAGTGGTCGTAGCCGAGCTGGCTCAGCAGGAATTCGAGGCCGTTGACGCTCGTCGCGAGACGCTGGCGGCAGGCGGACAGCGCCTTGCCCGCGAGGCGGCCCGAGAGCGTTTCGCGGCCGTAGAACGAGGCGTCGCGAAACCAGGCGTCGGCGCGCTCGATCAGCGAGGGCGCGAGACCGCTCGGAAACACGGCGCTGCCGACGATGCTCGCGCAGACGATGCCGAGCACGATCTCCTCGGTCCGCGCGAGGCCGACGTCGAACACGGTGGACGGATCGGCGACGGTCGGCAACGCAATGAGCGGCATCGTGTAGCCGGCGAGCATGAAGACGTAGCTGCGCGCGGTGCGGTCCGAGATCGCGAGGTAGAGCAGGGTGCCCGTCCACAGCGCGACGATCAGGCTGAACAGGTAGGGCATCTCGACGAACGGCGGCACGAGCACGATCGCCGCGCACGCGCCGAGCGCCGTGCCGAGCGCGCGATAGAGCGCCTTCGAGCGCGTCGCGCCGATGAACGGGTTCGAGACGATATAGACGGTCGCCATGGCCCAGTACGGGCGCGGCAGTTCGAAGTAGAGCGCGAGATAGAGCGCCAGCATCGAAGCCGCGAACGTCTTCACGGAAAAGAGCCAGTCGCGCACGGAGGGGTAAGTCATGACGCCGTTCTGTGGTGGTGCGTGGGGGCGGCCGATGCCATCGCGCTCGACAAGGCCGCCGCGTCCGATGCATTGAACGCGTTGAGCACGCGCAGCGTCGCTTCGAGGTCGGCGCGCGTGATGCCCTTGAGCACGCGCTCGCGCAGCGCGAGCAGGTCCTCTTCCATCTTCGCCGTGACGGCGCGGCCCGCCTCCGTCAGCGAGATCGTCTTGGCGCGCCGGTCGGCCGGGTCTTCGTCGCGGCGCACGAGCCCCGCGGCGCAGAGCTGGTCGAGCAGGCGCACGAGCGACGGCCCCTCGATGCCGACGTGCTCGGCCAGCGTGACCTGGCGCACGGCCGCGCCGAGGCGGCTCGCGGTCAAGAGCGGCGCGGCGCAGGCCTCCGACACGTTATAGGCGGACAGCGCGCCATCCGTGGTGCGGCGCCACTTGCGCGCGGCGACGATCAGCGTACTGCTCACGGCTCGACGTAAGGTATGAAGGTTGGTCATCGGCGGACGGTGGCGCTCAGTGGTTCGATAGCAAACTATCTTTTTTCCTCGGACGAGCGCGAGATTACCGGATCGCGGGCGAGTCGGTCAACCGTGGCCCCGCATTTTCGGTGCCCCAGGCCGCGAGCAGCGCGGGCAGGGCGGCCATGTCGGTGAAGACGTGCGCGACGCCCGCGTCGCGCAGCGCGGCGGCGCTGCCGTGGCCCGGCGTGCCGGGGCTGTAGCCGAACACCGTCGCGCCGGCGGCGAGCCCGGCGCGCGCGCCCGTCACCGTGTCCTCGATCACGGCGCAGCGCGCGGGCGCGACGCCGAGGCCCGCAGCGGCCGCCAGATAGACGTCGGGATGCGGCTTGCTGCGCGGCGTTTCGTGGCCGCTATAGATCTGCCCGTCGAAGTATTCGAAGAGCCCCGTCTTGCGCAACTGCAGTTCGACCTTGTGGCGATCGGCGCCCGAGGCCACGGCGATGCGCCCGCCCCACGCCGCGTGAACGGCGCGCACGGCGGCCGGCGCGCCGGGAATCTCGACGAGGTCGCGCGCGAGCGCCTCGTCGCGTCGCGCGCGAAAACGGCGCAGCCACGCTTCGTCGATGAGAACGCCCGTCTGGGCCTCGATGCGCGCGGCCTCGTCCCGGACCATCTTGCCGATGAAAATGCGCAGCGCCTCCTCGACCGTCAGCGTCCAGCCCAGTTCGCCGAGCATCTGCACGAGCACGGTGTGCGTGATGCGCTCGGAGTCGACGAGTACGCCGTCGCAGTCGAAGAGGACGGCATCGAAGGAAATGGGGGACATCGTCGGTACGGGTGCGAGACGGTTAGGAACGAGCCGCGGGAGGCCGGGAGCGCGATGATAGCCTGGCTTCGCGCGCGGCGTGGTCCTGGCACGCAGGCGCTAGAGAAGTGCGGCCTGCGCCGCGCGCGTTACCTGAGCGTCTCGCGCCCCCCGGCGAGCAGCGACGCTTCGAGCGCGGCGACGCCGGCCGGCAGATCGACGTCGGCGCCGAGGTCGCGGATCGTCCGCCCGAGCGCATGGACGGTCCGGAACAGATGGTGCTCGCGGCACTGCTCGCCCATCTGCCCGATCCGCACGATCGGCAGGCCGAACGAGCCCGAGATCTCGACCTGATACTGCTGCGAGATCCGCTCGCAGACGGCGCGCGGCGTGAGCCCCGCCGGCAGCGCGATGCCGACCACGGAGCCGAGCCGGCAGTGCTCGGGCGTGTAGAGCGCGAGCCCGAGCGCGGCGACGGCGTTTTGCAGCGCGAGCGAGCAGCGCTGATGGCGGGCGAAGCGCTTTTCGAGCGTCTCCGTGCAGACGAGCCGCAGCGCCTCGTGGAGCGCGAGCACGCCCGAGACGGGCGCCGTGTAGTGATAGCCGGCCTTGTGCCAGAAGTTCTCGGCGAGCGTCGCGTCGAGACACCAGTGCGTGTTCGGCACGGTGCGCGTGCGCACGCGCTCCCAGGCCGCGTCGGAGAACGCGATCAGCGAGACGCCGGGGATCGACGAGAGGCCCTTCTGGCCGCCGGTGATGACGACGTCGATGCCCCAGGCGTCCATCTCGAGCGGCATCGTCGAGAGCGTGCAGACCGCATCGACGACGACGAGCGCGCCGGCCGCCTTCGCGAGCCGCACGATCTCCTTGAGCTGACGATTCCAGACCGTGTTCGAGGTCTCGCCGTGGACGACCGTGACGACGGCCGGCCGCGTGCGTTCGAGCGCGAGCGCGAACGCTTCAAGGGAGACGATCTCGCGGTCGGGCACGTCGAGCGTCGCGACCTCGGCGCCGATGCGCTGCGCCATCTCGGCCATCCGGTGGCTGAAGAAGCCGTTGACGATCGAGAGCACGCGCGTGCCGGGCCACGCGAGATTCGACACGGCCATTTCCATCGCGGCCGAGCCCGGGCCCGCGACGCCGAGCACCCAGTTCGAGCGCGTCTGGAACACGTAGCGTGCCATCGCCTTCACCTGATGAATCACGCGCGCCATCGTGTCGCCGAGGTGATTGATGACGACCGAGTTGGCCTTGGCCACGGCCGCCGGGATCGGCACGGGACCTGCGCCCATCATGAGGAGCGGCTCGTCGGGCAGGATGCCGTCGAGCGAATCGACGGCCGGGCAGGGGACCGGCGTCGCCGCAAGGCCGGGGGCCGCGTGGGGATCGGGCGGGCGTGTCGTGTCGTTCATCTTCGGGGTCCTCTGACTGGGGGCGCGCGGTTTCGCTGGAGCGGACAGTGTCGGCCGGCGGTGCCGGGTCCGACCATGGACAGTTGCGCGAAATTCCACTGAACAGTCTGGCGTTGCGAGAAACGCCGTCGCTTCAACGGTGTCTACACTGTTTTCCGTCCTTCCTTCCGGTGCGAAAACCAGATGAAACAAGCCAACAACCGCGATTCCATCAGCCCGCGCCCGCGCCTGCGCCGCGTGGCGCTCGTCCTGGCCACGGCTTGCGCCGCCGTGGCCGCAACGTTCGCCGGCCAGGCGCCGGCCAGCGCCCAGATGATGGTGCTCACGCCGCCGCCGCCGATGCGCGAAGTGGCGCCGCCGCCGCGCAGCGGCTGGGCCTGGATGCCCGGCTTCTGGGGCTGGCAGCAGGGCCGCTATGTCTGGGTGCCGGGCCGCTGGGTCCCCGTCGCCCGGGCCGCGCCCGTTGCGCCGCCGCCCCCGCCGCCGCCGCCGCCCGTGTCCGAGGTATTCCGCCTCTCCGCCGATGCGCTGTTCGCCTTCGACCGCTACTCGCTCGCCGACATGCAGCCGGGCGGCCGCAGCGAGATTCGCGACATCGCGGCCCGGCTGAACCGGCTCGACTTCGACCACATCGAAGTGCGCGGGTATACGGACCGGCTCGGCACCGTCGAGCACAACATGCAGTTGTCGCAGCGCCGCGCGGATTCCGTGAAATCGTTGCTCGTCCAGCAGGGCATTCCGGCCGAGCGGATCGATGCGCGCGGCTATGGTCCGAAGGATCCGATCACGGACAATTGTTCGGACAACTTGCCGCGTGACCGGCTCATCGAATGTCTGCAACCGGACCGGCGCGTCGAGATCGTGACCTACGCGCGCCGCCCGCGCAGGCGGGTGCCGCCGTCGCCGGGCCGCGAGGGGATGGCGCCGCGGTGAACGCGCGGGCGCGGCGCGTGCTACGCGCCATTCCGCCGCGCAAAAGCGTATGGATTCGTACAGAGCACGGCGTGAATTTCCGCGACGATCGCCCACGCGAAGCGTTATTTCGCACACCGATCCACAATCAGACGAATAAGGAGGTTCGATGACGGCATTAGACGACCGCCCCTTACCCGGGGGATGCGCGACCCTGAGCGCCGCGAGTGCCCCGGCACTCGCGCGCGCGATGGACGAAACCGGGGTGGGCATCCTTCACGAGAGCGTGCCCGACGCGATTCTGGAAGAGATGCGAAGTTTCATCAGACAACAGATCAAGGTGCACGACGGCCAGTATTTCAATTTCGCGGGCAAGCCCTGGGTGAGCCGGACCTGCCTTGCCCCGCTCGTGGAGGATACGGGTCTGCGCGCGCTGCTCGTTTCGCTCTATGAACAGAAAATGGGCCGCTCCCCGCCGAGCGACCGGATCTTTCCGGTCATTCGTGTGCTGACCGGTACGCAGGGATTGCGGCACGCGTACAACTTTCACTACGATTCCTACGTTGTCACGATCCTGCTGCCGATCCTGATTCCCAACGGGCCTGACGAACCCCCGGGACATCTGATGATGTACCCGAACCTGCGCAACGCGCGACGCTTCTCGATCGTCAATATCCTCGAAAAACTGGTCGTCGAAAAACTGTTGAACCGCCTCTGGCGCACGCCGCTTCTGCAGCACTGGTTTTCGGCGAAGATCGTGCCCTTGACGCCCGGTAATCTGTATTTTTTCTGGGGTATGCGCTCGCTGCACGCGAATCAGGCTTGTCTGCCCGAGAGCGTGCGATGCACGGTATTGCTGCATTTTGGCGATCCGCATGAAGACAGTGTCTTCAAAGGTGTTTCCCAGCGGCTGCACGCAAGAAAGCTGCGGCGCATGGCGCGGGGATAGACCGTAACACGCCCGAAACGGACACCGCTCGATCGGTGCCGCGGACGAAAGCTGAAGTCAAGCAAGCGATCGTTCGTTACTCTGCCGCGGGAGGCGGTAGAGGGGGCATAAAACCATGACAACACGGCGTTCGCCCTTGCGCGACGCGTCGATTCCCATCCTTTCCCCGATTCCCAGCCACGCCTGCGTTCGCGCTCGTCGACGAGCAGCGCCAGGCCCGGTGCTTGCGCCTGTGGGCGCGGCGCGACGTTTCCCCAAAATTTGAACGACCCAGCGCCTTCGCCGCGCTTCGCGGCCGCGCGGCGCGAACGGCTGCCAGGGCCGCATCAACCGAGGAGACGTTGTCATGGACGCGAACAAGCCCAATCACTACGACCGCCGCCGCTTTCTCGCGGGCGTTGCCGCCGTTGCCGGCAGTGTGGCCCTGTCGGGTTGCGGAGGGGGCGGCGGCGGCAGTGGCTCGGGCGGGAACGGCGACGCGGCCGCGACCTCGATCGGCGACACGCCCTCGCCCGACGGCGGCGATCGCTACAGCCTCGCGCGCCCGGCCTTGCCGGACCCCGCCACCTCCGGCATCGACCACATCGTGCTCGTGACGATGGAAAACCGCTCGTTCGACCACTTCCTCGGCTGGGTGCCCAACGCCGAGGGCCTGCCCGCGAACCTGCAGTTCACGGACGCGTTCGGCGCGACGCACGCGCCGTTTCTGCTCTCGTCGAATCCGGCCTATGGCTACCAGGCCTGCGCCTACGCGGACCCGAATCACAGCTTCGACGGGGCGCGCACGCAACTGGCCTCGGGCGCGATGAACGGCTGGCTCCTCACGCCGGATACGAGCCAGAGCCAGGGCGACCTGTTGCCGATCGGCTATTACACGTCGTCCGACGTGCCGTTCTTCAGCGCCGTGGCGACGAACTACACGATCAGCGATTTCTATTTCAGCGGCATCCTGACGAGCACGTTTCCGAACCGGCTCTACCTGCACAGCGGCGCCACGGACCGCCTCGCCGACACGACCGACACCTCGTCGCTGCGCACGATCTGGGACAACCTCAGCGCGGCCAACGTCAGTTGCAATTACTACTACAACGACGTGCCGTTTACGGCATTGTTCGGCGAGAGCTATCTCGGCATCTCGCATCCGTTCTCCGATTTTCTTTCGCGAGCGGCGGCGGGCACGCTGCCGGCGTTCTGCATGGTCGATCCGGCTTTCGCGGGCGAGGGGGAGGGCGTTTCGTCGGACGATCATCCGCACGCCGATATCCGCAACGGCGAGGCGTTTCTCGATCAGGTCTACGAAGCGCTGCGCACGAGTCCGACATGGGACCGCACGCTGATGATCGTCGTGTACGACGAATGGGGCGGTTTCCTCGAACACGTCGTGCCGCCGACGCGGCCGATCAGCAA
>Ga0164242_10005734_pt1 | contig 13782 bp, 11 predicted proteins | sample OricomgcompostMG_FD_108783 | JGI IMG/M metagenome (GOLD analysis project Ga0164242, IMG submission 108783) | Miracle-Growth compost microbial communities from Emeryville, California, USA - Original compost - Miracle growth compost (MG) ...
CGCGCTCGCCTCGGTCACGGTGCCGGGCACCAGCTACGTGCGGGCCGGCGTGATGCTCTCCGGCCTGGAGCGCGACGGCGAGCACGGGGGCCAGGAGAGCCTCTTCGAGGACACGCTGTTCGACGCGGCGGGGTCTTCTCCCGCCGCCGGCGGCACCGGGGGAGCGGGCCCGGTGGGTGACGGCTCCGTGGCCCCGGGGTCCGCCCGGCGCGGCGCCGACACCGAGGGGCTGAACGCCGTGCTCGCCTCCGTTCGAGGGCGCTTCGGGGACACGGCGATCGGGCTGGGGCGCGGCGGCTTCAGCGAGGAACCGGAGTGGAGCATGAAGCGCGAGTTCATCTCCGGGCACTACACGACCCACTGGGACCAGCTGGCGAAGGTCCGCGCCTGAAGTAGGGGGAAGCCGGGGGATCCGGCCGGCTCGGGGTGAGCGGTCCGGTCCAGGGACCAGTCCCGCAGCCGATTCAGCCGCGCTGCACGCCCGCCTCGTCGGCGCTGCGCGTGAGCACGCAGAACTCGTTCCCCTCCGGATCGGCCAGGACGGCCCAGCCGGCCTCCGGCTCACGCAGGTCGTCGACCATGGTGGCGCCGTGGGCCAGGAGGCGTTCCACCTCCTCGTCGCGGCTGCGGTCCACGGGGCGCAGGCAGAAGTGCATGCGGTTCTTGACCGTCTTGGACTCGGGGACCCTGAGGAAGAGGAGGTCGCGGCCGAGCGGGCCGTTCAGCCAGGCCTCGTCCTCGCTCTGATCGCTCTCCCCGAGGGCGAAGTCGTCCAGGACCTCGTCCCACCATCTGGCCTGGGCCAGCGGATCGTGCGCGTCGTAGCAGATGTTCGCGGTGCGGGCACTCATGGCGGGAGCCTACGCCCGGCGCCGCCCCAGGCAACCCCCGCCTGGTTGCCCGCCCCATCGGCCCGCCTCAACGAGCCGCCTGAACGATCCCGCCCACCCGAGGCGAGCCACGCGCGGAGGCGAGGACGCGGCGTCGGGCAGGGACGGTGTCTTCTCATCTGAACAGCCAATGGACGCGCACGTGAGAAATTGCGGTACGGGGAGGCCGGGGCAATGGGACGGGGCCGGACGCAGCGGTGCCCGGGTCCCCTGGTGGGGATCCGGGCACCGCTGTGCTTCAGGCAGGGGCCTCAGGGTGTCACTTCACCGAGACGACCTCGGCGCGCTTGCCCTTGCCGTTCTGGTGGTGCAGCAGCAGCGCCTTCTGGCTGTTGTCGCCCACCTTGACCACCAGCTTCTGACCGGGCAGGTCCGTCAGCAGGGTGCCGGGGGCCTGGAAGGTCAGCGACGGGCTGAGCGGGTTGTAGCCGATCCACTTGGTGGTGTCCACGGGGATGTTGTTCCCGTTGTCATCGGCGTAGTACTGGCTCCAGGTGGCCACGCGGTAGCGGACCTTGGACGCGTTGTCCTTGGTGACGCCCAGCGCGTCCAGTGCCACCGGCAGCACCGCCACGTTCGTGTCGTACGTGTTGGTGTCGATGTCACCGAAGACGCCGTTGAGCGGCTGCAGGTCCACCTGGTTGCCCTGGGCGTCCACGGTGGCCACCAGGGTCAGGTCCAGGTCATCGACGGTGGTGGTGTAGGAGGAATAGTCCACCTTGCCGTCACCGTTGACGTCGTAGTCCACCTGGATCTGGGTGGTGCCGTTGAGCACCGCCCAATCGCCCCAGGTGCTCACACCCACGCCGAGGGTGGCGTTGCTGACGCCCACGGTCGGGGCCGTGGAGTTGGCGCCCACGTACTGCAGGTCCATCTCGCGGGCCGAGGCGACCTGGTCGATCTCGGCGCCGAGCTTGGGGCTCGTGGCGCCCAGGGTCAGGGCGGAGACCTTCGAGAGGTAGCCGTCCTGGTCGACACCCTTGCCGCCCAGCGTCAGCGTGGCCTTCTTGGCGGACAGGGCCCGCTTGGTCACGGAGAGAGCCGAGACCGGCTTGGGAGCGGCGGACACCGGGACGCGCAGGGCCGGGGCCGTGGCGGAGGTGAACTGCACGCGGCCCGTGACATCGGCCAGGAAGGAGCGCGGCACGCCCAGCTGCTCGGAGTCCATGGTGGGATCCATGGTCTTGCCCAGCTGCTTGCCGTTGACCTTGACGGTCACGTTCACCGTGGCGATGCCCTTGGCGGGCACGGTGACCTTCTTCTTGGAGACCTTCACCGTGACACCCGGCATGGTGGTCGCCTCGAGGTAGGCCGCCTGGTACGTCTGCGCCTTGGTGCTGAAGTTGCGCAGTTCGATGGTGCGGGTGGCCTTCACGTTGCCCTTGGCCGCCTCGATGACGCCGAACACGGACGTGGTCAGGTCCGGGTCCTTCTGGTCGTACGCGATGACCGGGGACGTGGTGGCTGCATCGGCGAGGACGCGGCCGGAGCCCACGCGGTGCGGGCCGTAGACCTTGCCGTCACGCGTGACGTCCTTGGTGGCGGTGTTCATCACCAGGGACTTGATCTGGTACGGCGTGTAGTTGCCGCTGCTGGCCACGAGGGCCGCGATGCCCGCGGTGTGCGGGGTGGCCATCGAGGTACCGGACATCACGGCTGCACCGTTGCCGGAGCCCACACCGGCGGAGCCGATGGAGGTACCGGGGGCGGCAACGTCCGGCTTGGCGATGCCGTCGGAGCCGTGCACGCCGCGCGAGGACGAGGCGTTCAGGCTGTCCAGCGCGTTCGTCTCGGTGTTCACCGTGCCGCGCTTGGCCGGGTCGACGGAGACCGTCAGGGTGCCGGCCTTGGCGGAGGCCACCAGCTTGTCGCCGGAGGACTTGGTCAGCTGCACGCCCGGGATGGACGTGTTGCCGGCGATCCCGGCGCTGAACGCGTCGGTGGGGGAGTCCAGGACCACGCCGGCCGCACCGGCCGCCTTGGCGTTGTCGAAGCGCACGGCGGAACCACAGGGCAGCTCGTTGCCCGTGGGGTCATCCGTCCAGTGCAGCCACACCCACTTGCCCTTCACGGCCGGGTCGGAGATGGCCGAGCAGCCCGTGATGGTGGTGTCCCCGTTCGGGACCACCACGGAGCCGGTCTCCTTGCCGGACCAGGGGTAGTTGGCGGAGAGCTGCGAACCGTAGGAGCCGGCCACGTCGGACGGGGCCGTCACGTCGGTCGCGTCCACCACGGCCAGGGAGCCCACGGAGTTCGCCACGGTCAGCGAGGAGCGGGAGTTGCCGGGGGAGCCGCCGATGTCGGTGACGTCACCGGCGTTGCCGGAGGCCACCACGGAGAGGATGCCCTGCTTGGCCAGCGCGTCCACGATGTCGTTCTCCGGGTCCTGCACGGGCGAGCCGTCGGAGCCGAGGGACATGTTCACGATCTGGGCGCGGTCGGAGAAGTCGCCGTCACCGTTGGGGTCAAGCACGTAGTCCAGGGCCTGGCCCACCACGTTGGAGGAGCCGGCGCAGCCGAAGACGCGGATGCTGACCAGGGAGGCGTCCGGCGCGGAGCCGGGGCCGATCCGCATGCTCTTGACCGAGTCGGCGGTGAGCTTGGAGTAGGCACCCTTGAAGGTCTTGCCGTCCTTGTCCACGCCGTAGCCGGCCGCAGTGCCCGCCACGTGGGTGCCGTGCCCGGCGCCCGTGCAGTCCAGCGGGTTGGGGTCCGGATGCGGGACGGGCTGGTAGCTCGAGGCGGCAGGATCGGCGTTGTAGTCATCGCCGACCAGGTCCCAGCCGCCCTTGAACTTGTTCGGGTCGTACAGGCCGGACTTCTTGCCGGGCAGCTTGGTGGAGGCCTTCGCCTTCTCGTAGGCGGCCTTGGTGCCCGGCCCGCCGAAGTCGGCGTGCGTGTAGTCCAGGCCGGTGTCCAGCACGGCGATGGTGACGCCCTCGCCCGTCTGGTTGTACTTCTGCCAGGTGTCCAGCGCCTTGGTGTCGATGTCCGTGCCGGAGTTGTCACGGTACTTGGGCACGATCGCGGAGACCTTGACCACGTCGGAGCGGGAGGCCAGCTTGCGCAGCTTGGCCGCGTCGCCGCGCAGGGCCACACCGCGCAGCGCGTTGGAGGTCTGGTAGATGACCTTGGACCCGGACTGACCGGCGGCGCTCTTGGCCTGGGCGGCCACGGCGGAGCGGATCTTCTTGACCTCGGCCTTCTTGTTCTTGGGCTTGGCCAGGTTCAGCCGCGCGCCGTTCTGGGTGGCGCTGTCCTGGGTCGCCGCGTAGGCGCCCTTGCCGGAGAACTGGACGTAGACCTCGACGGTGCCCTTGGCGCTGCGCAGGGGGCCGGCGACCTTGAGGTCCTGCAGCTTGTCCAGCTGCTTGGCGGGCGCGGTGAACGCGTCGCCCTTGTCCTTGTCGTTGTTGGGGGCGGCCTGGGACGGGACGGCCAGTGTGAGCGAAAGGGCTGTGCCTGACGCCAACACCAGGGCCGCACGTGCCAGACGGCCGAGATGCCGGTGACTCATGGTGCTCCTAGGGTGAGGATGACGGATGAGGTGGCGAGGTGCCGCAGAATGTGGCCCCCCCACACATGATCCTCACGGTGTCAGCACAGGAAATCAAGCATTACTTTCACGTATTCGGACATCGACAACATGTTCACATCACGCTGTGACGCTACGTGTCAACGGCTTGTCGGATTCCACAGCCGGGCGCCGGACGCGCCCCCTTGCACGACGACGCGGGGTGAGGTCCGCATCCGGACCTCACCCCGCGTCGTCGAACAGTGTGGTGTGCGCTCAGGCGCGCGCCGCGAGCCGCTCCCCACCCTGGAACACGGCCTCGAAGGGCGCCGCGGAGGCGACGCGGTGCTCGATCGCCGTGGTGACGAAGGCCTTGGCGTTCTTGGCCGCCTGCAGCGGGGCCACGCCCTTGGCCAGCTCGGCGGCGACCGCGGCGGCCAGCGAGCAACCGGCACCGGAGACGGAGACCTCGCCGATCTTCGGCGTCGCGAGGATCTCCGTGGTGCTGCCGTCCACGAACACGTCCACCGCGTCCGGGCCGGCCAGACGCACGCCGCCCTTGGCGAGCACGGCTGCGCCGGAGTTCTCGTGGATGATGCGCGCGGCCCGCTCCAGGTCCTCGACCGTGGAGATGGTGGTGCCGGAGAGGATCTCCGCCTCGAACTGGTTCGGCGTGACGAAGGTGGCCTTGGGCAGCAGCTGCGCCTTCAGGGCCTCGTCGGTGTCCAGTGCCGCGCCGGGCTCCTGGCCCTTGCAGATCAGCACCGGGTCCAGCACCACATTGCGCCAGGACTGGTTCTCCAGGGCGGAGGCGACCGTCGCGATGGTGTCCGGGGTGCCCATCATGCCCAGCTTCACGGTGTCCAGCCGGTCCGCGTACGCCGTCTGGATGGCCTGGAGCTGATCCGCGATCACCTGCGGGGCCACCGGCACGAAGCGGTGGTCCCAGTTGTTGTCAGGGTCGAAGGAGACGATGCACGTCAGGGCGATGATGCCGAACGTGCCCAGCTCCTGGAACGTCTTCAGATCGGCCTGCGCGCCGGCGCCTCCCGTGGCCTCGGAACCGGCGATGGACAGGGCGATGGGGGTCTCGGTGCTCATGCCCTCATGGTAGTTCCAGCGCGGCACCGGCACCTCCAGCTGACCAGGGGCGCGGGCGGCGTGACAGAATGGCTCCCGGCCACGGCGCAGGACGCCGAACGGGTGGTGGCAGCGCCCGGCCGGTGCTGCGCCATGCCCGTCACCTCACGTCCCGTCGCAACGCCCAGGAGCGCCATGCCCCGCCCGTCCTCCACCCCAGACCTCTCGCCGGATGCCAAGCAGACCGTGCGCTTCGCCCCCATGGGCGCCCGCTTCTACGCGGTCATCGTGGCCGTCATGTCCGTGGTGGTGGTCCTGTCCAACATCGGCGCCACCAAGGGCGTGGCCTTCGGCTGGTTCATCGTGGACGGCGGCTTCATCCTCTTCCCCCTGGCCTACATCCTGGGCGACGTGATCTCCGAGGTCTACGGCTGGCGGGCCTCCCGCGCGTCCGTGTTCATCACCTTCGCGCTGGCCGCGTTCGCCGCCGGGAGCTTCTGGGTCATGATCCAGCTGCCCTCCGCCGACTTCTACGACGGCCAGGACGCCTTCGTGCGCACCCTCGGGCCGGTCTGGCGCGTGGTCCTCGCGTCCCTGTGCGGCTTCCTGGTGGGCCAGCTGACCAACGCGCTGATCATGGTCTCCCTGAAGCGTCGCCACGGTGAGCGCAAGCTGCTGGTGCGGCTGTGGAGCTCCACCGGCGTGGGCGAGTTCCTGGACACCTTCATCTTCTGCTCCATCGCCGCCGGCGTGATCGGCGTGGACTCCTTCGGCGCGTTCGTGAACTACGTGCTGGTCGGCTTCGCGTGGAAGACCCTCGTGGAGATCGTCATCTCCCCGCTCACCGCCGTGGTGATCGGCTGGGTCAAGCGTCACGAGCCCGGATATGTCGCCGCAGAGCCGGCCGCCTGACGCCCGTCCCCTCCCTGCACACAGCGATGCCCGACGTCGCGTGGCCGGCCTGGCCACGCGACGTCGGGCCTTTTTGTGGGCGCGAGGGCCCGCTCAGGCCGGGCGGTTCTGCGGGTCGCCCGTGCCGGCGTAGTACTCGGTGAGGACGCGCTCCTTGAGCTCGAAGAACGTGCCGTCCTCGATGGCGGCGCGGGCGCGGTCCACGAGGCGCACGGTGAAGGCGATGTTGTGGATCGAGATGAGCGTGTGGGAGAGCAGCTCGTCCGACTTGTAGAGGTGGTGCACGTAGGCCCGCGTGTAGTGCGTGCAGGTGTAGCACTCGCAGCCCTGCTGCAGCGGCGTGAAGTCCTCGCGGTAGCGCCGACCGGAGAGGTTGAAGCGGCCGTGGTCCGTGTAGAACGCGGAGTTGCGGGCCACGCGCGTGGGGGAGACGCAGTCGAAGGTGTCCGCGCCGTTCTCGATCGCCGCGAAGATGTCGTCCGGCTCGGAGATGCCCAGCAGGTGGCGCGGCTTGTCCTCCGGCAGCTCCTGCGCGCACCAGCCCACGATGGTGCCCAGGTTCTCCTTCTCCAGTGCGCCGCCGATCCCGAAGCCGTCGAAGGGCATGGACCCCAGGTCGCGGCAGGCCTGGCGGCGCAGGTCCTCGTACTGGGCACCCTGGATCACGCCGAAGAGCGCCTGGTACGGCTTGCCCTCGCGCGCATCCGTCAGGCGGAAGTGCTCCAGCACGCAGCGCTCGGCCCAGCGCCGGGTGCGCTCCAGGGCCTCCTCCTGGTAGCGGCGGGAGTTGTGCAGCGTCGTCAGCTCGTCGAACGCGAACATGATGTCAGCGCCGATGCCGTGCTGCACGTTCATGGACACCTCCGGCGTGAAGCGGTGCCGGTCACCGTTCAGGTGCGAGGTGAACCAGACGCCCTCGTCGTCGATGTCCGCCAGGCGCTCCTTGCCCGGCGCCACCGCGTCATCGTCCCCGGACGCGTCAGCGCCGGTCATGTCGATGACCTTCTTGAAGCCGGAGCCGAGGCTCATGACCTGGAAGCCGCCGGAGTCCGTGAAGGTGGGGCCGGACCAGTTCATGAACTTCCCCAGGCCGCCCGCGGCGTCCAGCAGCTCCGGCCCCGGGCGCAGGTAGAGGTGGTAGGCGTTGGCGAGCACGGCCTGCGCGCCAGTGGCGGCGACCTGCTCGGGGGTGACGGCCTTGACCGTGGCCTTGGTGCCCACCGCCACGAAGGCCGGGGTGGCGATGTCGCCGTGCGGGGTGTGGATGACGCCCGTGCGGCCGTGGGTGCCAGGGAGTCGGGTGCCCACCTCGTAGGAGAACTCGCCCTGGCGCGGATGCTCGGAGGGCAGGTCCGGCTTCACATAGGGGGCCGGGGCATGGGTTCTCTCGCGGCGGCGGCGCTTGGCATCGGAAGGCACCGCACCAGTCTGCCGCATCAGCGCCGGTTCCCGTGGCGTCCCGGGTGGTGCCCCACGGGGCGGGACGGCGGTGCCGAGGATCACGCGGCTCTGCGGGCGTCATCGCTGACGGCGTGGGCCCCGCCGCCATAATCTGGAAGGGACATGCCTTCTGCCTCCGCTCCCGCACCCTCCGACCGATTCCGCCTGCGTCAGCTCTTCACGCTCGGCCCCGGCAGCGAGGACCACTACGTGGGCCTGCGCGCCGGCCTGGGTGTCCTGCTCCCGCTCCTGGCGCTCATCGCGCTGCAGCGGATCGACCTGGCCCCCTACGCCGTCTTCGGCGCCTTCACCGGTGTGTACTCACGCGTTCCAGGGCACCTGGACCGGATGGTGGTGCAGATCAAGGCCGCCGGGCTCATGTGGGTGGTCATCCTCGCCGCGTTCCTGGCGGGGCGGCACCTGGTCCACGGCGGCGACACCACGGCCGGGGGCTGGTGGCTGATCGGCCTGACCACGCTCGTGGCCGCCGTCTGCTCGGTGGCCGTCGGCTTCCTGCGGATCCGCCCGGCCGGATCGCTCTTCCACATCTTCGCGTTCGCGGCCATCGCCTCCATCCCCGCGGGACCCACACTGGGCGACGCCATGTTCACCGCGACCGCCACGATGATCCTCTCCGTGGTGCTCGGGCAGCTGGGACGCGTCTGGCCCATGCGGCGCACCCCCTGGTACGTGCGTCCCGTCCCGCCGTTCTCACCGGAACTGCAGCGCAAGATCTGGGCGGAGGGCCTGGCCTACCTCGTCGCCGCCGGCCTCTCAGGCACGGCGGCGCTGTGCCTGAGCGGACCGCTCGGCATGGGACACACCTACTGGGCCATGGTCGCCGCCGTGGTGCCGCTGGCCGGACACAGCACCACGCATCGCATGATCCGCGCCGTGCACCGCGTGCTGGGGACCGCGGTGGGTCTGTTGGTGATGCTCCTCATCGTGGTGGTGCAGCCGCCCGCCTGGGGTGCCGTCCTGTTCATCGGGGCAGCGCAGTTCATCACCGAGTGCCTCGTGGCGCGCAACTACTTCTGGGCCACCGTGTTCATCACGCCCATGGCGCTGGTCGGCACCGCGCTGGGCCGGGAGCTGAACATGTCCGTGCTCTACGACCGGGCCGTGGAGACCGTGATCGGCCTGGTGATCGGCGTCCTCATGGTCGTGGCGATGAATGCGATCGGGGCGCGGTTCCGGCGTCGCGGCGAAGTGGCCGACCCTGCCGATGAGGGCGGCCGGGCGACGCAGTAGCGGGAGCCGCCGCGCGGCGTCGGGCGCTGGTCGGCATGGCCCGGCCCGGCGTCAGCACCGTCCGCCCCGCGCGTTCAGTCGCCGGAGCCGGCCGTGTTCAGCTCGCGAATGGCGGCGATCTCCGCCTCGATCTTCGAAGCCAGCTCGTCGCGGTCCCACCCGGCCCACCCGGCGGCGGCCTGGGAGAGCAGGATGTCCAGCTTGATCCGACGCAGGCGCAGCTCGGAGTCCGTGGCGTTGTCCTCGCGGGCGCGCTGCACGTCGCGCTCCGGCAGGGACGGATCGGCCAGTTCGCGGCGGCGGATCGCGGCCGTGGGGCCGCGCAGCTCGGCGATCGCCAGGTCCTCACCCACGCGCAGCCGCGCGCCGAGGTCCTCCGCGCGCTCGCTGTCCCCGTCCGCGGTGGCGAGCCACGCGGCCAGGGCCAGGGCGGCGCGGGTGGCGCGCCAGCGGCCCTCGTTGCCGTCGAAGCCCAGGTCCGTCAGCACGGCCAGCAGGGGCGCGGCGGCGGCCCGGTCCTGGTGGATCACCACGAGCCGCTCCGCCGCGTCCACCAGGTCGTCCAGGTGGGCGCCGGCGCGCGGGTTGATGCGCGGGCCGAGGCGCAGCGCCGTGGCAGTGAGCGCGGTGTCCTCCGGGTACGCGCGGGCCGCGGTGACCAGCGCCTCCTCAGGGGAGCCGGGCGTGACCGGAAGCGATGCAAGATCGCCGAAGCCGGGCGCGGCGGGACGCTCGGTGAAGACGCGCACGGAGGAGCCGATCGCGATCGTCACCACGGTGCGGTCGGTGAGGGTGGCCTGCACGTAGGCCTCGGTCCCGAAGGAGTCCCGCACCACCTTCACGGCGCGCACCGGCTCACTCGGCATGCCGTTGCGGCGCATGAAGCGGTCGCCGGGACCAACGGCCTTGGCCTCGACCTGGCGGCGGCGGGGTCGGTTGCTCGGCTGGAACTCTGCCACGGCGATCAGCGGCCCCAACCCACGTGGGCCAGCGCGGCGCGCACGATCGAGCCGCGCCCGCCGGTGAACTCGGACTGCACGGTCTCCGAGAGCGCCTCGTCCGGCGTCATCCAGGTCAGCTCGAGGGCGTCCTGGCGCGGCGAGCATTCGCCGGCCACGGGCACCACGTAGGCGAGGGAGACCGCGTGCTGGCGCTCGTCCATGAGCAGCGTCTGCGAGGGGGCGGGGAAGTACTCGGCCACAGTGAACGGCACGGGGGAGGGCGGCAGCTGCGGCATGGCCAGCGGACCCAGGTCCTTCTCCAGGTGGCGCACCAGGGCGGCGCGGATGGTCTCGCGGTACATGACCCGACCGGAGACGAGGGAGCGGTTCAGCCGGCCCATCGCGTCCGAGGTGTACAGCAGGCCCACCTCGCTCACGTAGCCGAGGCCGTCCACGCGCACGGGAAGGGCCTCGACATAGACCATGGGCAGGCGCCGGCGGGCCTCGGCCAGCTCGTCCTCGGAGAGCCAGCCGGAGTTCGGGTCAGGAGTGCGCACGCTCATGTCCTCATTGATACCCGAGATCGGCGCGCGGTGTCCGGTTCACGCGCCGTGGGGAGCGTCATGCGCTTGCTGTGCGCTGCCCGACGTCGCGTGGTGACCTCGCGCGCGCAAAGCGACCACCCGCCGTCGTGCCGGAAGCAGGAACCGCAACCGCACGCCGTCGTGCCCCGTACCGCAATTTCTCAGATGAACGTCCAATGGACGCGCAGATGAGAAGTTGCCGGGAGTGAACGCGCCGTCCTGCCCGCGGGATTCCCCATGTGCCACGCCATTGGCTTGGCGCATGGGGAATCCCGCGGGCAGCGAGGGGACGGGATCAGCCGTAGAGGCGCGCGAAGTTCCGCAGCACCGTGTGGGCGTGGTGCACGTCGGTGCCGTGGGCCACGGCGGTGAGCGCGCCGGCCTCGGAGGGGTCGAAGTAGCCGAGGTGCTTGTACGCCTCGATGCGCGTGGCCAGGCCCACCGCGTCCAGCTCCGGGTGGAACTGCGTGGCGTAGACGTTTCTGCCCATGCGGTACATCTGCACGGGGCACGCGGCGGAGGAGGCCAGCAGCACCGCGTCGGCCGGCAGCGTGGCGGTGGCCTCCTTGTGCCCCACGAAGGCCTCGAAGCGCTCCGGGACGCCGACCAGCAACGGGTCGCGTGCACCCTCCGGCGTCAGCGACACCCACGTGGCGCCGACGGGCTCGCCGTGGCGGCGGTCGATGCTCCCGCCGCCCACGCGGCCCAGGATCCCCACGCCGTAACAGAGGCCGAGGAAGGGCTGATCGCGCGCCAGCAGTTCGGCGACAAGGGCCTCCAGCTGGTCCTCCACGCGTACCTGCAGCTCGGAGCGCTCGGGGTCGGAGGACGTGAAGGGGGAACCGCCCAGCAGGATGCCGGCCCAGCCGTTCAGCCACGCCTCACTCGGGGCGGGGAGCGGGTCCCGCTCCAGCCGCCACTGCAGCACGCGATCCCCGAGCCCGGAGAGCTCGCGGACGGCCCGCAGTTCGTCCGCCGCGAGCTCGTCCTCGGCCCGCGTGGAGATCAGCAGGAAAGGGCGCTCAGTCACGGGAGGTGGCCTGCAGCGCGCGGCGTTCCGTGTCCGCGATCTCCTGGCGCCTGGCCAGGGCGGTCAGCACGGCCAGGGCGGCACCGCCGCCGGCCACGATCAGCACCCACGGGTCATGCAGGTCCCCGAAGATGCGCGCGGCCATGAGCCACAGCGCACCCCAGGCGAACGCGAGGGCCGGGGCCACACGCCCGCGCTCCGTGGGACCCATCAGGGCCACGGGGGCCAGGCACAGCAGCAGGATCACCACGGAGAACAGGCTCACCGGGTTCAGGACCCAGCCCCACGAGGCCATCGCGGCGGAGAGCGTCCAGGCCACCGTGAACGCGCCCCAGCCGAGGGCGGCACCCACCGGACCGTCCGTCAGCCACCGCTCCCGCGGCGTGCGTGCCGTGTGCAGGTTCAGCCGCCGCACGCCGTCGAACGCTGCCGCGGCGAGGAGGAGGGAGGCCACGAGGGCCAGCCACGCGATGCCCGCGGCGGACGCGAGGCACCACACGGCGCCGGCCGCGCCCATCAGGCCCATCGGCACACCGAGGGCACGTTGGCGGCGGGCGGAGCGCTGGTCCGCGGCCCACGAGTGGGCGGAGGCAGCCACGAGACCCAACGCGATCACGGGCCAGGCGAGCCGCGCAGCGCCGAGGGGAGCGAGGCCGGCGTCGCCGGAGCCGAAACCGGCGGCCAGCGAACCGGCCGGGACCACCATCACGGCGAGGACGAGGAAGGCCAGCGAGGTCGCGGCCGTGACGACGCGGCGGATCAGGTCAAGGGGCGTGGCGGCCGGATTGGGGGAGCGCTCCGGCAGGTTGTAGGGGGCAACGTAGACGCTGCTCGGCACGCGTTCGATGGGCCGGGGCGTGGTGATGCCGGAGGAGGCGCGGGCGATGGGGACGTAGGCGGGGCGGTCCTCGTCCTCGTCGTCCCCGTTGCGGCGCGCGGCGATGGCCTCGTGGGCGTCCCAGACGACGGCGGCCAGGTCCGGGGCGGGGGCGGCGCCGGCGAGGGCGGCGCGGGCCTGCCGCACGGCCTCCTCGCGTTCGGCCTGCTCCCTGGCGGCCTCCTCGGCGCGTGCGCGCTCCGCCGATTCCTCGAGGGAACGCTCGGCGTCCTGCTCCACCTGCCGCTGGTCGTACGGCTCCTCGCGCACGGGGCGGCGCACCGTGGTGGGGCGCTCCCTCGGCGGGAACCTCAGGGTCTCGGGCGCGGCGGATCCTGCAGCCTCATCGGGCTGTGTCGGCTGCTCCTTGCGCGCCTGATTCTTCATGCGTCTCGCTGCTCCCCTTGCCGCGTCGGCGTACCCACGCGATGAGCGCAGGTACGGCTCCGATCAGCGTACCGACGAGCATGCCGAGAACCGCGGAAGCCCACGCCGGGAGTCCCGTCGCGTCGTGGGTGAGTTCCCCGAGCAGCATCATGAAGACCACCCAGCCGGCCGAGCCGAGCGCGGTGGAGCCCCAGACGACCTTGGCCGGCACCTTCGCCAGGCCCGCTGCCACGTAGGAGGCGGTGCGGCCGCCGGAGACGAAGCGCAGCCCCACCAACACGCTGAACGTGCCGCGCTCGCCCAGGGCGGAGAGCCCCTGGCCGGACTTGCGCAGCAGCCAGCGGCCCCAGCGCCAGCGCTCCAGCATGGCGCGGCGCCGCAGCACCACCCACCACAGCCAGGCGTCGCCGAGGATGTTGGCGGCCCAGGAGACCAGGGCGGCCAGGACGAGGTCCACCGAGCCGTCCCTGGCCAGCGGCCCGATCCCTGCCACGAAGAGCTCCTGCGGCAGGGGAGGGAAGAAGGAGTCGAACACGTTCAGGACGAACGTGACGGGGTAGAACCACCAGCCGAGGGTGGACGGATCGGCCAGGTTCATGCCGGCACCTCGCTCAGGGTGCGGCGGGAGGAGAAGGTGCGCTCTGCCCCCGTGAGGGGGTCCGTGAAGGAGATGCTGCGGGCCAGCAACTGCAGCGGACGCTCGGGCGTGTCGGGGGCCTCGTCCAGCAGCTCGGGATAGAAGGGGTCGAAGAGGATCCCCGCGCCGAGCGCGGCCAGGTGCACGCGCAGCTGGTGCGTGCGGCCGGTGCGCGGACGTAGGCGCGTGTGCAGCACGGGCGTCCCGGCGGCCGCACCGGCGGAGACCCCGGTGCCGAG
>Ga0164242_10005735_pt1 | contig 13781 bp, 14 predicted proteins | sample OricomgcompostMG_FD_108783 | JGI IMG/M metagenome (GOLD analysis project Ga0164242, IMG submission 108783) | Miracle-Growth compost microbial communities from Emeryville, California, USA - Original compost - Miracle growth compost (MG) ...
CCGTAAGCGTACGCCCAGTACCGTCTAGCGCTCTCATGTGAATCTCATCAAGATAAGTGTCCATTAATTTTGGTAAATGGACATTTGTTTTAATGAGCGAATCCTCTCCTTCTCTTACGCTGGTGCCGAGTAACTCCCGACGCCGCTATACGATCGATTTCAAGCGACAAGTCGTGCAAGAATCGATGGCCAGCGGTGCCTCAATTGCCCGTGTTGCCATGGCCCATGGGCTCAATGCCAATCAATTGCATAACTGGCGCTGGCAATATCGGCGCGGTGACTTTGGGCCGTTGACCGAAACACCAACGCTATTGCCGATTCACATTAATGCGCAGCCTGCTACGGCGCGCCACCTGCCCACGGCTCATCATGAGCACAATAATCCCACCACCCAAGGAGGGCGGATTGAGCTGCATCTTGGCAATGCCAGGATTGTCGTGCACGGGCCAGCCGATATCCGAGCGCTGCGGAGCATGATCGAGATGCTACGCCCATGATAGGTTTACCGGCGGGAACCCGCGTCTGGCTGGCTGCCGGCGTCACGGACATGCGCCGTGGCTTCGATGGTCTGGCGGCCATTGTGCAGTCCAAGCTTACTGAGGATCCCTTCAGTGGTCACGTGTTTGTGTTTCGTGGTCGTAAAGGGGATCGCATCAAGGTGCTATGGTGGAGCGGCGATGGCATGTGCTTATTGGCTAAGCGCCTCGAGCAAGGCCATTTCGTCTGGCCTCAAGCCGAATCGGGCTCGGTGTGTTTAACGCCGGCACAGTTGTCGATGCTGCTTGAAGGCATTGATTGGCGCAGGCCCCAGCGCACGCATCGACCCTCCCGCGTTTGATCCATCTGTAAGCTTGCAAACTCGCGTATTTATTGGGTTTGGCGCTCGAAAAGCGCGCTTCTAGTGGCGATTGTTTGGTAAAATAGCAGCCATGCAAAACGCTGCCGCCACCATGACTGACACCACTGCTTTGCTGGCAGTAATCAAGGCGTTGCAGCAAGAGAACAGCTACTTGCGATTGCAGTTAGCCAAAGCCCGTCGTGAACGCTTCGGGCGTAGTAGTGAACGGGCTGGCGATCTATTGGCTCAGCTGCCGTTATCGCTCGGTGACGTGACCATCGCACAGACCCCAGCCCATGGCGTCGATCCCCATAAGCCAGTACCCAAGAAACAGGTGCGGCCCTCTCAGCGTCACAGCTTGCCCGAGTTTTTACCTCGCGAAGAGCATGTGCTTGCTGCGAATGATTCATGCGACTGCCCGGCATGCGGCGGTGCGCTCAGGTTCCTGGGTGAAGATGTCAGCGAAACCCTCGAATTCATTCCCGCCAGCTTTAAGGTCATTCGCACCGTGCGGCCTAAGCTGGCGTGCGGGCGTTGCGATACCATTGTGCAAGCCAGCGCGCCGTCTCGGCCGATTGCTCGCGGCTTGGCGGGCCCGGGCTTGCTGGCGCAGGTGCTCGTGGCCAAGTATTGCGACCATCAACCGCTGTACCGCCAAAGCGCGATCTATGCCCGGCACGGTGTAACGCTGTCGCGCTCTACCTTGTCCGACTGGGTGGCCGGCAGCAGTCAATTGCTGCGCCCATTGGTGCAGGCGCTACATCGCTATGTCATGGGCGGCAACAAGGTGCATGCTGACGACACCCCCGTGCCCGTGCTGGCGCCGGGCCGTGGCAAGACCCGCACAGGGCGTCTGTGGACGTATGTGCGCGATGACCGGGCCGCAGCCAGCGAACAGCCGGCAGCGGTGTGGTTCGGATACTCGCCGGATCGCAAAGGTGAGCATCCCCAACGTCACCTCAAAGACTTCCAAGGTATTGTTCAGGCCGATGGGTATGCTGGGTTCAATGCCCTTTACGACAGAGGTCGGGTCAAGGAAGCCGCTTGCTGGGCCCATGTTCGACGCAAGTTCTACGATATTGCCGACCAACAAAGCAGCCCCGAGGCCTTGCAAGCCATCGGACGCATTGCGGAACTGTATGCGATCGAAACGCAAGTGCGTGGTGAGTGGCCCGAGGTGCGACGCCAAGCACGCCAGGCACGGGCTGGCCCCCGCCTGGAGGCACTGCACGATTGGCTGCATGACACCTTACGATCCGTCTCACGCAAGTCCGAACTCGCCGGGGCCATCCGCTATGCGCTCACGCGCTGGGTCGCCTTGACGCGCTATGTGAAGGACGGGCGTATTGAAATCGATAATAATGCAGCTGAACGTGCGCTGCGTGTGGTTGCCCTGGGGCGTAAGAATTACTTATTTGCCGGATCCGATGCCGGCGGCCACAGTGCTGCGTCCATTTACAGCCTGCTCGGTAGCGCGGCACTGAACGGTATTGAACCCATGGCTTACTTGCGTGAGGTGCTGGCACGTATTGCCGAGCATCCCGTGAACCGAATTGACGAATTGTTGCCATGGAATCTAAACCCACACTGCGCCGCTCTGGTTCGCGCCGCGTAACCTCTCCCAAGCCCACGGTCTTAGGCGGTGAAGCTCTAGTCTTACGTATTGAGCTGCGTGACAGCGCTCCGCTGATCTACCGAACGATTCTGGTGCCAGCCAACATTACCTTGCGTAAACTGCACGTGACCTTGCTCTGGGCCATGGGGTGGCAAGGTGGGCATTTGCATGAGTTCATCATCAACGACATGCACTACGGTGAGCCCGACCCCGATTACCCCGCGCACGATCTTAAAAATGAGCAACGGGTTCGTCTGGAAAAAGCGTTGGGTGGTGCGCCCACCTTCGACTATCTCTACGACTACGGTGATGCCTGGTGGCATCGGGTCACGCTGCTAGAGCGGACCCAATTCGAAGGACCTCTGGATTCGCCTTGGTGTTTGGATGGCGCTAACGCTTGCCCGCCAGAAGATGTGGGCGGCATACCTGGCTACGAAGACTTCCTTCAGGTCATGGCCGACCCCTCACACCCCGAGCATGTGGATATGATGCAGTGGTGTGGCGGTCCATTCGACCCAACAGCCTTCGATCTGCACGACGTCAATCGGCGCCTGATGGAAATTCAGCTGTAGCACAAGACGGTACTGGGCGTACGCTTACTCAAGGCCGGGGCAAAACTGGACTATTTCCAGTGGGTAAAGTCCTTTGCTTTCGAGCCATGCCCGGGCGTCAGCAATCAGAATGACTGTGTTTTTCCCTTCAACAATTGTCTTCAATGGGTTTGCTCGCTTTGGGTTGGCGGCAGCCCGAATGCTCATTTCCTCCATTGCCGCCAGCAGTGCCATCTGGCGAATCACAAGCCCATCATTGGAGTCTGCCATATTGTTGGGGGAGAAGTAGGGAAAATAGCTCTCTCCACCCTCCAGGATGTTGCGCGCGTTAGCCAAGTCGACCACTTGGCGACAACGAAAAATGGCCAGACCGGCGTTAGAGCCGCGCAAGAGCCATTCGTGAGCCAGCATACTGTCATGCTAGCCAAACCGACGACCGCCGTCGAACAGACCTCGCTGTACTCTCACCGGGCGAAATTCCAAACCTTTCCTCTTCAACAGAGCCCCTCAAGTAGCGCGCGCCAAAAACTCCCTGTAATTTAGGGCAGTTTTTTACTGAACGATTGGCAGGCTTATTGTTTAAAAGCGGACTATCGGCAAAGATATGCTTTATTCACAAAGCACGCGGAATTTGCGCGCCCCAGTAGGCAGGAGAACTAGCGGCAGCTTTATGCTTTAATTTCCGGCAGGTTTATGCTTAACAGCACATCTCGCCTTTTTGGCAAAATTCCCCCAAAAAATCAGTACATTAGCCCCAAAAGCACGTCGCAACCAGTCGCACTTGGTCGCTACTAGGCGCACGCTTGCTGTTCCCCTGGATGTTCCCCCATGATGTTTCCTATGTCTAATCACTCCAGGGGAACATTTTGAAATTAACAACTCGGCAATGTGAAACCGCCAAGGCCGGGCAGAAAGAATATTTGCTGGGCGACGGACAATGCCTCCATTTGCGGGTGCGGCCCGACGGTGCGAAGAACTGGCTGTTCGTGTATGTGGACGCCGCCGGCAAGCGAAAAAAGCATGGGCTGGGGGTTTTTCCGACCGTAGCCGCTTGTGTACGGACGGAGCTAGATAGTCATGGATTGCCTGATAGCGCCACGGCCCGATCTGGGATCTGTTGCCTTTTTAATCAGGCGTTTCCAGATGACTTTCCACACATCAGTAACGCGAAAGAACGACTGGTTCGCCGCGAGCAGTGCGTTCTTTAAGGCCCATGTCCGATGAGACTTGAATTGTTAGGTGCATCGATTCGTCTGCCATCTGAAACGGCACCTTTCTGCCATCTATAGCTTTAAAGCCGTTTCGATAAAGGGGGTAAGGACATCGTCGGGTTTCGTGTCAATGAAGCCGGGTTGAGTTGATGACCATTTATCGTTATCACGAAGTCAGATCGATCAAGCTCAAATACTCTGTAGGCCTCATCGTCACGTATCCGCCCATTCTCCAACCGGGAGAAATACGATAGATCACTAAAACGTGGGCTTACAACCTCATTTATGACTGGCAGCAGAAACTTCCGTTTTCCATATAAGTATTTACTGCTCATCTTCCCTCCAACAATGCCCATCACGGCCTAGGCGATGGCTTGGATACCGTGCTTTTCTACCACGGTCAACAAGCGTAAAGCAGGGCCGCCCGGTTTCTTGACACCTCGCTCCCAATCAGAGACCAAATTCTTGCTGACGTTGAGGTAAAGGGCAAAAACGGGCTGCGATAAGTGTTCACGTTCGCGCAGGGCGCGGATACTTTCAGGCGCCATGGGCAGCGCCGGCGTCAGGCAGGTTTCGTCGAACTCGCGCATAGTCTGCTTGTCGATGGCGCCGACTTCGTGCAGCGCCTCCATCGTTTCGTGGATGGATGCGTAGGCTTCATTCCGATATTTCTTCGTCATGATCGTGTACCTCCGTAAATTGCTTCTGTTCGATCAGCTCAGCCAGATGAGTGTCTGAAAGTCGCAGCACATACCCGGCCGCTTTCTTGAACACAACTTCCTCGTCATCGTCAATATTGTCACGATCGTTCTTAGAGAACCCATATACGAAGAAGGCGCGCTCTGCCGTGCGGTACAGAATAATGGTACGAAAACCGCCGGATTTACCTTGGCCGGGGCGTGCCACGCGCTGCTTGATGACGCCGCCGCCGAGATCGGCGTCGATTAGAGCTGGCTTTGCGCCGGCAATAGCTTGCAAGAGCGCCTTGTCAGCGATGCCCTGTTTTCGGGCAAAGCGCTCAAACCAGGCATTCTTGAACACCCTCATATAGCTGTCTCAGCAAAGCTTATATAACACTTAGTATTACATAGGATAAGACCCATTGCAAGATTCGCTCGGCGCGGTACGGGGCTTTCAACCCCGCCCGACCTGCCGGATGATCTCTGTGTAGCGGTCGCTGAACGCGCCGTACTGGAAATGCTGTACGACGCCGGAACCCGACAAAGCCTGGAAGAAGCTCGGAACCCCTTCGACGGCCTGCGCTCGCCACGCAAGGAACTGCTCGGCCAGTTGCTGGCGTGCTGCACCAGTGTAAAAACAGTTCGTCTATTCCTCACCTGGGCACGAGAGACGGGGATAGTGAATGTCGATGCGATGACTTGTTAGCACGCTAGTCGCTGAAGAAACCGTCGGGCCGGCGGCCTGACGCATGGCCTGCCCGGAGCTCCTTACGATTGAATAATAAATTTGGTCGTCAGATAAGAGTCCAGGGCCTCGCTACCGCCTTCCGATCCCCATCCCGAGTGCTTCACCCCGCCAAACGGCGTGTCTTCCGTCGAAATATTGTAGGTGTTGATCCCTACCATGCCTGACTCGAGCCGCTCGCCGAGCTCGATGGCGGTGGCAGCGTTTGCTGTAAACGCATAGGCGGCCAGCCCTACCGGCAAACGGTTCGCCTCCGTGATGACCTCGTCATGGGTGGTAAAGCTGTTGACCACCATTACGGGCCCGAATGGCTCTTCATTCATGATGCGTGCATGCAGCGGTACATCTGCAAGTACCGTTGGCTCCCAATAGAAACCGGGCGAAGGTCCTCTCTTCCCTCCTGCGGCTACCCGAGCCCCTTTAGCCTTCGCATCGGAGATCAGTTCCTCCATCATGGCAATTCGGCGCTCATTGGCCAATGGTCCCATGCGACTTTCGGGGTCCAGTCCTGGGCCTATCTTGATGCCGTTCACCATTTTGGCCATGCCGTCCACAAAGTCGTCATACAAAGCGGCATGAATGTAAAAGCGTGTCGGAGAAATGCAGGACTGGCCTGCATTGCCAAATTTCCGCATGGAGGCTGCGATTACTTCCTTCACATTTGCGTCATCGAACACAATTACCGGAGCATGCCCGCCCAGCTCCATTGATGTCGGCTTCGGCCCTTCTGCGGCCAGCTTTCCGATCAGGCGCCCGACCTGGGTTGACCCCGTGAACGAGACCTTTTTGATGATCGGCGATTGGATGAGACACTCGGAAATCTCCGAAGGCACGCCGAATACAAGATTCAGGACGCCATCAGGCAAGCCTGCATCTGCAAGACAGCGAGCAATTTCAAGCGCGCAGGCAGGCGTTTCTTCTGCGGCCTTCAGAATGCACGAACACCCCGAAGCCAGCGCCCCGCCTATCTTGCGAACTGGAGTCAGAACCGGGAAGTTCCAGGGCGTAAATGCGGCAACCGGGCCGATAGGCTCACGCACCACAAGTTGCCGGGTACCACGTGTTCTGCCAGGAATGGAACGACCGTAAATACGCCGGCCTTCTTCCGCATACCAGTCCAGGATATCTGCCGAACCAAGAATCTCACGCCTGGATTCGCCAAGAGTCTTGCCTTCCTCCAGGGTCATGAGTTGCGCCATATGTTCCACTCTTTCACGCATGAGCTGTGCCGCTTTGCGAATAATCACAGCACGCTCATGAGCTGATGTCGCAGACCAGACAGCAAAGCCCCTTTGCGCAGCCTGCAGCGCATTGTCAAGATCGACACGGCTTGCCAGTGGCAGCAGCGCAAGGGTTTTTTCCGTGGCGGGGTTGATGACCTCGGCGGTCGATCGGCCCTCCGGGCCCAGCCACTTTCCATCAATGAACAAAGCCAGATTTGTATAGTTTTCAGTCATTTCCATTTTCCTGAGAGCCAGGCCCGAAGCCAAGTGGCTCAATGCATCACAATGCCGCCATCCACAGTGATGGTCTGGCCTGACAAGAAGTCGCTTTCACTGGAAGCAAGGAACAGCAATGCGCCGATAAGGTCCTGGGGCAACTGGTCGCGCTGCACACAACGCAGTTTATGTTGCATCACAATCGTTTCCGCCAGCACGCTTCGGTTCGCCTCGACGTTCTCGCTCATCGTCAGGCCCGGCGCAATCGCATTGACATTAATGCCCGTCCCGGCCAGTTCACGCGCCAGACAACGGGTGAAGGCTTCGACAGCGCCTTTGGACGCCACATAATGCGTCAACATCGGCACGCCCGTTGCTACGGTCGTCGAAGAGATATTGATGATCTTCCCCGAGCCCCGTTTCTTCATTTCCGCGACTGCCGCTTTGGCGCAAAAGAACACACCGCGCGCGTTCACTGCCATGACCCTGTCCCAGTCGGCCTCATCAAGTTCCAGAATGCTGGCGCGCTTCAAGGCGCTGTAGATACCGGCGTTCGATACCATGACGTCCAGTTGCCCGAATGCCTCTACGGTCTGCGCCACCATGCTTTCAATGGCGTCCCATTTCGATACGTCGGCAATGCAGGAAATGGCCTCTCCGCCTTGGGCCTTTATTTGCTTGACGACAGGAGAAGGGTCCACGAGATCCGCCAACATGACACTGGCCCCTTCCGCAGCCAATGCACGCGCGTAATACGCACCTATTCCCACTGCCGCACCTGTCACGATCGCGACTTTACCGTCCATCCGGCCCATATCTTTCTCCTGTCATAGTCATCATACGGCTGACGAATGCGCACCAACGCGCGGCTTCGCCCACTTTCAACACAGCGCAATCCAATTGCCGCGCTTTGAAAGCGGAGCCTGACCGAGATTACAGCGGAAGACTCCCGATCAGTGAAGCTCAATTTTTCTATCGCATGATATATAAACCGGATAAAAGAGGCCTTCGGGCGAATACCCTCTTGCGCGTGAGCTCGCAGCGGCACAAGAATGGACCGAAAACAGCAGCGACAACGAGACACGTCTCCGGCCGTCATGCGCCACCGGCATCCATTCCTTTATTCGATCGCATCATCGAATAATCGAGTTTTACTTTTGCCGACCCCCATTCTACAGTTTCGCCGACAGCGGTTCCCGGAAACCTCGGGACATTCAGAAAAGGGACAAGCATGAGAATAAGCATTATCGGCGCCGGGATCGGTGGTCTTACAGCCGGTCTTTCGCTGCTTCGGCAGGGCTTCGAAGTTGAAATTCTGGAGCAGGCCGGCAAGCTTGGCGAGATAGGCGCAGGTATACAGATCAGCCCCAATGGCGTCCGGGTACTGGCGGCGCTTGGGCTCCAGGACGACATACTCGCTCACGCATCCGAATCGGCGGGCAAGCGCATCAGATTGTGGTCGACGGGGCAAGAATGGAAACTATTCGACTTGGGTGCGCTCTCCAGGCAGCGCTATGGCTTTCCGTACCTCACCATGCACCGTAGCGATCTGCACCAGACCCTCGTCAATGCGGTTCGCGCCTTGCAGCCGAACGCCATTCGCCTGGGCATTCGCGTCGACGACCTTCGCCAGGAGGACGGTCTGGTCCGGGTGTTTTCCTCTGGTCAAGAGGTTGCCACTGCTGATTTCGTCATTGGCGCGGATGGTGTCCATTCCCAGGTTCGCCGCTGCCTGTTTGGAGACGACAAGCCCCGTTTTTCAGGCATCGTGGCCTGGCGCGGCATCATCGATGCGGAAAACCTGCCCGCCCACTTGCGCCAACCTTACGCCTATAACTGGGTGGGGTCGGGCAAGCATGTAATTCATTACCCCATGCGCGGCGGCAAACTGATCAATCTGGTGGCTGCCGTGGAAAGAACGCAGGACTGGGGGATAGAGTCGTGGTCGCAACAAGGGACCCGGCAAGACTTCCAGAGCGACTTTGCAGGCTGGCACGAAGACGTGCATCACCTCATCCGCGCGGTGGAGATTCCCTATAAATGGGCGCTCATGATACGAGACCCGATGGCCGCGTGGACCAAAGGACAGGTTACACTGTTGGGCGATGCCTGCCACCCTACTTTGCCATTCCTGGCACAAGGCGCCGTCATGGCCCTGGAGGACGGTTATCTCCTTGCACGCGCACTGAAAGAGAGCCATGGCGACGTGGCAAAGGCTACGGCCGCCTATGAAAATGCCCGCATCGAACGCACCACGAAGATTGTTCAGGGCGCCAACGAAAACGCTACCCGATTCCACAATCCGCAGCTGGCTCACGCTGAAGGCGCCACCGCTTATGTCGATCACGAATGGAACGAAGAGCGAGTCAAACAGCGTTATGAGTGGCTGTTCGAATACAACGCGGAAACCTTGACACTATGACGGACAAGTCCAATCTTTCAACTCAGGGGCACGGCCCCAGAAAAGTCATCATCATGAACGGCTGGCTGGGCCTGTCCAGGCATTGGCAGGCCATGCTGGCAGCCATGGCCCATGAAACGTTCGAATTTGCTGTGTTCGAGTACCGTGGTTATGGTTCACGCCGATCCCAAAGTGGCGCATACCAGTTCGAAGAGGCAGCCTCCGACGTGATTGCGCTTGCCGACATGCTTGGCTGGCAGAAGTTTTCGATCATTGGGCACTCTATGGGCGGCATGGCCATGCAGCGTGTCGCCTTGCGCGTGCCGGACAGAGTTCAGAGCATGCTCGGGATCGCCCCTGTGTCCGCAGCGGGGTCGAACATGGATGCTGCACGCCTCGCTTTTTTTGAATCGGCGGTCAACGATATTGCCATTCGTCAAAAGATTTTCGATGTATCTACCGGCCAGCGGCTGCCGCGCGCATGGACCCACAAGATGGCGGTTGACTCCCAGCAAAACGACCCGGCGGCCATGCAGGCCTACCTCAATGAGTGGGCGGCACAAGGGTTTGCCAATCAGGTCGCCGCGCTGAATACGCCGGTAAAGGTGCTGGTGGGTGAGTTTGATCCGGGCATCAACGCCTTGCAAGCGCAAAACACCTGGCAGAAGCATTATCCGCACGCTGAAATTGAAGTGATAGCTCAGACGGGGCACTACCCGATGCAAGAGCTGCCCGTCTTTGTTGCGGCCAGAGCCGAAGCCTGGCTTTGTCAGTGAGCTGAAGCGATGTATCCATTCTCCTATATCAGACCGTCCAGCGTGCAAGAAGCGGTGGATTATCTTTCAAGATTTTCCGAAGCCCGGGCGCTGTCCGGAGGCATGACGCTGATCCCCACGCTCAAACAGCGGCTTGGCGCCCCCACTCACCTTGTGGACCTAAGCCGCCTGCCTGAGCTTCAGGGTATTGCCCACCAAAAGGGTATCCTGCGTATTGGCGCCGCCACGCGCCATGCTGACGTAGCACAGTCAGACATAGTGCAGCATTTCCTCCCCGCGCTCTCCGATCTGGCCGGCCTCATTGGTGACCAGCAAGTCAGAAATCGGGGAACCATAGGGGGTTCCATTGCCAACAGCGACCCTGCGGCCGACTACCCTTCTGCGATCATGGCGCTCAAGGCAACCGTCGTTACCAACCGGCGTCGCATTTCTGGCGATGCATTTTTCCTCGGTATGTTTGAAACCGCGCTTGAGCCGGCAGAAATCATTGTTGCGCTCGAGTTCTCCGTTCCTGCCCGCGCGGCGTACATGAAACACCGGCACGCCGCCTCCGGCTACGCGGTGGTCGGCGTATTCATCGCTGACTTCGGCGATGACGTCCGGGTGGCAGTTACCGGCGCGGGGCCCTTCGCCTTTCGCTGGACGGAAGCCGAGCAGAAACTGGCAACGAGCCAGCTTGGAGCGCACAGCAACAACTTGTTGGCGGACACGATGCTGGACCCGGACAAGCTTAATGAAGACCTTACCGCGACTGGGGCTTACCGCGCGCACCTGACCAGCGTGCTGGCCCAGCGGGCGTTGTCCGCCATGTTCGCCCTCAAACCACAGGCAGACTAATTATGGAATTCAAGGGGAGGCAGCTGATTCGCGCCAGCCGCGAAACCGTATGGGCGGCCCTCAATAATCCGGCCATACTTCAGCAATGTATAGAAGGCTGTGAATCGTTCACCGCCACCAACGCCAATGAGTGGCGGGTGGTTGTACGTGCATCCGTGGGGCCTGTCAAAGCCCGGTTCAAGGGGACATTGTCCGTAGAGGATAGCCAGCCGCTCAAGGGCTATCGCTTGATCGGCCGTGGCGAAGGCGGGGTGGCTGGCTTTGGTGAAATGTCTGCCGTCGTCACACTGGAAAACGAGGGGCCCGACACGGCGCTGAACTACGCAGCCGAGGCCATCGTAGGCGGCAAACTGGCGCAGATAGGCTCTCGGCTGGTGCGTTCTGTCGCCGCCAAAATGATCGATCGCTTCTTTTCAACTTTCAGCTCGGTCCTGACCCAGGGCAGCCCTGATGCCGCGCCTGGGGAGGGCGGCTCGGCCATGGTGTCCGGCGGCCTCCCAGGAAACAGTGGAGAGGGCGAGCAAGCCAATGTGGAACTAAATGTCAATGGTTCCCCGGTGCGGCGCCGTGTGGATGACCGCACCCTGCTGGTGGAACTATTGCGGCGTGAGTTACATCTGACCGGCACCCATGTGGGATGCGACACCTCCCAATGCGGTGCGTGCACCGTCCAGCTAGATGGTGTGGCCGTGAAATCGTGCACTATCCTTGCGGCCCAGGCCAGCGGAGGAGAAATCGTCACCATTGAAGGCCTTTCGAAAGGCCAGGACATGCACCCATTGCAGAAAGCCTTCATTCAGTGCCACGGATTGCAATGCGGCTTCTGCACACCTGGCATGATCATGGCCGCCAATGGCCTGCTACGCTCTGGACAACCCATTGACGATGACACGATCTGCAACGCACTCGAAGGCAATATCTGCCGCTGCACCGGCTATATCAATATCGTCCGGGCTGTGAAACAGGCGGCTACGGAATTGGGCCTGCCCGTGAGCGCCAAACCAGATACGGAGACAACACCATGAGCTGGATAGGCAAAGCACAGCCACGCAATGAAGACCGCCGATTGGTAGTTGGCAAAGGCTCCTACACTGACGACATCAACAAACCAGGCCAGGCGTGGGCCGCCTTTTTGCGCTCTCCTCATGCCCACGCGCGCATTGTCAGCATTGACACTTCCGCAGCCCTGGCCCTGCCCGGCGTAGTGGCTGTCTTAACTGGCGCCGATTACCTGGCCGACGGATTCCAGGGCATAGATCATGTCCCCAACCCGGCTGCGGCAGTAAATTCCAAAGAAAAGGCGTTCCTCACGTCCGAAACCGGCGCCATCTACAACAGGGCGCAGTTGCCTTTGAGTGTGGACAAGGTAAGGCATGTCGGGGAAGTGCTTGCCATGGTGGTGGCAGAAACCCCCAATCAGGCCAAAGACGCCGTCGAAGCCATTGCCGTCGACTACGAGGTGCTTCCCGCCGTTATCGACGCTGATGATGCCCTGGCCCCCGGCGCGGCCCAGCTTTATGATGACCTGCCTGAAAACCGCTGTTTCAGCACGCAGATTGGCGATCGCCAAGCAGCCCGGGCTGCATTCGCCAATGCCGCGCTCGTGCTGCGTCGCGAATTCAGGAACAGCCGCATCGTCAATGCTCAGATGGAGCCACGGTCGGCTATCGGCGAATACGATCCTGCCGAAGGTGTCTATGTACTGACCTCCGGCAGCCAGGGCGTGGTGCGCCAGCAGATCGGGCTTGCAGGGGCGTTCAAGGTGCCACTAGCAAAAATACGTGTAATCAGCCCCGATGTCGGCGGGGGCTTCGGCCCACGCTCGTCGCTCAACATGGAGCCCGTTTGCGTATTGTGGGCGGCGCGCCGGCTGAACAGGCCTGTGAAATGGACAGCTGAACGCAGCGAAGCCTTCGTCAGTGACTATCAAGGCCGGGGCATGACTTTCCGCACAGCCATGGCGTTCGATGCCGACGGCCGTATCCTGGCCATGGACAACGAATTGATTGGCAACGTCGGCGCCCATACTGTTTCCTACGTGCCAATGGCAAACGGCATGCGCGTGGCAAGCAGCGTCTACGACATACCGGTCGCTGCCATCCATGTCACTGGCGTAATGACCAACACCGTACCGACAGGTCCCTATCGAGGCGCCGGCCGGCCGGAAAGCATGCACGCCATCGAACGTTTGCTGGACATAGCCGCCTCGGAGCTGGACCTGGACAGGCTGGATATCCGGCGCATCAATCTGATCCGGCGCGAAACGCTCCCGCGCATCAGTCCTATGGGACTGCCTTACGACAGCGGGGATTTTCTGGCCAATATGGAACGCGCAGCCACGTTGGCTGACTGGGCAAACTTCGAATCCAGGCGACACGAAGCCAGTCTTCGGGGCAAACTGAGAGGCATCGGGCTGTCCAACTATATTGAATCGCCCGTTGGCGCTCCCCGTGAACGGATAGAGCTGAGGGTGCTGCCGGACGGCACCACTGATATCGTCTCAGGCACCCAGTCCACTGGCCAGGGCCACGAAACCACATTCGCCCAGGTCGTCGCTGATCATCTTGGTGTGCCCTTCGAGTCCATTCGGCTGCGCACAGGAGACACTGCGTTCGTCAAGCTTGGCGGCGGCACGCATTCAGACCGCTCCATGCGGCTTGGCGGAAAATTGCTCGTTGATGCGAGCAA